>Ga0209902_100643_pt1 | contig 31264 bp, 21 predicted proteins | sample FECB27metaG_FD_188304 | JGI IMG/M metagenome (GOLD analysis project Ga0209902, IMG submission 188304) | Cyanobacterial communities from the Joint Genome Institute, California, USA - FECB-27 (SPAdes) (version 2) | ecosystem: Environmental > Aquatic > Thermal springs > Hot (42-90C) > Microbial mats...
CGCGCCCGCGTCGCGCCGATGGCGCGTACCAAGGAGCGCAAGGCCGCAGCCGTCACGCCGGTCGTGGCCGCGCGGCCGCGGGCACCGATCAAGCTGCGGGCCTACAATCCCGGGCCGGTGTCGGCGGTCGTCGTCGGCAGCTCCACCGGAGGTCCGCAGGCCCTCAACAAGCTGTTCACGGCCATCGGCCCGTCGATCGGCCACGTGCCGGTGCTCGTCACCCAGCACATGCCGCCGACGTTCACGGCGATCCTGGCCGAGCACGTCGCCCGCGCCGCCGGCCGTCCGGCCGCCGAAGGGCAGCACGGCGAGCCGATCCGCCCGGGTCAGATCTACGTCGCCCCGGGTGGGCGTCACATGAGCGTGGGCGTGATGAACGGCGTGCCGTCCATCCAGCTCAACGACGATCCGCCGGTCAACTTCTGCCGTCCGGCCGTCGACGTGCTGTTCGATGCCGCCTCGGCGATCTACCGGTCGAACCTGCTCGGCGTCGTGCTGACCGGCATGGGCGCGGACGGTGCCCGGGGATCGACGACGATCGCCGGTGCCGGCGGCAACGTGCTGGCGCAGGACGAGGCGTCGAGCGTCGTCTGGGGCATGCCGGGTGCCGTCGTGGCGGCGGGTGCCGCATTCGAAGTGTTGCCGATCGACGAAATCGGTCCGCGGGTAACGCGGATGCTGGGGGGCAGGAAATGATCAGCGCGAGTGACTATGCGTACCTCCAGACGATGCTGAAGACGCGGTCGGGCCTCGTGCTCGCCGCCGACAAGGGCTACCTCGTTGAAAGCCGGCTCCTGCCGGTCGCCCGGCAGTTCGGCTTCGCCACCATCGGCGAGCTCGTCACGCGGCTGCGCAGCCCCGCCGGCCACGTCGAGCTGCAGACGGTCGTCGAGGCGATGACCACCAACGAGTCGTTCTTCTTCCGCGACAAGCTGCCGTTCGACGCCTTCCAGGCCGTCGTGCTGCCGGCCCTGCTGCAGCAGACACCCGCCGGCCAGCCGATCCGCATCTGGTGTGCGGCCGCCTCGTCCGGCCAGGAGCCCTATTCGCTCGCCATGCTCTTGACGGAGAACGCGGCGATGGTCTCTGGCCGGCGCATCGAGATCATCGCCACCGACATCAGCCAGCCCATCCTCGACCGCGCCCGCGACGGCATCTACACCCAGTTCGAGGTCCAGCGCGGCCTGCCGGTGCACTATCTCGCCAAGTACTTCTCCAAGATCGGCGACCGCTGGCAGATCTCTTCGCAGATCCGCAACATGGTGACCTACAAGTTCCTCAACCTGCTCGAGCCCTTCACCCAGCTCGGCGTCTTCGATGTCGTGTTCTGCCGCAACGTGCTGATCTACTTCGACGTCGAGACGAAGCGCGACGTGCTCGAGCGGATGGCACCGGTGATGCGGCCGAACGGCGTGCTGGTGCTCGGCGGCGCCGAGACGGTGCTGGGGCTGACGACGGCGTTCCAACCGCTGGAATCCCAGCGCTGCCTGTTCCGGGTCGACAAGACCGCCAACGACCGCACCGGCCGCGACGCCGGGATGGCCAAGGCCCTCAACTGGCGGATCGCCGGCGCCGCGTCCGGCTGAGGGGCCTCCGGGACGCCGCTCGCGGCGGCGTTCCCACTGCAGTCGCCGCCGCGGCACCGCCGCGTTGGCGCCCCGTTTCGGGCCGCTGCCGCAGCCTTGACACCCGGCCGCGAACCCATAGACCTTGATCGCAAGGCTCGGATCGACGAGCGCCGCCACGGCCGATCGCGCCGTCTGTGGCATCCACAAGAGTCTCGTCCACCGGGAGGTCGCTCGTGCCTGATTTTCGCAAGGAAACCGACAGTCTGGGCGAGGTCGAGGTCCCGGCAGACAAGCTTTGGGGCGCACAGACCCAGCGATCGCTCGAGCATTTCAGCATCGGCACGGACCTGATGCCGCGCGAGATGATCACGGCGTATGCGATCCTGAAGAAGGCGGCGGCGCTGGCCAACCACAAGGGTGGCCGCCTGCCCGACGAGCAGTTCAAGCTCATCGTGGCGGTATGTGACGAGATCCTCGCCGGCCAGCATCACGACATGTTCCCGCTGCATGTGTGGATGACCGGCAGCGGCACCCAGTTCAACATGAACGTCAACGAGGTGATCTCCAACCGCTGCTGCCAGCTCGCCGGAACGCCGCTCGGCAGCAAGGCGCCGGTGCACCCCAACGATCACGTGAACATGTCGCAGTCGTCGAACGACTCGTTCCCCTCGGCGATGCACATCGCCACGGGAGTGAACGCGACGGCGCGGCTGATCCCGGCCGTCAAGGCGCTGCACGACGCGATCTCGGCTAAGGCCGACGAGTGGGCCGACATCGTCAAGATCGGCCGCACCCACATGCAGGACGCGACGCCGCTCACCCTCGGCCAGGAGTGGTCGGGCTATGCCGGCATGCTGTCGGACGACATCGCCCGTCTCGAGTACGCGCTGGGCGACGTCTACCACCTGGCGCTCGGCGGCACGGCCGTCGGCACCGGCATCAACGCCGCCCCGGGCTTCGCCGAGGCCGTCGCGACCGAGATCGCCACGCTGACGGGCCTGCCCTACGTCACCGCGCCCAACAAGTTCACCGTGCAGGGCGCCCACGACGCGCTGGTGCAGTTCTCCGGCACGCTGCGCACGCTGGCGGTGTCGCTCTACAAGATCGGCAACGACATCCGCCTGATGTCGTGCGGGCCGCGTGCCGGCTTCGCCGAACTGGTCATCCCGGAGAACGAGCCCGGCTCGTCGATCATGCCCGGCAAGGTCAACCCGACCCAGGCCGAGGCGCTCACCATGGTCGCCGTCCAGATGATGGGCAACGACGTCAGCGTCGGCTTCGGCGGCGCCAGCGGCTACCTGGAGATGAACGTCTACAAGCCGTTGATGATTTTCAACGTCATGCATTCGATCGTCATCGCGTCCGACGGCTGCACCAACTTCCGCAAATATCTCGTCGAGGGCACGAAGCCGAACCTGAAGCGCATTCAGGAGTACGTCGACCGCTCGCTGATGCTCGTCACGGCGCTCGCCCCGGTCATCGGCTACGACAAGGCCTCGAAGATCGCCCACCACGCCATGGACCACGACCTCTCCCTCAAGGAAGCGGCGCTGGCGCTCGGCTTCGTGACGGAGGACGAGTTCCTGCGCGTCGTCGATCCGGCGAAGATGGTGAAGCCCTACGTCGCCCACGAAGAGGGCTGACGTCTCGCGGTGTGCCGCCGGCGCGCCGCCGACGCCACCGTTCCCTTACCGTATCAGAATTCCAATAGATCTTCGTCCGGGGAGTATTCGAGCCATGTCGCAGTCCGGCACCCAGCCCGCCTTGAACGGTCCGTCGCTTCTGCACGATCCCGTTCACAATCGCGGCTCGGCTTTCACCGTCGAAGACCGCGCCCGGCTCGGCATCGAGGGCTTCCTGCCGCCGGTCGCCGACACGCTGGAGACCCAGGTCGCCCGCGTCCACCTGCAGCTGTCGATGCTCGACAACGACCTGCAGAAGTACCTGCTGCTCAGCGACCTGCAGGCGCGCAACGAGACGCTCTATTATGCGGTGCTGATGTCCGACCCGGCGGTGTTCATGCCGCTCGTCTACACGCCGACCGTCGGCGAGGCCTGCCAGAAATATGACCACGTGCTGCGGGCGCCCCGCGGCATGTACCTGCCGATCACCCTGAAGGGCCGCATCAAGGAGGTGCTGTCGCACTGGCCGCAGAAGGACGTGCGCTTCATCGTGGTGACCGACGGCGAGCGCATCCTCGGGCTGGGTGACCTCGGCGTCAACGGCATGGGCATCCCCGTCGGCAAGCTCGCGCTCTACAGCGTCTGCGCCGGCGTGCCGCCGGAGATGACGCTGCCGATCACGCTGGACGTCGGCACCAACAACGGCACGCTGCTCGACGACCCGCTCTATCTCGGTTTGCGCCAGCACCGGGTGCGCGGGCCGGAGTACGATGCCTTCGTCGCCGAGTTCGTCGCCGCGGTGACCGAGCTCTTCCCGCTCTGCTGCCTGCAGTGGGAGGACTTCGCCAACATCAACGCCGTGCCGATCCTCGAGCGCTACCGCGACCAGATCTGCACCTACAACGACGACATCCAGGGCACCGCGGCCGTCGCCGTCGCCGGCATCTACGGCGCGCTGCGCATGTCGGGCGAGAAGCTGACGGAGCAGACCTTCCTGTTCCTCGGCGGCGGCTCGGCCGCCACCGGCATCGCCGAGCTGATCGCCCAGGCGATGGTGCTCGAAGGCGCCACCATCGACGAGGCGCGCGCCCGCAACTGGCTGTTCGACGTCAACGGTCTGATGGTGAACTCGCGCACCGACGTCGCCGCCTTCCAGAAGCCGTTCGCCCACGATCACGCGCCGATCGCCTCCTTTGTCGAGGCGATCGAGGCGATCAAGCCGACCGGCATCGTCGGCGTCAGCACGGTGCCGAAGCTGTTCAACCAGGCGGTGATCGAGGCGATGTCGAAGATCAACGCCCGGCCGATCATCTTCCCGTACTCGAACCCCACCTCGCGGTCGGAGTGCACGGCGGAAGAGGCCTACAAGTGGTCGAACGGCCAGGCGATCTTCGCCAGCGGCAGCCCGTTCCCGCCGGTCGACTTCAACGGCAAGCGCTTCGTGCCGGGGCAGGGCAACAACGTCTACATCTTCCCGGCGATGGGCATGGCGGTGCTCGCCACCCAGTCGACGCGCGTCACCGAGGACATGTTCATCGTCGCCGCCAAGGCGGTGGCCGAGCAGGTGACGGACGACGACCTCGCCCAGGGCCTGATCTATCCGCCGCAGCGCGATATCCGAAAGGCGTCGCTGCACGTGGCGGCGCGCATCGCCGAGCTCATCTTCGACAAGGGTCTCGCCCGGGTTCCGCGCCCCGCCGACATCGAGGCGCACATCAATGAGCTCGCCTACGTCCCGAGCTACCCCGCCGTCTGAGGCGGCGATGGCCGACAGTCAGGCGGCGGCGCCCCATGAGGCCGCCGTCGCCGCCGTCACCGCCGCCGCCAGGCTGCTCTATACCAACGGCCTGACGACCGAGCGCACGATCGCCAACGTCGAGCGGCTCGGCCGGGCCTTCGGGCTGTCGGTCGCGGTTCTCCCGGCGTGGGGGGAGATCGTCCTGCGCATCGAGGGCGAGGCGATCCCGGGCAGGCTCCGGGTGGAGACCCTCGTCGCCGCGCCGGCGGGCGTCGAGATGAACAAGGTGACGCGGACGCTCGACGTCGTCGATGCCGCCGCCGCTGGCCGCCTGGACGCGACGCAGGCGCTGGCCGCGCTCGAGGCGATCGGCCACCTGGCGCCGGTCTCCCTCGTCCGCCTCGCCACCATGACCGCGGCAGGGGCGGCCGCGCTCGCGATCATCTTCGGCGCGAGCGACCCGCTGACCCTCGGCATCACGGCCGTCAGCGCCGGGGCCGGGGCGGCGCTGCGGCGCGGCCTCTCGCACGTCTCGCCGAATTTTCTCGCGCAGCCTCTGTGCGCGGCGCTGCTCGCCGGCCTGATCGGCGCGCTGGCGTCGCGGCTGCTGCCGTCCGCCGATCCCTATCTCGTCGCGCTCTGCCCGTGCATGGTGCTCGTGCCCGGGCCGCACCTCCTCAACAGCGCCCTCGACCTCACGCGCCTGCGGATAGCGTTGGGGATGGCCCGCTTCGGCTTCGCGAGCCTCGTCATCCTGTTGATCTGCACCGGCCTGATCGCCGGGCTGGCGCTCGGGCAGGAGAGCCTGCCGACGCCTGGCCACGCCATACCGGTGCCGCTCCTCTACGACGTGCTCGCCGCCGGCGTGGCCGTCGCGGCCTATGGCACCTTCTTCTCGATGCCCTGGCGCACGCTGGCGATCCCGATCGCCATCGGCATGCTCGCCCACGCGAGCCGCTGGCTGGTGCTGGCGGACGGGGCGAACCTCGCGACCGGCGCGTTCATCGCCTGCCTCATCGTCGGAACGATCGTCACGCCGGTGGCAAACCGCCTGCGGCTGCCGTTCTCCGCCGTCGCCTTCGCCTCCGTCGTCTCACTGATCCCCGGCGTCTTCCTGTTCCGCCTGGCGGCGGGGCTGGTCGCGATCATGAACGCCGGCGAGGCGGCGTCGCCCGCCCTGCTGATGCCGCTCGTCGTCGACGGCACCACGGCGGGCGTGATCCTCGTGGCGATGGCCTTCGGCCTGATCCTGCCGAAGATGATGCTCGAACATTACTTTCCGAAGTGGTCCGGCGTCGTCCCCGCCGCGGCCCGCTGACGAGGACGATCCGAGCCGGACGTAAAGTCAGCGCAGTTCGAGGACAACGCTGAGATTGTCGAAGAACGCGTCGCACGTCTGCTCGACGGGATTGCCGAGGAGCTGGACGCGCAGGATCCGCGTCCCGTCGGGAACCGTGCGGGAGGCGGTGTCCTCGAGCAGCTTGCCCGCCGTGGAGACCGGCCCGATCGTCAGCTGCTTCGAGCCGACCTGATGGTTGTTGCCGTCGCGGAACTGGATCGTGACGGTGGCCTGGTCGGAGATCGACTTGGTGCCGAGGTACCCTTGCAGCGTGATCCTGACCTTGCCGCTGTCGATGTCCTTGTTGCGCTGCTTGATCTTGATGTACTGGATGCCGAGACCGCAGGCGTCGAAATTCATCGAATAGGGTCCGGTCGAGAACAGCTGCTTGCCGCCATCGATGGACTTGCCCTGCTTGAGGGACGGAACCCCCGGCGAGCCGTAGGGTACGACCGTGAAGTCGGTGTCCGTCTCCCATCGCGGCACCGAGGCGCCGGGATCGCCGCTCTCAGCGCCGGGATTCTTGAGCAGGTTTTCGCCGTAGGCCGTCGCGGCCGAGGCGGGTGCGGCGGCCGCTAAGCTGCATGCCGCCGCAATGATAAAGGTATTAGCAAGTAAGCGCATGAAATAATCCGATCAGTTGAAAGAGACCCCGCGAGAATGGCGCCGGCCAAACGCGGCGGAAAGATGGCCACGATGGGGCGGGCACGCTTTGGTGATCGCCCGCAGGCCCGCTCACGAAATATTGACTAGCCGGGCAAGCAAAGCGCCCAAAGGTCAAACGGGGGATATTCTCCCCCGCCCGACCGAATACTCGGAAAATAAGACGACTTAGCGGCTGCGATCGCGGCTCTGATCGAATGAACCAGAGCCGTCGACGTCCGCGAGGATGTCCAAGATGCTCCGTCTCAAGAAAGCGTGACCGCGCCTACCGGAACAAATTGCGCTTGGCGAGCTCGAGAAGCTCGTCGCCGCGGCCGTTGAGGATGGCGCGCGCCGCATAGAGCGAGAAGCCGATCGCCTGCTCGGCCTTGATCGCCGGCGGCATCACCAGCTCCATCTTGTCGGTGACGACGTCTACCAGCGCCGGCCCGTCATGGGCGAACGCCTGCTCGAGCGCGCCGCGCACGTCGGCGGGGTCCTCGACGCGGATGCCGAGGATGCCGATGGCGTTCGCCATCGCGGCGAAGTCCGGGTTGTGCAGGTCGGTGCCGACATTGAGGAAGCCGGCCGCCTTCATCTCCATGTCGACGAAGCCGAGCAGGCCGTTGTTGAAGATCACCACCTTCACCGGCAGCTTCAGCTGGCGCAGCGACAGGAGGTCGCCCATCAGCATCGAGAAGCCGCCGTCGCCGGACATCGAGATCACCTGCCGGCCGGGGAAGGCGCCCTGCACGCCGATCGCCTGCGGCATGGCGTTCGCCATCGAGCCGTGGATGAGCGAGCCGATCAGCCGGCGTTGGCCGTTCATCTTCAGGTAGCGCGCCGCCCACACCGTCGTCTCGCCGACGTCGACGCTGAAGGCCGCATCGTCGGCGGCCACCTCGTCGATCATCTTGGCGAGGAACTGCGGGTGGATCGGCTTGTGGCCGGGTTCGCCGACGGCGAGCGCGTCGAGATCGCGGCGAGACAGCTTGTAGTGCGCCTGCACCTCCTCGAGGAAGCGCGCGTCGTCGCGCGGCTTCAGCTTCGGCAGCAGGGCGGTGAGCGTCTGCTTGACGTCGCCGACGAGGCCGAGATCGAGGCGGGTGCGGCGGCCGAGGTTCTCCGGCCGGATGTCGATCTGCGCGACCTTGGCGTCGGTCGGGTAGAACTGCCGATAGGGGAAGTCGGTGCCGACCATCAGCAGGAGGTCGGCGTCGAGCATGGCGTGGTAGCCGGACGGGAAGCCGATGAAGCCGGTCATGCCGACGTCGTAGGGATTGCCGTACTCGACGAACGGCTTGCCGCGCAGCGTATGGACGATCGGCGCCTTCAGGGCGGCGGCAAGCGCCACCACCTCGTCATGGGCGCCGGCGCAGCCGCCACCGGCGAGGATGGTGATGCGGCCAGCGTCCGCCGCCATCGCCACGAGCTTGTCGAGTTCCGTCTCGGCCGGCACCACGGTGGGTGCCGCGACCGCCGTGAAGGCACCGTCGGTGTGGCCGACGGCCGGCAGCAGCGCGACGTCGCCGGGGATGACGATCACCGCGACGCCCTGCTTCTGGATCGCCGTGCGCATGGCGATCTCGAGGATGCGCGGCATCTGCTCGGCGCTCGAGACCATCTCGCAATAGTGGCTGCACTCCTTGAACAAGCTTTCGGGGTGCGTTTCCTGGAAGTAGCCGGAGCCGATCTCCGGGCTCGGGATGTGCGCGGCGATCGCCAGCACCGGCGTGCGGGTGCGGTGGCAGTCGAACAGGCCGTTGATCAGGTGCAGGTTGCCCGGCCCGCAGGAACCGGCGCAGACGGCGAGCTTGCCGGTGAGCTGGGCCTCGGCGCCGGCGGCGAAGGCGGCCACCTCCTCGTGGCGCACGTGCATCCACTTCACCTGCGGCGTGGCGCGCAGGGCATCCGTGAAGCCGTTGAGGCTGTCGCCGACGACGCCCCAGACCCGCTCCACCCCCGCGGACGCCAGCGTCCGTGCCATCACGTCCGCGACCCGAACTCCAGCCATCGTGTTCCCCTTCTCGGGCCCTTGCGACATGCACTCACGTCGCCGGCTCGTCGGCACAAATGCTCGCCGCCAGGCCGAACCCACGTCGGTTGCCGAACCCACGTCGGCTCAGGCTGGCGGTGGATCCGGCGCGCGTGCCGGACCCGCGCCTCTCTCCTAGCAGACTGCCGCGAGGCTGACACGCCGCACGCTTTGACCACACGACGTCGTGTGCCTCACCAGCCCATGGTGCCCGGCGTGCCCTTGAAGGGGCCGACGATGTTGGCCGTCACCCAGCCGCCATAGAAGTCGCCCGGCTGCGCCTGCACGATCTCGCCGCCCACCCGCGCCTCGTCGACGCGCGAGGCATAGAAGGCGACGTGGCCGGCGAGCGCGCCATAGGGCGCCGCCGGGCGCTCGTAGAGCCATCCCGCCTTGTCCGAACGCCGGCCGTTCGCGACGATCGAGACGTAGGACGCCTTGCCCTTGAACTCGCAGAACGAGCTTCCCGCCGCCGGCTCGAGCAGGTCCTGGCGGATATCCTGCGGCGGCAGGTAGTAGACCGGCGGATGGCTGGTCTCGAGCAGGCGGAAAGCGCGGCGCGTCTCGGCGATCGTCTCGCCGGCGAAGCGCACCGTGATCGGCAGCCCGCAGGCCTCCAGCCGGGGCGGGCGGGGATAGTCCCAGACGGACTCCTGCCCGGGACCCGGCGGCAGTCGCTTTGGTCTGTTCAGCATCGTCCACCCCTGCCGCACGCTGCGCCACGGTGGCGCGTGGTAGGGAAGATAGAGGCGCCCCGCCGACGCTCAATGCCGCCGCCGGTCCCGGCGGATCGCTGCCCGTCGGCCCGCAGCGGCGTGTCCGCCGGAGTGAACCTCATGGTCTTGCGGTTCCACTCCGCTAGCAAATTGCCTCGGGAACTCTTGGGAACCAAAGCATAATTGGTTCCCACGGTTCGTGACTCGGTCGCATCTTGCGCAACGGCGTCTGACACCCGCAAATGTCCACACGAACTCGTCGCCAAAAGACGAGACGCTGATCGGGTGAGGGAAACGCAGATGGCGAAGACCGTCTTGAGCTTGCTGCAGGCAGCGCCGCCCGGCGCGACGGCGTTGACGGCGCCGGACCGTCGACCGCTGACGTTCGACGGGTTGCGGACGGTGGTGGCGCGGACGCACCGGCAGCTCGCGGCGCGCGGCATCGGCCCGGGCGACCGGGTGGCGATCGTGCTGCCGAACGGCCCGGAGATGGCGTCGGCCTTCCTCGCCGTCGCCTCCGGCGTCTCGGCGGCACCGCTCAACCCCGGCTACAAGGAGGCCGAGTACGAGTTCTACCTCGCCGACCTGAAGCCGAAGCTGGTGCTGGTCGAGAGCGGCTCGCACAACCCGGTGCGTGGCGTCGCCGACCGTCTCGGCATTCCGGTCGCCGAGCTCGTGGTCGGCGCGGGCGATCCGGCCGGCATGTTCTCGCTGTGGGACGAGGAGGCCGAGCCGACGGCGCCGGGCGAGGGCGACGAGGCGCTGGTGCTGCACACCTCCGGCACCACGTCGCGCCCCAAGGTGGTGCCGCTGTCGCAGGGAAACCTCCACGCCTCGGCGAACAACATCGTCGCGACGCTGAAGCTGACGCCCGACGACCACTGCCTCAACGTCATGCCGCTCTTCCACATCCACGGCCTGATCGCGGTCGTGCTGTCGTCGGCGGCCGCCGGCGCTTCGGTGTGCTGCACGCCCGGCTTCAACGCGCTGAAGTTCTTCCATTGGGCGGTGGACGAGAAACCGAGCTGGTATTCGGCGGTGCCGACGATGCACCAGGCGATCCTGCAGCGCGCCGCCCGTAATGCCGAGGCGGTGGCGGCGATGAAGCTGCGCTTCGTCCGCTCGTCGTCCGCCTCGCTGCCGCCGCCGGTGTTCCTGGCGCTGCGCGACCTGTTCGGCTGCCCGGTGATCGAGGCCTACGGCATGACCGAGGCGACCCACCAGATGGCCTCAAACCCGCTGCCCCCCGGCGAGCAGAAGCCCGGCCTCGTCGGCATGGCCGCCGGGCCCGAGATCCGCATCCGCAAAGGCGACCACTGGGCCGTGGCGGGCGAGGAGGGCGAGGTCTGCATCCGCGGCGCCAACGTCACGGCGGGCTACGAGAACAACCCGCAGGCCAATGCCACGGGCTTCATCGAAGGCTGGTTCCGCACCGGCGACCAGGGCTTCCTCGACGACAGCGGCTATCTGAAGATCACCGGCCGCATCAAGGAGATCATCAACCGCGGCGGCGAGAAGATCTCGCCGCTCGAGGTCGACGACGTGCTGCTGGAGCATCCGGCCGTGCAGCAGTGCGTCACCTTCGGCATCCCGCACAAAATCCTCGGCGAGGAGGTCGGCGTGGCGATCGTGCTGGCGGAGGGCCAGGCGCTGACGAGCGGCGAGCTGCAGTCGTTCGCCGAGGCGAAGCTCGCCCATTTCAAGGTGCCGAAGAAGATCCTGTTCCTGGCGGAAATCCCGAAGGGGGCGACCGGCAAGGTGCAGCGCATCGGGCTCGCCCGGACGCTCGGACTGGGAGAGGCTTGAGATGGCGAAGGTCTGCATTTTCGGTGCCGGCGCGATCGGCGGCTATATCGCAGCCTCGCTGGCCGAAGCGGGCGCCGACGTCTCGCTGGTGGCGCGCGGGCCGCACCTCGCGGCGATCCAGGCGAACGGCCTGACGCTGCAGAAGGGTGGCGAGGAGAAGACCTACCGGCTCAAGGCGACGAGCGACCCGCGCGAGCTCGGGGCCCAGGACTACGTCATCGTCGGCATGAAGGCGCACAGCGTGCCGGCCGTCGTCGAGCAGTTCGCCCCGCTGCTCGGCCCACAGACGGCCATCGTCCCGGCGGTCAACGGCGTGCCGTGGTGGTACTTCCACGGTGCCAACACCGGCACGTCCCTCGACGGCACATGGCTCGAGACGGTCGATCCCGGCGGCGCCCAGTGGAAGTTCTTCGGCCCGGAACGCGCCATCGGCTGCGTCGTCTATCCCGCCTGCGACATCCCGGCGCCCGGCGTCATCCACCATGCGAGCGGCGACCGCTTCACGCTGGGCGAGCCCGACGGCTCCGAGAGCGAGCGGGTCAAGCTGTTGTCGGAGATGATGATCGCCGGCGGCCTGAAGGCGCCGCGCAAGCCGCGGCTGCGCGACGAGATCTGGATCAAGCTCTGGGGCAACTCGTCGTTCAACCCGGTGTCGGCGCTGACAGGGGCGAGCCTCGACGTCATCGGCGCCGACCGGGCGACGCGCCAGCTGATCCACGACATGATGGTCGAGTGCAAGACGGTGGGGGAGGCGGTCGGCGCCCGCTTCGCCGTCGGCATCGAGCAGCGCATCAAGGGCGGCACCGACATCGTCGGCCACAAGCCGTCGACGCGCCACGATGTCGAGCTCGGCCGGCCGATGGAGATCGACCCGCTCGTCTCCTCGGTGCTGGAGATCGCCCGGCGGCTGGAGATCGCGACGCCGATGCTCGACGCGGTGGCCGCCCTCCTGCGCATGCAGGGCCAGGTGCTCGGCCTCTACACCCGCAATCCCGACGTCGAGGCGCGCATCCTGCCCGCGCGCAGCTAGGCTTCCGGCCGGTCGGATGAACCCATCCGGCCGGCCGGTCGTCGGCCGGAGGCCTCAGACGTCCTCGGGCACCAGGCTGCCGCTGTGGGCCTTGATCTCGCGCGAGGCCGCCTCGCCGCGGATGTTCTTGCCCGTCGGCGCCCACGAGCACGCCTTGGCGTTCACCCACACCGTCTCGTAGCTGCCGGGCGTGAAGAACTCGACGAAGACCATGTCGCCGTTGCCGTCGTCGGACGTCAGGTAGTGGCGCTCGCCGTCGGGAAAGTAGACGAGGTTGCCTTCCTTCACCCGCACCGGCTGCTCGTTGGCAAACGCGGTGCCGCTGCCGGCGGTGAAGTACATGAAGTGGTCGGCGCCCTCGTGGTAGTGGTTGGCGCCCGAGGTCACCGGCGGATAGATGATCATCTCCGCCTTGATCGCCTTGCTGCCGAACAGCTTCGGCGTGGCGAGATAGATGCGCTTGCGGGCGTCGTGGACGCTGTCGAGCAGCGGCTCGTCCTGCCAGTCGATGACGCGGAACTCGGCCGGGTGCTTGGCGTACTCGGGATCGAGGGCGACGGCGTCGGGCACCTCGCAGACAAGCAGCGTGGCGCGGGTGGAGGCGCGCACCGTCACCTCGTAGTCCGGCGGCAGGAAGACGACGTGGCGGTCTTCCAGGCCGTGGACGCCGTCGGGTGCCTTCAGCGACACCGAGCCGGAGAGCACCTGCACGTAGGTGACGCCCTTCGACGGCACCTTCAGGCGGACGCTGCCGTTCGCCGTCAGCGCGATGCGGTCGACGATGGTGCGCGCGCTCTTGTCGATGGTCGCGTCGAACAGGCGGCGCTTGCTGGCTCCGGAGCCGAGATCCTCGTCGGCGACGGTCGCGGAATCGATCACCAGGGCCATGCTCGCTCCTCCATTTCCTCAGCTTCGGGGCGTCCGCCGGGTCGAGCCGGCGGCGCTGCGCTTCTTGTCGCCGTATGCACGGCGTTCCGAGCGTATACCGCCGAACGGTAGGGTTCGCCGGCCGGAACTGTCAAGCAAACCCGTCCCGCCGGCGCCCTCACCGGAAGGACACAGCGTTGCAGCGACGGTGCGCCGTCGGCACCACCGCGGGCGAGGGGCGAGCGACGCCCATCCCCGAGAGCGCCGCCGCCGCGCCGCCGCCGCCTCAGTCGCCGCCGAGGCCGAAGGTGGCGGCGTCGGCCGGCGCCGTTTCAGCCAGGCGCGTCGGCGCGAGGTCGTGGGCGTCGGGTGCCGAGCGGTCGAAGTCGTAGCGCACCACGCGCGCCCGCCCGTCCGGCCCCGCCCCTGCGACGAGGAGATCGGCGCCCGTGGTGGTGCTGGTGGCGGCGACGTGGACCGCGCCGCCGCCCTCGAAGGGCGTGAAGGTCGCGACCTCGCGCAAGGTCGGACCGTGGCCGTGCTCGTTCGGGGCGTGCAGATAGAGGTCCGGCCCGCCGTCGAGCGAGGAGCCCGAGGAGAACACCTTCACCGCGCCGCCGTCGGTCTGGCCGACGACGATGCGCTCGGCGCCGCCGAACTGGCCGGCGAACCAGCCGGTGGCGAGCGAGACGCCGCCCGTGTAGCCGTCGCCGAACGGCTTGAAGGCGGCGGTCTGGCGCGGCGTGCCCGGCGGTGGCACCTGGCCGTGGGCGGCGACGGCGGCGACGGCGGCAGGGTCGATCACCTTCAACAGCGGGAAGGCGAACAGCTTCACCTCGCTCTCGCTGCCCGGTCCCGGCGCCGTGACGATCGAGAAGCGGCCGGTGGAAAAATCGGTGAGGCCGGTGGCGATCGTCACCCCGGCGGTGTCACCCGGATAGGGGGCGAACTCGGCGAACACGGGCGGCGCCGCGCCGTCGGTGGCGAGCGCGCTGCCATAGACGCGCACCGCGCTGGGCGTGCCCGGCGCGGAGCCGACGATGATGTTGTCGGCGCTGCCGCCGTCGATCTGCGCGGAGGCCACCGTGATGCCACCGGTCGCCTCCGCCCCGAAGGGCGCGAAGCGGGCGATCACCCGGGTGAACGCCGCCGCATCGTCGCGGGCCGCACCCGCAAAGACCACGACCTCGGCCGGCCGGCCCGGGCCGGAGCCGACGACGAGGTCGAGCACGCCGTCGTCGTCGACGTCGCCCATCGCGGTGGCGACGAGGCCGCCGTAGCCGGGGAACGGGGTGACGGTGGCGAGCGGCTTGTCACCCGTGCCGTCGACCACGCGCACGGTGGCATCCGACCCCGCGGCACCGGGCACCGCCACGGCGTAGCTCGACACCGCCGGGATGACGCTGACGATCATCATCAGCCCGTTGTCCTCGTGGTTGAGGCGGTGGCAGTGCATGACGAAGACGCCGCCATAGTCCTCGAACTTGGTGCGCAGCGACAGGTAGCCGGGCTCCACGACCGCCTCGCCCGACCCCATCGTCGGGGCGGCGACGTTGACGTTGTCGAGGCCGAACTTGTCCGGGCCGGTGCGCAGGCCGGTGGTCGGGTCGTAGTTCTCCATCGTCTGGAAGTCGTTGACGTGGATGTGGATCGGGTGCTCGTCATTGTTGTAGTTGACGAAGCGCCACTCCTCGACGGAGCCGAGCCGCGGCTGCAGCAGCGGCACGTTCGGGAAGGTGCCGCCGTCGAAGGAGTAGGTGAACGACTTCGGGTCGTCCTTGCTCGCCATGTCGTTGAGGAAGCCGCCGACGATCGAGATCGTCCGCGTCACGTCGGGCGTGACCTCGGAGACGTCGTCGAAGGAGGTGAAGGCGCCGAGCGCCTCGCCGTCGGCGAAGGCGACCGTCTCGCCCTTGCCCTCCGCCGGCTCGGCGCGCAGCAGCACCTGCGTCGGGAAGCTGAAGAAGCCGTCGAAATAGCTGATGGCGGTCGGCTCGACCGAGAGGTTGCCCAGCACCGCCGGCACCTTGTCCGTGCCGGTGTTGGTGTAGACGACGCCCGGCGCGGTCAGCGCCTTGGCGCCGTAGCCGAGCGGCGGCATGTCGAGGACGAGGTCGCCCTCTTCCGGCATCGTCACGGCGATGGCGAAGCGGCTCGCCGGCGGGATGACGAGGCGCGTGCCGTCCTCGATCGGCGGGGTGTGGACGGCCGGATAGGGATTGCCGTCCTGGCCGACGATGGCGATCGGGGGGTGGCGGCCGGTGGCGGTCTCGGTGAGCCGCACGGTGACGTAGGCGAGGTCGGAGATGTTGGCGAGCACCCAGATCTCGGTCTGGCCGGGCTTTGCCTTCAGCACCGGCTGGAACTGGCCGTTCACCGTGAACTGCACGTCGCGGGCGTGGTCGGGCAGCGCCGGATCGGGCGGCACGTCGAGGCTGCGGTCGTCGCCGGAGGCGGTGAAGCGCTGCAGGTTGCTCGGGATGTAGGAGAAGAAGGCGCGCTTGTTGTTGATCGACAGCGGCCCGGCATACCAGACGGTGAAGGTCTTCGAGCCGGGCTTCCAGTCCTCGAAGCCGGTCGGCGTCAACAGCGGCCGGTAGCTGCCGTCCTCGAGCTCGCCGGGCTTCGGCGGCTCGATGGTGCTCATCCACATCGGCCACGAGGTGTTGTTGATCTCGGCCCGGCCCTCGGCGCGGCCGGCGACGTAGTTGTACTGCAGCGCCATCGAGCGCACCGGCAGGCCGCGGTCGGTCACCGCCGGCAGGTTGCCGTCCGGACGGCCGATCGCCAGCATGCCGGCGAGCCCCATGTAGACGTGCGGCGAGGTCAGCCCGTGCAGATGCGGGTGATACCAGTACATCCCCTGGGGCATGTTCATCGGGATGTCGTAGACGTAGCTGTTGGCCGTGCCCGCCGGCATGTAGATCAGCACGTTGTCGCCGTTGCCCTTCGGCGTGACGTGCAGGCCGTGGGTGTGCAGGTTGAGCGGCGAGGTCTCGAGCTGCGGCGGATAGAGCGGCACGAAGCCGCCGACGGGCGTGTAGGCGGGGCTGAAGAAGTCGCGGACGGAGAGCCCGGTCAGCGCGTTCTCCATGTGGACGATCAGCTTTTCGCCGGGAAACACCTGCAGCGTCGGCGCCGGATATTGCCGGGTGCCGGTGCGCTCGCCGTTCGAGGCGGTGCCGCGGATGAGCTCGTAGTCGTAGAGCAGGAAGTTCTTCACCGGCACGGCCACGGTGTCGAGCACGGCCTCGCTCTGGCGCGCCGTCAGGCGCACCTCGAGCACGCCGTCCGCGCTCGCCAGCACCACGGGCTCGCGGTAGGCGGGGCGGACGGACGGGTCGATGGTCGGCTGCGGCGTCTGCGGCGTCGCCTCCTGCGCGCTCGCGGCGGAGGAGAGGAAGGCGAGCGCGGTGCGGGCCGACAGGCCCGCCCCGGTCTCGGCGCCCGCGTCCGTCGTCGAGCAGATCGGGCCGATGAACTCGGGAAGCGGCTCTGTCGCGGCGGCCGGCGCGGACGCCGACCACGCCGTCATCACGATGGCGGCGGCCAGCAGCGCCGGACGCACCAATGCGCGCACGAACCCGGACCCGAGGTCGGCTCGACCTTCGACCATGACGCTTCTTCCCCAACCGGACGTGTCGCCGCACGCGGCGCATGTCGCTTTCCCCGACGGTCATCATAGCCCGTCGGAAGGAGGGCAGCGCTCACTTCTTTCGGAACGCTGCAGGTCGTCGGGCGATGGGGGCGTCGGACGATGGGGTGGGCAGGTGGGCGGTGGTCTGGTGATGCGATCGTCGGGCGATGGGTCGCCGGACAATCGGGTGGTCACCCGGGCGGTCCGTCACGCGAGCGGGGCCTCAGGCGAACGGGGCCTCAGGCGACGGGTTCGCCAGGCTATGGGATCGTCAGGCGATGGGATCGGCGAGCGATGAGATCGTCAGGCGAGCGGGTCGTCAGGCGTGCGGGTCGTCAGGCGAGCGGGCCGTTCCAGACGTCGATCGCCGGCGTGCCGCGATAGTCGCCGAGGATGCACAGCGTGCCGGTGCCGAGCAGGAAGTTCTCGCCCGCCTGGGCCGGCAGGCCGATCCAGCGGGCGGCGACGACGCGCAGGATGTGGCCGTGGGCGAACAGCGCCACGTCACCCTGGACGGCCCGCGCCCGGGCGATGACGCGGTCGGCGCGCGCCGCCACCGCCTCCGGGCTCTCGCCGCCGGGGCCGCCGCCGTCGCGGAACACCTGCCAGCCGGGCCGCGTCTTGTGGATCTCGGCCGACGTGATGCCCTCGTAGGCCCCGTAGTTCCACTCCATCAGGTCGGGATCGACCTCGGCGCTGCCGGCGAGCCCGGCGATCTCGCAGGTATCGCGGGCCCGCCGCATCGGGCTGACGAGGACGAGCTTGAAGTCGGGCTTGGCGAGCACCGGCCGGAGCTTCTCGGCGAGCACCCGGCCGTTGTCGGTGAGCGGGATGTCGGTGGTGCCGGTATGCTGCCCCGAAAGGCTCCATTCCGTCTCCCCGTGCCGGATCGCATAGACGCTCAACTGAGGCGCTCCCTTTTTCGGCGGCGGCCGCCGCTCCCTCGGCGACTAAACCACGCCGATGCGACGGTTCCAACGCGGGCAAGGGCGGCCAAAGTCCTCCGCCACTCGTCGCGAGACCCGCCATACTCCGTTTCCGCGCCCGGTCCGCCACCGAGCGCATCTACGTCGCCGCAGTTTGCATCGAGGTTGATGCAATGAGGGTCTTGCGAGAATAATGCCCACGGAAAGAAGGCGCAGCTAAGGGGGGATAGAAATGAAGCTCGTGAGGGATGCAAGGACATTAAAGGGCAAAGCTATCGCCTCTCTCCGGACCGCGATGACGACATTCAATTCCTATGATGACGAAGGTCGGGTCTGTTCGACGCTCCTGCACCTTCAGCATGCCTGCGAGATGCTCCTTAAAGCAGTGCTCTCTCAGAAGCGCGTTAAAGTATTTGACAAGGATGCTGGGAAGTCATTCGGATTCAGCAAGTGCGTCAATCTGTGCTTAAATGACCATGGGCTAACGCCCGAGGAAGCTGGTGTAATGCGCGCCGTTGACTCGCTTCGGGATGCTGCACAGCATTGGTTTGTATTTGTTTCTGAAGATCTTCTATATATGCATACTCGAGCACTCATAACCGCCTTCGACGCCTACCTCAAACGGGCACTCGACGATGATCTGACCGCCCACGTCCCCCCACGGGTACTTCCGGTTTCGACAAAACCTCCGGGAGACTTCGAGTTCCTGATCGACCGAGAGTACAGATTGATAGGCGATTTGCTAATGCCCGGAAAGCGGCAGAGAGATGAGGCACGCGCCCGGATCCGCTCAATGCTGGCAATGGAAGCCTTGGTGTCGGAAGGTGTGGAAGTAAGTGAGCGTGACATCGATCGGATTGAAAGGGCTATTCGCGCCGGCGCCGAGATTGGGAAGGTTTTCCCGCGACTTATCACCGTCTCTACGGAGACGTCGGGAGATGGGGTCACGCTGAAAGTGCACTTCTCAAAAAAGGAAGGGGCTCCGGTTCGATATGTGAGCGGTGATGATCCCGAGGAAGCCGCCGCTGTTCGCGAGGTCGACCTGCGTAAAAAGTTCTACATGCGGGCGTCGAATCTGGCTGAGGCACTTAAGCTGTCCGAGCCGAAGTCGAAGGCGCTTCGTTGGAAGCTTGACATCGACAGCGACACTTCTTGTCATCATGTTTTTGAGTTTGGCGAAAGTAAGTTTCCATGCTTTTCTGATAACGCTCGAAATCGGATGAAGCAGGCACTCAATGACGGAATAGATATGGAGGAAGTCTGGAAGTCATACCGCGCCAGCCAAAAAGCTTCAGCTCGGCTGGGCTTCGGAAAAGTCTCAGTGCCTGCAACTGGTAACAGTTCGGCGGGAGCATAGTGAATCGTCCTGAGTAGCGCGCTACATGCCGCTCGGTGCCATAAGATTGGAATACTCACCCCTCCGGCCCCGCATACTTCCCCGCCGTCGCGGGGAACAACCCCTTGACGATCTTGAACTTCGAGATGTCCACCGTCGCGTCCATGTGCAGGAAGATCGCCGCGTCGCGGAAGAGTTTCTCGACGCCGAACTCCAGCATCATGCCGTTGCCGCCGTGGAGCTCGACGCAGTGCATGGCGACCTTCATCACCTCTTCGGACGCAAACACCTTGGCCATGTTGCACATCACGTCGGCGTTCGGCGCGTTGGTGTCGACGGCGTGGGCGGCGCGCTCGACCATGCCGCGCACGGCCTCGAGCCGCACCGCCATGTCGGCGATCCGCAGTGCCACCGCCTGGTGCTTGATCAGGATGCGGCCGCCCTGCACGTAGGTCTGCACGTAGTCCGACGCCACCTCCAGGCAGCGCATGCCGACGCCGAGGTTCTTCGCCGCCTGCACGATCTTGCCCGGCCGGTGGTAGACGCCGAGGCGGCCGATCGCCTGGTTCTCGACCAGCAGGTGGTCGGCGGGGATGCGCATGTCCTCGAAGACGAGCTCGCCGTTGTTCATGTAGCGGCAGCCGAGGGTCTCGTTGCAGCGCACGACGGTGAGCCCCGGCGTGTCGCGCGGCACGAGGAAGCTCGACGTGCCCTGCAGCATGCCGACGGCGGGGTTCGAGTTGCAGTTCACCACATAGAGGCTGGCGTCGTAGCCGTTGGAGATGAATTGCTTGCGCCCGTTGATCACCCAGTGGTCGCCGTCGCGGACGGCGCGGGTGGTCATGCCGGCCTCAGGGACATTGTAGGGCAGCCAGCGGTCGGAGGCGCCGCGCGGCTCGGTGGAGCAGTGGGCGAGCAGGAACTGCGGGTCGGCGAGCAGGCGGGCGAACCACTTTTCCTGCAGGTGCTCCGGCGCGACGGTGCGCAGGAGGACGGCGATCTTCCAGTTCTGCACCAGCTTGTCGGCGAGGCCGCTATCGCCACGGGCGATCTCTTCGGAGATGATCGCGAAGGTCTGCGCCTCGGTGGCCGGATCGAGCTCGACGCCGCCGAAGCGCTCGGGGACGCCCAGCGTGCGGATGCCGATTTCCTCGCAGCCCTCGAGGATCTCCGGCGGCAGGCGGCCCTCCGGCTCCATGCTCCACTCGTTCCTCCAGTTCTTCCGGATGAACGGCAGCACGACGTCGTCGACGAAGGCGCGGCAGCTCTGCCGCATCAGCACCTGTTCCTCGGAGAGGGGCAGCATCGGGTCTCCTCCAGCCTCGTTCACACGGCGGGCTCGCGCCGCCTTCGCGGCGAGGCTAGCGAGCGGGGGGAGATCGAGACAGTGCGAAAAACGGAACGCAGCATGCGCGTCCGTGCGCGTCGACGCCGGTTCGGGGCGTGACGGGCGAGCGGGTATCGCGGGGCGGATCCGCCCGGCTCACGCCTCGACCAGGTTCGCCAGCACGATCTCGCGCCAGATGCGGGTCGGCGTCACCCAGGCGTCCGGCGCGTTGTAGGCGCCGGAGAAGATCGCCGCCGACACGCCGGCCTCCGGCATGACGAACAGCCGCTGGCCGCCATTGCCGAAGCCGCCGGCCCACGGTCGCGGGCCGCCGAGCGCCGGCACTGGGGCGCTGCAGAGGAACCAGCCGCGGCCGTAGTCGAGCCCCGGCTCCACCGTCGCCGCCGGCGCGAAGGCTGCGTCGATCCAAGCCGCCGGCACGATCTCCGCGCCGTCCGGCCCGCGGCCGCGGGCGTTGAGCAATTCGCCGAGGCGCAGGAGGTCGTGCGCCGTCAGCCTGAGGCCGGAGGCGGCGGAGGCGACGCCGTCGCGGCCGGCGTGCCACTCGAAGCGCTCGATGCCGAGGGGGGCGAACAGCGCCTCGCGGGCGAAGTCCTGCAACGGCCGGCCGGCGCCGCGGGCGATGATGGCCCCGACCAGCGCGGTGGCGCCGCCGCCATAGGTCCAGACCGTGCCGGGCGGATGCACGACCGGCTGCGTCAGCACGAAGGCGAGCCGGTCCGGCGCCGCCTCCATGGCGATCTCGCTGTTGTTCGGGTCGGTGTAGGGCAGGCTCTCGTCCCACGCCAAGCCGAGCGTCATCGTCAGGGCGTGGATGATCTTGAGCCCGGCGCGGTCGGGATCGGCGAGCCCGCCGATCTCCGGGAACACGTCCCGCAGCGGCGTCTCCGGCGGCGGCACGAGGCCGCGCGCGAGCGCGATGCCGTAGAGCAGGCCGCAGACGACGCTCTTCGTCACCGAGCGCAGGTCGTGCAGCGTGTCCGGGCCGTGGGCGACCCGTCCGAGCGGCCGCCCCCACGCCTCGTCGTCGCCCTCGAAGAAGCGCGCGAGCACGACGCGGCCGTTGCGGGCGACGACGACGGCGTGCAGGTCGCGTAGCAGCCCGGATCGGACACCGGCGTCGAAGCGGTCGCCGAGGTCGGCTGCGAAGCCCTCGTCTTCGGGGGGAACCGCGGGCAGGAGGGTGGAAAAGGTCATGGCGGGCTCGGCATCGGCTGCGGACGGCGCCGGCAGCGGCGCCCCGGCCGCGCCATGATGGCAGCGCCGGCCAAAATTCGACAGCCGCGATCGGCGCCTTTCGGCCGCTGTCGCCGCGCGAGCCGGACGGCTCTCGCGCCGGACGTGCCGGCCCGCTCCGCTCGCCGCCCGCTCCGCGCCGGCGCGCGCCCAGCCCAGTGAACGGGTTGCGGACGCGCGCCCCGCGCAGGTCCGCGCCGCGTGCGCCCGGCGACATGCCGCGCGCGTGGCGAGCGGTTTCGAGCCGTGGCATTCTCCTGGCCGCCGACCGGACCCTCCCGTCCGCCGCGCGCCGCCGACGTGCCCTGTCCCGCCCGCCGGCGATACCCCCGAGAAGGACCACCGCGATGAGCTTCGTTAAATCCGGCGACGGCACCGAAATCTTCTACAAGGACTGGGGTCCGAAGACGGCGCAGCCGATCGTCTTCCACCACGGCTGGCCGCTCTCGTCCGACGACTGGGACGCCCAGATGCTGTTCTTCCTGGCAAACGGCTACCGCGTCGTCGCCCACGACCGCCGCGGCCACGGCCGCTCGAGCCAGGTGTCGGACGGTCACGACATGGACCACTACGCCGCCGACGCCGCCGCCGTCGCCCAGCACCTCGACCTGCGCGACGCCGTCCACATCGGCCACTCCACCGGTGGCGGCGAAGTCGCCCACTATGTCGCCCGCCACGGCCAGGGCCGGGTGGCGAAGGCGGTGCTGATCGGCGCCGTGCCGCCCTTGATGCTGAAGACCGAGGCCAATCCCGGCGGCCTGCCGATGGAGGTGTTCGATGGCTTCCGCGCCGCGCTCGCCGCCAACCGCGCGCAGTTCTTCCTCGACGTCCCGAGCGGCCCCTTCTACGGCTTCAACCGCCCGGGCGCCGAGCCCTCCAAGGGCGTCATCGGCAACTGGTGGCGCCAGGGCATGATGGGCAGCGCCAAGGCCCACTATGACGGCATCAAGGCCTTCTCGGAGACCGACTTCACCGAGGACCTGAAGGCGATCGACGTGCCGGTGCTCGTCATGCACGGCGACGACGACCAGATCGTCCCGATCGCCGATTCGGCGCTGCTCGCGGTGAAGCTCCTGAAGCACAGCACGCTGAAGGTCTACGAGGGCTTCTCCCACGGCATGTGCACGGTGAACGCCGAGGTGATCAACGCGGATCTGCTGGCCTTCGTGAAGGGGTGAGAGCTGCGGGGGAATCGTAGGCGCGGCCCGGCTTATTGCCGGGTCGCGAGTACTTCGCCTTAGTTCTTTGCTTAGTTGACGCTCTATGCTGGAACATTGGCAAGGGCATCAATGTGGCGAAGGATGTATTTGTCATCGCCGCGGCGGATAAATATATTCCACCTAGTGAAACCCGCCGATAAATTCGCAATCGGCGGGAGACCCGTAGTCGTGATTATTTTTAATGATCTTATATATTGATCGGACTTTGCGTTTACACTTAGCTTATCCGCTGATCTTTCGACGGCACCAAATACGGAACTGTACCCAGCCAGAAAGGCGCTCGTCTCGTCAACCTCCAGCTCTACATTGCTTATGATCAAACCCTCCCAGTTTTTTGATTGAGCAGATCCAAAGGCGCGGAAAAGATGCTGGCCTTCCAGAAAAACTGCCGTCGGGCCTAAGTCGCTCTCACCGATCAGAAAGGCGGAGCCGTACTCAGAAATGGGAAGCATGAGGCTGGGTGGCTTAGCGTCACACAAAGTCCCCACGGTAAATTCTGTTGGAAGAAGCATCCTATCTCGCTCCTTATTGTATCCGTACGATAAATGCGCTCCAGAAAAGCTCAGCTGCGCCCTCTTGGGACAACCGCTTATTACCTGCGTCATTGGCCGCAAACATGCCCATGCTAGTCAGATAAAGCATCTGATCGTCTGCATGAACGCTCAAAGAATCGTTTAGAGAATTGCTACCCATAGTCTCGCCCTGAGCAAAATTTATACCGCTTCCAAAACCCGTCGATCCCATAAAAATAGTCGCTCTGGCAACATCTCTTCCATCGTTGTATAGCGTTGCAAAAAACCTGTTTGCATCAACGCGGCGGAATACGCCGGTAATGGCTTTGTGGCGTCGAGATAACTCGTCCATTGAATTCTGAAAATACTTTGCTATGAACTCAAATGTTTCGGATTTGAAATTGTCTTTGTCCATCTGCGAGAATGATTTGGCTACTCTCAAGTTTGACGAGCGCGGTCCGGAATTGCTCGGTAGCGCAGTTCTGAGTTCCGGCGGAATCGTGTTGGTGGTCGCTGGAGCGCGAGTGTCGGTTTTAGCATTTCTTGTCGCAGCTTCGCGGATTGCCTTCGCAACTTGCAGCAATGCCTCATCGATGTCTGGCCATTGAGCGAGGGGCTTCCCATCGCGTGGAACGGCAGCAAGTTTGCCAAACGGAGCATGCTGCCATTCACATGCTCGCAGGATAACCGGAATTACAATGGCGTCGCCTGCCTCATGCCGCTGAAGCGCTCTCAGCATCTCAATATCGTAACAATAAGATGAATTAAGAAAATCGGAGCTAACAAGAAGAAGTATTATCTGGTCACTATTAATGTGTTTATCTATAGAGCTGTCTATATTCTGACCTGCTCCGATTCGCCGATCATGCCATGTTTCGATCACGCCTTGGCGCTTGAGCATAGATAGCTGCTTCTCAATCTGATCACGATACGCCTCATCAGCGTGAGAATATGAGAAGAATACGGTAGGCAAGGGGCACTTCCCTTCAGAGGGGATCGATTCAATCGGCGACCTTATACACGGTCCGGTACGCATTGAGCAAAGGCAACAAGTCAGATGGAGCATACATGAAAGCCGTCACCCTCGAAAAATCCCCCGACCCCGTCCTCGTCCTCACCGACGTCGCCGAGCCCGTGCCCGGGCCCAATGACGCCCTCGTCCGCGTCGAAGCGTTTTCGCTCAATCTCGGCGAGGTCCGGCGCGGCTACACGATGGCGGCGGCGGGCTGGCGGCCGGGGTGGGATTTTGCCGGTACGGTCGAAAAGGCCGCCGCTGATGGCCAGGGTCCGAAGGCCGGAACGCGCGTCGTCGGCTTCCTGGAGGAGGGGGCGTGGGCAGAGCGGCTCGCGGTGCCGGTGCGGGCGCTCGCCGCGCTTCCCGACAGCGTGACGACGGCGCAGGCGGCGACGCTGCCGGTCGCGGGCCTCACCGCGCTGTTCGCGCTGGAGCGTGCCGGGCCGCTGCTCGGCCGGCGGGTGCTCGTCTCCGGCGCCTCGGGCGGCGTCGGCCACTTCGCCCTGCAGCTGGCGCGGGCCGGCGGGGCGCACGTCGTCGCCGCGGTGCGGCGGCCGGAACTCGTCGAGGCGGCCGAGGCCGACGGCGCCCATGCGGTCATCGACGACGCGACGCTGGCGGCGGCCGCCCGGCACGGGCCGTTCGACGTGATCCTCGAATCGGTCGGCGGCGCGGCGCTGTCGAACGCGCTGACGATGCTGACGCGCACCGGCGTCTGCGTCACCTTCGGCAATTCCTCGCGCACGCCGGCGCCGGTCGACGCCGGCCGCTTCTACCTCACCGGCCGGCCGCGGCTGGAAGGCCTCTACGTGCTGTCGGAGCTCCGCCACGTGCCCCCGGCCGAAGGCCTCGGCCGCCTCGCCCGCCTCGTCGCCGACGGCCGGCTGAAGCCCCGCATCACGCTCGAAGCCCCATGGACGCACATCGAGCGCGTCGCCCGCGCCCTGGTCGACCGCAAGGTCGCCGGCAAGGCGGTGCTGACGATCGGGTGAGGGCGCTTCGCTGCCGGCGCGCCTGCGATGCGGTCGCGCCGGCGCTCGCAGCGCCCGGCCGCGCCCCCCTCAGGCGACGCCGGCCATCTCCGCCAGCGTGATCGCCTTCAGGCCGGCCGCCAGGATGTCGCGCTCCACCTGGGCGGCGGGCATCGCGGCGCCGAACAGGTAGCCCTGGCCGGCGGTGCAGCCGGCCTCGGTGAGGAAGTCGGCCTGCGCCTCGGTCTCGATGCCTTCCGCCACCACGTCGATGCCGAGATTGGCGGCGAGCTCGATCATCGCCCGGACGATCACCGCGCTCGCCGGCTTGCGCTGGATGTCGCGCAGGAACGAGCGGTCGATCTTGATGACGTCGATCGGGAAGTCGCGCAGGTGCGACAGCGAGGCGTAGCCGGTGCCGAAGTCGTCCAGCGCGATGGCGATGCCGGCATTGTGCAGGTCGGTGAGGATGGCGCCGACCAGCCCGGTGTCTTCCCCGAGCAGGATCGTTTCGGTCACCTCGAGCTTCAGCGCCGAGGGGGGGATGTCGAGGCGCGCCAGGCGGTGCAGCACCCGGTCGGCGAAGTCGGCCGACTTGAAGTAGTACTCCGACACGTTGATGCTGATGCGCCCCGCCTCCAGCCCGTCGGCCCGCCAGCGGGCGATGTCGGCGGTCGTCTGGGCGAACATCTGGTCGTCGATCTGGCGGGCGCTCTCCGGGTCGTCGAAGGCGCGCCAGAACACGCTCGGCCCGCACACCCCGTTCGGGCCCTCGATGCGCGCCAGGGCCTCGAAGCCGATCGGCGAGCGGTCGGGCAGGCGCACCATCGGCTGGTAGTAGGGGGCGATGCGGCCCTCCGTGCCGGCGTTGCGGACGAGCTCGACGGCGGCCCGGCGCTGGTCGAACAGGCCGCCGAGCTCGCGCGTGAAGAAGGCGGTGCTGCCGCGGCCGGTCTTCTTCACCCGGTAGAGCGCCACGTCGGCGCACTTGTGCAGGTCGTCGGCCGTGGTGGCGTCGCTCGGATAGCGGGCGATGCCGATCGAGCCGGAGAGGAACAGCCGGCTGCCGTCCGCCTGGATCGGCTGGCGCACCTGCGCGGCGATCTCGTTCGCCACCCCCTTCAGCGCCGTCTTGTCGTCGTCCTCGATCACGGCGGCGAACTCGTCGGAGCCGAGCCGCGCCACGAAGACATCGCTGCCGGCCGCCGCAGCGAAGCGCGCCGCGACGGTGCGGATCACCTGGTCGCCGGCGCGATGGCCGAGGCTGTCGTTGACTTCCTTGAAGGCGTCGAGATCGAGGATCAGCAGCCCGACGCCGCGCTCCTCCTTGCGGGCCGCCTCGATCGCCGCGGCGAGCCGGGCGAGGAAGCTCGCGCGGTTGGCGAGGCCGGTCAGGCCGTCGACATTGGCCGCCCGCCACAGGCGCTGGGTCGCCTCGTGCTGGGCGCTGACGTCCTTGATGACGCCGACGAGGCGGCGCGGCGCGCCCTGCTCCATCTCCACGGCGCCCATCGTGCGCACGTGCTTGCGCCGTCCCTTCGGGGTGACGATGTCGAGGTCGAAATCGAAGGGACGGGCGGAGATCAGCGCCTCGGCGAGCTTGCGCTCGGCGATCTTGCGCTCGCCGTCGGGGAAGCAGGCGAGGCTGCCCTCGAGGTCGAAGGGCGCCTTCTCGTCGAGATCGTGGATGGCGTAGAAGAGCTGCGAGCCGGTGAGCTGCTCGGTGTGCAGGTCGAGACGCCAGGCCCCGATCGAGGCGATCGTCTCGATCTGCCGCAGATACAGCGCGTGGCTGGCGGCCTGGCGACGGCTCGCCTCCGCCTCCTCCGCCGCCCGCGCCGCCCGCACCGTCGCAGCGTGGCCGGCGATCAGCCCCTCGGCGATGGCGGCGAGTTCGCGAAACTTGCGGAGCTGCCCGGCATCGGGCGTGCGGGGCTCGCTGCCGAGCACGCACAGCGTGCCGAGATTGTGGGTGCCGTCGAGGCTGAGCGGCATGCCGGCATAGAAGCGGATGTGCTCGCCGCCGGTGACGAACGGATTGTCCCGATGGCGTACATCGTCCGCCGCGTTGGGAACGACCAGCGGCTCCGTGCCGAGGATGGTGTCGCGGCAGAAGGCGAAGCGGCGGGGCACCGTGCGCGTGTCGATGCCGACGCGGGCCTTGAACCAGAGGCGGTGGCTGTCGACCAGCGTCACCAGACCGATCGGCACGCCGAACAGCTCCGCCGCCAGCCGCGCGACCGCCTCGAACGCCGGCGTCGCAGGCGTCCCGACGATCTCGAGCTCCTGCAGCGCCGCGATGCGGCCGGCCTCGTCGTCCGGCTCGGTGTGGGGCATGCGCCTCGACTCCCTCGCGCCCGCCGGCGCCGCGTCCGGGGACGCCGCGCATCGGACATCGACGGACCGGTCCCGCAGACGCGGCCGGCCCGTCATCGCCGACGGGATCCGCCGGCACTTCATCGGTGACCGTCGGGCCTGTCGCTTGCGCCAGACTTGCACCGGCGGTGTCGCACCGACGGTCGGGGGTGGGATCGGACGAAGGATCGGGTACAGAGCGTCGTATGATGGACGAACGCCTGCCGCAGACAGCGGGTGCGTTGAAGGAGACTTGTGATGATCCGTACCAGCCTTGCCGCCGTGGCCCTCGTCGCCGCCGCCGCCGCCCTTTCCACCGCCGCCCCCGCGCCGGCCGCCGCCGCCGTCGTCTATTGCACCAGCGTCGGCTACCCCGTCGGCTGCGTCGTCCGCCCCGGCCCCGTCGTCGTCGCCCCGGCCCCCGTCGTCGTCGCGCCGCGTCCCGTCGTCGTGGCCCCGCGCGTCGGTGTCGGCGTCGGTGCCCCCGGCGTCGGCGTCCGTCCCGGTGTCGGCGTCGGCCGCCCCGGCGTCGGCGTCAACCGCGGCGGCCCGGTCAACCGCGTCGGCGTCCGCTGAGGCGAGGCCGGGAGGGCCTGCCGCTCGCAACCTGCTGATGAGGCGTTGACCGAGCGGCACGCCGCTTACAACCTTTAGTGGCGTTTCGGGCGCCACGACGATCGTCACGCACCCGCGATGCGGGTGTGGGCGGTTGTGCGTGGCCGCTCCGGCCGGTGCGCCAGATCGATCAACGAGCGGGGACTTGAACAGGCATGTCTACTTTCGTCGCTGCGAACGCCTATTTGCTGAACGGCACCGATCCGACCTTCACGGTCGCTGAGCTCTACGGATCCGGCACCTACACGTGTGTCGACTCAGACAGCGACACGACGTTCGAGGACGGCGACACCATCGTCGTCGTCGGTCCGGGTTCCCCCACCGTGAGTTTCGAGTACGTGGGCGCCTTCGAGGGCGGGTGGATCGGCGTCGTCGGCGGCGGCACCTACCTCCTGTTCACGAACGACACCTATGCGGACGGCTCTACCATCACCGCCTTGTCCGCCGCCTTCACCACCTGCTTCCTCGCCGGCACCCGCATCGCGACGCCGGCGGGCGGAACGCCCGTCGAGACGCTGTCGATCGGCGATCTCTTGCTCGGCGCCGACGGCGTGGCCCGGCCGGTGCGCTGGATCGGCCGGCAGACGGTCGTCGCCGTGTTCGCCGACCCGCAGCGCAACTTCCCCATCCGCGTCACGGCCGGCGCCCTCGGCGACAACACGCCGTCGCGCGACCTCCTCGTCTCGCCGGATCACGCCCTCCTCGTCGACGGGCTGCTCGTGCAGGCCGCCGCCCTCGTCGACGGCATCGCCGTCCGCCACGAGCCGGCGCCTGCGGAGCGCTTCACCTGGTACCACATCGAGCTCGAAGACCACGCGCTGGTGCTCGCCGAGGGCACACCGGCGGAGACCTTCGTCGACCACGTCACCCGCCGCCGCTTCGACAACTACGCCGAATACGAGGCGCTCTACGGCGCCGAGGTGCCGGCGATCCCCGAACTGGAACTGCCGCGGGTAAAGTCCGCCCGCCAGCTGCCGGCCACCGTCCGCGCCCGCCTCGACGCCCGCGCCACGGCGATCGCGCGCCCCGCCAAGGTCGCCTGATAACCTGGTAATGAGCCGGCGGCGGGCAGGGGCCGGCCGGCGCCCTCGCACGGCGCCGGCTCCGTCCCTCACTCCGCCGCGGCGAGCACCGGCGCCTCGGACGCCGGCGCCGCCGCGACCGCCTGCGAGCGTTCCTTCTGCCGCGCCTTCAGCAACCGGTTGAGCGCCTTGTTGGTGTCCGGCAGCGGGCCGATGAGGTCGGCGCCGGTCTGCGGCTGGCCGGTCTTCGTCAAGGCCTTGCGCATCTCCTTCGGCGTCGCCACCGCGAGCTTCTTGCCCTTCAGCGCGCCCTGGATCATCGCCACCGCCCCGGTGACGACCGGCCCCGCCGAGGAGGTGCCGCTGAACTGCCCGGTATACTGCTTGCGCCGCGAGCCGCCGTCGAAGGCGTCGCCGTAGCCGGTGGTGGCGACGCTCTCGCCCCAGCCCTGCACGTCGAGGCGCGATCCGAACGTCGAGAAGAACAGCCGCTCCCGCGTCGTCGACGAGCCGGCGCCGACGAGGATCGCCCCGGAATCCCGCTTCGTGCGGTCGAACCTGCCCTTGCACGCCGGCCCGTCGAGGTTCACCGCGCCGTTGCCGGCCGTCTCCACCACGACGACGCCCTTGGCGCTCGCCGCCTTGATGGCGTCGAAGGTCGCCTGGAAGAACTCCACCGGCCCGCAGCCCACCTGATCGCCGCCGCAGGCGCCCCCGCACACCGCCGCCTGCTGCTCGATCAGGATGACGTCGCCCTTCTTCAGCGCCCCCGTGGCGACGCCGATGGCGAAGGCGACGTCGAAGCCGCGCTCCACCGTGTCGGCCGGTGACACCTTGATCGTCGCCTTCGGCGCGAGCCCGGTGACGCCCTTGTCGTTGTCGACCGCCGCCAGCACGCCCAGCACCGCCGTGCCGTGGTTGGTGTCGTCGAAGAAGTCGAACGGCGTCAGGTTGCCGAGGATCGCCTTCTCCCGGTCGAGCTTCAGGTCCTCGTGGGCGAACAGCCAGGAATACTCGATGTCGGCGATGGTGACGTTCTTGCCGTCGCCACCGGGGTGGGTCAGCGTGTCGAGCCGGCCGATGCCGGTCCCCGGCGGCAGAGCGTAGCCCTGCAGGCCGGTGAGGTCGGGCGACGCCGGCGCCGGGCTCGGCGCCGGCTGCGGCTCGGCCACCTCGACGAAGGAAAGCGTGTTCAGCCGGGCGGCGAACGCGGCCGCGTCGAGCGACCCGGTCACCGTCACCACGTAGTAGTTGTTGAGGTCGGCCAGCGCCTCGCCGCTGTCGGCCTCGCTCGCCGCCCGCTCGGCGTCGAGCTCGGCCTCGCTGCGGGCATGCAGCCGGCGGAAATCGCCGAGCCCCACGCCGGCCTCGGCCAACACCGCCCGGAGCGCCTTGTCCTCGACGGAGGAGAGCCCGCGCGTGCGGCCGCTGGCGATGCGCACCTTCACGCCCTCGGCAAACTTCACCACCACCCGCCCGGTGGTGCGCATCGCCTGCATCTCGGCGAGCGTCGGCTTGTCGGGCACGGCGCGCGGCGCGAGCGGCGTGTCGGCTAAGGCGGGCAGGGCGCCGAGCACCGCCGCGGCGAGGAGGGCGGCGATCGTGGCGCGCGCCCGCGGGCTTCCGAAATGGTCGGTCATGCTGTCGTTCCCCCCGGAGGTCGCCGCGCCGTCACCGGCGGGCGTCGGTCCCGGCCGTGCCCCGCCGG
>Ga0209902_100644_pt1 | contig 31204 bp, 19 predicted proteins | sample FECB27metaG_FD_188304 | JGI IMG/M metagenome (GOLD analysis project Ga0209902, IMG submission 188304) | Cyanobacterial communities from the Joint Genome Institute, California, USA - FECB-27 (SPAdes) (version 2) | ecosystem: Environmental > Aquatic > Thermal springs > Hot (42-90C) > Microbial mats...
CGCGCGCGCCGGTGCCCGCCGTGCCCCCGGCCCCGGCCGCGCCGGCCCCCGTGGTGCCCGCGCCGCAGTTCGCCGACGACCGCGCGCTGCCGCGCGACCTGCAGGTGCGGCGCGTGCTCGTGATCGAGGACGAGCCGCAGTTCGCCCACATCCTCTACGACCTGGCGCACGAGCTCGGCTACCGCTGCCTGGTCGCGCACGGCGCGGCCGACGGCTTCGCGCTGGCCAGCGAGTTCGTGCCCGACGCGATCCTGCTCGACATGCGGCTGCCCGACAGCACCGGCCTGGACGTGCTGCAGCGCCTGAAGGACTCGCCGCTCACGCGCCACATCCCGATCCACGTGGTCTCGGCCGCCGACAACGCCGAGGCCGCGCTGCACATGGGCGCGATCGGCTATGCGCGCAAGCCCGCCACGCGCGACGAGCTCACGCGCGTGTTCGCGCGGCTGGAGGAGAAGCTCACGCAGAAGGTCAAGACGGTGCTGCTGGTGGAGGACGACGACCTGCAGCGCCGCAGCGTGATCCAGCTGATCGGCGACGACGACATCGAGATCGTCGACGTGGCCTCGGGCGAGGAGGCGCTGGAACTGCTGCGCAGCCGCATCTTCGACTGCATGATCACCGACCTGAAGCTGCCCGACATGCAGGGCAGCGAGCTGCTCAAGCGCATGGCCTCGGAGGACATCGTCTCGTTCCCGCCCGTGATCGTCTACACCGGGCGCAACCTCACGCGCGAGGAGGAGGCCGAGTTGCACCGCTACTCGCGCTCGATCATCATCAAGGGCGCGCGCTCGCCCGAGCGGCTGCTCGACGAGGTGACCCTGTTCCTGCACAAGGTCGAGGCCGAGCTGTCGAGCGAGCGCCAGGGCATGCTCAAGGCCGCGCGCGGACGCGACCGGATCTTCGAGGGCCGCACGGTGCTGCTGGTGGACGACGACGTGCGCAACATCTTCGCACTCACGAGTGCGCTCGAGCAGCGCGGCGCGAAGGTCGAGATCGGCCGCAACGGCCGCGAGGCTCTCGAGCAGCTCGACCGCGTGAAGGAGATCGACCTCGTGCTGATGGACGTCATGATGCCGGAGATGGATGGCCTGGAGGCCACGCGCCACTTGCGCGCCGATCCGCGCTTCGCCAAGCTGCCGGTGATCGCCATCACCGCCAAGGCCATGAAGGACGACCGCGAGCAATGCCTGGCCGCGGGCGCCAGCGACTACCTCGCCAAGCCGGTGGACCTCGATCGCCTGTTCTCGCTGCTGCGCGTGTGGATGCCGAAGATGGAGCGCCTGTGACCGGATCGCAGCCGCCCTCGCCGCCCGAACGGCCGTCGACCGGCCGCCCGGTCCTGCCCGCCTCGCCCGCCGTGCCGGGCGCGATCGCCGCGCCGCCGCAGCCGCTGAGCGACACCGAGATCGAGCTGCGCCTGCTGATGGAGGCGATCTACCTCAAGTACAGCTACGACTTCCGCGACTACACGCTGGCCTCGCAGAAGCGCCGCGTGCTGCACGCGCTCACGCAGCTCGGCCTGCCCTCGATCTCGGCGCTGCAGGACCGGGTGCTGCGCGACGCCGCGCTGTTCGGGCGCCTGCTGCAGTTCCTCACCGTCCCGGTCAGCGAGATGTTCCGCGACCCGGCCTACTTCCTGGGCCTGCGCCGGCACGTGGTGCCGCTGCTGCACACCTATTCGTCGGTCAAGGTCTGGGTGGCGGGCTGCAGCACCGGCGAGGAGGTGTTCTCGCTCGCCATCCTGCTGCGCGAGGAAGGCCTGCTCGAACGCACGCAGATCTATGCCACCGACATCAACCCGGCCTCGCTCGAGAAGGCGCGCCAGGGCATCTTTCCGCTCGAGGCGATCCGCGGCTACACCGCCAACTACCAGCGCGCGGGCGGGCTGCGCGCGTTCTCCGACTACTACACCGCGGCCTACGACGCCGCGCGCTTCGACCCCTCGCTGTGCGCCGACACCATCTTTGCCGACCACAGCCTGGCCACCGACAGCGTGTTCGCCGAGACCCAGCTCGTGTCCTGCCGCAACGTGCTGATCTACTTCAACCGCGAGCTGCAGGACCGCGCGCTCGGCCTGTTCCACGAGTCGCTGAGCCACCGCGGCTTCCTCGGCCTGGGCGCCAAGGAGAGCATCGACTTCTCGGCCTACGCCGAGCGCTTCGAGCCGCTGGCGCGCCCCGAGCGCATCTACAGGAAGGCCACGTGAGACAGGCGCTGCCCTCCCACCTGCGCCGCCGCGTCGAGGCGGTGGTCATCGGTGCCTCCGCGGGCGGCATCGACGCGCTGCTCGCCCTGCTGATCGGCCTGCCCCTGGTCAGCCGCATCCCCAAGGTGGTGGTGCTGCACCTGCCCGAGGGGCACGACAGCCGGCTGGCCGAGGTGTTCGGCGAGCGCGTCGCCATGCCGGTGCGCGAGGCGGCCGACAAGATGCCGCTGGTTCCCGGCACGCTCTATTTCGCGCCGCCCGGCTACCACCTGTCGATCGAGCGCGACCGCTGCTTCTCGCTCAGTTGCGAGCCGCCCGTGCTGTTCTCGCGCCCCTCGATCGACGTGCTGATGGCCTCCGCGGCCGACGTCTACGGCGCCGGCCTCGCCGGCGTGTTGCTCACCGGTGCCAACGACGATGGCGCCGAGGGCATGGAACGCATTCACCGTGCCGGCGGACTGACCGCCGTGCAGGATCCCCAAGAAGCCCAAGTTTCCGTCATGCCCAACGCCGCCATAGCGCGCCATTCGCCCGACTTCGTGCTGCCGCTGCGCGATCTCCACACCCTGCTGATGCACCTGGAGACCGCTCATGGAAATTGACGTCGAAAGCAAGCTGCTGATCGTCGACGACCTGCCCGAGAACCTGGTGGCGCTCGAGGCGCTGATCCGCGCGCCCGGGCGGCCCGTGTTCCGTGCCCAGTCGGCCGAGGAGGCGCTGACGCTGCTGCTCGAGCACGAATTCGCGCTCGCCATCGTCGACGTGCAGATGCCCGGCATGAACGGCTTCGAGCTGGCCGAGATGATGCGCGGCACCGAGCGCACGCGGCACATCCCGCTGATCTTCGTGAGCGCCGCCGGGCGCGAGCGCAACTACGCCTTCCAGGGCTACGAGAGCGGTGCCGTCGACTTCCTGCACAAGCCGCTCGACCCGCATGCCGTGATCAGCAAGGTCAACGTGTTCGTCGACCTGCACCGCCACCGCAAGGCGCTGCGCCACGAGATGGAGTTGCTGGCCCACGCGCACCGCAAGCAGGAGGAGCTGGTGGTGCAGCTGCAGGTCACGCAGCGCGAGCTCGAGCGCGCGGTGCGCATGCGCGACGACTTCATGTCGATGGTCTCGCACGAGCTGCGCACGCCGCTCAACACCCTCTACCTCGAGGCCCAGCTGCGCCAGCTGCACGTGTCCAAGGGCAACCTCGCGGCCTTCACGGCCGACCGCCTGCCCGCGATGATCGAGCGCGACCAGCGGCAGATCCGCAACATGGTGCGGCTGATCGACGACATGCTCGACGTCACGCGCATGCGCAAGGACGCGCTCTCGATCCAGCCCAAGCCGACCGATCTCGCGCAGCTCGCGCGCGCCGTGGTCGAGAACCTGCGCCAGCAGGCCGAGGCCGCCGGCTCCGAGATCTCGCTGCAGGCACCGGCCGAGTTGCCGGGCGTGTGGGACGAGTTCCGCATCGAGCAGGTGCTGACCAACCTGCTGACCAATGCGCTGCGCTATGGCGGCGGCCGGCCGGTCGAGATGGTGGTGGCGCAGGTCGGCACCGGCGAGGACGGCTTCGCACGCGTCAGCGTGCGCGACCGCGGCATCGGCATCGCGGCCGAGGACCAGGCGCGCATCTTCGAGCAGTTCGAGCGCACCGAGCACAGCCGCAAGCATGCGGCCGGGCTCGGCCTGGGCCTGTACATCACGCGCCAGATCGTCGATCTGCACGGCGGGCGCATCGGCGTCGAGAGCGCGCCGGGCGAGGGATCGACCTTCAGCGTCGAGCTGCCACTGGCCGCGCCGCGAGGATCGGCACAACCGTAGGCTTGCTCCTACCCCACGCGCGGCGCGGTGCCGGGACAATGTTCCATTCCGGACATTTTCAGAAAACCAAAGGCCGCAAAGGCCACCAAGGACCGACCGCCGTGAACGTGCTGATCGTCGACGACAACGAAGCCGCAGCCGACCTGCTGCAGGAACTGCTGACCCTGCAGGACCACACCGCCCGCTGCACCTACACCGGCCAGCAGGCGCTGGACGCCGCCGCCGCCGAACGCTTCGATGCCGCGCTGATCGACCTCACGCTGCCCGACATCCCCGGCACCCAGGTCGCGCGCCGGTTGCGCGAGACCGAGGCGCAGGGCGCGCCGAAGCTGCTGATCGCGATCTCGGGCTTCTCGGCCGCCGATGCCGGCGCCGCGGGCGGCCCCGATGGACGCAAGCTGTTCGACCACCATCTGCAGAAGCCGATCGACATCGGCGCGCTCGAGGACATCCTCGCGGCCGCGGGCTGAGGCCTTTTTCCGCGGCCTTAGCATCGCGGCCATGCGCCGCTTTCTTCCCTCCGCCCTCCTCGCCCTTGCGCTGAGCGCGCTGGCCGCATCGGCCACCGCGCAGTCCCCCGACACCGTTCCCATCGCGCCCGCCGAGCGCGACCGCCTCGTGGCCCGCACCGCCGAACTGGTGCAGGCCCACTACGTGTTTCCCGTGCCGGCCGATGCCATCGCGGCCCACCTGCGCGCGCGGCTGCGCGACGGGGCCTATGCGGGCATCGAGACGGCCGACGCGCTGCGCGCGCAGCTCGAGCAGGATCTGCAATCGGTGAACCGGGACAGGCACCTGCTCGTGGGCTTCAGCCGCGAGCCGCTGCCGAAGCCGGCCGATCCGAAGGCCGCCGCGGCGTCGCAAGCGCAATTGGCGCGGCAGTACGTGCGCCACAACCACTGCTTCTACAAGGCCGAGCGCATGGCCGGCAACGTCGGCTACATCGACCTGCGCTGTTTCGACAAGCCCGAGGCGCTGGCGGCGACCGCCGCGAGCGTCTTCGGTTTCCTCGGCCACACCGATGCCCTGATCGTCGACCTGCGCCAGAACGGCGGCGGCTGGCCCGCGGGCGTGGCCCAGGTCAGCAGCCATCTGCTCGAAGGCAAGGTGCACCTCAACGACGTGCTGCATCGCGAAGGCCACCGCGTGGAGTCGCACTGGACCCGCGCCAGGCTGCGCGGCCCGCGCTACCTGAACCGGCCGGTCTATGTGCTGACCAGCAGCCAGACCTTCTCGGGTGGCGAGGAGTTCGCCTACAACCTGCAGGCGCTGAAGCGCGCCCGCATCGTCGGCGAACGCACCAAGGGCGGCGCCCATCCCTCCAGGAACCATCGGTTGAACGATCACTTCGAGGTCACGATCCCCTTCGCGCGCTCGATCAACCCGATCACGCGCACCAACTGGGAAGGCACGGGCGTCGTGCCCGACCTGCCAGCCGGCGCGGACGAGGCGCTGGGCGTGGCGCACCTGGCGGCGCTCAAGGAGCTGGTCGGCAAGGACAGCGATCCCGCGACCGTGGGCGATGTGAGCGCGGCGATCGAGGCGGCGGAGGCCGCGAAGGCATTGGCCGGCGCTCGCAAGTAGATCCGGGCGATTGCGCCGCTCAACTCGCCGTCAGCACCTTCAACGTCAGCTGCAACACCATCGGCTGCCGCATGTCCCGCGGCGGCGGCTCCGACAGCGGCTGCGCGGTCAGCAGCTGGCGCAGGTCGGCATCGGCCTGCGCATTGCCCAGCGAATCGAAGGCCACGCGCTCGGGCCGGCCGTCGGGTGCGACCCACACGCGCACGATCAGCGGTGGCGGCGGCAGGGTGCGGCCCTCTTCCAGCAGGCGCTGCTGCATCCAGGCATGCAGGCGCTGCACGGTCTCGTCGGCCGGGTCGCTGAGGCGGCCCTGGAACTGGTTGCCGGCCAGTTCGGCATAGCTGATCCAGTGCTGCGGCACCGGCGCGCGCGCCGAGGGCGCGGGCTGGGCCTGCACGGGCATGTGCACGGCGGCCAGGCCGAGGCCGGCGAGGCCGAGTGCGCGGAACAGGCTGGCCCAGGGCCGCGGCGCGGCGGCGGAATGACGGTGCAAGGGGAACATGCGTTCTTTCGGGGAAAGTTCTGGGAATCGGTGCCGGCTCAGCCGCACAGCACGCCGACCGACAGCGTGGCGGCGCGCGCGGCCGGCGACTGCTGGGGCCCGAGCTGCGGGGTGTCGCTCTCGCTGTAGGCCACGCCGTTGTCGCGCAGGAAATGCTTGATGCGCGCGGCGGTCTCGGCGCGCACGCGCGTGGAGCCCGCCGCCGCGCCGCTGCCCGACAGGCTGGGCAGCCGGCTCAGCGTGCCGCCGCTGGCGCCGGGCGCGGCCGCGATGCGCTCCACCACCACGCCCAGCAGCAGGCCGCCGGCGTCGAGCACCGCGCTGCCGCTGGCGCCGGGCTTGGCGCCCGACAGCAGCTGCAGGCCCTCGGCGCCCGGCACGGTCAGCGCGTTGCCGAGCACGGCCGAGCGGTCGGCCATGCGCTGCAGCGGGCCGTGGGCCTCGGAGAACACCGAGATCGTCGCGGCGGGCAGCGCCTCGCTGCGCGGGAGGGTGGCGCCCAGGTAGGGCTTGATGTCGCTGCGCAGCACGGCGATGTCGAGCTCGGGCTGCGAACTCGTCGCGCGCACCGTGGCTTCGGCGACGCGGCCGTCCTTGAGCACGAACAGCGAGCGGCAGCCGGTCACGGCATGGCGCGCGGTCAGCACGTCGCCGGCTTCGTTGAGGAACACGCCGCTGGCGTTGCCTTCGAGCCCGCGCGCGGGCTGTTCATCGGCCGCTTGGGCGGCCGGCCACGCCAGCACGGCAGCGGCCGCGCAGGCGACAGCCGCCATGCGGCGTGCAAAGCGTAGGGAAGTCATCGCCATAGAGACGGATGAGCGGGCCGCCGAATGCGCTTTGTCACGCAAGTTTCACGAAACTCTTTCCGCGCCTAGCGGCCGCGCGCGCCGGCGCCGCCGAGTTCGGCCAGCCGCGCGCGCTCGGCCGGCGTGAGCTTCGCGAGCTGGGCGGCGTCGAGCGCGCCCTGCCCCAGCATCTGGAACGGACTGGCCGGGTCGTAGCGCACGCTGCGCTGCGCGGGTGCCGCCGGTGCGCCCGAGGCACCGCCGGGCGGTGCCGGCGCGGGCGCCGGTGCCTCGTCGCCGAAGCCCAGCACGCGCACGGTGAACACCGAGGGCAAGGCCTGGCGTGCGCTCGCGCGTTCGCGCTGCATCACGTCCTGCGCCGCCATCGTGGCCTGCGCGGCGGCGGCACTCGCATTCGTGAGCGCGCCGACGTTGACCGAGGCCACCACCGGCAGCCCGGCCGACTCGCCCTTGACCTGGATGTTGGCGGCATTCACCACCTGCAGCGCAGCGAGGTTCACGTTGCCCGAGACCCGGATGCCAGCCTCGCCCGCGTCGATCGTGCCCAGGGGCGCGATCAGGTCCACGTCGCCCGGCGGCACCTCGGGAATCGGATCGAGCGTCGCGATGCCCGCGCCGGTACTCGGCACGTTCGGCGAGAGCTTCACGTTGCCCAGCGCGTCGTACTCGCGCTTGGGCGGCGTGTAGACCAGCGTGGTCTTCGAACCGCGCCCGGCATTGATGTCGCCCGTGGCCGACCAACCGAGGATGTCCCCGCCGAAGGTGGTCATGATGCGCGACAGGCCCAGCAGGATGCTGCCCTCGCTGTAGATGTCGATGCTGCCCTCGCCCTGGGTGATGAGGCCGGCGGGGCTCACGCTTCCCACGCTCGCCGGGGTCACGCCCTCCACGCCGACGATGGTGCTGCCACCGGGCGTCAGGGTCTGGATGTCGCCGCCCACCACGGTGCGGATGCCGGCGTTGCCGTTGCTGCCCTGGTAGAGCGTGAGGCCGCCGGCGCGCGCGATCGGCTGCCCGTTCGCGTCGCGTTCGGGGAACAGCGCCGCGATCGCGTTGCGCCCGCGCAGGTAGCTGCCGTAGCGCTTGCTGTCGGGGTCGTTGTACTCGCGCCCGCCGGCCGTGAGCTCGGCATAGAACACCGCGCGCACGAACACGCGCTGCTGCTCGGGCGGCAGCGCCTGGAAATGCGCCAGCGCATCGGCCGGCGACGAAGCCGCGTAGCCGAAGCGCTCGCGCAGCCATTGCGCGAGCTCGGCGTCGTAGGTCTTCACCACCTTGCCGGGCTGGTCGGCCAGCGCCGCCGAGGCGTCGATCGCGCGGGCCGGGTCCAGGTACTGCGCCGCGAAGCCCGCGAAGTCGCTCGCGCCCTGCCCGCGCGGGCCGACGCCCAGGCCCGCCTGCACCACGATGTCGGCACCGGGGCGCCGGTCGCCGAGCGCGATGGCGCCCAGGCTGGTCAGGCTGGCGCGGTTGCCCTGGTAGACCTGCCCGCCCGCCGACACCTCGAGCGTGCCGGGGCCGGCGATGCCGAAGTTGGTGTAGAGGATGTCGCCGCCGGCCGCGATCATCGAGATCTCGGCCGGGTCGCTCTGCACGATCAGGCCGCTGCTGTTGACGATGTCGCCGCCGGCCAGGATGCGCAGCGGCTTGGAGGCCAGGTAGGTCGGGATCGCCGCCTCGCCGTTGCCCAGGCTCAGGTTCAGCAGGTTGCCGATCTGCACCGCCAGCACGTCGCCGTTCACCGCATAGATGTGCGAGGCCACGCCGGTGCCGGCCATGCTGGCGTCGCTCACGGTGTTGAGCCCGAAGTTGAACAGCGTGCCGCCCGTGCCGATGTGCGCGGGGATGTAGTCGGCGAAGCTGTTCTGGTACATCGCGTCCCACTCGTACGGCTGCAGCTTGCTGGCGTTCCAGTAGTTGGTGGCGCCCAGCGGGTTGTTGGGGTTGTCGCGCAGCATGCGCCAGCCCGGGCGCAGCGGCGTGGCCATGCTCGACAGCGCCGTGCCCAGCGGCCCGATCGGGTTGTGCCCGAAGCCGATGGAGTTGGTCGCGTCGCCGCTCACGAGGTCGCGCGCCAGCAGGTCCAGGTGGCCGACCGGCGACGGCATCATCTGGCCGGCGCCGGGGCTTTCGGTCGCGTAGTAGATGCTGCCGCCGGCTGCCACCGCGCTCAGGGTGGCCGGCATGATGTTCGTGCTGCTGCTCACGTCCTGGATGTTGGTCACGGGATCCATGTTCGGCATGCCGAAGGGCGAGACGTTGCCGCCCGCGGAGAACAGGTCGATCGCCGTGCGGTCGGTCCACAGCGTGAACCAGCTGGCGGTCGGGCCGCTCAGGCTGCCGTTGCTGGCCTGCGTCTCGACGCGCTCGCCCGCGCGGCCCGCATCCACCACCGCGCCGATCGCGAGGTCGCCCAGCGTCTCGATGCGCAGCACGCCGTCGCCCGGCGCGAAGCTCACGACGCCGTCGCGCTGTCCGCTGTAGGGCGTGTGCGGATCGACCGCGCGCGGGTCCTGGTTGTTGGGCGTGGCGAAGTTCTTGAGCACCACGCTGCCCACGTCGGCGGCCGCCATGCGCGTGTCGCCGCGCAGGTTGGCATACAGGCCGGTGCGGATCTGCCCGCCGGCCGAGACATCGAGGTTGCCGCCGCCGGTCTGCGCCAGCACGCCGCCGTCCGCGACGCGGCCGGTGCTGCCCACCGCGACCAGCAGGCCGCGCGTGAAGGAGCCCGTGGTGCCGATGTTGCCGCCCGCGTGCACGCTGGCATTGCCACCGCCGAGCGTGCCCATGCCGGCGAAACCGCCGAAGCCCAGCCGCGGCTGCGCGAGGGTCGGCCAGCCGTCGATGGCATAGCTGCCGAAGTTCAGGCCCCAGGCCGTGCGCTCGCCGATCTCGGCGCCGCCCTGGCGCCACAGCCACTCGCCGGTCGACAGGGTCTCGGGCTGCAGGTAGCCGAGGATGTCGCCCTGGGCCGAGAGCGTGAAGTCGCCGCCGTTCTCTGTGAACCACATGCGTTGCGCGGGCAGCGTGCGCTCGTAGTCCGCGTTGCCCGCGCCGAGCACGCTGCCGTCGGGCAGCCTGGCGCGCGGCGCGTTGTAGCCCGAGTCGTTGCCGGTGCCGGCCACCGAGGTGCCCGCGGTGTACACGCCGAACAGCGACTCCTGCCGGTAGCTGCCGCCGGCGTAGAGCTCGAGGTCGCCGGTGCCGGTGCGCACCACGCTCGGCGCCTGCACGGTGAACTGCGTGGTCGTGCCGGCCAGGTGCAGGTCGTCGAGCACCAGGTTGCCGCGGCCGGCCAGCTGCGCGGCGCCCTGCAGCCGGCGCGTGTCGGCGGCGCCGAGGTCGGCGCCGCTCACCAGCCGGATCGAGGCCGACAGGCTGCCCGCGGCCAGCATCCGCGACGCGGCCCACATGCGGCCGGGCTCGGCGCGCGGGCCGCTGAGCAGGATGTCGGCGCCGCCCGGCGCGACCGCCGTCAGCACCGTGCCGGCCGCGACCGTGATGGTGCCGGCGAGGAAGCCGTTGTAGATCGTGTCGCCCGGTCCGTAAGTGCCGTAGTCGTCGCTGATCGAGCCCGACACCACGACCGGGTAGTCGCCCGTGAAGATGCCGGGGAACACGTACCAGAAATCGCCCCAGGTGGCGTTGAAGGGCACGCTGACCGTGACGTCCTTCGGCGCCGGCTGGTTGGTGAACAGCACCTGCAGGCGGGTCTGCCAGCCGCTGTCGTCGGGCGTGGCCGGCGGCGGCGCGAAGCCGTCGTTGATGCTGCCGTGGATGTTGAGGTCGCCCCCCGCGCGCAGTGCCAGCGACATCGGCTCGCCCGCGCCGTAGCGCGCCGAAGCCAGGTCGCGGTCGGCCTCGGGGCCGTAGCGGTAGCCCGACAGGTCGAGGTCGCCCACGACCGTGAGGTTGCCGGTGGGCGTGCCGCTGGCGATCTCCACGCCGGGGCGCAGGTGGAAGGCATCGCCATAGGCGGTGAGCCCGGCCATGCGCGCGCGCAGGTCGGCGTTGCCGCGCGCGGCGGTGTCGAAGGCGCGGCTGTCGCTGTCGATGCGGTCCAGGTAGTCCTGGTCGACGATCTGGCCGTTGGCGTCGTCGGGATCGGGCCGCGCATTGGTGTAGCGCGCCACGCCGTTCAGCGCGATCGCCTGCGCGCCCTTGATGTTGAGCGGGCCGGCGGCCGAGATCGCGATGTCGCCGCCGGTGGCGTTGGCCGGTGCATCGGGTCCGGTGGCGCTCGGGCCGGTGCTGCCCACGCGTGGCGCATCGATGTCGACATGGCCGCGCGCGATGCCGTCGGGCGAACGCAGATCCAGCGTCGCACCCGGCTCGAGGCGCACCGTGCCGCCGGTGCTGCCCAGCGCGATCTTCGCGCGGTTCGACGCATCGACGGGCGCGCCGTAGCTGTCGGTGACCAGCGTGGTGGCATGGGTGTCGAGCACCGCGCCGGCCGCCAGCGTGAGATCGCCGCTGGCGTTCAGGCGGATGCTGCCGGGCGTGGCGCCCGAGGCGTCGATGGTGCCGTTGACCGTGAGTCGGCCCGCGTCGGTGGCGATGCTCACCTGCCGCGCGCGCACGCCGTCGCCCACGTTCAGGTCGCCCTGCTTCACGACGAAGCCGCGCGCACCGAAGAAGGCGGCGTCGTTCAGGCGCGCATTGAGCGCCGCGAAGTCGGCGTCGGAGATGGCGCGCGTCGTCAGGTCGAACTTGCCGTCCGCGAAGCCGGCGCCGCCGCCCGCACCGAACAGCGCGCCAGCCAGCGTCACCGTGCCCGCCTTGGCCTCGAGCGTCAGCGAACCCGCGTCCTCGTGCGCGGCCGACACGTCGATGCGCGAACCCGCGGCCTGCGCGATGTTGCCCTTCGTGCTCGTGAGCGTGGCAGCACCGCCCCAGCTGTACTTGGTGATGTCGTAGAACTGCACGGCGCGGCCCGACAGGTCGATGCGCGCGCCCTCGCCCAGCGCGATGTCGCCATCGGCCAGCAGCTCGAGCACGCCGCTGGGCAGCGCCACCGTGGTGGCTAGCGACACGCGCCGGCCCTGCAGGCTCAGCGAGGCGCCGAGTTCGGCGATGGCGGCGGTGTCCGGTGCGGCCGCGCCCGCGGGGGCCGAGACGTCGATATCGCCGCCCGCCACGTAGCGCATCGCCGAACCGGCCTGGCCAGTGAGCAGCGGCGTCACGATCGACAGCGACCCGCCCTGCAGCGTGCCGTCCGCGTCGCGCGACCGTCCCACCAGCAGCGCAGCCTTGTTGTTGGCCGTGACGCGGTCGCTCGCCTGGATCTTCACCGCGCCGAAGCCCAGCGCCAGGCGCTCCAGCTCGGCCTGGCGCTGCGGCTGGCTCAGCGCGTCGTAGCCGAACTGCACCGTGCGCGCATCGATCACCAGCGTGCCGCTGCCCGTGCCCGGACCGCCCGGCTGCACCGCCACCGGGGCCGCGCCCGCGTACGGCGTGGTCGTGCCGTTGCCCGTGGCGATGCCGTTCCAGACGAAGTCGCGCGTGGCGATGCGCACCGTGTCGCTGTCGGTGCCCAGGCCGTAGAAGGCGGGTGTGTTGAACACGAGCTGCACCGGCGAGTCGCCGGTGTCCAGCGTCAGCGAACCGTAGAAGTTGAAGGCGCCACCGGCCGTGAGGCTCAGGCGCTCGAGTGCCGGCACGCCGGCGCTGGCCGAGGGGCGCAGCAGGCGGTCCAGCGTGGCCTGGGTGAGCTGCCAGCCGGCCTGCATCGACCCGGCTGCCTGCGCGGCTGCCATGCTCGCGGCGGTACCGATGTTGATCTGGTCCTGTGCCACCGTGAGGTAGCGCGCGCCCAGGTTCACGTCGCCCAGCGCCAGGCCGCCCGGCGCGGCGAAGGCGATCGTACCTTCGCTCAGCACCGTTGCGCCGTCGCCGACCGTGACCGTGCCCGTGCCGAGCGCCGGCAGGAAATCCAGCCAGCCGTTGCTCACGGCGAACACCGCGGGCGAGTAGGAGGCGGCCGAAGCGCCGGGCGCGTTGGCATACAGGAAACCGAGATTGGAATCGACGCCAGGCCAGCCCATGCCGCGCGTGTCGAGCACCGCGCCGCCATCGACATCGATCCGGTTGCCGATGAGGAAGATCTGGCCCGCGCGCAGCGTGGCTCCATCGCGGACGTTCACCAGGCCCGCGCCCAGACCATTGCCGAAGTAGATGCGCGCGCTGTCGCCCGACGAGTCCTGGCCGTTGAAGTAGTTGTAGATGCCGCCGATCGCCAGCGTGTCGGCACGGAAGGCATTGAGCATGTCCGCCGAGACCGCGATGGCACCCGCCGTGGGCTGCGCGGCGCCGCCGACGATGTCGATGGGCTTGTCGCCCAGCACGTTCACCTGGCCGCGCAGGCCGCCCGGGGCGGCGTCCAGCAGCACCTGGCCTTCGAACTGCAGCGGCACCACCTCGTCGTTCTGCGCGAAAGTGAAGCGCAGCACCTTGCCGTCCACCGGCAGCAATGGCCGCACGTTGCCGAACAGCGCCGCCTGCGCCTTCGCGAAGTCGGCGTAGCTGGTCTCGTTGTATTGCGAGAAGTGGCGCACCGTCTGGCCCGGCGTGACCAGCACGCGGCTGGGCAGGTTGTCGTGCACGGCGGTGTTCGAAAACCCCAGCGTGCCGGTGGTGGTCCACGAGCCGAAACCATCGGCCAGCGCGCCGGCCGGTGCCGCGGTGCCGGAGAGCGCGTCCATGCGCGCGCCGACCTCCACGCGGAACGCGCCCGGCATCAGCGCGTAGCTTGCTGGCAGCAGCGTGTAGGTGCCGGGGGACAGGCCCGGCACGCCCGCGCCGATCGTGATCTGCCGGCCCGCCGCCGGATCGCCCGCGCCCTTGTCGCGAACCACCGGCGCATAGGCCGATGCGTAGCCGGGCACGATCGCATAGACCGCGTTGCCCGCGCCGCTCTTCGGATAGGCCGCCGGATTGGCGTTGGCCAGCGCCGTCGTCAACACGTCGACCGAGCCGCCACGGCCGGTGATGAAGCCCGCGCCGCGCAGGTCGCCCCCGCCCGAGAGGTCGAGCACCGAACCGGGCTCGGCGACCACCGAGCCGCCGCCGATCGAGATGCCCTGCGCCAGCACGAAGTTGTCGGGCGAGAGGTTGGGATTCGGTCGATTGATGAAATTGCCGCCGAGGCTGAACAGCGTGCCGTCGGTGCCGCGGTAGGTCAGGCCGTCCTGGGTGCCGCCGTAGGGCATGGTCAGGCCCGCCGCGCTCACCGAGGTCAGGCTGCCGTCGCGCAGCACCAGCCGCATCCAGGGCAGGACCTCGGGGTTGGCAATGACGCCTCCCATCCAGGCGACGCCGTTGAGCTGGCCGCCGGTGTCGTTCAACCCGATCGTGCCCAGCGGCGCGCGCACCACGCCGCCCTGGTCCAGCGTCGGGCCCATCAGCACGAGCTGGCCGAACACCGAATCGGGCACCGGCGCGTCGTGGCCGTTCGAGCGGATCGTCAGGCTGCGCTCCTGGTCCCAGATGCTGGACGAATTCGGCAGCCTCGCCTGGCCGGCGATCACCACGCCGCGCTGTCCGCTCATGGGATAGATCTGCGCCGCGTCGATCAGCAGGTCGCCGGTGACGACGAAGGCGCCGTTGCCCAGGCGGATATCGCCCTCGCTGCGCAGCGTGACGGCAGCGAAACCACCGGCATCGACGGTGCGGCTGACGATCGGCCCGTTCGGCACCGCGGCACCGTCGCCATAGCCGGCGACGATGCCCGACTGCACGCGGCCGTAGATGTCGATCAGGCTCGCATCGAGCGTCAGCGCGCTGTCGCCGCGCGCCGGGCTGCCGATGGCCCGGTTGCCGATGATGAGGCCCGGGCTGAAGTAGCCCGAGGCGCCGTCCCAGGTGCCGCCGTCGAAGCGGATGTAGGGCGCCGCCAGGCGCACCTTCGCGTCGGGCGTGGCGTCGGCCACCGTCAGGAAGCCGTTGCGCAGGTTGAGGCTGCGGCCCAGCGCGAGGTCGATGTCGCCGTCGAACAGGAACAGGTCGTGCGTGGAGAGCGTCAGCGCGTCGAAGCCGCCCGCGCGCACCTGGTCCGCGGAGAGCGTCGCCGCGCCGTACTTCAGGCCCGGGTCGGCCTGACCCGGCGCGAGGCCGTCGGCCAGGCCGCCGGGGCGGTACTGCTGCGTCAGCGTGATGTCGTGCATTACCTGCACGTCCTCGGGAATGTTCTCCGCGCCCGCGAGGTACCTGCGGTTGGCCATCTCCAGCGTCAGCGAGCCGCCGGCCGCGCCGGCACCGCCCGCACGGGCCGTGAGCGTTCCATCGATCACCATGCCGACGTAGGAATGCAGCCCGATGCCGCCGCCCGCGCCGGCCAGCGCGAGTGGCCTCGCGGGCGTGCCGGCTGCGCCGCCGGCCGAGCCATCGACCTCGGCGTAGGCGCCCGAGGCGTCGAGCACCGCGCCCGGTCGGATCACGAGGAAGGAGTCGGACAGGCCCAGCTCGATCGTGCCGCCGTCGGGCGCGACGCCATAGGCGCGGCCCTGCGCATCGCGCGCCACGTAAGCGCGCGCGGCCGCGTCGAGCACCGCGTTGTCGCCGATCCAGACCGAGCGCGTGGTCGAGGCCTGGTAGCTGAACTGGGAGGTCGGCTGCGAGGCGATCGAGATGGTGCCGCCCCAGGCGTCGAGCCGGCCGTCCACCGTCAACTGGCCGCCGTTGCTCCACAGCGTGATGGCCTGGCCCGGATCGACCGCGATGTGCGCGCCCGTGCCCACCGTCAGCGGCGCGAGCAGGCCCGGGCCGCCGATCCTCGAGCCCGCGTCGAACTCGATGCTCGCGCCGCCGCGCTGCGCGAGCCGGGCGTGCTGCGCATCCTCCTGGTAGAGCGGCGGCGTCCACACCGGCAGCGCGGTGGCGAGCCGGCTGCCGCCGGGCAGCGCCTGCAAGCCGTCGACGTCGGTGCGCAGCACCGGCATGGCGACCTCGATGCGCGTGCCCGGCGCGATCGCGAGGCCGTCGCTCGCCGTCACCACGTAGTGCGAGAAGCCGGTCTGGAACAGCGTGGGCGACAGCGTGCCCGTGGGCGCCACGGCGACCGACCGCGCCAGCACCGCACCGGCGGCGAGCGAGCTGCCGGCCGCCAGCGTGAACGGCATGTCGAGCACGCTGCCGGCGTTGTAGCGCACCAGCGTCGGCACGATCGGCAGCCCGTCCGGGAACACGTCGGCGGGAATGGTGACGCCGACCGGCAGGAAGAAGCCCTGGGTCACCGTGGTGCCCGCGGGCACGGTGCTGCCGATGCGATGGAGAACGCCATTCGAATCGAAGAGGTTGAACGGCACCACCCAGTCCGCCTCCAGCACCAGCGGCGCATTGCCCGGGATCCGGATCTCGACCTGCTGGCCCGTCACGGTGTAGCCGGCCGGCCGGCGGGTCAGCGTCACCGTGAGATCGATCGGCGCGATGTCGCCCGCGACCAGCTGGTAGTCCTGCAGCAGCCGCAGGTTGACCGGCGCGGCCTGCCCGGCCGCGAGCAGGCCGTCGGAGTCGAGCGCCTGGCCGCCGATGCCGACGGCGGTGCCCGAGCGCACGTCGAGCGTGCCGCCGCCGTTCACGCCGAAGGCGCGCAGTTCGCCCGCCAGCGTGAGCAGCGCGGTGGGGTCGGTCGCGGTCGAGTTGGCGTCGGTCACGTAGCCGGCCGCCAGCGTCACGTCGCCACCATGGCCGCCGCGCAGGGCGCCGTTGCGCAGCAGCGCCGCGCCCGAGGACACGTCGATCGCCGCGCCCTGCGCCAGGGTCACGTCGCCGGTGCCTCGAATCGAGACGCTGCCGCCGTCGACGTAAGGCAGGCCCGCGTCGTCGCGCGGATCGGCCAGCAGGTTGGTCCACAGGCCGCTCGCGTCGAGCGTGGCACCCGCGGCCACGGTGGTCCGCGCGCGCTGGCCGGTGGCGGGCGGCAGCGCGACACTGAGGATGGTGCCCAGGCCGCTCACCGCGGGCAGCACGTTGCCCAGCGCGATCTGGCCGCCGCGCGCCACGAGATCGGCGTTGATCTCCACCTGTGGCGCATACAGCGCGATGCTGCCGCCCGGCACCACCGCGAGCGCCGCTTCCACCGTCAGGCTGCGCGTGCCGCCGGCCATCAGTTGCCCGAGCTTCCAGCCGTTGACGCGGTCGCTGTCGACATGCAGCACGTCCTCGAGCGCCTGCGGCAGCGGACCGTCGGGCGCGATGCCGTCGCCCAGCGCCGGCTGCGCGGTGCCGAACACGACCTGGCCGAAGCTCGGCGTGAAGTTGTGGAACACGCCCTGCGGCCCGTTGGTCTTGTCGGCGTTGAACACGGTCGTGTAGTTGCCGAGGATCAGTTGCGCGGCAAGCGCCGCGGCGTCGTGCGACTGCGCATAGCCGTCGATGCCGCCATCGCGCTGGATCGTCTGGCGCGGGCCGCGGTAGACCGTCGTCGTCAGGTCGCCCTCGAGCACCGCGGCACCGGTCGAGACGATCAACTGGCCCGCATCGCGGCCCACCGTGTAGCCGTTCTCGAGCCGCTGCTGCGGCCCGATCAGCGGGTTGTAGAAGAAGCCCGTGGTCTTGTCGCCCCAGCGCTTGTGCGCGTCCTCGTAGCCCTTGTAGAGGCCCGTGTACTGCACATCGGCCGGCGCGCTCGAGACTTCGTAGAGCCGGCCGTCGGCCCCTTTGAGCCAGCTCTGCTTGATCATCCCGGTCTGCACGTCCAGCGTGCCGCCCGAGAGGTTGATGTTCGAGCCCGCCTGCGCGACCAGCTCGTTGCCCGCGAACACCACGCTGCCGCCCTGCGCCCCCCACTCGCCCACCGTGTGGCCCTGCAGGCCCAGGTAGCCGCCGACCTCGAGCAGGCCGCCCGGCGTGTACCAGCGCTCCTTGTCATAGCCGCCCACACCGGCCGCCACGCGCAGCAGCTTGCGCCGGTCGATCCACACGTTGCTGTTGTTGAGCAGCGTGGTGTCGCGGTTCAGCGGGGCGTCGCGCTGTTCGTTGCCCTGGATGTTGATTTCGACGTTGTTCGAGGACATCGCGACCTGCACGCCGACCGCGCCCGAGACATCGAGCCGTGCGCCATTGGCCACCGTGCTGCGGCCATTGCTCGCCGCCACCGCGATCTGCCCGCCCGTGGCGAGCGTGGTGGATCCGCCCTCGAACACCACGCCGCCGCCCGAGACGATCTCGATGCGCGACTGGTCGCGACGGTCGTCGAGCCGTGCGAGGTTGTCGAAGCCGCCCGAGGCTGCGGTGCGGCGCGCCAAGTCCTGCACGGCGGAGTCGGCGATCAGCGCATCGCGCTGGCTGTCGAGCGCGGTGCGGCCGTTCTGGTCGTCGAGCAGGATCGCATTGAGACCACGTGAGGTGACGGTGACGCTGCCGAGCTTGTCGCTGGCCGAGTTCAGCAGATGGATCGTGCCGCGCGTGTCGACCGTCGTCGTGGACACGGCCACGCCATCCTGCACCACCTTGCGCCCCGCGAGCGTGATGTCACCTTCGGGCGCCTGCAGCAATCCGGTGTTGGTGACCGCGCCCGCCGTGCTGTCGGCATTGAACTGCGGCGCCACCTCGTTGCCGCGCGTGGTCGCGTACTGGTTGCCCGTGGTGCTCTGGCCGGGCCGCACGATGAAGAAGTCGCCGGCCGCCATCTGCACCTGGCCGCGTGGCGTGGTGATGGTGCCCGCGTTGGCGACCTCCTTGCCGAGCAGCAGCGCATAACCACCGCCTTGCGTGACGGTCGTCGGCACCGCGGTGTTGATGCGCGCACCGGCCTGTACCTCGACCTTGCCGTTGGCATCGGTGAAGCTCGGCGTGTAGGCCCCGCTTTCCTGCGCGCTGTAGATGCCGCGCGCCTTGAACTGGTCGTCGCCGATCTTCGCGGCCGCGGCCACGAGGTTGCGCGTATCGGTCTGGCTCGAGCCGCTGAACACGATGCCGTTGCGGTTCGCGATCAGCACCGTGCCATCGGCCTTGATCTGCCCCTGAATCTGCGAAGGCCGCGCCTGCGGATCGTTGACGCGGTTGAGCACGGCCCAGTCGGCCTGCTGCTTGAAATCGACCGTGGTGCGCTTGCCGACGTTGAAGGTCTCCCAGTTGAGGATCGCGCGATCGCCGGTCTGCTGAATGGTCACCGTGGTACGGCCATCGTTGCCTTGCGATTGCACGGGTGCCTGCGCATTGAGCCAGCCCGCGGTCAGCGAATTCGTGTCGACCTTCAAGCCGCCATCGGCCAGCCCATCGGGCACGGAAGAAGGATCATCCAGCGCTGCTTGCCGTGCCGCAGCCTGTGCAGCCTGCTGCGCCGCGATGCTCTGCGCGGCCAGGTTCAGATTGCCGATCGACCGCTGCAACTGCTCGCGCGCCTGCTGCTGTTGCGCGCTCGGCGTGTTGAGCGAGGACACCGGCAGGCCATTGGGCAAGCGCCCCGTAGCAATAGCCTGGCCCTGCGCGATGTTCTTCTGCGCCATCCAGGCGGCACTGAACGCACGCTGCTGCGCATGCGCCGCGCCCGCCGCGCCGACCGCGAGGACGACGGCGACGGCATGGGCCAGGGGTGCGAGGCGTCGCGGTCCGGTGCGGCGGCCAGGGCGTGCGGGGAACGCGGGCTTCACCGGGGCAGGATGGAGGGGCGGCATGACAGGAATCTTTCAGTGGCGTTTCGAATGGACAGGAAGCCATGCGATGGCTTTGCCCATAGACGAATGCCGACGACGAAAGCTGTACACCTCGCCGCGCATCGGCAGCGAAGAACGCCGCCTCAGTGCAGGATCACGATGCCGCCCGGCAGCGCGGTGAGCTCGAGCCGGAACAGCCGCTGGATCTGCGCCAGCGCCTTGTCGAGGTCGTGGATGTGAAAGCGTCCGCTGACGGGCTTGCCCGCGAGCCCGCTGCCCAGCAGCATCACGCGGCCCGGCCGGTAGCGGTTGATCTCGTCGACCACCTGCGCGAGCGCGGTGCGCTGGAAGCGCAGCACGCCCTCGCGCCAGTCCGAACGCTCGCCGCCGCCCTCGATGCTGCGCACCGGCTGCGGCTGGCGGCCCTCGTACACCAGTTCCTGCGCGGCGCGCAGCGCGAGCGACTCGGCGCCGAGCGTCACGCGCACCTGGCCTTCGAGGCAGCGCACGCAGACGCTGCGCGCATCGGTGTGGCGCACCTCGAAGCGCGCGTCGACGGCCTCGATGCGCCCGAGCGCCGCGCTCACGGTGAAGGGCCGGCCACGCCGCGTGGCGTCGACCGCGACCTCGCCGCCGATCAGCTCGATGCCGGCGGTCTCGCCCTGCGCGGCCTGCAGCGCGATGCTGCTGCGCGTGTTCATCTCGACCGTGAGGTCGGGCGCGAGCGCGAGGCTGCGCTGCTCGCCGGTACCGGTGCGGTAGTCGGCCTGCCAGCTCTCGGGCGCGGGCCACAGGCCCAGCGGCGGATGCATGACGACCACGCCGGCCGCGACCGCCGCGGTGGCGATGCCGGCGCCCAGGAAGGCGCGGCGCGGCAGCGTGCGCACGGCCTGCGCCACCGGCCGCGGCGCGGCGCGCAAGGCCGCGAGCGCGGGATCGTCGGCACCGGCCAGCGCGGCCGCGCCGGCCATGTCGCGCCACAGCCGGTGGGCGCGGCCGAAGGCCTGGGCATGGGCTTCGCTGAGCGCGCACCAGCGCTTGAGCGCGCGCGCATCGCGGGCCCGCGCGCTGCCCGAGGCCAGGCGCTGCACCCAGGCGTGGGCCTGGCGCTCGAGGGCCTCGGCATCGCGCGGCGGCATGGGGGACGAATCGGACACGTTCAACGGCCTTGCAAGGAACCAACACCGGGCCGCGGCGCGCCTGCGCGCGGCGCCCTCTTCTTCCAGACGTTTGTCGCGGCCCGGAACTGCACGGCGGCAGTGAGGAATTTCATCGCGTGCGCTCCACGATGTACTCGTGCGCGCGCCGCAGTTCGCGGTCGACCAGGCTCAGCGACACGCCGAGCCGGTCGGCCACCTCCTGCCGCGGCATCTCGTCGACGCGCACCAGGATCAGCACGTGGCGCCGGCGCGGCGGCATCTCCTCGATGATCGCGGCCAGCTGCGCGAGCTCCGAGCGCCCCAGCGCCTCCTGCGCCGGGCCGGGCGCGGGATCGCTGAGCTCGGCGAACACCTGCTCGACCTCCTCGCCGTTCATGAAGCGCGCCTCGGCCCGGATGCGGTCGAGCGCCACGTTGGTGGCCATGCGCATCAGGTAGCTCAGCGGGTACTGCACGGGCTCGCGCGGGTCCTGCGCCTCGGTGGCGCCGGCCTGCAGCCGCAGCCAGGTGTCCTGCAGCGCATCGCCCGCGAGGTCGGCACTGCCGAGCTGCAGCGTGAGCCGGCGCTTGAGGTCGTCGTAGCGGCCCACCAGGTAGTCGCGCAGCATGCCGAAGCTGGAACCGCTCACCGTGCCGCCCCCACGCGCGCATCGCAATGCCAGCCGCCGCCTTCCGCGCGCGGCGCGATCAGCATCACGTAAGGCGGCTGTTCGGCGCCGGCCAGCGGCGGCCGGCCCAGCTGCACATCGGCCAGCGCCGCGAGCACCGCGCGGTCGCGCGCGGCGTCGCCGGTGGAACCGAGCAGCAGCGGGCGCACCACGCGGCCCTGCGCATCGAGGCCGAAACGCAGCGCCGCGCGGAAATCGCCCGCGGCCAGTCGCGGGTCGCCGCAGAAGGCCTCGTTGACGCGTGCCTGCACCAGCCCGTCGTCGGGCCCCGGTGCGCGCGCCGCTTCGGCCGGTGCTTCAGCGGTTGCCGGCGCGCCGGGTTCGAGCACGAAGGCATCGGGCGCGGTGTAGTGGATCGCGAGGCCGGTGCCCTCGAGCAGCCGCTGCAGCGCCACCTCGGGCGTGTAGCGGCCCTGCACCGCCGCGCTGCTGCGTCCCGCGATCGACTCGGCCGTGTAGAAGCCCGAGCGCCCGGTGAGCGCGCCATAGGCATCGAGCGCGCCCTGCAGCGGCTGCACGCGCAGGTCGAAGCGCAGCAGTCCGGCGGACGGCATCGTCGAGGGAGCGGATGGCAACGCAGGTTCTGCGGCGGCGATCGGGTTCAGGAACGCCATGCACCCCGCCAGTGCGAGCGCACCGGCCGACGGGACCGTGGTTGCCATACGCGGGACATGCTCATGCCATTTCGGAGGAAGGGAGCGAAGCGGCGGCACCGCGGCGCGGCCGTTGTTCGGCGGCGATGCTAGGCAGAAAGTTTGACGGCGGCGTGACGCGCGCCGTGCGTTTCACTTCGGCCGCGTCGGCGCGAGCGCGCGCCGCGCCGCGTTGAGCTCGGCGTTGGTGATGTGCAGGTCGGCCATGACGCGCGCGAGCATGTCGAGCAGCGCCTCGCGCTGCCGCAGCCGCACGGTCTCCGCGCGCCGCGCGCGCTGCACCTGGCGCGCGGTGGCGTGGATCGCGCGCAGCGTCGGCGAGTCGTGGCCGTCGAAGGACTCCCCGGAACGAAGGCTGTCGGGCATCGCGCTGGGATGCGTTCGGCGCGCGCTCAGGCGGCGGCTTCGACCCGGTCGGCGGCACCAGCGGCCGGCGCTGCGCCGTTGGCGGCATCGCCGCGCGTGGCGGCGGCCGGGCCGTAGTTGCGCAGGTGCAGGAAGAACTCGCCCATCATCTGCATCCACAGGCGGGCGCTGAACGCGAGGTGCGCGGGCGTCACGCCGCCGGCGACCACCACGTCCATCTCGAGCACCACGAAGTCGCCGTGCTGCGCGACGCGCGCGAAGCGCTTGCTGCGGTGCCAGGCGGCCAGCACGGCCTCGGGCAGCGTGCCGCCCTGCACGTGCAGCGGGCAGCTGAAGGTGAAGTCGGTGTACTGGGTGGTGGTGACGGGATTGCCCCACAGCACCTGGAAGCCGATGCCGTGGCTGGCGCTGTGCAGGCGGACCACGCCGTCCTGCTCGATGGTGGAGACGGCGGCGCCGGCGGCCTTGATGGCGTCGGAGACCTGTTCGGGCGTGACCGCGTCGAGCAGGTCGAGGGCCTCGGCGGGCGTGGCGTTGGTGGTGTCGGTCGGGGTGTTCGTCATGAGGTTCCCTGTCTGTGGATGGTGGTTGTTGGTTGTGGAAGGCGGTTCAGTTGGTCTTGCGCAGCGCGGCGTCGAGCGCGGCGGCATCGATGCTCAGCTGCGTGGCCGGCGCGAGCTGCGCCAGGTGGGCCTGGATCAGCTGCTGCTGGCGCTGCTGGCGCAGCGCGGCCTGCAGTTGCGGGCGCATCTCGTCGAGCGTGGCGGTGCGCGCGGGCTGGCTCTCGAGCAGCTTCACGACGTGGAAGCCGGCGGCCGATTGCACCGGGTCGCCGACCTGGCCGGTTTTGAGCTTGCCGACGGCATCGCGCACCTCGGGCAGCATGCGCGCGAGCGGCAGGTTACCGACCTCGCCGCCGCGCTCGGCGCTGCTCTTGTCCTGCGACTTCGCGCGCGCGAGCGCCGCGAAGTCGGTGCCGCGCGCCTCGCGCGCCAGCTTCTGGGCTTCCTCGCGCACCTTGGCGACGGCCGCGGGCGCGGTGTCGGGGGTGGCGAGGAAGATCTGTGCCACGCGGTAGGTGGCCGGCAGGTTGAAGCCGGCCTTGCCTTGCTCGTAGGCGGCGGTGAGCTCGGCATCCGACGGATAGCCCGCCGGCACCTGGCTCACCGACTCGAGGTAGCCGGTGGTCACGATGCGGGCCGTGAGCTCGCGCACCGCGGCGTCGATCTTGGCCTTGACCTCGGGCTTGTCGGTGAAGCCCTTGTCGCGCGCCTCCTTCAGCAGCGCTTCGCCGAGCAGCCGCTGGCGCAGCCAGCCCTCGACGCTGGCGCGGTTGTCCTTGACGGCCGCGCGCTCGGCGTCGGGCAAGGCCTGCAGCAGCTTCTCGACCTCGTCCTGGCGCACGGTGAGCTCGCCCAGGCGAGCGACCACCGGCGCGCCCGTGGGCGCGGCGATCTGCTGCGCCGCGGCGCCGAGGCAGGCCGACGAGGCCAGCAGCAGCGCGGCCAGCGTGCGCAGGCGCGCGGGAGCAAGGGGTTTCTTCGGGTTCATGGGCTGGGTTCCTTCTGGCCGCTCACTTCGCGGCGGGTGCCGATGCGGCGGCGGCCGGCGGCGTGGCCGCGGCCTCGGCCGGCTTGGGAGCATTGACGGCGCGCGCGTCGAAGCGGCCTTCGTACAGCTTGTCGCCGTACTGCTGCGCGATCTGCTCGAACTTCACGCGGCTCTGGGCCGCGAACGGCTGGCGCGCGGCGAACACGCTGCCCATGTCCATGGTCTCGTAGGCGCGCAGCACCTCCTGGCCCACGGCATAGAGCTGGGTGTTCTTCGCCTCGCACTGGGTGAGCGCGGTGCGCTGCGTGCCGGTCTCGGCCAGCAGGCGCTGGCGCTCGGCTTCGGAAGCGCGCGCGGTACGCAGCAACTCTTCGTAGGCGCTGCGGAACTGCGCGATCTGGCCGCCGGACTTCTCGGCCGCGGCCTGCGCCTGCTGGCGGATCTGCTCGACGCCGGCACTGGCCTGCTCGCGCGCCTGGCGTTCGCCGGCGAGCTGGGACTGGGCGCGCGCGAGGTCCTTGCGCAGCGCCTCGACTTCGGCCGCCGGTGCGGGCGCGGCTGCGCCCGGTGCCGCGGCGACCGGCTTGCCGGCCTTGAGCGCGGCCAGCTCGTTCTGCGCCTGCTGCAGCTGCGAGGTGGTGATGCGCAGCTGCGCACGCAGCCGCTCTTCCATGCTCTGCGCACCGGCCGCGGCCGGTGCGCCCTGGGCGTGCGCGCCGCCGGCCAGGCCGGCCAGACCGGCGAAGGCGAGCGCCAGGACGAGCGCTGGGGTCTTGAAATGGGATCGGGCCACGGCGACGTCCTCAGAAGCGCGCATTGAGTTCGAGCTGCAGCGTGTCGATCGACAGCGGCGGACCATAGACCTCCTTGGTCGAGATCCAGCGGCCGGTGAACCAGAGGTTCTTGTCGAACGCGTACGAACCGCCGAGGAAGTAGCCGCGGGCATTGGTGCCGCCGCCATGGAAGGTCGAGTCGTTGTAGCCGTCCGGCAGCGCATCGGGTTCGATGCGCTTGTAGCCCGCGAGCACGTTCCAGTCGCCGCGCGCGGCCGGTGCCGGGCGGCCGTAGGTGGCCTGCAGCATGAAGGCGTTGCCGCCGCTCTTGTAGTCGGCCTGGGTGGTGCCGCCGGTGTTGCCGAAGTTGTTGACGATGGCGCCGCGGATGCCCGCACGGCGCCAGATGTCGTTGGCGTCGTAGGCGGTGTTGCGGATGAAGTTGGCGTCCAGGCGCAGGTTGTTGCCCGCGACCTTGGTGTCCCAGCGCATGTTCAGGTCGACCAGGCGGAACTTCGAGGCCAGGCCCACGTACTGCGGCTGCGGCGTGCCGGCCGGGTTGAGCGGGTCGAGCGAGATGTCGCGCAGCAGCATGAGCGTGTTGCCCTTCTGCATGAAGGCCGGACGCGACCAGTCGGTGCTGCAGCCGTCGGCGCCCGCGTACAGCGCGCAGGGCTCGGAGACCTTGCCGCTGATGTTGCGGAAGTTGTAGTACGCGAGCGCGCCGCGCAGGCGGTTGTCGTCGTCGATCTTCCAGTCGGCGCCGACCTGCGCGCCGAACAGCCACTTGTTCTCGCTCTTGGCCTTGTCCTGGCTGCGGCTGGGCGCGTTGTCCGAGGAGTACTCGAGCGGGATCAGGCCCACCGTGCCGAACAGCGACAGGTCCTTGTTGCTCGCCAGCGCCTTGTCGAACTGGAACGCGATGCCGTCGAAGTTGAGGTCGCTCGAGAACAGCGTGTCGGTCGACATGAAGGGGTTGCCGAAGCGGCCGCCCGTGACGGTGAGCCAGTCGACCGGCTTGTGCGAGATCCACATCTGGTCGAGCCAGACGCTCTTCTTGCTCAGGCCGCCGCCCAGGGTCTGGGTGGTCGAGACCGGGTTGTCGTCGCTGCCCGAGGCCAGGCGCACGCCGGCCTTGGTGTTCTCGCTGAGGTCCGCGAAGATGCCCACGCGGGCCCGGGCGCGGAACAGGTTGCGCCGGTCCTGGCGCGTGTTGAGCAGCGAGGGCAGCGCGAGGTTGGTGTTGGGGTTGACGTCGTAGCCGCTGCTCTTGTTGAGGTCGGGCCAGTTGATCTCGATGTTGCTGTTGTTGCCCGCATAGCTGCGCGACTCGTTGCGCACGCGCACGTCGCCTTCGAAGCGGATGCGCTTGCTCCACTCGGGGGTCTCGTTGGGCGCGGCCCAGCCTTCGTCCTTGGCCTGCGCCATGACCTGGGCCTTGACCTCGTCGCGGATCTGGTCGCGCACGGTCTGCGAGATGTAGGGCACGCGCACGTCGCCCGGCTCGAGCCGCAGGCCACCGGCGCTGGCGCCGGCCACGGCACCGGCCGACACGGCGGCCAGCCGCTGCTGGGCCTGCTGCGAGGCCATGGCTTCGGCCTGGGCCTGCGCCAGCAGCGCCTCGCCCACGTCCTTGGCGAGCGTGCCGCTCTGGATCAGGCCGCGGATCAGCTTGACCATGGCGGTCTCGCCGGCCGGTCCGGCCGGGGCCGACTGGGCGGCCGCGCCGCCCGCGGCCAGCGCGAAGGCCGCGGCCACCGCGGCGGCCAGCGCGCCCTGGCGCAGGGCCGGCGCGAGGCGTCGGGCTGGGGAATATTTGGAGGGGTTCATCGCTTCGTTCACAGGATTGAATGGGGGGATGGGCGGGGCTTCGGCGTGCGTCACTGCCGGCGCCCCTTCATGGACACGCGCATCGGAAAGCGCAGCGAGGCCGGTGGCTTCTCGTCGAAGCGCTCGAGGCCGCGCACCATCGCCAGCACCGCTTCGTCGATGTCGGTGGTGCCGGTGCCGCGCACCAGTTGCGCCCGCGTGGTCCGGCCCTCGGCGTCGAGCCAGATGTCGATCTGGATGTCGTCGAAGCCCAGGTTGCGGGTGCGCGGATCGCGCAGCAGCGCCTGCTGCAGCACGCTCGCGGCATAGCGCGAGAACGAGCCGCTGCCCAGGCCGCCGCCGGCACCGGTGCCGCTCATGCCGCCGCCGCTGCCGGCCTGGATGCCGAAGGCATCGCTGCCCGCCTGCGCGGCGCTGTCCATGGTCACGGGGTCGCCGAGGTCCTTGTTGGGACTGGGCGGGGTGTCGTCCTTCGGCGGCTCCAGCGGCTCGATCGGCTTGGGCTCGGGCTCGGTCACCGGCTTGATCTTTTCCGGCTCGGGCTCGGGCAGCTTCTCGGGTTCGGGCGGCGGGGGCGGTGGCGGCGGCAGCATCAGCGTGGGAGCGTCGGCCACCACGCGCTTCTGGCTCGCGGTGTCGGCCAGCAGATACCACACGAGCGCCGCCAGCAGCGCCAGCAGCACCGTGCCGATGGCCCAGCCGCCCCAGCGGCGCCACAGCGCGTGCGCGTCGGCAGGCGCGCCGCCGCCGGCCGCGGCGCGGCCCTCGAAGGCGAAAGTCGGATCGCGAGGTTTCACGCGCCGGTCCTCACTTCTGCTTGCCGGTCACGAGGCCGATCTGGTTCAGCTCGATGCGGCGCAGCAGGTCCAGCACGTCGACCACCTTGGCGTACTGCACGCTCGAATCGCCGCGCACGATGACGGGGAAGTCGGGCGACAGGGCCTTCTCGGTGCGCAGGCGCTCCTCGAGCTCAGGCAGCGAGACCGGATAGGCGTCGAGGAACACGTTGCCCGCGTTGTCGATCGTGATGGCCTTGGTCTTGGGCTTCTCCAGCGCCACCGAGGAACTGGCCTTCGGCAGGTCGACCTTGATGCCCGGGATGCTGGCGTTGCTGGTGAGGATGAAGATCACCAGCACGACCAGCAGCACGTCCACGAACGGCGTGATGTTGATGCCGCCGGTGCGCTTGCGCACGGCGAACTTGGCTGCGTTGGGCATGTGCGTCGCCTCAGGCCGGAACCTGTGCCGGCGAGGTCCAGCCGCCACGTGCCGCGTTGTCGTCGGCCGTGCGGCGCGCGCCGCCCTGGGCCGCGACGGCCGCGGGCACCGACCTGCCCTCGCCCTGCTCTTCGGCCAGGCGCGTCACGAACTCGTCGACGAACACCGCCATGTCGGCGCCGATGGCGTCCGAGCGCGAGGCCAGCCAGTTGTAGCCGAACAGCGCGGGGATCGCGACGCCCAGGCCGGCGGCGGTACACAGCAGCGCGGCCGCCATGCCCGGTGCCACCGAGTTGATGTCCACGGCACCGGCCATCGCCGCCACCACGAACACCAGCATGATGCCGATCACGGTGCCGAACAGGCCGACGTAGGGCGCGCCTTCGATGGTGGTCGAGAGCCAGTTCATGCGCTTGGACATGCGCTCGGTCTCGCGCACCATCACGCCGTCCATGGCGGCGCGGATGGCGCCGATGGTCGCGCTCGACACGGCGCTCAGGTCATAGCCGCGTTCGTGGCGACGACGCATCTCTTCGATCGCCACCTGGTAGAGACGCCACAGCGAGGAGTCGTTGCGGACTTCCTGCGACACGGTGTTGCTGATCGCGAGGCGGTCCAGCGGGGCGCCGGCGGCTTCGCGGAAGTGCTCGATGAAGCGGGCATTGGCGCGCGAGGTGGCGCCGTAGCTGCGGCCCTTGCCGATCATGATGGCCCACGACAGCACCATCATCAGGCCCAGCAGGCCGACGACGATCCAGGCGTCCAGCGGCATCGCGGCCAGGATGAAGCCGAAGTGGCTCTTGCCGGCCTGCTGCTCGTCGGCACCGAAGGCCGTGAGGCGCGATTCGGCGCCTTGCGAGACGGCGTCGGCCAGCAGCAGCGCATCGCCGCGAGCGACCTTCGACAGGCGCACTTCGTCGATCGCGCCGGTGAACGGCGCCCAGGCGGCGGGTGCGGGGGCGTTCTGGCCGGCGGCCGGTGCGACCGGCGTGGCGGCCACGTCGGCGCCGAGCGCGGCGGCCGTGTTCAGCGCCGGCAGGCGCGCGGCCAGCGACACCGCGGGGCGGCCACCGACATACAGCGCGACGCTGTCGCCCTCGGCCTTGACCGCGATGTGCGACCACTGGCCGGCCTGCACCGGCTGCGCCGGGGTGCTGCGCTGGCCGTTGACCTGCACGAAGGGCACGCCCTGGTCGATGCCGACCAGCAGTTCGCCCGCGCCGTCGCGGCGCGCATAGATCACCTGGCGCGCGCCGAGCTGGTCGGGCCGCACCCAGGCGGAGAAGGTGAAGCTGGAACCGGCGGCCAGTGCCAGCGAGGGCGTGGCGGGCAGCATCAGCGGGGCGCCGGCGAACTGCGCGCCCTTGCCGATCACCGTGCCTTCGGCCGGCACGGTCGGGGTCTGGCCGTTGTTGCCGTAGGCGGTCGTGTCGCGCGGCGGCACCGCGCCTTCGGCGAAGTGGTAGACCAGCGTGTAGTCGGGATCGAAGCTGCGCTGGCCGTTGCCCGAGGCCGGGGCCTTGGGGTTGCCGTAGTACATCCAGAGCTTCTGCGGCGTGCCGGCCGAGACGTTGGGCACGTCGACCCAGACCAGCGCGATGCCCAGCAGCGGATCGAACTGCTCGATCTGGTGGTTGAGCACGGTCTTGTCGTCGCCGGCCACGAAGCGCAGGTCGGCACCGGTCTCGCTCACGCCTTCGAACTTGAAGTTGCCCGTGTGCAGGCGCACCAGCACCGGCACGCGGCCGGCGTCGCTGCCGATGGCGCCGGCCTGCGGGCCGCCGTCCACGGTGATCGGCTTGCGATAGGCCCATTCGGGCTGCCACCATGCATGGGCCAGGCCCGGCAGGAGCGTGCTCAACAGCGTGAGCGCGAGGAAAAGAAAGCGTCGCATGACAGGGGTTCTCCGGAAAGCTCGTGGAAAAAAATTCTTGAAAGTGGCGTTGCCGCGTTCGGATTCGGGTTCGGTGATCAGTAGCTGGCGTTGATGCTGAAATTGACCTGCGTGTCGCCCTTCTTCGTGCGCGGGCCGTCCTTCAGCGGACGACCGACATCGATGCGGCCCGAGAAGTACTGGCCGACCTTGAAGGTGGTGCCCAGGCCCACCGAGGCGAGCGCGAAGCGGTCGGCCTGTTCGGGCAGCGGGTTCTTCAGGCGCAGTCGCGCGCCGTCGAAGAAGGCATAGGCGCGCCAGCCCTCGACCCAGGGGTTGAGCCAGGTCAGCGGCGGCGTGCGCCATTCGACCGAGCCGACCACGCCGTAGTCGCCGGTGGCCTCGGCCGAGAGATAGCCGCGTACCGAGTTCATGCCGCCGCCGGCGATCTGTTCGCTCGACACCAGCGGCGAGTCGGTCATCTGGCCGTTGACGCGGAAGGCGAGCTGCGAGCCGCCCTCGAAGGTGTAGCTGCCGTTGAGGTCGGTCTTCAGCACCATGAAGCTCGGCGAGGACTTGTAGCGCTTGTAGTCGAACTGCGCCTGGTCGCTGCCGTAGCTGAAGAAGCTGCGCGTGCCCACCACCAGCGACACGCCCACGCCGTACTGGCTCTTCTCGGTCTGGCGCAGGCCCGAGTACGACAGCGTGATCGGCGCGTACTTGAGCGGCACCTCGTCGCTGCTGTTCTTGAGCGTGAGCGCCTCGCGGTTGTTCTTGAGGTCGACGCCGGCGCTGAACGAATGCCACCAGTTGCCGGCGTTGGGCACCGTGTAGGTGGCCTTGATGCCGAGCGAGTGGCCCTTGCCGAGCACGTCGGTGCCGCCCACGGTGGCCACGTTGCTGTCGGACCAGAAGGCCGAGCCCTCGAGCGACCAGTTGCTGTTCGGCAGCGGCGCCAGGTACGAGGCCGACACCACCTGCGTCTGCTTCAGGTCCTGCGGCGCGCCGAAGAAGCTGATCGAGGCGCTGTGCCCGAGCTGCCACAGGTTGTCGTGGCCGATCGAGGCCGAGGCGCGCAGCTTGCGCGTGTCGGCGCTGTAGTCGTTGTTCAGGCCGACGCTGGCGCGCCACGGGCTCTGGTCCTCGACCTTGAGGTCCACGTCCATGGTGCCGGGCATCGCGCCCTGGCGCACCAGCGGCATCACCTGCCGCTTCGGACCGCGGTTGAGCGCGGCGAGCTGCGACTGGGCCTTGTTGAAGTCGGGCACGGTGCCCTCCTGCAGCGCGGGCACCTGGTCGCGCACGTCCAGCGGCGAGTTGTACTCGGCGCCGACCACGCGCACGCGGCCGACGCGGGTCTCGCTGACCTGCAGGAACACCACGCCCTGCGCGACCTGCTGTTCGGGCAGGTCCACGTAGACCGACTGGTAGCCGGCGGCCTGGTAGGCGGCGAGCAGCGCGTCGCGCGCGCCCTCGATGTCCTTGAGGGTGCGCTCGGGACCGAGGAAGGGCGTGACCGCCTTCTCGATCGCGCGGGCGTCCAGCGCGGTGTTGCCGCGCACGATGTATTCGGTGACGTCGACCTTTCGTTCGGGTGCGGCCGG
>Ga0209902_100645_pt1 | contig 31113 bp, 27 predicted proteins | sample FECB27metaG_FD_188304 | JGI IMG/M metagenome (GOLD analysis project Ga0209902, IMG submission 188304) | Cyanobacterial communities from the Joint Genome Institute, California, USA - FECB-27 (SPAdes) (version 2) | ecosystem: Environmental > Aquatic > Thermal springs > Hot (42-90C) > Microbial mats...
CGTCCTTTGCCGGGTCGTCGTGTCATTGCGTGATCTCGGGAATGCTCGGATCGGCGATCAGGTACTTCTTGGCCAGCTCGTCGATGGTGCCCTTGGACTTGAGCGCGGCGAGGCCTTCGTTGATCCATGGCACGATCGGGTTCTCGTAGGCGAAGAGCAGGCCGAGACCCTCATCCTTGGGGTCCTTGGGCAGGATCGCGGTGATCTTGGCCTCAGGCACCTGACAGCAGGTGGCATAGAGCGCCGTCGGCAGCGCGGCGACAGTGGCGTCGATCTGTCCACCCTGCAGCGCCTGGAATACGCCCGCCTGGTCGTCGAACACGGCGGCATCGGCAATGCCGAGGACGTTCGTCACGTAGTCGAAATCGGTGGTGCCGACGGCAACGCCCCACTTGGCGGCCTTGAGATCAGCAAAGCTCTTGGCGCCGGCGACGGCCGAGGCCGGGAGCGCGATCACGGCCTTGTCGGACTGGTAGTAGACGTCGGAGAAGGTCGCGACCTTGGCGCGATCCGGGGTGACCGAGATCTGCTGGATCGAGAAATCATAGGCCTTCGGGCCCGGCGCGATGGCGCCGTCGAAGGTCACGTCGACCCAGACCACGTCTTCCTTCTTGAAGCCGAGCTCAGTAGCCAGCGCGTAGACCAGCGCTGCTTCAAAGCCTTCGCCGGCCTCCGGGTTGTTGTCGAGCACCCATGGCGGATAGCTCGGCTCGGAGGTCGAGACGGTGAGCTTGCCCGGCGTGAACAGCCGCGGGTCGTTCGGAGTCTTTTCCTGCGCCAGCACCGGCGTGACAACCATCGCCATCGCAGCCAGCAGCGCAAGCGTCAGAATATTGTGCTTTTGAGCCATCTTCACTCTCGTGTTTTCGCCCGGCGGGTGACGAAAAATGCCCCGTCCCCCGAGCCCCGCCGGCGAATTTAGCGACAATCCGGCGCGACGCCAGCCATAGAATTGCAGAGATTCGATTGTGCGGGAAAGTTCGTTGCATTTGCAATGAGTTGGGGGGCATGGGGGCGCCCCTCCCCTCAAGGGGGAGGGGAGCAGAATGTCACCCCACGCTCAGCGCCTCGGTCGGCGCAAGCCGTGCGGCGCGGATCGCCGGGTAGAGCCCGGCAACGCCGCCGATCAGCAGCGTGGCCGCCATGCCGCCAGCCGGCACCCAGGCCGGGATGTCGACCGGCCAGCCCATGACGTGGGCGTAGCCGATGGTGACCAGCGCGCCGATCAGGATGCCGCTGCCGCCGCCGAGTAGCGCCAAGAGCAGCGCTTCGCCGAAGTACTGCACCCGGATGTGGCTGCGCGTGGCGCCCTGCGAACGGCGCAGCCCGATCTCGGCGCGGCGCTCCAGCACCGAGATCACCATGGTGTTGGCAACGCCGATGCCCCCGACCAAGAGCGCCACGGCGCCGAGGCCGAGCAACAGGCCGGTGAAGGCAACGTCCGCTGCCGCTTCCGCCGCCAGGGCGTCGGAGGGGCGGGAGACGTCGACCTCGTTGGGCGCCTCGGGGTTGGCGGTGGCGGCGAGGAGGCCACGGACGGTTTCGACCGCATCGGGGGCGGTGCGGACATAGAGCGTGGTGATATCGCCGTCGAAATCGAGATAGCGCTCACCGGCGGGCCAGCCGATCAGCGCGCTCAGGTCGAGCATCGGCACCAGCGAGACCGGCGCGAGAATACCGACCACGGTGAACCAGCGGCCGCCGAGCCAGACCTGTTGGCCGATCAGGCCACGGCCGATGCCGAGCCGGGCCGCGGCGCGGGCGCCGAGCACGACGGCCGGATAGTTCGAGCTGGCCGCGTTGAGCCAGGAACCGGCGGCGACTTTGGCGCTCAGCGTTTCGAGCAGGTCGAGCCGAGCGGCATAGACGGCGAGGCCGCCCGACTGGCTCGCCGGGATACGGTTGGAGCGGTAGAGTTGGGCGTCGGCCAGGACGCCAATGGCGCTCACCTGTTCGATCGCCGGGATGCGGCCGAGCATGGCGACGGACTCCGGCGGCATGGTTGCGGCTTCGCCAAACAGCGAGGTGCCGGGGCTGGCGCTGAGGAGGTTAGTGCCGAGTTCGGACAGCAGCTGGTTGAGCCGGGCGCGGCTCGAGGTGGAGATGCCAACCACCGCGAGCATCGCGGCGATGCCGATGGCGATGCCGAGTGCGGAGAGGACGACGCGCAGCGGCCGGGCCTTCAAGCCATAGGCGGCAAGGTGGACGATATCGACGGCGAGCAGTTTTGCGGGTTGCAGGGCACTCATGCCGCGCCTCGTTTCTTGTCTTCGACCAGCTGGCCGTCGCGCATCGTCGCCTGGCGGTCGAAGCGGGCAGCGAGATCGCGATCATGGGTGATGACCACCACCGCGGTACCCTGGCGATGCAGCCCGAGCAGCAGTTGCACCACCCCATCGCCTGAGCTGCTGTCGAGCGCCCCGGTGGGCTCGTCCGCCAGCAGCAGCACCGGCCGGCGCGCCAGAGCGCGGGCGATGGCGGTGCGCTGCTTCTCGCCGCCCGACAGCTGGTGCGGACGGTGATCGAGCCGGTGCCCAAGGCCGACCTGAACCAGTGCGGCTTCGGCACGCTCGCGCCGTTCGCGCAGCCCGGTGCCGGTGTAGAGCAGGCCATCAGCGACATTGTCGAGCGCGGAGACGCCGGGCGACAGGTGGAAGTGCTGGAAGACGAAGCCGATGCGGTGGGCACGCAGCGCCGAAAGGTCATTGTCCTTGAGGTCGGCGACATCAAGTCCATCGATTTCGACGGCGCCGCTGCTGGCGCGGTCGAGCGTGCCGATGATGTTGAGCATGGTGGATTTACCCGAGCCGGAGGGGCCGACAATGGCGACGAGTTCGCCGCGGGCGATTTCGAGGCTGACGTCGCGGAGCGCGAAAACGCCGCCGGCAAACTGGCGCGAGACGGTTCTCAGCGAGACGATTGGTGCATTCATCCCGGCACACTGACGCTAAGACCCTCGGCAATGCCGTCGCCGCTGACTTCGACCCGGCCGGCCGCGAACAGCCCGGTCGCAACCGGCAACAGCGTGGAACCGCCGTCGCTGATCAGCTCGACGGCGAAGCCACCTTCGGGGCGGGCGAGCAAAGCCGCAATCGGCACCGAAAGCACGTCGTCGCGGCTGTCGCTGGTGAACTCGACATCAACCGAGGCGACTTCGAGCCCAGCGAGGGCGGCCTGGTCGGCGATGGCGACTGTCACTTCGATATTGCCGTCTTTCACCACCGAGCCGACCTCGGAGATCTGGCCGGCTACCTCGCGATCATCGGGCAGGGTGATGGTCACGGCGCGTCCTACCGCTGCCAGCCCCTGGTCGGCGACGGCGAGCGGCACGGTCACCAGCTTCTCGGTGCTGGAATAATCGAGGATCGAGCTGCGTTCGGCCGAGGCGGCAAGCAGCGTTTCGCCGACACTGGCGTCGTGCGCCGCGACATGCACCGGCCCTTCGGCAATCAGCAGCTGGCTGAGGGTGACGATGCCGGTGGCAGGCAGGCCGGCTGCCGTCTGCCAGGCGCGGATCTGTTGAGCGAGCGGGCCGGTGTAGCCGAGCGCCGCAAGGTTCTCGGCCAGTTGCTCGACATCGGCATTGTCGGCAGCTCGCGAGAGCAGCGCTGCGTGGGTGTCGCGCAGCGCGTCGCGTTTGACGGTGGCGTCGGCAATGGCCACGCGAGCCGCAACGGCGTCGAGCTTTGCTTGAGCGAAGTCCTTATCGAGGGCGCGGATGGCCGCGGCCACGGCGGCGCGGGCCTTCCTGAGTTCGGCCTCGGCGGCGGCGATCTCGGCGCTGGGCGTCAGCTCCGCCGCCGAGAGCTCGGTGACCCGCACCAGCCTGGCTGCGGCAACCGCCACGGCGCCGCTCAGTTCAATGAACTCGGGCAGGGCAGGGGTGGTCGCCGTGGCGTCGGCCAACCGGGCGCTCAGATCGGTGCCACGGGCTTCGGCCTCGGCGAGCCGCTGCTGCTCAAGCTCGAGTGTCAGCTCGGCAGCCGCGACGGCGGCCGCGCTCTGTTCGAGTTCGACCCAGGCCGGAGCGTCCATATCGAAGCGGAGTGTCCGGTGTTGCGGCACCGTGCCGTAGAACAGAATGGCCGGCTGGCCATCGATGCCATAGAGCGCCTCGCCCCGTTCGACGATGGCGCCCACCGGGGCAAGGGCCGTCACCATGGCGGTGTCGCCAACAAGGCTCGGCCGCAGCGCCGTCAGCTCGCTATAGCCGAGCGTACCGGTGACGGTCCTGGTGTCGACGAGGCGGCCACGGGTGATTTCGGCCGTCGCGACGGGGAGCTTTGCGGGCGCAGCCGCCGGAGGTGCCGGCTGTAACCACAGGACCCCCGCGATCGCGATGGCCCCGGCGGCAATGCCGCCGCTAAGCATGGTGCGGAAGCTGATCATCCGCCAATCATCACCCGGGCGCCGCGGCTCAGTTCGCGGCAGGCCCCCATCGCTGCCTTGAGAGTCGGATCGTCCGGCCCGGCGCCGATCTTGCCGACGTCGAAGCGGCCGTCGGCGCTGGGATCGGGGAAGTTCGACACGCCGTGGTCGCGCACGCACTGCGCCAGGCTGACGAGGCCCTCGAGCTGCTCGGGCGTGACGCCCTCGTCGCGCATCCCTTCCGGGGCAAGGTCGCGGCAGGCGGTCGAGGCTTTCTCGAAGCGGGCGGCGCTGCCCGGTGTGATGAGAAAGCGCATCCCCTCGCCGGGCGTCGGGTCAGGGAACTCGGTGTAACCGTTGTCGCGCATGCACTGGGCATAGGCGAGGGCGGCATCGTCATTGTCGGCGGGGGCCTGGGCGAGGGCGGGGGCGGTGATGGTGGCGAGGAGGAGGGGGAGGATCAGGGCACGCATTGGTCGGTCTCCGTCTTGGGTGTGAGACGGATACGCAACCGTGTGTTGGGTGGGTGTTAGGTGAGCACAGAGCTGGCAATCGGCGCACCCTCTCCCGCTTGCGGGGAAGCGTCGCCGACTGAGGGATCGCGCCCTACGCCGCCGGAAACTTCACCCGGAGCACCAACCCACCGCCATCGCGGGGTGTGGCCTCGACCTCGCCGCCATGCGTATGCGCCACCGAGCGGACGATCGAGAGGCCCAACCCGGCGCCGCGGGTGATCGGGGCGCGCGCCGGGCCGGCCAGCCGTTCAGTCGTAGCAAGGCGGCGGAAGGGTTCGAACAGGCTGGGGATTTCGTAGGCGGGAACCACCGGGCCGGTGTTTTCGACCACCAGTTCGACGGCTCCGCCGTTCGTCGTGGTGTGGATGCTGACCCAGCCGTTCTCGGAGATATTGTACTGGATGGCGTTCTCGATGAGGTTCTGGATCAGCCGCTCGAGCAGGAAGGCGTCGCCCATCACCGTGGCGTGGCCGAAGGCGGTGCCGAGCCGGATGCCCGCCCGGTCGGCGATCGGGGTGAGCTCAGTGACGAGGTGGCCGGCGATCTCGCCCAGATCCACCGCATGGAACTCGGCGGCCCGCTGCTCGCCGCTGGCGAGGGTCAAGAGCCCATCGGTCAGCTTTTCGTGGCGCTGGTTGACGGCGAGCAGCGTGGCGCCGAGCTGGCGCAGCTTGTCGTCGGCGGCGGCATCGAGCAGCGCCACCTCGATCAGCGTGCGGGTGATGGTCAGCGGGGTGCGCAGCTCATGGCTGGCATTGGCGACGAAGCGGCGCTGGCTGTCGAAGGAGCGGTCGAGCCGCTCCAGCATGGCATCCAGGGTATCGGCAAGATCCTTGATCTCGTCGTTCGGCCCGGCGAGCGCGATCCGTTCGTGGAGGCTCCGATCGGCGACGCGGCGCGCTGTGGCGGTGATATCGCGCAGGGGCTGCAGCGCCTGGCCCGCCACCAGCCAGCCGATCACCCCGGCGATGAGGGTGAGGATACCGACAAGGATGAACGACACCGCCAGCATGGTGTCGAGCGTGTTGACCCGGGCCTGCCGCACCATGACGCTGATCCGCCCCGCCTCATCCATCAGGTCGCGCGGCGGCAGCACGCCGGGAGCGCCCATCTGACCCTCGGCAGCGGGAGCGTCGTCGCTGACCAGCCGGATGCTGAACTGCCGGTCGAGCACGATGCCGAGATAGAGGTAGATGGCGACGATCAGCGCCACGCCGGCAACGAAGAAGGCCCCTGCATAGAGCAGGCTCAGCCGGGTGCGGATGGTCCAGGGATAGCCGAAAAGTTTCATCTGAGCCGATACCCCACGCCCTGCACGGTTTCGATGACCGAGGGTTCACCGAGTTTCTTCCGCACATTCATCACGGTGAAGCGCACCACACCGGAGAACGGATCGATCTGTTCGTCCCAGGCCTTTTCGAGCAGTTGCTCGGCCGAGACGACGCCGCCATCGGCGCGCAGCAGTTCCTCGAGCACGGCGAATTCCTTCCTGGTCAGGTCGACCGGCGCGGTGCCGCGCTCGACGGTGCGGCGATGCGGATCGAGCCGGATGCCGGCGCGCTCCAGCACCGGCGGGGCGGCGGGGCGGGCGCGGCGGGCCAGGGCCTGGACGCGGGCAACCAGTTCAGCAAAGGCAAAGGGTTTAGTCAGGTAATCGTCGGCGCCGAGTCCGAGCCCGGCGACACGTTGCGCCACCGCGGTGGCGGCGGTGAGCATCAGGATGCGGGTCGGCGACTGGGTTTCAACCAGCACGGCGCAGACCTCGTCGCCCGAGAGCAGCGGGATATCGCGATCGAGCACCAGCACGTCGTACTCGTTGACCAGCGCCCGATCGAGCCCGGCCGCCCCGTCATAGGCGACATCCACCGCCATGGCGTGGTGCCGCAAGCCCTCGGCGATCGAATCCGCCAACTGCCGCTCATCTTCGACCACCAATACGCGCACTCGTTCGCCCCGCCATAACGCCGATCGGCTTTGGTAGCGGAGGCAATGTTAGGGCGGCGTTAGGCGGGAGCGTGGCGGGGGTGGGCGCAGAGAGGAGTGCATCGACAGCGCTCGGTGACCGTTCCCCTCATCCGGCGCTACGCGCCACCTTCTCCCCGACGGGGAGAAGAATACCGAGGCATCGGCGATCACCTCTATTCCTCTCCCCGTCGGGGAGAGGGTGGATCGGCCGAAGGCCGAGACGGGTGAGGGGTGGATCGCTCGGAGCGCCCTCACCCCTTCGTCGACCCACCCGCCATGCCGTCGATGAAATGCCGTTGCAGCAGCAGGAACAGCATCAGGATGGGCAGCACGATGATCATGGCGGCGGCCATGATCTGCCCCCAGTCGCTGGTGTATTTGCCGCTCAGGAGGGTGAACGAGACCACGGCGGTCATCTGGTCTTTGCTCTGGAGGAACGTCGAGGCGATGAGGAACTCGTTCCAGCAATAGAGCCCGATGATCAGCGCCACAGTGAGCAGGCCGGGGGAGACGATCGGCAGCATGACCTTCGAGAACACCTGCCAGGCATTGGCGCCGTCGAGGTTGGCGGCCTCTTCCAGCTCCTTGGGGATGGCGATGAAATAGGTGCGCAGCAGCATGATGGCGAAGGGGCTGAACATGGCGCAGTAGACGAAGGACACGGCCACCGGATTGTTGATCAGCCCGAGCCGCGCAAAGCCGAAATAGAGCGGGAACAGGAAGAGCTGGATCGGCGCGGTGGTGGTGGCGAGGAAATAGGCGCTCACCGCCTTCCACGGCTTGATCTTCTGGCGCGCCAGCACATAGGCGGCGCCGGCGCCGGTGGTCAGCACCAGAACGATGGTCATGGCGGTGACCTTGGCGCTGTTGAGCATGGTTTCACCCAGGCGTGCGTCGTCCCAGGCGCGGGTGAAGTTCTGCCAGTTGAGTTCGGCCGGCCAGCTCAAGGGGCTCAGGATGATTTCGGGCGTCGCCTTGAAGGCGTTGAGCAGCATCAGCAGCAGGGGCCCGAGCGCGAACAGCGCGCCGAGCACCAGGACAATGTAGGAGACGAGGCGAGACCAGCGGCTTCCGATCATCTCAGTTCACCCCTTCCTTCGATTGCAGCCGCACATAGGCAAAGGTGGCGGTGAGGCCGAACAGCGCGATCACCAAAGCGACGGCGGCGGCGCGGCCGAGATCGAACTCGAAGAAGGCGTTGCGATAGGCCAGCGTCGACAGCACTTCGCTGGAATAGGCCGGGCCGCCCTGGGTGAGGATGTAGACGAAGTCGAACACCAGGAACGACCAGATCACCGTCATAACCATCATCAGCTTGATGGTGGGGGCGATGGCGGGAATGAGGATGTAGCGCATCAGGCCGAAGAAGCCGGCGCCATCGAGCCGGGCGGCCTCGACCATTTCGGCCGGCACCTGGCGGAGCGCCGCGAGGAAGATCACCGCGAGGAACCCCCACCAGTGCCAGAGATCGACCACTGCGATGCCGTAAAGCGCCGAGTGGGTCGCGGCAAGCGGATCCGATAGCTCGATACCGAAGCGGGAGAGGAGGCCGAAGACGCCGGTATTGGGGTTGTAGATCATTCCCTGCCAGACCCGCGCGGTGATGGCGGTCGCCACAACCACGGGGATGAAATAGACGATCTGGAACAGGGTGCGCCCGCGCTTGATCATCAGCAGCAGGGTGGCCGCGACGAGCCCGATGGCGATCGGCACGGTCAGAAAGATCAGCGTCCACTTGAGGTTATTGCCGAGCGCAATCCAGAACACCCGATCGGCGAACATCGCCTGAAAGTTGGCGAAGCCGACGAAGACCGGGGCCGAAAACCCATCCCAGGTGCAGAAGGCCAAGGCCACCGTCAGCAGCGCCGGGATCAGGATCAGCGCGACATTGATGGCGAGGGCAGGGAGGGCGAAGAACCACATGGGCGGAGTGTTCCGTGAAAAGGAGAGGCGCCACGTCAGCGGCGCCTCCGATGCATCACTTACGGGAGCGGCGGGACGCTGCCTTCGGCGAGTTCCGTGGCGAACAGCTCCTCGAGCCCGGTGAGGAACTTCTCCGGCGTGGCGGTGCCCAGCCACAGCTCTTCGACGCCCGAGATGATGTACTGCTCGGATTTCGGTGGCCAGAAGGTCCAGGTGGTGTAGCCGTAATTGCCGCTCGCCAGCGCGTCGGCGATCATCGTCGTCGCTTCCTTATAGAGCGGCGTCACTTCACCCTTCAGCGTGACCGTGCTGAGATCGGCCAGCGGCACGTTCCACTCGCCCTGCCATTGCGGCACGATGGCGCCGTAGAAATCACCGCTGAACACGTAGTCGATGACCTGTGCGGCGGTGTCAGGGTTGGCCGAGTGGACGTTGATCGACAGCGTCGAGCCGATGCCGATGGGGAACAGCGGGTAGGGCACGCCCTCGGCCACCGGGATCGAGGTGAAGGCGGCATTGGCGCCGGCCGGCTCGAAGTAATCCTTCACCCACGAGAAGGCCCAGGTGCCCTGCGGCGCCATGCCGGTCTTGCCGGTGACCATGCCGGCGAAGGCATCGATGGTCGAGGTGGAGAAGTAGTCCTTGCCGTAATAGCCCTTGTCGTACCAGGCCTTGAACCTGGTCATGGCGTCGACGAAGACCGGGTCGGTCCATGGGCGCTTGCCAGACAGCGCTTCGTGGATGGCGGTGGGGCCGACCAACTGGTTGAGCGCCACGGTGAAGAACTGCTCGTTGGCCGGGCGGAAGCCGGCATTGCCGGCGACGAACGGGGTCATCCCCTCGGCCAGCATGGTGTCGGCGAGGGCTTCCATCTCGGCGACGGTTTTCGGCGCCGTCCAACCCTTCTGGGCGAAGATGTCGGCATTGTAGAACAGGCCCATTGCCTCGTAGTTCTTGGGGATGGAGTAGAGCGCGCCATCGACCTTGCCGAGCGCGAGGAACATCGGGATCAGGCGCTCGTTCCAGCCATACTTCGCCGCATAGTCATCGAGCTTCAGCAACTGGCCAGCCTTGGCCATCGGCAGCGCGGTGGCCGGGCCGTTGGAATTGATGATGTCGGGGCCACCGCCGGACATCAGCGCCAGCCGCTGCTGGTTCTCGATGGCGTTGCCGCGATATTCGAGCGCCAGGGTGGCGCCCGGGTGGCTGGCGTTGAAGCCGCCGACCAGGGTGTCGTCGAGCAGGCGCTGCTGCTCGGGGGTCAGCGCCTCGTACCACCACGAAGCCGATTGCGCTGCGGCGAGGCCGGGCGTGAGGAGGGTCATGGCCGCGACGGCCACGCCGGAAAACAGGCGAGAGAGAGTTGTCATGAAGCGTTCCCTGATATGCCGATGCCGGGGAGGGTCGTCTGCCGCCGAGAGCGAGCAGTCGAAGCGCGATCTACGATTGCATAGGGCAATGCGATGGCCTCCCCCGGCCCTTCCACATCACCACGAACCCGGGCAAGCAGGCGTTCGCCAGCCAACTGGCCGAACAGCTCCTGCCCGAGGGATACCGTCGTCAGCGACGGATTGAGAACGTCGGTCATCGCGAGGTTGTTGAACCCGGTGACCGACATGTCATGCGGCAGGCTGAGCCCCGCCGCCTGGCAGGCGCGGATGGTGCCGCAGGCGAGGAGATCGTCGGCGCACATGATGGCGGTGGGCCGGCTGCTGCCTTCGGCGATCAGCTGCTGCGCAATGGCGGCGCCGCCATCGATCGAATAGCTCGGGGCGGTGACGACGCGCGGGGTCAGGCCAGCGGCAGCGAGCGCCGTGCTGTAGCCGCCGATACGGGCGCGCTCCGGGCCGCCGGGCGACGCCATGAAGACGATGTCGCTATGGCCGAGGTCGAGGAGCTGCTTGGTCAGCGCCGAGGCCACCTGATGGTTGTCGACATAGTAGTCGTCGACCGGCAGCGGGCCGCCGCGCTTCGGCGCCGATTCATAGCGCACCACCGGGATATCGGCGGCGAGCGCGCCCTGGAGTTCGCGGATGGTGGCGACGAAGAACACCCCGACAATGCCGGCAACGCGCCGGTCGATGCAAAGCTCGATCATCCGCGCCTCGGCGGGGCCGGAGCCATCGGTGCTGAGCGCGATGACGTCATAGCCTTCCGGCTCGACCACCTTCTGCACGGCGCGGATCAGCGGCGGATAGAAGGGGTTGGAGAGATCGGGGACGATGCAGGCGATCATCATCGAGCGGTTGGTCTTCAGCGCCTGCGCCATGCGGTTGGGTACATAGTTCAGCGTCTTGGCGCTGTCGCGGATGCGCTGCTGGGCCTGTGGGCTGATGCCGGCGGCGTCGCCAGACAGCACCGACGAGACGGCTGCCTGCGACACACCGGCGTGGGTCGCGACATCCTTCTGCGTCGGTTTTCTGGTCGATTTCATCTTGAAACTCGGCTACTGATACGTATCAGTAAGTGGATGAGCTGTTTCCGTCAAGCCGGGAGGCCTAGACGATCAACAGCCGCCGATTCCAATCCTCAGTTCTGGTTGAGACCATCATGACCCTCCCCACCGATACCCTCGAGCGGATCTATGCCGGCGTGCTCGGCAAGCTGATCGGCGTCTATCTCGGCCGGCCGTTCGAGAACTGGACCTACCAGCGCATCCTCAAGGAGTTGGGGCCGATCACCTATTATGTGAACGAGCGGCTGGGGGCCGAACTGGTGGTGACCGATGATGACGTCTCGGGCACTTTCAGCTTCGTCAGGGCGCTCGAGGATTACGGCGCATCGGCTGAGCTCGGCGCCGAGGCTATCGGCCGCACCTGGCTCAACTATGTGGTCGAGAACCGAGCGGTGTTCTGGTGGGGCGGGGCGGGCAACTCGACCGAGCACACGGCGTGGCTCAACCTCAACAAGGGCATTCCGGCGCCGCGCTCGGGCGCGATCGAAACCAACGGCAAGATCGTCGCCGAACAGATCGGGGCGCAGATCTTCATCGATGGCTGGGCGCTGGTGTCGCCGGGCAACCCGGCCCAGGCGGCGAAGCTCGCCCGCGCTGCCGGCAGCGTCAGCCATGATGGCGAGAGCGTCCATGCGGCAGTGCTGTGGGCGGCGATGGAGGCCGAGGCCTTTTTAAGCCGCGATGTCGAGCACCTGATCGAAACCGGGCTGAGCTTCATTCCCAAGGACAGCCTGATCGCCAGGCTCGTCGCCGATATCCGCGACTGGGTGCGCGCCAATGGCGACGACTGGCAGGCCACGCGCCGGCAGATCGAGGACACTTACGGGTACGACAAATATGCCGGGGTCTGCCACGTGGTGCCCAACCACGCGCTGATGATCATGGCGCTGCTGCATGCGCCCGATGATTTCAGCCGCGGCCAGATGATCGTCAACACTTCGGGCTGGGACACCGACTGCAATGCCGGGAACCTGGGGTGCCTGCAAGGGATCATGCTCGGGCTCGACGGTTTTGACGGGGAGCAGGACTGGCGCGGCCCGGTCGCCGACCGGCTCTATCTGTCCACCGCCGATGGCGGGCGCGGCCTCACCGATGCACCCAGCATCGCCTATTGGCTCGATGGCCTCGCCCGCCAGCTAGCCGGGGAACCGCAGCGGCCGGCGCCCAAGCACGGGGCGCAGTTCCACTTTGCGCTGCCGGGCGCAGTGCAGGGCTTCATGGCCGGCGGTACACAGGGCAATGGCAGCGATATCGCGGTGTCCGGCACCGGCGACGCGCTGGCGGTCGAACTAATCTCGGTGGCACCTGGCCGCTCGGCCTATGTCGGCACACCGGTGTTCATTCCGCCCGCGATGATCGGGCATGCCTGGTACGAAGTGCTGGCGAGCCCGCGAGTATGGCCGGGCCAGACCATCGAAGCCAGCATTGCCGGGGATGCCGGGCTCAGCGGCACGGTGGAGGTGGCGCTCGCGGTGCGCCATTACGGGCAGGAGGATGCACTGGTGAGCGTCATCTCGCCGCAAAGCGTGACGGTGGAAGCCGGCCAGTCGGCGCGGCTCAGCTGGCAGGTGCCGCAGTTCGACGGCAATCCGATTGCCGAGATCGGCCTCGTCATGTCGGTACGCGACACCGCCACGGTGGGACGGGTGCTGGTCGACTGGCTGCGCTGGAGCGGCGAGCCGGAGCTGACGCTGCGCCGCCCGCATAACGAGGGCAATATGTGGCGCAGCGCCTGGATCAACGGCGCGAGCGTCTTCTCGAAGAATTTCCGCGAGTCGTTCCGGCTTTCCGCCAACCGCGGCGAGGGCATCATCCTCACCGGCACGCGCGACTGGCGCGACATCACGATCGAGGCGGAGCTGAAGCTGCACCTCGGCAACTACGGCGCCCTGGTGTTCCGGGCCCAGGGGCTGCGGCAGTATTACGCCGCGAGGCTGACGCGCACCGGCAAACTGCAGGTGGTCTGCCGTCGCGACGAAGCCGAGCGCGTGCTGGCCGAAACGGCGCTGCCGGTGGTGTTCGAAGCTGCAATCCCCGTGCGGGTGACGCTGGATGGGGCAATTATCACGGTGGACGCGGCAGGGACGGTGGTGGAGGTCAGCGACGAGACCTATGCCGGCGGCATGATCGGGCTCGCCGTCCATGAAGGGGCGCTGTCCACCGACAAGGTGCATATCGGGCGGGTGCGGTAGGTCGCAGACCCAGGCGTCCTGCTGCTTGCCGTTTCACGGTGGCGGACCACTGTGAAGCGATAGCGTTTATACGCGATAGCCCTGCCCGCAAGTGGAGAAGGGCCGATGGTCGGCGTTGCGCGCGTGGCGCCGGCGGTCGTTTTCCAGCCATTGGCTGTAGGGTGAGCGAGTGCCGCGCACCACGATCTTCGCGATTGCCGACGTGCGGCGCCGTCACATTAGGCACCGCCCTGCTGCCTGACGCCAGCAAGCCCTGGCCGGGTCGCCATTCGCCCAACGTAGCATCTTCGGCCCCTTGACCCGTGGCGCGCTCGCGTGCGAATGGTCCGGTGGTAGGACCACCTACCACAGAGGGAGGAAAAGATGACTAAGTTCGAACGGACGATCGCTGAGCTCGCGTTCCTGTCGCGCCGGTCACTGCTGAAAGGGGCAGCGGCGGGCGCAGCGGGGATCGCCGCAAGCCAGTTCGGTTTCGCCGCGCCGGCTTTGGCGCAGGGCAGCCGGACCGTGAAGTTTACCTGCCCCGACGTGTTCAAGTTCGCTCAGGCGTACGACTCGGCCGAGCGGCCGGAGGACGACGGCAACTGGGCGATCCCGACCTGGACGGTGATGCAGGCGTGGAAGGAAAAATATCCGGACGTGAAGCTTGAGATCACCGAGGTGCCGTGGGAATCGATCACCCAGCGGGTCATTCTCGATGCGCAGGCTGGAACGCAGGCAGACCTCGTTTATGTCAACGACCTGAACATCCCGAAGCTCGCCGGCGGCGACTTCCTGACCCCGCTCGACGATTTCGACGGCGGCTGGGATGAGTACAACCAGTACCTGCTGCGCGGCATCGCCTCGAAGAACGGCAAGATCTACGGCCTGCCGATGACCACCGACTGCCGCCATGAGATGTACTGGAAGGAAGATTTCGAGAAGGCCGGACTCTCGGCGCCTGCCGCTACTTGGAGCGAGTTCGCCGACCAGCTGTCGGCGCTCAAGGAAGCCGGCTTCGAGACCCCGTACGCCTTCTGGTCCGGCAACTCGGTGCACACCCCTACCCAGACGGTCTTCTCGCAGATCTGGATGCTCGACAGCGATGTGATCGACGGCGATGGCCGCGCGACGCTGAACACCCCCGAAATGCACAAGGTGTTCGAGTTCTACAACGACCTGGTCAACGTCCGTCAGGTGGTGCGCAAGGATCTGGTCTCGATCTCGGCCGGCGACGAATATGACGCGCTGATGCTTGGCCACAAAGTCTCGGTGATGAAGGAAGGCTCGTGGCTGTGGAGCCGCTTTGCCAAGGAAGGCATCGCCGACAAGATCGGCTTCTTCCGCACACCGCGCCCGACCGCAGAGGCCAAGGACGCCACGCTTTCCGGTTTCTGGGCCTTTGAAATCCCGAACCGTCCGGATCGCGACCCGGAGATCACCAAGCTCGCCTTCGAGTTCGGCCGGCACTTCTCCAGCATCGACGGCCAGGCGTCGATCATGGCGACCAAGGACGGGCAGCTGCCGACACGTCCCGCCGCCGCCGAAACCGAAGCCGGCAAGGCCAAGGACGATGCCTGGAAGTTCCAGGCCGCCTATGCCGGTGAAGCGGGCAGGGGCATGCCGGCCGCCTCGGATTCCGGGTTGCTGTTCGACCAGATCCGCATGGCGTTCCAGCAGCACATCACCGGCGCCGCTTCGGCCGAGGACGCGCTGAAGGCGGCCGAGACCGCCTATAATTCCCAGGTCTCCGGCTGAGTTCGAGACAGATGGCAAACGCGCGCACGATGCAGCGGCCGACCGCTGCCGAGGAACACTCGCCTTCGGGCGACCGAATCCTCGCTTTCGGCAATGACAGCTGGCGGCTGGAGATCGAACTCCAGCCTTCGGTCAACCCACATCGCCTGGTGCACCTGCCTTCCGGGCAGGTGCTGGCCGACGCGGATTATTGCTACCAGATCGTGCTCGCCTCGGCCGAGGGCGGCTCGGGCTATTGTGGCCCGGCCGTCTCAGCCCGCGCCGTCCGCTTCATGGATTGGAAGCTGGACGAGAGCGGCGCGGCAACGACGCTGGCGGTCAGCGGGCGTGTCGATTTCGGGCCGGACGGGCCCACCGATATCGTGCTGCGCCACGCCTTCACACTGCACGCCGATACCGATCGGTTCGACGAGCAGATCACCCTGGTGCACCGCTTCGGGCGCGACGTTCACACCCTCTCCGATTATCGGCTGGGGTTCCGCAAGCGGATCTTTGCCAACCAGACGGCGGCGTGGGTCGATGGGCTCGATGCGTTCGAACTGGTGCCGGTGCCGTTCCGCCGCCGGCGCGGCCAGACGCAGAATTATATGGTCGACAGCTATTCGGCCGCTGACCTCGTGCCGGCGAACTGGGCCGGCCGCAACCTGCCCAACCGACCGTCGGAAGCCTGGAGCTGGCACGGGCGGGGCCGCGGCTTCGTGTTCTCGAAATATACCCAGGAGCACCTGGAGTTCGCACTGGCGGATGCCGAGTTCTACACCAGGATCGGCGAAGACGTGCCCGATGGACATGTGCGGCTCGCCGATGTCGGCGATGTCTGCCTGCGTTTCGGCGGCGCCGGGCGGACGCATGGCGCGCCGGGCATCCCCGTCGAGCTGACGGCGACGCGGCAGCAGTTCCGCTTCGGTACCACCACCATCGCGCCGTTCACGGGCGGCTGGGAAGACGGTCACCGGGCCTATGCGCAGCTGATGCGCGAGCGCGGACACGTCACGCCCGGGGGCTTCAACCCACCGGTGCACTGGAACGAGCTCTACGAGCTCGGCTGGCGCGGCGGTTCCAACGCCCGGCTGCAGGAGCTCCCGGAAGTCCTGGAGCAGGCCCGCGTCGCCCAAGCCTTCGGCGCCGAGGCTTATTATTTCGATCCGGTCTGGGACCTGTTCGAGGGCAGCTCGGTTTGGGACACCGAACGGCTGGGCGAACTCAAGGATTTCGTCAGCCGCCTGAAGCGCGAGTTCAAGCTCGAACTGTCGCTGCACCTGATGATGCACACCAAATCGACCACCGAGGACCCGCGCATCTACCGGCGCGATGCCGATGGCGAGATCGTGCGTTGGCACGGGCTTTACGAGGGCGGCTATATCTGCCCGGGTAGCGATGCCTGGAAGGATCTGAAGACCGAACGGCTGCTGGCGCTGGCTGAAGCCGGCGCGACCTTCTTCATGTTCGACTTCTGCGACTATCATCTCGAGAGCACCAAGACCGGCATCGCCCATCACAATGGCGAGCCATGCTCCGACCCCACGCACGGACATGCGGTGCCGATGTCGCTCGAGGAGCATTCCCGCGGCATCATCGAGGTGATGCAGCGGGTCAAGGCGAAGTATCCGAACCTGTTGATCGAGGCGCATGACCGCGTGTCGGGCGGCATCCAGGACTACATGCCGCTCTACTACGAGCATAACCTCGGCGGCGAGGTGACGTTCGACGAGCACTGGGGCTTTGAGTACATGTGGAACCCCTACATGGACCTGCTCTCGGGCAAGGCGCTGTCACTCTACGAGTACAATCTCGCCTTCGACATTCCGCTCTACCTGCATATCAATCTCGGCTTCGATAACACCGCGGCGCTGAGCTTCTGGTGGTACGCCTCGACCTGCCGTCACCTGGGGCTGGGCGGCATCAAGCCGGGCCACCGCAACTGGGACGGGCACGTCGCGGCGATGCAAACCTACCTGAGGCTGAAGCCGTTCTTTGCCAGCGGGCGCTTCGTCGGGCTCGATCGCTCGCTGCACGGCCATGTGCTGGACGAGCGGAAATCTGCGGTGCTGGTTGCGTTCAACCTCGGCTCGGACGCGCAGGAGCTGAAGCGCCCGATCGACCTGAACCTGCTCGGCATTCCAGCCGGAGCCCGGCTCAGTGGCGAGGGCCTCAGCCAGGACGGCGGCAACTGGCTGCTCACCGCAAATCTGGATGGGCTTTCGGCCCGCGTTATCGAGGTAGACTGGTCCTGATGGCACGATCCAACACCATGGGCGCTAACCGGCTCGGCGGAGGCGTCCGCCCCGGCGCGCTGCCCTATCTTCTCGTTGGCCCCGGCGCGCTGTTCGTCGGTGCGTTCACGCTGCTGGCGCTGGCCTATACGGTGTTCGCCAGTTTCACCGACTGGGATATCGGCAAGCCGAAGTGGAACTTCATCGGCTTCGGCAATTTCGTCCGGGCCGCCCTCGATCCGCTGATGATCTCGAGTCTTGCGGCGTCGCTGGTGTTCGTGGGCAGTGTCGTGATGCTGTCGGTGGTGGTCGGCTTCACCATTGCGGTGGCGCTCAACCGCAAGTTCCGCGGCCGCTCGACCATGCGGGCGCTGGTGGTGGTGCCGTGGGTGATCAGCGAACTCGCCACCGGCGTGTTCTGGAGCCTGTTGCTGCGCACCGACGGCATCCTCGGGCAGGCGTTGGGCGGACCGCTGAACTCGGCCAATGGCGCGATGATCTCGCTGATCCTGGTCGAGACCTGGCGCAGCGTCGGCTTCGTCACCGTCATGGTGCTGGCGAGCCTGCAGTCGATCGACCAGTCGCTCTACGAGGCGGCCAAGGTTGATGGGGCGAGCCGGTTTCGGATGACCTGGAGCATCACCGTGCCACTGGTGACGCCGAGCCTCGTCACGGCGGCGATCCTCCTGATGGTCGGCAATTTCAACCTCGTCACCATCATCATCGCGCTCACCGGCGGCGGGCCGATCTCGGCCACCACCACCACGGCGCTCTACATGTACCAGCAGTCCTTCGTTTATTTCCACATCGGCTACGGCGCGACGATCGCCATCGTCATGTCGGTGGTCAACGTGCTGGCCATGATGGTGTTCATGGCGATCCAGAAAAACGTCGGCGTGAGGTACTGAAGATGACCATCGCACTCCCCGCCGCCGACAATCTGCCGCTGAGCGGGCGTCGCGCCGCCGATCCGGGCGGGTTGGCGCTGACCATCCTCACCTGCGCCGCCATCACGGCGGTGTTCGCCCTACCGATGCTGTGGATCGTGCTGAAGTCGATCCAGCCGGAAGCCGAGGTGTTCAGCAACAACATCCTGCCCAGCACGCTGACGCTCGACAACTATGCCCGCGCGGTGAAAAGCGGCTACCTGTTGTCCTACACGCTCAGCACCGTGCTGCTGGCGATCGCCACGTGTTGCCTCGTGCTGCCGCTCGGCTTCATCGCCGGCTATGGCCTTGCCCGCTTCAGGTTCACGGGCCGCGGCACGCTGATGTTCCTGTTCATGTTCTCGCTGACCATCCCCGGCCTCGTGAACCTCCTCGCCATCTACCAGGCGTTCACCGCGATCCGGCTGATCAACAACCCGATCGGCCTGGTGCTGGTCTATACGGCGTCCAGCCTGCCGCTCGCCACCTGGCTCAGCCGCGCCTTCATTCTCGGCATTCCCGCCGATATCGAGGAGGCCGGGCTGGTCGATGGCTGCTCGCGCCTCGGCTGTATGCTGCGCATCACGCTGCCGCTCTGCCTGCCGGGCCTCGGCGCCGTGGCGATCTTCGTGGTGGTGCATGTGTTCCAGGAATTCATCATCGCCCAGACGCTGGTCACCACGCGGGGCGTCGGCGTGGTCAGCCAGGGGCTGCGCATGATGCAATCGCAGTATTCGCTGGACTATACGGCGCTGGCGGCAGGGGCGATCCTTGTGAGTATCGTGCCGGTCGGGCTGTTCCTCATCATGCAGCGGCAGTTCATTGCTGGTATGACCGCCGGCTCGGTGACGAGCTAGGGGCGATGATGTCGGATCAACGAGCGGTTCTGGGCAGCGGAACAGGGAATGGTGCGCGATGACGGTGGGTTCGTCCTTCAAATCGCTGGAACGACAGAGCACCAGTTCGGCAGTGGTCGAGGCCATCCAGGCAATGATCGTCGACCAGCACCTGATGCCGGGCGACGCGTTGCCCTCGGAGCGCGAACTCGCCACCATGCTGTCGGTCAGCCGCAACGTGCTGCGCGAGGCCCTCGGCATCCTCGGCCAGCGCGGGCTGGTGGAAACCCGGCATGGCACCGGTACCTATGTCTCCTTGCCTTCGAGCCGGCAGGCCCGCGATGCGCTGGTGCTGCTGCTCAACATGGGCAAGGTGAGCCTGGTCGAGCTCTGCGATGCCCGCCTGCTGATCGAGCCTGAGCTGGCGGCGCTGGCGGCGGCGCGTAACGACGATACCGGCCGCGAGGGGCTGCGGGCGGCCTGGGATGCGCTGCAGACGGCCGAGGACGGCGAGCGACACGTGGCGGCGGACCTGGCCTTCCACGGCGCCATCGCGGGCCTCGCCAACCATGCGGTGCTGCGCGCCCTGGTCGATGCGGTGAAGGAGCCGGTGATGCGGGGCATGGTGCTGGGCACCAAGGTGCCGCGCGCCATCGAGGACAGCAACCGCCAGCACGACGCGATCCTCAAGGCGATCCTCGATCGCGACAGCGAGGCGGCGCGTGCCGAGATGCACCGGCACATCCTGTTCGTGCGCAGCTATATCGCCGAGCACGAGATCCCCCGGCAGCGCCCACCGGGCGCCAGGGACATGCCGCCCGGCCCGGTTGGCCGGACCTGAGACCAGAGCCTGCCGTGGGCGGCGCCGACGGCAAACCGGGAACCGAGATGATCGACCGAGCCGAAGAGATGTCCGTGCCCGCAGCGGTGCTGGACCGCTTCATTTGCGATGCGCTGGTGGCCGCCGGGTCCGCCATGCCGCAGGCGGCGGCGGTCGGCCGGGCGTTGAGCTCGGCCTCGCTGCGCGGCGTCGATAGCCACGGGGTGCGCCTGTTGCCGCACTACGTCCGAGTGCTCCAGGGCGGACGCATAGCGGCCGACCCGCAACTGAGCGTGAAACGGCTGTTCGGCAGTACGACCATCGTCGATGCCGATGACGGCTTCGGCCACTATGCCAGCTACCGGGCGATCGAGGAGGGGTGCGCCGTGGCGCGCATCACCGGCATCGCGGCGGTATCGGTGGTCAACTCGTCGCATTTCGGCGCGGCGGGCTGCTACGCTTTGGCGGCGGCCGAGCAGGGGCTGGTGGCGTTTGCCTTCAGCAACTCGGATTCCTTCGTTTTGCCGCATGACGGGACGCTGCCGTTCCACGGCACCAACCCGATCGCCTTCGCGGCGCCGGTGGCCGGCGCGCGCCCCTACCTCGTCGACATGGCGACCAGCATCGTGCCGTGGAACCGTATCCAGGATTACCGCAGCAAGGGCCTGTCGGTTCCCGCCGACGTCGCGGTCGATGCGAGGGGTGAGGTGACGACCAACCCCGCTGCGGTGGCGGCGCTGCTGCCGATCGGCGGCGAGAGCCACGGTTTCAAGGGCGCGGCGCTGGCCAGCATGATGGAAGTGCTGTCGGCGGTGATAACCGGGATGGCACATTGCAGCCGGCTGCTGCCGATGGTCGGCGAGGACATGTCGACGCCGCGCCGGCTCGGGCACTTCTTCATCGTCATCAACCCCGAGGCCTTCGTGCCGCCGGCGGTCTACGCCGCGGGCATGGCGGGCTATCTCGCCGATATCCGCGCCAATCCGGCCAAGCCCGGGGCAACGGTGATGGCGCCGGGCGACCGTGAATGGGCGGTGGCCGACCGGCGCGCCGTCACCGGGATCCCGATGTCGGCGGCGCTGGTCGCCGAATATGGCGCGATCGCGAGGGAGCATGGGCTCGAGGCGATCCAACCACAGGGCAGGGAGGCCAGTTAGATGGCAGGAGAATTCGAGGGCAAGGTGGCGATCGTCACCGGCGGCGCGACGGGGATCGGCTTCGGCGCCGCGGCGGCGCTGGTCGAGGGCGGCGCCAGCGTGGTGCTGTTCGGCCCCGACCGGGCGGCGCTGGAGCGCGCCGTCGCGAGCCTCGGCGCCGGCCGCGCCTCCCATGTGCTCGGCGACGTGCGGGTGAGCTCGGACGTGGAGGGGCTGGTCGACGCCGCGGTAGCGCGCCATGGTGGGCTCGACTTCGTCGTCAATAGCGCCGCCATTCAGCCCTATGGCACGGTCGAGAGCATGTCCGAAGAGGATTGGGACCGCACGCTCGGCGTCAACCTCAAGGGCACTTACCTGACGGGGCATTTCGCGGTGCCTGAACTGCGCAAGCGCGGTGGCGGTGCCATCGTCAACATCGCCTCGGTGCAGGGCATTGCCTGCCAGACCAACGTTGCGGCCTATGTCGCCTCGAAGGGTGGGTTGCTGGCGCTGACGCGCGCCATGGCGCTCGACCACGCGCGCGATGGCATCCGGGTCAACGCCGTCTGCCCAGGGTCGATCGATACCCCGATGCTGCGCTTTGCGGCGTCAGAGAACCTCGCCGGACGCACCGAGGATGAGGTGGTTGCGAGCTGGGGCGCGACGCATCCGATCGGCCGTGTCGGCACGACAGCCGATGTCGGCGCCATGGTGGCGTTCCTGTGCAGCGAGCGAGCCTCGTTCTGCACCGGCGGCGAATACAAGGTGGATGGCGGCCTGCTGGCCAAGCTCGGTGTCGTGCTGCCCGACTAGCACAGCAGTAAATTACAAACAGATCAATTTGTTACAGCCATTCCTTCGGTCGATGCAGACGGTGGGGCAGGGCTGGGACGCAATATACTCGAGGAGTTTCATCCGATGAAGATCACCGGTTTCACCTGCTGGCTCGTCGAGACCGATCCCGGTCCCAAGTTCATCTGGCGCAAGGGGCTGCCCGGCTCGCATGGCGATGTGCGTCCGGGCCGCAAGCCGCGTAAGGCGATTGTCCGGATGGAGACGGATGAAGGGCTGAGCGGCGCACTGGAGTTCCGGCCCGGCGAGATCCTGTTCGACATGGTCGACCGGCGCTTTCACCACTTCATCGGCGAAGACCCGCTGATGACCGAAAAGATCTGGAACCTCGTCTGGGAAGTCGACCGGATCGAGGAATTCTCGATGCGGCCGATCGGCGTCGTCGACATGCTGTGCTGGGACGTGAAATCGCAGCGGGCGAACCTGCCGGTGTACCAGCTGCTGGGCGGCAACGACCGGCAGGTCCCCGCCTATGCCTCGACCGTCACCTGGCCGACCGAAGCGGACTTCGAACGGCACATCAAGCTTTGTGCCGATATCGGCTTCAAGGCGTTCAAGCTGCACGCCTGGGGCGACGTAAAGCGCGACATCTCGCTGATCCGGGCGCTGCGGCGCTGGGTGGGTGACGGCGTCGACCTGATGTTCGACGGTTCGGCCGGATGGGACTATGTCGACAGCCTCGAGGTTGGCCTGGCGCTCGAGGACGAAGGCTATATGTGGTACGAGGAACCGATGCGTGAATTCCACCTCGGCTCTTACGCCAGGCTCTGCGAAAAGCTGAAAATCCCGATCCTCGCGGCCGAGACCTCGGACGGGGCGCACTGGAACATGGCGAGCTGGATCGAGGCCAGGGCGCTGGATATGACCCGCATCGGCGCCTACGACAAATGCGGTATTACCGGCTCGATGAAGATCGCCGGCATGTCGGAGAGTTTCGGCATGCGCACCCAGGTGCACGGCATGGGGCTCGAGAACGCCCAGCTCTGCGCCGCCATCTCCAACAATGATTATTACGAGCAGATCGTCATCGACGAGGCGCATATCCGCAGCCTCGACAAGCTCGGCGCGCTGTCGATCGTTGACGGAGTGCTTACCGTGAGTGACGAGCCGGGGCTCGGTTTTCACTATGACTGGGACGAGCTCGATGCGCGGGCCGTCAACAAGGTTGAAGTGACCGAACGCTACGAGTAGCGCAAGCCGGGGAGGGCAGGGCGATGCATGTGCTCTACTGGGCCAATATGAGCTTTGCCGAGGCGCAACTGACGGCGGCGCTTGCGGCGCTGCCGGTTCGCCTCAGCATCGCGCACAGCTTTGCCGAAGTCGAAGCCGCCTTGCCCGATTGCGACATGGTGGTCAGCGCCGATTGCCCGGAGGTGCATGCCGCGGCGTTTGCGCGTCTCCTCGGCGACAGCCCGGTCAGGTGGTTCCAGTTCCTCAGCGCCGGGCGGGATCGGCTCATGCGGGTCGGCCTACCGCCGGCGATCGAGCTGTTCGGGCCGGGCGAGGCGCTGGCGCCGGCGGTGGCAGAGCATGCCTTCGCCTTGGCGCTGGCGCTCTATCGCGGCATTCCGCAATCGGCGAGCCGCCGCTGGGACCGCAGCGTGAGCCAACAGATGCGGGCGCTCGAGGGCGACACCGCGCTGGTCGTCGGGCTCGGCGCGATCGGGCGCGATGTGGCGCGCCGGGCCAGAGCATTCGGCATGCGGGTACTGGCGGCTACGCGGCGGCCGCGGCTGGATGCCCATTGTGACGAGGTCGCCGGGCTCGAGGCGCTGCCACAGCTGCTGAGTGAGGCGGGCGTGGTGTTCGTGACGCTAGCGCTGACCCCCGAAACTTATCGCAGCTTCGGCGCGCCGCAGTTCGCGGCGATGCGCCAGGGGGCGTTCCTCGTCAATGTGGGGCGCGGTGGGCTGGTCGACCAGACAGCGCTTGCCGCAGCGCTCACGAGCGGCAGGGTAGGCGGCGCCGCGCTCGACGTCACCGATCCCGAACCGCTGCCCGCTGACGATCCGCTATGGAACGCGCCCAATCTGGTGATCACGCCCCACGTCGCCGCCATCGGTTCGTGGCGCAGCGAGCAGCGGCTGGCGGCGCTGGTGGCGGAGCGAGTGGGCGAGATTGCGCGCCGCAACGCGGCGGGGGATGCCCAATCGGGAAGTGCGCTGCGAGGCATTCCCCAAGGTTCGCGGTGAGGGGCCGTTCTACCGCCCCGCCGCTCGCCTTGCCAGTTGCACCGCACCTTCCACCGGCGCGTCGCGCAGCACATGCACCTTCAGCTCCCTGTGCCGCCCGGTCACCGCCTGCTCGAACGCCTCGCGCAACCTCGGCTGGTTGACGATGACGCTGCCGGCGACGACGACGTCGGAGCCCGCCGCGCCGCGGGCGAGCAGTTGATCTACCAACGCCGCCAAGGCCTGGCCCCCTTCAGCAATCACCGCCCTTGCCAGCGCCGAGCCGGCATCCGCCGCGGCGAAGATCGCCGGCGCGTGGGGGGCCCAGTTGTCGACGGTGGGGTCGTCGTTGACGCGGCGGGTGAGGCGTTCGGCGTCGGCGACGCCGAAGGCGGCGATGAGGTGACCGAGGAGGCCGTCGTCGGGCTTGCCTTCGTCGTTGGCGCGGAGCGCCGTGCGGGTGGCTTCGCGGACGAGGCCGGCGGCGCTGCCTTCATCGCCGATGATCCAGCCCCAGCCGCCCGAGGCCATGAAGCGGCCTTGGGCGTCAGCGCCGACCGCGATGGCGCCGGTGCCGGCGATGACGCCGATGCCCCGGGTGAAGCCAGCGGCGGCGACGATCAGCGCGGCGTCGTTGACGGCGGTGGTGCGGTAGCCGAGGGCTTGAAGTTCGCGCTCCAGCGTGCGACCGGTCTCGGTGCGGTTAATGCCCTGGGCGCCGAAGGCGAGGGTGACGATCCTTGCTCCAGCCGGGGTGTGCCGTGCGACCCGCTCGGCGATCCAGCGCGCCGCCTTGGGCTCCGGCTCGGCATCCCATTCGAGGCTCGGCTCGGTGACGTCGAGCACCCGGTTGCCGGCGAGATCCTCGAGGATCAGCTGGGTCTTGGTGCCGCCGATATCGAGCGCGGCGATCAGATCGGTCATCTCAGGCGACCTTGGTGTCGGTGTGGAAGAAGACGAAGGCATCGGGGTCGACGCCGCGCAGCAGCGCGGTTTCCACCGCGAGGCTCTGCAGCACCAGCGCCTCGAGGATGGCGCGCTGCGCCGGCGACACCTGCGGCAGCCGGATCACTGCGAGATTGGCCTCCTCGGCGACGTCGAGCGTCGTCAGCAGCAGGGTGTGGTGGCCGGCATGGGCGAGGGTGTGGGCGAGCGCCATCTCGCGCTCGTCGCCCATCAGGATGTGGGCGGTGCGGCCGGCCGATTCCATGGCGCCATGCAGGTATTGCCGCGACGACAGGCCGGTGGCCGGGATGCGGGCCACTTCGCGCAGCAAGAGGGCGCCGACTTCGGCCGAGCCTGCCGAGGGTGCGGCAGCGGCGTAATCGACGCCGATGGCATCGCGCAGCGGGGTGGCGAGGGCCACGGCGCGGGCGGCGATGGTTGCCTCGAGGGCGCGGAATTTGGCCGGCAGCTCGGACCAGCTGGGGTCAATCGCGCCGCCATCCCAGGCTTCGGCGATCATGCCGAGGGCGGCGATGGTGGCGGTATAGCCGGTGGTCGAGGCGTAGCTGTCGGGGAGCTTGCCCAGCGAGATGGTGGCGGCGGCGATTTCCGAGATCGGCGAGGGCGCGACGTTGACCACGGCGAGCCGCAGGCTTTGTTCGATCGTGCGCAGCACGGCGAGGGTTTCGGAGCTGCGGCCCGATTGCGAGACGCCGATGATCGGGTGAGCGGATTGCGGGTAGGGCAGCGGATGCTCGCCGGCATTGAGGCGCCAGGCGTGGATGCCACGCGAGCGCAGCACCCAGACGGCGGCGGCCGAGGCGGCGAAGCTGGCGCCGATGCCGAGAAAGATCGGGCCGGGGCCGCTGAGCGTTCCCGCGGCTGCGGCGCGGCGCACTTCGCCCGCTATCGCTGGCAGCGCCGTTTCGAGCTGGGCCGCCTGCGCGGTGCGGGCCTCGGCGAGGGAAATATAGCCTTTAACCAATTTCGTCCGTCTCCTTGGCGGCAGCTCAGAAGCCACCGCGGGGCTTTCAGTATGCGGGGCTCAGCGGGCGCCGGGCTTGCGCGAGCGCGAGAACGACGTGCGCAACCGGTAGCGATCGCCGACATAGCGCACGGTGGAGGACAGCAGCGGCCGGCCGGCGCTGTCGACGATGCTCTGCCGCATCACGAGAACAGGGGTTTTCGGCTCGACCCCGAGATGGAGGGCCAAAGCAGCATCGGCGGCTTGCGCCTCGATAGTGGTCTCGCCCCGCGCCAGGTCGACGCCGTTGGAAAGCAGCAGCTCGAACAGCGACGCGGTGCGGAAATCGACGCCGGTGAGATCGGGCTTCAGCGTGGCGGCAAAGAACGAGGTATCGACCGCCACCGGCACGCCATCGAGCCGCCGGATACGATCGAGATGGAACAGTGGGGCGCCGGGCGCGATGGCCAGCGCCTCGGCCTCGTCGAGCGTCGCCGGCGCCTCGCTGGCGCGCAGCACGTCGGAGGAAGGGACCAGCCCCAGCCGGGCGGCGGTTTCGCTGAACGATTCCAGCGTATTGGGAAATTCCTTCGGCACCTCGGCGGAGACATACCAGCCGCGGCCATGCGAGGGTTTCAGCACTCCATCTTCGACGAGGCTTTGCAGCGCCCGGCGCAGCGTCACCCGGCTGATCGACAGCTGGGCGAGCAGGTCGCGCTCGGCCGGCAGACGACCGCCATTGGCGATCTTGCCGGTCGAGATCTGGTGCAGGATCAGGTCTGCCGCCTGCCGCCATAGCGGATCGGGAGAATCCTGATCGAGCATCGCCAGGGGTTCCGCGCTGTCGTTCATCAGCTCACGCCACCTTTTCCCATTGCCTTGATTTCATCGAGCGGTAGCACGCATCGATGATGCGGTTGACCACCACGCCATCCTCGAAGGTTTCGGACGGCGTCGTGCCCGCGGCGAAATGATCAATGAAATGCCGCATCTGCTGCGAGAAGCCATAGGCCCGAGTCTCCTCGGGCACAGGATATACCCAGCCGGTTTCGGCATCGGCCTTCTCGACGGTGTAGCCCACCGGGTTTTCGATGAAGCCCCAGACGGGGCCGACCGAGCTGTCGGTGACGATGCGGCCGGCCGAGCCGACCAGCTCGTGCCTGAGCTGCATGCCGCCGCGCTCGATCCAGGACGATTCGATAGTGGCGAGCTGGCCGCCCTCGAATTTCAACAGCGCAATCGCCGCGTCCTCGCCAGTGGTCTTGTCCTGGTGGGCCATGGTCGAGCCCCAGGCCATCACCTCGGTAACCTTGTTGTCCTTGCCGAAGAAGTGGCGCGCCGACTCGACGGTGTGGCAGCCCATATCGAGCAGGGCGCCGCCGCCGGCGGTTTCGGCATCCCAGAAATGCGGGGCGTGCGGGCCGGAATGGCCTTCGCGGGCGCGCATGGTGAGAAGGTCGCCGATGCCGCCGGCTTTCACCATCTCATAGGCCTTGGCGACATTGGGTGAGAACACCGAGCTTTCGGCATAGCCGTGCCAGACGCCGGCGGCGTTGGCGATATCGAGGATCTGCTGCGCCTCGGCTTCGGTGCGGGCCAAGGGCTTGGTGCAGATGATGGCTTTGCCGTGCCGCGCCGCGATCTCCACTGCGGCGAGATGAATCTCGTTGGGCAGGGCGATGATGACGATCTCGACGGCGGGGTCGGCGCAGAGCGCATCCATGGTCGGGTGCGCGGTCACTTTCCACTTCTTGGCGAAAGCATCCGACCGTACCGGGTTGCGCGAATAACAGGCGACGAGCTCGGCATTGCGCACGTCGAGCAGCGCATCCGCGTATGACTCGGCGATGAAGCCCGACCCCAGCAACCCAACCCCGATCATGCCCTGCTCCCTTTGATTTGTTGCAATACCTCATAATACCAATAATGCGCCATGACCATACCTCATGCGCAGAAAAATGACCACTTGTACCATCTGGTATTGTGAGGTATCGATCCTGTGACAGAGGGGCAAGTCGCTCGGATTTGATCCATGCGGCGCCGGATGCGGCGGCCGTGCGTCAGGGGAAGGGAGAACAACATGCAGTCGAAACAGTGGGCCGCAACGGCCGGAGCCATGCTGGGCGTGTCGCTCATCGCCATGAGCGGCGCCGCGGTGGCGCAGAGCGTGACGCTGACGCTGGGCAGCTGGCGCACCGAAGATCTCGCGGTGTGGCAGGACAAGGTGCTGCCGGCCTTCGAGGCGGCGCATCCCGAGATCAATGTCGAGTTCGCGCCTGTCAACACCAACGAATACAACGCGGCGATGCAGTCGCAGATCGAAGGTGGGGCGGGCCCCGACCTCATCACCTGCCGGCCGTTCGACGTGAATAACGAGTGGATCGGCCGCGGCTATTTCACCAAGCTCGATGGCCTTGCCGGGCTCGAGAATTTCGACGCCACCGCCAAGGCGGCCTGGACCGTCGACGGCGCCACTTATTGCGTGCCGGTCGCCGCGGTGCTCGCCGGCTTCTACTATAATGTCGATATCTTCAAGGAACTGGGCCTCACGGTGCCGACCACCGCTGCCGAGTTCACCGCAGTGCTGCAGGCGATCAAGGACAACGGCAAGTATACGCCGCTCGCCGTCGGCTCGGCCGAATCCTGGCAGCTCGCCTATAACGGGCTCTACAGCATCGGGCCGGCGTACTGGAAAGGCGAGGAAGGCCGGCTCGGCCTGATCGATGGAAGCCAGAAGCTCACCGATGCCGGTTTCGTCTCGGCGCTCGCCGCGTTCCAGGCGTGGAAGCCGTTCCTGCCGAGCGGGCAGGAGGCGCTCTCCTACTCGGACATGACGCAGCTCTTCACCCTGGGCAAGGCCGCGATCCTTCCTGACGGGTCGTGGAACATCAACCAGGTGACGTCGACCGGGCTCAATGTCGGGGTGTTCGGCCCGCCGGCAGTGGAAGCCGGTGGCCAGCGGTACCTGCAGGAAATGCCGGATATGGCGATCGGCATCAATGCCGCCAGCAAGAACCAGGAAGCGGCCAAGACCTTCCTCAGCTGGGTCAGCGGTCCCGAGTTCCAGCAGATCTACGTCAACACCGCGCCGGGCTTCTTCGCCATGAGCAACCAGCCGGTGAAGTACGACAATGCGCTGGCCCAGGCCTTCGCCGACCTGAAGACCGGTGCGTTGCTGACGCCGCGCCTGGCGCTCGATCGGCTGAGCGCCGGCACGCCGCCGCTCGATGACGAAACCTGGCGTTTGCTGCAGGTGATGATGACCTCGGACATGACCCCCGAGGCCGTCGCCGCCGAGCTGCAGGCTGGGCTCTCGTCCTGGTACTCGCCGCAGTCGGCGCAATAGCGCCCGATCTCGGCAGCGCGTGCCGCGCCCTCCCGGTCGACACGCGCTTTTTTCTTGAGGGGTGGGGCTTTCACATTCCGTGTGGGGGTAGCCCGGTGCGGGAAGAGTACCCCCCACCCTGTCCCTCCCCCGCAAGGGGGGAGGAGACCAAAACACTGGCGCCGGTGGGAGCGTCTCCCTCCCCCTTGCGGGGAGGGGACAGGGGAGGGGGTATCTTCCCGCACTGGCCCGTCAGCCGTCTTGCCGAGATGTGTGTAGCCTTCCCGTCAGGGAAACCAGGGAGCGGACCAATGACCAAGAGTTGCCACGAATCCAGAGGAACGCCCGCGTGATACGTCCTGCAACGGCTCGCCGCAGCCTGCTGATCTTCGTGCTGCCCGCCCTCGCCATCTACCTGGGCTTTGCGGTGCTGCCGCTGTTGATCTCGATCTTCATGAGCCTGTTCGACACGGGCAAATCGGGGACCGGCTTCATCGGGCTCGGCAACTACATCTACCTCTTCACCCAGCCGGTGGTGAGCGCCCGGTTCTGGAATGCGCTTCTCAACAATTTCAAGTACTTCGCCATTCATGTTGCCGTAGAGATTCCGATCGGGCTGCTGCTCGCGGCGCTGCTGACCGGCGGCACGCTCAACCGCAGCGAAGGCATCTACCGTACCCTGCTGTTCATTCCGGCGACGCTGTCGGTGGTGATCGTCGGCTTCATCTGGCGGCTGATCATCAACCCGCTCTGGGGGCTGGTCGGCTTTCCGCTGCTCGGCAACCAGCTGACGGCGCTGCCCACCATCTCGCTGATGGGGGTCTGGCAATATGTCGGCATCCCGATGGTGTTCCTCTATTCGGCGCTGATCGCGGTGCCCAATGACGTGATCGAGGCGGCGCGCATCGATGGCGCGAGCCCGTGGCGGATCTTCTGGGGCATCAAGTTCCCGCTGATCCTGCCGCAGTTCGGGCTGATCGTAATCCTCACCTTCATCTGGACCTTTAACGGGTTCGACCTGGTGTTCGCACTCAACGGCTCGGCGCCCGGCCCGAACTATTCGACCGATATCCTCGGCACGTTCTTTTACCGCACCTTCTTCGGCTCGAGCGGCCAGGTGGCCGATCTCGATCTCGGCGCCACCGTCGCCACCGTGATCTTCACCCTGATGCTCTGCGTCACCGCCGCCTATTTCTGGCTGGTGCAACGCCGGCTCAAAGCCCACGCGGTCTAGGAGGCGGCAATGGCAACCATGACCACTGAACTCGCCCTCGAAAACCGCCTCCTGAGAGAGCGCCGGCGCTGGAATTTCGAGCGCATCGCGGTGCACGCGGTGCTCCTCGCCTTCGTGGCGCTGGCCCTCGGGCCGATCCTTATCGTCATCCTCAATTCGCTGAAGACCACGCCGGCGATTTTCGGCGGGCCGTTCGCGCTGCCCACCGCCGAGACGTTCAGCCTTGCCGGCTACGAGCGGGTGCTGACCCGCGGCAATTTCCTGATGAACTACCGCAACAGCTTGATCGTCACGCTGGTCTCGGTGGTGCTCACCGTAGGGCTCTCGACCCTCGCGGCATTTGCGCTGGTCGAGTACCGGGTGCGCTTCGTGCCGCTGCTGGCGGGGCTGTTCATCGTCGGGGTCATGCTGCCGATAAGGCTCGGCACCATCCCGCTGATCCAGATCATGATCGGGCTCAAGCTGATGGATACGCTGTGGGCGCTGATCCTCGTCTACACGGCGATGAGCATCCCGCTCGGCGTCACGCTGATGAT
>Ga0209902_100648_pt1 | contig 31021 bp, 25 predicted proteins | sample FECB27metaG_FD_188304 | JGI IMG/M metagenome (GOLD analysis project Ga0209902, IMG submission 188304) | Cyanobacterial communities from the Joint Genome Institute, California, USA - FECB-27 (SPAdes) (version 2) | ecosystem: Environmental > Aquatic > Thermal springs > Hot (42-90C) > Microbial mats...
ATACTGCGTAAGGCTTTGGTGCATTTTTCACGTTTTTGGAGAGTGTAGATTTACCGTAAAGCTAGTCAGGCTCTCAATTCGGCAAGCTTTTACTTTAAAAAACGGCAATCTTTTCCTTTAAGTCACACTACTTTTGAAGTATTTCCTGACCGTTTGGCTAAATTATCGTTCAAATCACATTGATCTACATGCTGAATTGTTTCAGCCATTTGCCAAGGATGATTTAGACGAACTCAATTTGAATTTCAGCCTTAGATAATAACGGCTCACGTCCGAAGACAGAAACTGTTACCACTTTAGGGGTTGGTTCTGAGATCAAGCGGAAAGCTGCTTTACCTTCCTGTAACTGGATCGATCGAATTCTTTCCGCTCCTGTTGTATCCATCAATGTGCCGCCCGTTGTACGTAAAAACAGTTCATCTTGCAAATCTTGATTGGCGAGAGGAGTGCCACTGAGGGAACTTTTTTCAATCGTAATGGTACAAAAAGAAGTTCCATCCGCCGGAACCTCACCGATTCCATCCACGATATGACGATCGGGTGCGTCAGAGGTTAGTTGCAAGAGGAATGCGGAGGTTTGTTGCAGCCGCTCCATCAATGATGAAATTGGAGGGCGACTTTTGGAAACAGCGTTCTCTATTACGCCATCTGTGCGAAGACTATAGCTTCCTGGAGGCACTGTGAATTCAATTACTGGATTAGGACTGTGTTCACTAACAGTTTCCTGATCTCCTACACAGACTGAAACCCAGCTATGATCGCGCAGGGTGATAGACAACAGGTTATGCCCCTGTGGCACAGTAACCGTCTTATCTGCTTCGACAACAGATTGGGGAAAGGGGAATTTTATCGTTTCCATGCGATTTATCTCCTTAATATACGTGAGTTCGACGGGTTGATTTAGATGCAAAAAAAAGTTGAGACTGGAATTAAGAAGAAAAAATAAAGGGTGTCTCAGCCATGTCCACAATTGTATCTCGCCTAGATGTAACCGAGATATTCTGCGATGTAGACGATTTCTGCTCACAGTGGGAGAAGATGTGGCAACAAGTGCCGCAACTACCATCAATACCACGAGAGCGACGCAGTAAATCTAGAATGTGCCTCAGTGAAGTGATGACAATTGTCATAGCGTTTCATGGCAGTGGTTATAGGACATTTAAGGAATTCTATACACTACAGGTACTACCAGGTTGGAAAAAGGCATTTCCGAACTTAGTCAGCTATACAAGATTTGTGGAATTAATGCGGTGGTGTTTAATGATGTTATGTTGTTTTTTACATACTCGCACGGGAGAAATTACAGGGATTAGCTTCATCGATTCCACAGCCATAGAGGTTTGTCACAGATGTCGCGCCCATGCACATAAGGTATTTCAAGGGTTAGTGGAATGGGGAAAAAATTCTGTGGGATGGTACTTTGGATTTAAACTGCATTTGATGATCAACGACAAAGGAGAATTGCTAGCATTCAAACTCACTGGTGCCAATGTTGATGACCGAAAATCAGTCCCAGATATGACCTCTGACTTGGTTGGTAAACTGTTTGGTGACAAAGGACATATCTCCCAAAAACTATTTGAGGAGTTATATCAACGGGGATTAGAGTTAGTTACCAAATCTAAAAAGAACATGAAAAACAGCTTGGTCAAACTCATTGATAAAATTCTTTTACACAAGCGTGCGGTCATTGAGTCAGTTAATGACCACCTGAAAAATCTGTGTCAACTTGAACATTCTCCTCATCGCAGTGTGTTCAATTTTTTTTGTCAATCTGATGGCTGGTTTGGCTGCTTACACTTATCTATCCAAAAAACCTTCCCTCGACATCTACTCCAAAAACTTACCTGCCCTACCTCCTGCTGTTTTTTAACTTTGTCGAATTCACGTTTAATATTCGTAGCGTATGGAAATGCCCTGAATACTAGCTTCAAAGTCGCTATTACTAGAGAAGGCTAGGAGGCTATAGTAATGTTCGCTATCGGCAATATTCTGCCGCCTATCACTCGGAATCGTGAAGGAACGATTAAACCTTGAGTTCTCGGTATCAGTCCTGGTGTGCGTGATTGCTTCTTGCAATAGCGTTTCCATATTCGGTATGCTTGTGCCATCAGTTGCAAATAAAGATTGACTGGAATTGGATCGAAGAAGCCAAATAGAGACACCCGGACTCCCAGCACTGCTCGCGACGGAGCGCCTGGTATACCCTCGGAAATTTAGGGTGAGCAGGCGTGCCCCCTGGGGGAGCATTAGGGGCACAACGCCACCGGCAGTTTCGCTGGCTGACTTAAACGCATAACTAAAGCCACTCGGATCGCCAGTAGCCCCAGGAAAGACGAAAAATAACCAGTTCGGAGATGTCCCAAAAAAGGTGAACGGGAAAAATGCAGGTGTGAAGGAAATCTCGCGCGTCCCTCGCAACCCGTTTGAAACGGGTCGAATATCTTGAATGACTGCTGGCCCAGTTAGAGCTGCCTGTCCGGCTGGGCGGTTGAGGAGGGCGACCGCCATAAAAACATGTCCACTGGGTGCAGCGGGGAGCGTTGTGGTTCCTTCTGCCACGCGAATTGTCACTTGTCGTTTCAAGCGCACGCAGGTTTCAACCCCAATCACAGTATTGACGAGGTTAGGGTCTTCTGTACTGTCCACTTCCCGATCCCAAAGATCGACATAAACCAAATCGGTTCGATTAGCGACCGGGGTAGTCAAGGGAGGAATGACATCAACCCCATCTTCAGCCGCACGGGTGGGATCTGTCCAGGGCTGTGCAGAGTAGCGAATCGAATTTTGGATAATATACAAAAAAATTGCCTCTAATCCGCCTCCCCCTGTCAGGGGTGGAAAATAGAACGGGCGACCTCCCACAATTGCTCGACCAGGCAACACATAAAAGTCATTATCAGCAGTAGGTTGCTCAGGTATCCCCTGCCCTGGGAAGACGAAAAAAGACAATCCCTCTAAACCCTCGCGACCTGCAACACCATCGGGGAATAGTTGGCTCAAGGCAGTATACAGTTCATGGCGGGTGACATCGTTGAGTTCGTTCCAGTCAGCATCGACCAAGGGAACGCCTTGTTGCAGGCGAACGCCGACGTAGCCTTTGGCGGGATCGAAGGTATTGCGAGAAAAGTTGCCCATGTCTGTTCTTCCTAAACTAGAAGGTGAGGCGCAGGGTGCGCTGTAAGGTAAATCCATCCTGCATATCAATCCGGGGGTGAATGCGATGGTTGATGAGAATGCCAGAGTTTAAAGCAGCGCTGCCGCCAGCAAACAGCCCAAATTCCCTCAGTTGCCAGTTTTGGTTACCAGGGCCAGGGGGAATATCGCTCGTTGTGAAATCCAGTCGAATCTCTAGCTGATTGGTAAACGATCCACCTAAAAACGTAATTTGATTCGGTGGAATCGCTTTACGAGCAGTTTCGTTGTAAATCTGCTCCAGGCTGCGGCGAGCGGTCTCTGGAGGTAAGGTGCCGCCATCCCAGGCAGCCTCGCCCGTACCCACTGCCCAATACATTACTTGCTGCCCCTGAGGATCACCTTTGATCAGCGCAGCCAGGAGGCGACGTAGACTATTGACAATCAAGTTGGGTTGCCAAGGGCGTTCCCAGATCAGATCTCCGTTTAGATTGATAAGGCGATCACAAAATTCACCTTCGGGATAGTGCTCTTTGAAAATGATTTCTTCTGTCATTAACGTCCTCCAAATAATATGTAGCAGATTTGTTAAATGCCTTAGGTTAGCCCCGTGTGCCAGGTGCGAGAGTGGGTGCCAACAGGTAGGGTGCCAGTATCAACCGTACGATGGGTCAAGTCATTGCTGATAAACCAGCGCCATTCAGGAATGCGATCGCTGACACTATCCGATCCCTCCCCATAGAGTTCGGTTTGCAGCAAAACTCCGATGTCTATAAAGGCTTCTTGCACCTCTGCCGTGGCATCATACCCTTCCTCTACATTGATCGGTTGCAGGAAGAACACTGCCCGTACCTGAATCGGCAAAAACTCTTGCAGAATTTGCCGAATTCGCTCTCCTTCCTCCTGAAGGGAAAAGAACTCACTGTCGATGTCGGGAGTAATGTAGATCCCGATGGTTTCACGGTTATAGAGATCGTTGTCATTCCGGTCATAGCCTCCCCGTCCATCCGGTTGACCGCAGTCATAGCTGTAAGCGGTCTGGTCATCAAAGGCTCTGGTGCGCAGGTTAAATAGAGCTATAGGATCAGTGGATACCACTGATCCGGGGGGTAGACGGCGTCCCTGGAGAGTCGGTGGCGGGGTAGCACTAGGCTGAAGGCTACCATCCAAATAAACTACAGCACCGGAATCTAGCCGCTCTAACCGTGAAGCATCGAAACTGATCAGTACATTGCGGACAAATTCCCGCACTCGGGTGTCCCAACCAGTAACGCGATTGATAATAGCGGCAATGTTTGGGAGGGTTCCCACCGTGCGATAGATTTCTGGGGCAAAGCGGACTTCGGTACGCTGTTCATCTTCATTCAGGTAATCCTTCAACCGCCAGCCAATTTGGTGAGCCAGGGGCGGCAGCAGGCGACTATCCAGCCGCCGTGGATTGTGTAAATCCCGCAGCCCCTCGACAAATCCATGCAGCATATCGGCATGGGCATCGAACACCTCCAGCAACCGTTGCAGTTGACCTTTGGGTTGATCCAGTCGGGCAACGGTGAAGGGCGAGGGAGTTACGGTGTCAAGGCGTTGATGGATTTGGGGCAGCTCGGTGAACAGGGTATGGGTATAGAACCCTGTGGCGAGTGCGGAGGTTTGAGTGCGACGGCTGAAGATCCGGTACGCTTCGGGACCCACGAAGGCGGTGTAGTAATAGATTGTTCCGGGATGCAAATTGTCTCGATCAAAGAAACGCACGACTTGGGAAATGGGCAGGGGCGCACCGCCGGTCGCCGAGAGTTGCGACTCCTGGCGGATGCTGCGCATGAGAATGCGATCGCGCGGTTCAGGTTGGTACCGATACTGGTAAATCATCCGAATCAGGCGATCGCCCTCCAGATCCTCCCGAATTTCTTCAAAGTCGTAGCGAAAGGTCATGCTGTCATAGACGAGCAATCCATCGGTGAGGGAGTCATCCCCCAGTTCCACAACCACGGGCACCACCCCCCGACGATTCAACCCTGGAAATCGCCGCTCGCGCCGCAGAATATACAGGGAAATGGAATCCGGATGAGGAAATTGGGGCAGGATCTCGCCCAGATCGTGTATGCCCAGATCCCAGGTCAACTCAATTGCGGGTTCAAAGGTGACCGCACCGCTAGCATCATGGCTCAGCAGTCGTCCCTGTGGGCTACTTGCCGCTTGAAACAAGGGTAAATCAGTACCCTCCAACGGTCGGAATGGAAGGACTTGCTGAGCCATCAGCGTCGCATTTGGGTCATACAGAAAAACCGTGTCGCCTGCGTTATTCCAGACCGGAGCACTCCGGTTCCAGTACAAATCGGTGGCGGTATTGGTGCCCTCCCCAGAATGCACTCGCAGCCGTGCGCCCGGTGCCACGATCGTGCCTGGTGGAAAGGTATAGTGATGCCGACTTCGATCTTGTAACCGCCAGTTGCTTAAGTCTTGGGGCTGAGCCGTTTCATTCCTCAGTTCCACATACTCTTCATTTAGATTGATAAACGGACCCCAGCGTCGCCCCTGGGAATCAGGAGCGCTGTCAAACCCGACTGGATTGATAATGACCTTCGTAATCAGCATAGGCGCTTCCAGGCTTAGCCTAGTCCTCCAGTAACGCTCAACAGATTTAAGCTGCCCTGACGGGGAAACTCCTGGGAGCGCAGTTGAATCAATCCTGTGGCAGCGATCGCGGGATCGACGAGTTCTCCTGGTGGGTCGGAGCGCCGTCCCTGAAAGGTGACCCCCCGGACAAAAGCCACCCCAGGGACTGCTTCGATCACTTCGTAAACCTTACTCAAGTAAAATGGCTGACCAAAGTCGAGGCGATTGATCTCGAACAGGGCAGTCAAGGATTCCTCCACCCGTTGTTGCACATCCTCCCGATAGAAAGTGGGTTCCACGCCCAGTTCCACAATGGTGATGGTGATAGTGACGAAGATGGGCGATCGCACACTCAACAGGGTAGTGACTATGCGACGCTCGTCAAAATAACGCAGTAACCTTGCCCGCAGATCGTCATTTAGGTCCAGGTTGCCTGCTGCCACAATATACAGATCAACATAGTTCCAGGAGCGAGCGACGGCGGTCGCCCGGGCAACGCCGGGGACGTTTTCTGCCAAGGCAATGTAGTCTTCCGCCGTAACCGCTCGTTGCATACTGCGAAACACCTGCGGAGCTTGCCGTCGAGCACTTTCAATCGACTCGCGATCGGCTCCCCCCGAGGCAGCTTGGGGATTGGTCACTTTGGCAGAAACATTGACACCACCTTTGACAACGGTAATGGTGTTGGCTCCTACATTGCCTGCTGCGCCTCCACCGATTAAATAGGTGGAGCGGATCGTACTGGCAAGCGGTGGAATTTGTCCATAGCGCCCATCTCCAAACAATAGTTCGGCTTCATTTACATCGTTGATTTGTACGGTGAAATGGGAATCACGGGACAGGCTGTACAGCAAAGTCCCCCGCCGTTGCCAGACCTCAAACCCACTTCCCCGATCCACCTCCACCTGCAGATAGTCTTGGGAATCTGGATCGCGAGGCAACAACACTGGGGATTGGGTTAAGCGAAAACTCTGGTTGGCTTGTCCTGTTGAGACTCCCAAGACTTCATTCACGATGCGCGTTGCATTGATCACTGAGATCGTCGTGCTGATGGTCTTTGGAGAACCAGTGCCACTCCGAGGCACTTCTAGCGCGGAGCCAGTTACGGGCAGGTAGATAAACTCGATCGCGGGTTTTCCGGGGGTCGCTTGGGTGGCAAAGCGCGCTCCCACCTCAATTCGCAAGGGCGTGGGGGCATCATTCGGGACGGTGAGCGTTAATTCAGCGGCAGCCGGAGCCGGAGTTGCCAAGTTATACCCGATCAATGCCAGCAAATCGATCACACTGCGCCGTTCGATCGCGGTTGCTAAAAATGACTCATTGGCAATCCGATCTTGATAGTAGAGTAGAACATCGCCGGTATAAGCAAATAGCTCAATTAACAATCGACCGAGATCATTCTCAGAGCGATCAGTCCATTCCGGCAGTTTCAACGCTGCTAGATCCAGCATGGATGCAACCAGAGAAGCATAATCTCGGTTGGTGTAGTCTGTCATTGTGCGATCACCCGACATAGGGATAGAACCTCGCTATTGAATAGGAATCACAGTGGTTTGTATTCCGGGTGTATCTGCTTGGATATAACGCACTCGCAAATACAATTCGCCCTCCTTGGGAATAATGGAGATTTCCTGGGGTAACACCCGTGGCTCAAACTGCAACATGGTTTTGGTAATCTGATGGCGAGCCACTTCGATCAGTCCATCGTTGATGTTTTCGTGCAGTAGTTGGGTGACGCCGCCGCCGTATTGCCGCACCATAACCCGTTCCCCAATGCGGCTGAGAAACAGGTGTTTCAAGTTTTCTTTAAATTTTTCCGATCCCTCGGTCACCGCTACCCCGCCACTGCGAGAGTCAATCCGAAAGGGAAAGGCAAATCCACGTAATTCGTTCATCGTGTCTACTTCCTGTGTTGATCTACATTGGTAAGGGATTGCTGCTGAGATACGTACTCATCGCGGTGTTCAAGGCAGCCCCTCCATCTTGAGGAACAGGAGTCCAGGCGGTTGTAAATACATTGGTAAAGCCCTGGAGCCAGGTCTTCAGGCTGGTGATTTCTAGTTGGGAACCCGTTGCATCTGTTAAGGTAATTCCCTGACTATTAAGGGTTACGGTATTGTTTTGAGCTTCAATCGTGATGCCCTGATCGTTCAGGGTTATGGTGTTACCATTTGCATCTTGAATTGTGATCTGACCATTTTCGTCGTCAAAGTGCATCAAGTGCCCCGTGGAAGAACGAATTAACCGTTGTTTAGGATTGGCATCTTGGGTGTCATCAGGGACTGTGTCTTCGGGATACCAGATACCTAGCCAGACTGGGTTACTGGGGTTGCCATTTTCAAATGCCAGCCATACCTTATCGCCGACTTCGGGGACAAAAAAGTGACCGTAGGGAAAGCAGGGGCGCGCCTGCACGAAGAAGTCGGGGTCGGTCTCGTCAAACACAGAGGGAATGCTGACTTGAATCCGCCCTAAATCCAGATCATTGCCTTCGACCTGACCCACATACAATCCAGGGTAGCGTTCTCGGGTTTCTCGATGCGGGGGAGTAAAAACCATAGCTCACCTCGTACAGACAAAAGAACTGATGTAACTGTTCTGGCTGAAATTCATCTCATGGCGAACTCGTGCCAGGTACCAGTCGCCCGACCACCGCCCGCCATAGCCCTGAATCACAACCCGTCGTCGGGGGCGCAACCAGATGCTGCCGCTGGCTCGCCCGCGTGCAGATTGTCCCAGTCGGCGAGAGGTATCACCCAAGGTTCCAGAGAGGTCATCTTCCGGGCGTGCAGGTGCGCCTACAATACGGGGCGGGACGCGCCAAAAGTCTTGCAAGCGCGATCGCTTACTGGCAGACAGGGTCAGCAAGCGAGTCAATCGAGCCGCTCCGGCTCCGGTCTGGGCAATCCGTTCTGGATCGGGAGTCCATTGCGCATCACGGCCACTGGCGAGTGGCTGACTAATTTCGATGCGATCTCCCGTTTCCGGATCGGTGGCGACGAGGCGCATTTCTGGGGCAGTAGCAAAGGTGTCATAGGTGGCGATAAACTCCACCAAATTCTCATTGGCAGCGAGGGTATGTTCAATCGGTTCCGCCGCAATCAAGCTCTGGGTCGAGACGAAATTGAGCGTGTCAGCTCCTGGTCCGCGATCAACATACAGCTTGCAGTCATAATCTTGAGCCAGTTGATGCAAGAACGCCAGGTCGGTTTCTGCCACCTGCTGCCGGGGGCGACTTTCTTCAATTAAGGCATCTTCTGTGGGGTCAATATCGCCTGGTAGAAGATTATTGGCGAGCGCGATATCCCGCACAACTTGGCTGATTGTGGTGTTCCACCACCGCTTTGTCCGGGGTTGATAATTCAGTTGCACTAAAGTGTCGATCGCCTGGATCTCAACGCTTGCCTGACCCCGATTCGGAAATATTGACTGAATTCCAGTAACCGCTCCCCGGAACAGGAGTGCATGAATATCCTCCCATCCCAAATCAATTTCGACCGTCAGTCCTTCGTGCAGGATGTCGGATAGCACTTGATAGTGATCACCAAAGGTCATGGTTGCGAGATCGGCTTGGGAATCACTTTCTTCAACCACTAGTGATTCGAGGAGATCGCCCATCTCCTCCCCTTCAATTTTGACGCTGGCAAACAATCCATCCATAACCTTACCGTTGAGGGCGTTTTACGCGAGTCGCATTGTTCAGAGCCGGAATCACGATAATTTCACCAGGCTCAAACTGGTCCGGCAATCGGCCTCCATTCGCATCCATCACATGCCAATACAGTTCTTCCCGACCCAAGTACTTCAATGCCAGAAGATCCAATGTGTCGTAGCCCGCCAAGCGATGTCTTTGGCTGCCCAACGCGGGGGGCGATAGGGGAGGACGACGGATCGGTAAGGAGCGCGTGACCCCGCGAGTGGGATGGGAGACCACCAGGAGGGGCAGATTGCGATAGCGGGAAAAGGGGCTGACAGGCATGATAGGAACCGTGAGAGGAAATCGTGGGAAACGTTAGAACAGCACATTGCCAATGTCTTCGTAGGCAGTATGGTAGAAGGTACGTCCCATGCGTTTGACAGAATCGATCACAAAAGTGAGGGAGTCGATCTTTTCAATCATGGTGATCTCAACTTCTGCCCGGACAGGATCGAGCGCTGAATTAAACAGCGTCTCCGTAATTTTTAGACTGGTGATAAATCCTTCCATACTGCTACTGCCTAAAATCAGCAAGGCAGTCGGGGGTTCTTTAAACAGCGGTTTGTTGCCGCCAACTAAACTAAACACATCCAGCAGATCCCCAATAGCGGGATACACAAAGGAACGGAGAATAGATAGGTCAGCGAGGATATCGCCTTCTTCGTTCCGCCGTCGCTCTGGTTCTCCGGGACGCTGTTCTCGACCATCAATCATGAACTTGAAAGTGAGGGTGCGATCGCCCTCTTCCTCAAACCGATGCATATCCGCCGCCGAAAAATTGCGCCCAAGGACTTCTACTTGATTTTTATATGCCTCACCGACTGCCCCAAACGAGCCACTGAAGCCTGCACTCAATGCCCCCCCTGCTGCTGAGAGTGTCCCGCCCACCAAGCCACCCACCCCGCGCGCCTGGACATCTGCTCTCGCTTGAGCGGGGATCCGTTTGCCCCACTTGAGTTGCTTGGTATCGGTCAACTGTGTGGGGTTGTATTGGAAGGGATAAATTAGCGGTGGGAGCGTTAGAATATTGGCAAGATAGCCTCGTTTGGCAGGTTGGATTTGGCTATAAGTCATGATGTTGTCCGATGAAAAGAGGGCTGATAGGAAAAGAACGGAGCCAGACGATCACGGTTATTGAATTGAACTCGTCGATAATCCGCGTCGGAATCGCCCTAGCTCAAGCTGACGTTGAATTTCTGCCAAAACGCGATCGGCAATCAAGCGAGCCGTTTCGTCGGCAGTGTCCCGGTCCACTCGGTCAGTCGTAATTTGGACATGGATGCCATCGTTCACGATAATGCCTGCTGCTGCCCCTGCCGCCGCGCCTGCTGCTGCCCCTGCTGTCGTTGCTGCTGCTGTGGTTTCTGCCATTGAGCGGGGACGCAGCAGATCCTCCAGCGCGGATTCAGACGGGGCACGAAATTCGGGAATCGTCAGTGTTGGCGCTCGGAACCCCGGTAAGGTTAGGGTGGGTGCTGTGGTCGGTCCAACTGGACCCCCGCTACCTGGAGGCGCGGCGGGAGCCGAGGGGAAACGAGATTCGATAATACTGGATAGCCGAGGACCTAAAGGTCCAGGAGTTGCGGGAACCGGCAGCGAGGGAATGGCAGGAATGCTGGGGAGACTCGATCCCACGCCGGGAATTGCTCGAATCAGCGAATTGAGACCACTGATCATCCCGTTGATGGCTGAAATCAAGCCATTCACCAGATTGGCGATCCCAATTTCCAATAAGGTAATCCCGTGGGTGATCACTTCTCGCAGGATATCTGCGATCGTCAGAAATACATCTCTAAAAAAACGAGCAGCGCTGGTCAATGCCGTTCGCACTGCCTCATCTACAAAGACCCGCAAAGCTGGACGCACAAGCGTTTCCAGAATAAAACCGAGCAAAGCAGCCAGAAAATTGGGTAAGGTATTGACCACCCCTTGAAGCCACTGACTGAGACGATTAATCAACTGCCCTAGCCAGTCTGCTAATGCCGTCAGCAGTTGTCCCACCCAATTGAGCAGGGGTTGAACATAGGTGAGGATGAGCCGAATCCCTGCATCAATAAATATCAACAGGCTGGCTAATAGTCTGGAGACAGGCAGAATTCCGGCAGTCGTGAGGTTGTCAAATAATCCCTGAATTAGCCCTCGGATGCCTGCAATCAGTTGATTCGCAAACGTCCGGAGATCGCCCACGAGCAACCGAAAATCGGCGACGATATCAGCAGCACGGTACACGACAGGAATCAGTAGACCAATGGCTGCTACCAGTTCCGCACCAAAAGCAACGGTCGCAAATGGAGCAGCAAACCCAGACGCGATTCCACCAATTAGATTGCCAGCCAACGAACCAAGACCTCCCAAGATGGTGCTGAAGAGACCGCCACCCTGGCTTTCTTCCCGGCGAGCGACCGTCTCCACGACCCGCACGGGGATGGGTTGATCCGTCTGGTTCACCACCCGTACCAATTGTATCCCTCCCGTGGAGGTTGCCCCCGCCGTCCCAGGGGTGGGGGTGGAGGAGGAACCTGGCAGAGCCGCGACAATGGTGTTGATGGTGTTGCTGATGCGATCGGAGAAGCGCTCTAGCGCACCTGAAAAGGCTTCCACTCGTTGCTGTAGCTGGCGGGTTCGCTGCTCCAACATACTTGCAAAGCTGGTGCTGAGGCGGTCTAATTCTTCATCCATACATGACCTTCCTTCCGTTTACGATGAACTGCCTCGGTTGACAGCTTCTTCCTCTCGCCGAAGTTGCTCTTGCAGCAACTCCAGATAGCGCTGACGTTCGGGAATGGGAAGCCCGAGAATCTCTGTCTGCGACCAATGTAAGTGGTAAGCGAGTAAGAAAACCTCCCGGTGTAAGGTATCCTCCCCGCTTACTCCAAAGGGAAAAAATGGCTCATGTCCAGCGTGGTGCGATATGCTTTGCCACACTGCTCACACACAATTTGACGGGTGAGATCAGGACCCGGGGCAGCTTCATCCATCGCCCGTTGAATTAAGCGGCGATCGCCCATCGACAGGTCGGATAGGATCTTGGTCCCCATGGCTCGAATGCGTTTTGGTTCTAGATTGCCAACTTGTTTTAAGCAGCATGCCAGCAGGGCGTCCCGTTGGCGCGCCGCATTGTTGTCCCGACGGTTCCCTGAGGTTTCTTCATCCTCACCTGTCGGCAATTGGAAAACAAACTCATACTCCCAATTGCCATTGGGAGCTTGATAGCCGTCTTTAATTGCAACTTTGATCTCTGGGACTGAACCGTTCTCCACACGACGGACCTCTAGTGCTGATAGATCTTCCCAGAGGGTCGTCGTCGCCGAACAAGAGCAGCGATAGTTTGCTTCCATCTCATCCCCAAAGGTCAAGCGCCTCAATTCCAGGAGAAGATAGTTGCGATCCGCTGAAAAGAGATGACGAATCACCGTGCTATCTACCTTGTCCACACCTTCTAAGGAAGTGACACAGTTCTCTAATAAAGCCGTGATCAGCTTACCCCCATTACTGCGGATTTTGGGATCGGCGAGTAACGCTTCTTCCTTGCCGGTCATTTTGCGTAAGGTCGCCTGCTTGTGGAGAATGCCAGTCTCCGGGTCAAGGTAGCCAACAGGGAGGGTGACTTCGTGCTGCCAGGTTGTGGATGTGTTTGTCATGAAACAATCAACTCTAGACCATCATGCTCTAAAACAATGGTTTGTTTGAGTAGGTTCGTTGATCCAGCTTCTAGATCCGAAAAGGAGGCGGATTTGACCCAGGCTCCATAAAAAGCAAACCGGAAGACTTCCTGACCAAAGTGTTTTTTGACAACCGATCCATCCCGACGACCATTAGAACCTTGTCCCCCCTGCCCTAGTTTAAACATGGTCTCAAAGAAGCTCTTAAAGAGGGCATCGTCAGGACTGCCATCGACATAGCGTTCGATCGTCAAGGGTTGAAATTTGACGACACCACTAGAAACTTTGTGAATCACGTTGGTGCCTCCTTCAGGAACTTCAATGGTGTCGGTTTCTCCCATACTGAGACCGGAGACTTTACTCACCGTTGGACTTTCAACCGTGCCAATTTCGACGACAAATTCATTACTACGATAGGGATCGTTTAGTGCCATAACCATCTCCTTTACAGGGAAAACTCTTATGCTCACTCAAAATTTATTGCTCACTAGCGGATGCTCCGCTCTCTTGTTGCCCAACAATGATCAAAATTGTTTCTGCCGGTCGAGCTGGATAAAAATAGACTTCGATCCGGAGATTGCCCAGCGCGATTTCATCCGGAGGGTTATTTTCAGGACCACAGATGACGGTGAATACTTCACTCGGAGTTCCTGTGCCAAAAGCTCCCGCTTGATAGAGGCGCAATAGGAAGGGAGTTACAGTATTAAACTTAATCTTGTTCCAGAGCGTGTCCCGATTGGGTTCTTGTTTCACCCAGCGCAACCCCTCCCGCAGGGAGGCTTTGACATAGTTAAACAGCAGGCGAATGTTGACGTACAACCAACGGGTATCGGTTGACAGCGTACGCGAGGCATCGATCACAATGCCTGCCCCTCGAATTAACCGAATGCCGTTGATGGAACTATTCTTGACCAGATCCGTATGGTCTGTATCAGTAATGTTGCGCTCTACGCTCAAGGCACCCCGCACTACAGCTTCATTGCCAGCAGGAGCTTTCCAGACACCCCGGGTTTGGTCGATGCGGGCGTAGACACCCATAACATGCCCGGTGGGGGGCACATCTCGGGTAGGGTTAGAGCCTGTCCCGATAGGGTCGGTGATAGTAATCCAGGGCCAGTACAGCGCTCCATAGACTTTCGCCGCTCGAAAATCCTGCCCAAAGGCTTTGGCTCCATCGACATCACGACTGGCAGGGGTATGCCCCACAAACATGCAATCACCCTTCTCGGCACAGTAGTCGATCGCCGCGCGAGTAACTGCCCTGAGAACTCCATCAGGCATCAGCTCAGGGGTGGCTAGCAGTTGGATCGCAGCCGTATCAAATCGGGAGAGGGCGTTGCGGTAGTCGCCTGTTGCAGGTTGATTGCCATCGCTTCCGGCAGTCCGAGTCAGGGTACTCGTGCTGGGCGTCGCCAGTCCCAGGCGAATCCCCGTTCTAGGAGGTGGCACATCCCGACCATCAAAAGCTGTGGGGTTCAGATCAGTCAGAACAATGTAGGCTGAACCAGAAAAGGGATCATTGAGGCGGAGCGGTGCATAGTTGGCTTGGCTGGCATCCAGCGTTAGCTTTTCCCAGGTTTCCACGGTTTGCGGATTAGAATCCGCGGGTGTCAGTTGCTGGACCACCAGGTTGAACTCACAGGTCGAGAGGGTGGCATTGTCAGCGATACGGTATTCATTGCGCTCCGCTTCGGGCGGCTCAGCCCACTGGACAAAAAATTGGGAGTTCCCCGCAGCATCCTCCTGTTGAACCAGATTCGTAATGCGATGCCAATTTTGGCTGATACCGTCATCTAGCCGTACCCAGTTGCCGATCGCAAAGCCTGCAATGCTATCGACCTGAACTTGAGTATAGGAGGGGTTGGTGCTGGCAGCCCCCGCGTCGGTCGCTGAAGCGGCTGTAAACCCAAGTAGGGTTAGGGTAGTAGTGGCTGTAGTGGTCAGGCTCAGGTTAGAGGCAGATCCTTTGCGGCGGGAAACCAACAAGATCCCGTTCGCTTCGACTAAAGCAATAACCCGTTGCCCCGCCTGGGCATTGATGGCATCAACCACATCTTGAGCCGTTGCCTGGGATGGAACCGGCAGCGTCGTGTCATCTAAAGTAACCGTGATTGAGGTCGCGGGGTTATCGACCTGAATCACCAGGGTACGAGCGGGATCGGTGCTAGGCACGCTGAGATTGATGAGACCAGAGATCGCAGCTCCCTGAAGGCGAGCCGGTTGATTCCCTGCAAGGTTTGCGGCTAAGCGACTAGAAAAGGTCGGATTATCTTGCACACCAATGTAGAGGTCATTGCCCCAACTGCCATGCTCTGGAGTGTTTCGATACCCTGCCGTGACCTCTAGGGTGTTACTGCCATTTCGCCCCTGTAGCGTGACACTGGCGGCAGCGCTCTCACTTCCTAACACCCTGGCAATGTAGGCTTCTTGTCCGCCATTGAGGAAGAAGCCATCCACGCAGTAGGCTCCGACAAAGTTGCGATCGTAGCTGCCAAACCGAGCAGTAAATTGTCGGAAGTTGGAGACTCGCACTGCTTGATCCGTCGGTCCTCGGCGACTCCGGAGGAGAAATCCAGCGACAGAGGTAGGTGCCCCCGCGATCGCGGGGGCGGCACTGCCATCCGTTTCTATCACGTTGATGCCAATATTAAAAGCCATACTGTTGCCTCATACAAACGTATATTAAGGAGGGGGTAAGCGCTACACTGGAACTGCCTCTGGAGTAGTTCCCTTGTCTGGACTTGCGAGGATAAATGGAACGGCTTGAGGACGAAACTGGCGCTCTCCAGTTTTCATTCGGATCAGAACTTGATAGAACAGTGGGGTTCGACCTGGGGGGACATAAGCCGCGATCTCTCGATCAGAAGGAGTAAATTTGGTGATAGTGATCGGTTCACCATTGATCACGAGCAATGGCTGTTGATAAAAACTAAATAGAATTTGTTCTAGTAGATAGGCTTTTTGCGATCGCTCTTCCGCAAAGACATCAATAGAAAAATCGAGCCTTAGGGACTGCTGTGCAGGCTGGATAAACGCTCCTGCTGAACTACCATTTGTAGCTAGTGTATAGTTATCAATCAGCTCACCACTGCCAGTGGTGTTATCTTGCAGTTGAATTGACCAGGGTGTAATCAAAATGTATGGCAATGTGCGGGTTCCTGGATTCTCTGGAAGGTCTATGATCGCGGGAACATCTGTTGAGGTTCCATCCACCACCACTTGAAAGCGTTTGTTGAGACGGTTCAGAAATACTGCGTCTACATCTTGTATTGGGGTTGGTGTTGTCGCAATCAAATCTCCGATCACAGCTGTGAAACCAATACCAGCATCCAAACTATGCAGCCGAAGGATTGATATAGCTTGACGTAAGCTACTAGGCATATCTCCGAGCCACATCTGATGCAATTGCCAAACATCTGCCTGCTTGACAGGAATAAGGCGTTTCCAGGAAAGGCTAGAGCTGCTATTCGTAATCTCAAAAACCAGATAAAAGGGTCTTGTTGAGCTTCCATCCCCTGGTCGGCTACTACGAAACCAGAACCGTAATTCGTCTATTTGCCGCAAATCTAACGGATTTGAAAGTTGGCGTTGAATAAAAGGCGGCGGATCAGCGACACCACCCCTTGCCAGGATCACAGTCGCGACACCATTTTCGCTGACATAACTAGGAGCAGGAGTAGTGCTTAAAGACCATAAAAATGTATGAGCATCTAGAATCCAAGGACTAGGGAAAAGATCTTGTAAGGAGATAAAACTCATAAGTTAAGGTCTCTCAGAGATTCTTAAAAGATGTTAGTTATATTACGATCATGTGGATGATTTTTATTTATCTTATGATCAGAGTAAAACTTACCCTACAGATGGCAGGAGTACTTAAGTCGCAGATAATTAGACTTAAGTGTCCTAATTCACACACCTAGAACGCTACCGAAAATTGGTATAACCGACATTCTGCACTTCCAACTGGCACATTGAGAATTAACAACGAAGCAATCGAACTTGCAGAAAATCCGACTAGAGAATTATCTCAATAGGCAGCAGTTATTCTCAATTGCGATTTGGTAGTTCGTTTGAACTGAAAACCCTACACCTCCTATTTCAAGAAGCTTTCAGCATTAAATATCTGAGTGTGACACTTAAAGGGCGGAATGTGGGTATAAAATTCTTCGCTCACGATAAGTGTATATTATCCGCTTGGAATGCTTGAATAAAGAAAACAATTGTCAAAAAGCTTAAAAAAACTTTGTCTTGGGGTTCGACAATGGTAGAACTTACGCATTGACATGTAGAACAAAAAGTGCATAAAGCAATAATGTAGAACAATAACTAGCGATCGCTAGTTATGTTCGGTTTTTTAAAAGTTCAAGACAACAGTATAGGGCAACACACTGTTTTGCAAAATTTAATCCTTTCTTTTGATAGATTTTACCAGATGAAATCTGAGTTGAATTGAAAGTGTTACGTCTCGCAATCAGTCTGCTGAATAAGATTTATTTCTGTTTTGCTAATTGGTAGAAAGTATATTCCAACGAGCAACTTGCATTAAGTGAAGATTTGCATCAAACTTGGAGTCACAATATGGAAAACATAAACACGGGGAACATGACAGAGCGTTACTGCGCCTTGATTGTGGGAATTCTCTTTTTAATTTTAGGTTTGGCTGGATTTATAGTTAGTGAAAGTATAGGCAAATATTACATAGCCTTGGGAACCATTTCAGATTCCCCCTTCGCCTTCACTTTGAGCGGTGAGATCCGCCTTGGCTGAACTACGCAGCTCCCTATCCCATCTGCAAATGCGTTTGGGATTGCTTTTCTTAAAATGTTGTACGACCCGTTGACATCACTGTTTATTAACCGATTTCCAGAAGTCCTGTACAGTCCTCTGCTGATTCTTTGACCACTAAAAGTGGGTGAATCAGTTTCTTGACCATAAGTAGGAATTGGATCTAAAGAAAGAAAGCTGCTTTTGGAAGTGTAAGATTCCTCAGTCACAACTACCATTATTCCTACTAACTGACACTTATATGTCAGCATTTGTATAAAACGAGAGTATGGCACTGTAACAAAGTTTTGATTATTTCGCTTTCCTAGATTAATCTGGTGTTTCCACAGGTTGTTTTTACCGATTACCAATGTTCCAATTTGTTTCTTGGTAAGTATTGCAACTATCAAACGTGAGGTATGATGCAGGTAATTATCAATTTTTTGGTTTCTTTTTCTGGTGAGCCTCGCAATTCGGTCAGATGTTTTCCGGTTTGTATTTAACATAGATTGCAGTGCTGCTTTGCGCTTATTGAAAAATTGGTTGATGCTTTTTAGCGGTCGTCCGTTAATCAGGAGAGGGGTAAATTCCTTCTGATTTGAAGTTAACGTTGCTAAGTTGTTTAACCCTAAATCAATAGCTGCCACTGAATCTGATGGAATAGGGGTGGTGGACTCCGATTCATTGTAAATCACTTCAATTACATAGCAATCACACTTGGGAACAATTCTTACCTGACAGACTCTATCACTCACCTGCGTAGTCAAATTGATGTTTGTGCCAGAAAGCTTTACCCTTCCATCTTTTAGACCAGGTTTACTGATTGCCTGAATTGTATACACTAAAAGATTGCGCCCTTTAGTCTTGTCCTTATACAAGGGCATTTGCGGTGGCGCTTTGAACGCAGAAGAAGAGACTTTATATTCCTGAAGTGCCTTAAAGAACGACTTCCAATTTCGGTCTAACACTATGAGAATCTGTTGGCTTACCTTCCTAGGAAGTGCTTTATAAGTTGAATGAGTTTTTAATAACTCATGCATTTTGTTGTAGTTTAAGTATCCCCAACCAAAAATGTAGTTTTGTCTAATGATATAATTAGCCGCATTGTAAAGATTCTTAGAAGCAAAAGATAGCGCGTCTATCTCCTCAAAAAATTTTTGTCCTTTTTTGATGACGTGTTTTTCCACTAGTTGCATTGCGCTATCATCTCTTTGTACACCCATATGGTAGCAGAAATGGCACGAGAAAGACGACTGAATATCAGAGTGAGTGATTACGAATTATTACAACTAGAACAAGAAGCTAAAAGAAGAGGACTAGCGGTTTCAGATGTCGTCAGGGCATGGATAGCTAAATTACCTGCACCAAAATTGCTACAATTGACTATAGATGATTAGATTTGCCTATAAGTTGAAGGAAGTTTTGCTATACCAGCTTTGGTTACATTGCCTGGAACAGATGCGTCTTACGTACCGTTTGGTGCATCTCCTAGCGCCTATGCTAAGGGATTTGGCTATGTATTTGGGTTGTTTCCCATCAATTTCTTGCATAACCTTGTACATTGTGCTGTTGGGGTGTTCGGAATTGCCTCTTATACGGATTTGAACAGTGCCCGCGTATTCAATCGTTTTTTTGTAGTTGCCTATATTGCGATCGCCATCCTGGGAGTGGTGCCCGTAGCTAACACGATGTTCAATTTAATGCCAATATTTGGTAACAATGTTTGGTTCAACGCCCTAACAGCAATAGCTGTTGCTTATTATGGCATTATTATACCTGCCAAGATCAAGGGCGCTAGTGTATCGCAAAGTTCTTAGTATCCTCCCCATCCTTAACTTCTAGACAGCCCGGAAACTGATTTCCGGGCTTACATCTTAAGTGTTGGGCATAAACTGAATTCAGAGTATACCTTGTTGAAGTTTATACAAAACCAACATTAATATCGGAAAATTGCTGCAACAGGTGTGCTGTATGGCACTTGTTCTGGGGGAACGGCGTAGACCGTACCACCGTTTAACAAGGTATGAGCAGCAACAAGATCCAACAAATCTTCATCGCCAGCTTCTTCTTCTTGGTGCAAATAAACAGTTTCTGAGGTTGGGTCAAACAATCCCCATTGCTGCTGACCAACTGCAACCAACAAGGAATCAATTCTTTGGTAATAAGCTGCCGGCACAATTTCCTTGAGTTCGTTGGATGCTTTGCCAGTATTACCGCCAAACAATTCGTTAAATCGCTCCACAACGTCTTGTTGCGATTTATGGTAGTACGGCTCAACAATCGGCCAAGCTCGTTCGTGTAGTTCTTGTGCCTTGAGAATCTCTTGATTCCCACTGATACCTTCTTCAATTAAATGCTGGTAAGTATTTGCATCTCTGTAAAGAGGCAACAAGTACTCTACCCCAGCCAGCATCAAAGGCGCTGTTTGGTTTCGCAATTTCTCTTCTAATGCGCCATTAACAGCGTGAAAGAATTGCAGGATGGCTTCCTGATGCTTATCCCTGTCGGGACTACCCTGACCGTGAAACGCACCCGGCTGTGCCCCTGAGAAAGAATTGGCGGTTCCGCCTTTGGATGTAGCAATGCGGAACTGACCGTCTTGAGCAGTCTCATCATAGTTGAGAGCTTCATCCAGACTTTTAGGCATATTTTCCACCTCTACCTCTTGGATGCTGTAGCGTGTTCCCTCAAAAAACCGCACATCCTTTTGGCTGAGAACCAGTAAGTAGAAACGCCCATCGCCATTTAAAATCGGCAGTAGTGGCTTAATGTGAAATCGGTCTGTTACCACAACCAACTCGTCAAATTCGTGAGGCAGGGTATAGTAGCGAAAAATATCTTTAGAAATAAAGACTGCCAGTCCTTGCTCTCCGACTTGTTCCCAGAAATCTGAACGATCCAGTCCATGAGCTTTTGCTAGCAATGCAACCGCATCGTTATGCTCAACACCTGCATCCATTAAGCGAGCTTCAGCGTCTTTAATCAAATTCTTAAACCGAACAGGGTCTTGTCGAACTTCTGGTCCGGCTGGGTGCATTGGCATATAAATTGAAACAGAATTTTGTCTTGGCTGTTCTAGTAGTGTTTTTATTTCCTCTCTAGAAATTAATGTCATGCGAATCCCTCGTATTAACGTGAGTAGAAATTCCAAACAAAACCGCTGATATATTCAACAGTTCTATGGGGAATTTCTCATTTGACTATTTGATCTGGATTTATTTCACGTTAACCAAGATTAAGTTTCATCTTTCTTATGGCAGGAAATCTGGGCATGATTTTTGTTCATGTGGAGTGTAGGGCTGAAAAAATTCAAAATTAGGAGTTTGAATTCACTATTCGTTAACAACCTTACACCCTTGTAGCTTATTTCCACCGAAGACTGGTCATTCAACATTAGGCGTGTTTGGGTTAATACGTTTTGAGTTCCTGGTTATGTTGTTTTCTCCTTGGTTAACAAAACCCAAAGTGACTCGTTTCATAATCCAATGCAGAGCGACAAGTATGCCAAAGGTAATAGCAATAATCACCAGAGGCTGTTTGCCAAGAATGTCTTCTATACCTCTAGTCAGAACAGCATCTGGTTGAGTCACAAAATCCCAACTGTTAAAACGTAAGAAACGTCCCCAATAAACACCAACAGCGCACAGAGCATGGGTAATTAACTCAACCCACAAAATCCATTGGCTCTTACCAATACGATGTAAGTAATAACCTAAATTAATTAAAGATATAACGTAAGCTTCAAATCCCGCTAGAATAACTAGCACATACAACGGGATGAGTAGAAGGGTTATTATCCAGACAGACTGAATTGTACGAATATCATCTATCAGGTGAATGATATCAGTCAGCAGGTAAGGCGCATTCGGTAAAAAAGCGTAGAAAACTATAAATCCCAACCACCAAACCCAAGATCGCCCGCGCCTATTCCGAAACAACCAAACGCTCAAAACCAAAGGTATAAAAGCTAGAAATAAGTTCCAAGTCATCCAACGCATATTGATTTGCAAGACTTGGACGACTCTAGCTATCAATTCAATGAGTTCTGCTTTCATAGCTGCTTCCTTGACAATGTGTAAATGATTATGGTTCCCTGTATAGTTATAAGCTAGCTGATTGACAGTCAAAACTCCATTGAGTGGTAAAAATGGCTACTAGCCAAATGGTCAATCAAACACGCTAACTCACTAGTATAGCCAATGTGTCAATCAGAGCAGGTTTACCATAGAGACGTTTCTCACTTGGAATGGTGCTCTTGTGCTGGCTGTAATTATAGATTTCATCTTGCCCTGCTTCAGTTCCAGAAATAGACTTTTTGCAATCCACGATCGAGTGGATATGAAACCGCAGATAAACGAGCCAGCGCCTTGCGGTGAATCCAGCGCTGCAGGAGGGTTAGCCCGAACTCACAGCGACTGGTGAACCCGAAGGGGGGTTCCCGAGGCACTGCGTTCGGTCGCCAGACTTGAAGCAAGTGCCGTCCCGTTGTGGCGACTGGCGTCCAGATGAACGCTCATACATCTTTTTAAAGATTGTCAACTGCCTAAAGAAGTAACTGTGTTTATTAGGGAGTTTTGTAGATTTTTGAAATCAAACAACAGCTTGAATCTCCGGGCTTTTAAGCCCTAGAGAGGTCAATACCAATACACCAGCTTTATGGTGCGACTAGCTTTCATCCTGTACATTAACTAATTATTTGTCAATTTAACTGACGGGGAGTTTGAGGGGCTATAAGTCCCGCACCATAGCCTCCGGCTTGGTGCCGGGATACATGGACGAGGGCAGTCGCGTGGGCGGGTCTCCCGACTTGAGCGAACTGCCCGTCCCCTCATGGAAAAAAGAAGTATTCGATGTACTTCTTTTTTCCTCTCTCCAGGAACACTCAACCAATCAACAAAGTCTATAATTCTAACAATAGAGCTATACGCTCCTCCGCTCAAACATTGGTGACGACCAACCAGATGACACAAACGGACTGGTAAAACAGGTGAACAGTGCATACCTTGGGAAACGTAAACAGACATAGAATTCGTTTGAATTCGCTACATATCTAGACTCCGTGGGGCGTCAGGAGTCTCGCTCACTGCCTGTGGAGGTATCGTTCCCGGGGATAACAGGATGCAAATCTAATTATCTAGGTGCGACCAATGAAGCAGGAAATTTCTATGAGGCGACTTGTAGAAGCCCCCACCATAACGGTACACCGGAAAGGTGGTGGGAGAACGTCACCAAAATATTGTCACCATACGTGTAAATGACTGAAACCCTGCTGTAACAAAGGTTATGGCAGGTTTTTAATTATTAAACTTCTCACAACCACCGTTAAACGTGATTAACAAATTAGATGTCTAATCCCTGTAATTTAACAATTTAAGTGTCACTTCGCAGAAACAAGGAAAATTACTGAGTTTTAAAAAAATTAACAAATTAAATGCCACTCTATAGATGAATAAACATAAATCTTTTAATAAAACAAACGTGTTTATTTAGGACGCTCATTCTTTTAAAACACCTGCAAACTCAAATAGCACTCTCACCGAAGCAAATGTCATTGTGTCGGAACTTTCGGATGAGGCGAAGTTGAAGATGGAGGTGATTCAGAGTCTGCTTGAGGCAGGCGATTGCCCAAGGGGCAGTGCCGAAGGCAATCGCACAACATACGCTCAACGGCTCAAGGAAGCAGCAGAAAAACTTGGCAAATCAGTGCGAACAGTGCGGCGACTGATTGATAAATGGGAAAAGGAGGGACTAATTGGGCTAACGCAAACTGAACGAAATGACAAAGGAAAGCATCGAGTGGATGAAAACTGGCAGGAGTTCATTTTAAAGACTTACAAAGAAGGCAATAAGCATACTGGGGAAGCGTGAGAAATATTACGATAATCTCAAGGGCTGTTTTGATTGCTTCTAAGGTTTCCATGAGTAACTTCCTTGTGAATTCGACACTTTCATCCTCCAGTAGCGCTGTCAGAGTGGGTGTCAGAACGATGCTTGATATTTTTTCCGACAAAAGTCCGACAAAAAACCGACACAAGGAAAGCCACTGTCAAAAGTAGCTATGGCGCGATCGCTTAGAGTTGCCTTCAAATCAACATCTAGTTCGGACGTTACCGAAGCTTCTGGGGCATTAGCTAGAGTCAATCCTACAGCCCGCACCACGCCAATATCTAAATCTCTTAAAACATGGCGTTTATAACCATCAAAGCGTTGGGAGCGACTTTTACGACCGTGACGCATATCTGCATCTTCAATGGAAATACGACGGTCTTTGGCCACTCCTGTCTTAAGTATGGGTTGTCCTTGAGAATTAATTGTCACATCTTGGGTTTGAATTTTTCTTGCTACTTCAACAGTCTTTTTAACTGGCTGGAATTGCTGCTCATCAGTTTTTTTTTCTACCGATGATTCGATTTTATCCAAGGCATTGAGAATCACGTCTAATGCATATGAGCGCTCAGTTGGGTCATCCCAGTTCAAGTCTAGAACTGCTTTGAGTGAATCTCCTGTGACGACATTGGATATCTGGGTTTCTTCGGCCACATCTGTTATTGATTGATTTATTTTTGACAGAAAACCCGACTTTTTCCTATTTGAATTTTTTCTGTTATCAATTGGCCTGATTTTTTCCTATAAACTTTAATTTTAATCAAAATATTTAACGCTATAAATACCTGATTTTATCCCCTGGTAGCTATTAAGAATTGAGTAGAAAATATTAAACATAAAGCTAGTTTTACCAATTCTAAATCAAGAATTGTCCTGAAATTAGAACTTACTATAGGAATCCTGTCTGATTTCTGAACAGGATTTCAGATAAAGCGTTGTTAAAACGGGCTTTTCAGTCTCAGTATCTTTTCAAAAATCAAATCGGAGTCCTATATTTACGAACATAAAAGGAGAGACTCATGGCTAATCTAACTTTTCGCAGTATTCTCAGCACCGGCTCCAGAGCTTTGGGAGAAGGAGCGGTCGATGGAGCAGACAGATTTGACTTGTTCTTCGACAACATCGATTTGTCTGGATTTGCGGATATCCCGGCTTTGCTGCTCTTGGCGACGAGAAACGTTGACGAAGAGAACAACTTTATCACAATTAACGCGCCCGGTGATGTCACAAATCAGAGCCTGGAAGCTGCTCAGGATGAGGATTATTTCGTATCGCGAATCCTTGCTAACCCCAGCGATACCTGGATACTTCAGATTCATCGCATACCTAGTGGAATACTCAATGCAGCGAATAATATCTTAGGCATACACTGTAGGAATGCAAATGGTGAGACTAGTGAAAATCGTGATAACTTTTCCGTTGCCCGGATTTTCCTTGTATATTTTGGGGCGGAGAATTGATTGTTGGCAAATCTAACGTATCAAAAGCCACATAAGTTTTGATGGTTAGTTCGTAGTTCGCGCCTACGCGAACTACGAACTATATAGATTCACCTATCAAATTTATGTATTGAAACCTAGCTAATTAATTACATTCTTGTATTTAAAATATGTTAACAATGAAACACTCAATTAAAATCACCTCGCTTGTAACCTTGCTCACTGTATCAGGTCGCGCTTTTTACACAATCTTAAATGTTAGGTTTCTTTGTTATTACTTGGATGACACACCTTGAATTTTTTCCTTTGCTCTACATGAGTAACAAAGTAATCTTCTAACCACAGACAACTACTCTTGAGCAAATGATCCAAACCAATATCCAAATTCCAAACTTTCACGGTATTGTCATAACTACCGGAAATCAGACTTTTACCATCTGGGGTGAAACTCAGGGCATTAATTGGACTGTGATGTCCTATAAGAGTTACAATTGGAGTTATATTATCTGCAACATTTGTTGAAGTTATATCTGCAACATTCCATAATTTGATTGTGCGGTCGTCACCCGCTGAAGCTAATATCTTGCCATCTGGACTAAATGTTACCTTTCTGACATAGTCTAAGTGAGCGATGATGGTATTAATTAGTTTGCCATCAGCGATATTCCAGAATTTTACTGTACTGTCTGTACCTGCCGAAGCAAAGATTTTCCTATCTGGACTAAAGCTAATGGAAGAAACACGACTGCTGTGACTTTTATAGCTGTCACCTTTGCGGTGTAAGAGAATATTTTCTGTTTTGATATCCCATAGTTGTAAATTGCCGAAAGAACAAGCAACAGCGATAATTTCACCATCGGCACTGAAACTCATGCTCATAATACCGCAGCGATCACCTGATTTTTCTTGTAGAGTTTTTATCAGTGTCCCATCTTTGATATTCCATAGTCGAATAGTTTTACCACGTTTAGTTGCTAAGATTTGTCCGTCGGGACTAAATGCTAAACTTTTATATTCAAGATTGTTAGTAAGAGTTTTAAACAGACTCCCATCGGCAACATTCCACAAGTATATTTTTTTATCGTTGCCAATAGCAGCTAAGTGTTTACCATTAGGGCTAAATCTAATGTTGCTACCGGGAAAAAATTTAGTAGGCCCCTTTAGGGTTTGCAGTAGGGTATCCTTGTGAATATCCCACAGTTTCACTGTACCTGCTTTACCTACAGAGGCAAAAATCTTACCATCTGGACTGATATCAGTATCGATGGAATGATCGCCAGAGATATAATAAGTTTGTAGTTCGCTAGCATCTAAATTCCACAACTTTACTGTTTGATCAATACTACCAGATGCTAATGTTTTGCTGTCTGGACTAAACACCACACTCCACACCAAACCTTGATGTCCTTTTAACGTTTGTGGTTGCGTTGAAATATTGTTAATATCTTCTACATTCCATAATTTCACGGTACTATCAGAACTAGCAGAAGCGAGAGTTTGACCATCCGGACTGAAAGCAACATTCCAAACACGACTACGATGCTCTTCCAGAGTTTTCGGTTCATGATTATTCTCTAAATCCCACAGTTTAACGGTTCTATCTTCACTACCAGAAGCTAACATCTTGCCATTAGGATGAAAACTGACACTTCTCACGCTTGATCTATGACCTTTAAGAGTGTCTAATAAAATGCCATTTTTGAGATTCCACAGTTTAATTGTCCTATCAGCACTAGCAGAAGCAATGGTCTCACCATCAGGACTCAAACTAATATTCATCACCCCAGCACGATGGCCTGTAAGAGTGTTTAATAAAGTGCCATTTTCCACATTCCACAGCTTGATTGTCTTATCAGAACTGCTAGAAATTAAGATTTTATCATCCCGACTAAAAATCGCACTTCTCACCCATTCCTTATGAGCAGTGATCGTTCTAATTAAAATCCCATTTTTGACATTCCATAATTTTATCGTACCATCATCACTAGCAGAAGCTAAAATATTTCCATCATGACTAAAGCTAACACTCCAGATATTGTTATGATGACCTTTAAAAGTAAATAGTAGAGTCCGATTTTTCTTCCACAACTTGACTGTATCATCTTCACTTCCAGAAGCCAAAAGTTCACCATCAGGACTATAGCTAACACCTCTGACTGCTCCCTGATGACCTTGCAGGCGATTACGTTCTCTGATACTAAACATTACTTGTTGGAGCGCAGTTATCACCTCTGTCTTTGTCTCAGCTTTTACAAGTTGTATTTTTTCTAAGTTCTTAAGTTTTTGCACTGCTTTCAAAGCTTTTAGCATTGCCTCAAAAGGATTATCAACTAAGATTGTTCGTGCAGATGAACTCAGAAGCATCACGTTACTTTGTGCTAATTCTTGCTCTTTTTCTTTTTGGCGTTTTTCGGCTAAATCTGCTTTTTTTCTAGCAATTTCCTCTTGTTGTTCTACTACTTTTAAGTCTTGTTTTGCCTGTTGAGTCTCTGTTAAAGCTTTTTGTTTTTCTAATTGAGCTTTTTGTGTTGCGACTTGGGCATAATTTTTTTCAGATAATGCTTTATCTTTCGCTAGTAGTGCTTGTTGTTTTTCTGTTAAGGCATAATTTTTTTCAGTCAATGCTTGTTTGGCATTGTTTTGTGCTTCGTTTGTTTTTCGAGCATAAAAATTAGTTTCTTGTGCCAATCCGGTGGCAATTAATATCATTCCAACTATTAAAATAGAGCCAATACCAATTGTTCTACTTAATTGCCATTTAGCCCACTTCATTTGCTGTAAGGCACTGCTAACTTGCTTTTGTGCCTGTTGTTTGTGTTTATTAGCTAAATTCAGTTCTAATTCTGCATCCTGTAAAGCAATTTCAAAATTTTGAATCGCTAACTTTTGACTATGAGAAATAAATTGATAATCTAAATCGCTTAAACTTTTACCTGTCGCCCATGCCAAAGCTTTTTGTAAAGCTTCATCTTGTAACAAATATGCAGTATCTATACAGCCAGAAGCTTCCCATTTTGTAAATGCTTGTGTATAAAAATCAGGACGTAAATTGATTAGTTCTTTCTCCACCAATTCGTGATTAAAAACTGACTCATAAATACGATTATAAACTCTTAATTTTCCCTGCTGCTTCACCACCAACCCAGATAATCGTAACTCCATTTGTTCCCGACTATCATCAGCAGCAATTTCCCCTTGTTGCAAAATCTGCTGATACAACCCCAATAATCGACAACTACGAGATTCATTACTCACAAGGCGTTCTCTAATTGTCTGCAAATGCTGTTGTTTATCCTGCGTCCACCAATTATTAATTATTCTCTCCTTAACAATTTCTGCTACCCACTCTGCTTCATAATTAGGATGCACAAGTATGGAAGGATATGTACAAACTAATTGACACAACCATTGAGTAAGAAATGGTTGTCCACCCGTCCAATTTAACACCTCTTGCAACACAGCTTTAGCATTTCTAACTATCCCCACAAATCCTTGTTCCAGGGGAGTTGCTTGCGAAAATTCCAAGCCAGCTAATTCCACAGCTTGACTATCAATATTAAATGGTGTGAGATTGGTATCTGCTATCAAATCTGCGGGAGTTGCAACTCCTAATAATGCAAAAGTAAGCAGATTATATTTATAATTATCAGCCCGTTTGTTATAACAACCACGAATAAGAGCAAAAAAATCGTCTTTAAAATCTAAATTTAAAACATTATCAATTTCATCAACAAAAATAACTATATTTTTAACAGCCTTCTCTAACAGTTCTTCTTCGATAAACTTACCCAACCGCAGCAAAGGAGAAATATATTCATGCTTATACCACCATTCTCCCACATCAATTGATAAATCAAAACCACTGACGATTAAACTCAAAAAACCACCAAAAAATTCATCTGGTGTCACCCCATAACCACAAATATCCCTCATTTCAATCGCACAACAGACAAATCCTTCTTGTTCTAACCTCCTCATAGTTCTTACCCGCAAACTAGATTTACCCATTTGCCGAGAATTTAACAAATAACAAAAAGAACCAGCCTTTAATCCTGCATACAGTTCCTCATCAGCTTGTCGTAACACATAAGTAGTCGCAGTAAAAGGTAAACTTCCACCAACTTGATAACAACTGCTGAATTTGGGTTCTGTACTCATATAGCACTCCTATTTTATTTATGAAAATATTAAAGTTCATATCACCGACTTCTCCAATAAATCGGGATATTGGATTGCTATAAGTCATATTCTTGGCAGCGTTGGCGAAAATAAAGGCGATATAATTCGTAACGCGATTTGGCACTTTTATGAGAAAGCTTGACTAATCCTAAATCATTTAATTTAACCGCCGTATCTTGATTTAACAGCGAGTCAAATTCTATAGGAGTGTCTGCTAAAACAACCTTGTTAAAAGCCGCAGCTAACTGAGAATTAGCTGATAAATTCTGGCAATGTTTCTGTAAATGATAGCGATACATTCCCCATGCTGTAGGAGCAGTTTGCAAAACTTCTTCTAAAGACTTACTTTCTTGTGTTAACTGTTTTAATGCCTCTCCTACCAAATAAGGATGTCCTCCCACCATTTCCATTAACTGCGTGACTTGGGTTGCATCCCAATCCAGTTCATATTTTTTTGCCAACAACAGCACTTGTTCGGCAGTAAAATCTGGTAAAGTCATCTCAGTTCCAGCATTAAATGGAGACTGATTAATATCGAGTTGAGTATATGCTTGAGTATGCAATACCACTAACCGTAATTGTCGCCACAAAGGACGAGTTTTTGCATCCTCATGCCAAGTTCGTAGCATCCCTAAAAACTCACCCGCAATTTCTGGATAGGGAAACATTTTATCGACTTCATCTAAAGCCAAGACTAAAGGTTTTTCTGCCGCTAATAAATATTTCTCAAAATAGGTTCTGCACTTAATCTTGCTATTTCCCAGACTTTTACGCCAATGTTCTGCAACGGGATAACTCAACTGCAAAATTTCCGTGATGCTGGTGCATAACCACTGCAAAAATATATCCAGATTACTGAAATCTTCTGCCGTTGCATACCGCAGATTTAATTCCACTGTGCGGTATTCTTGATTACCTGCATAATGCAAAATCCTTGACATAAGTTCAGTTTTTCCTGTCTGCAAAGGTGCTTTGATTCTCAGCAGACATCCAGGTTGCATGATTTCTGCAAAACAGCGTTCTTCTATCGGAGGACGTTCTATATAAATAGAAGCAGTGTCATTAATTACACATTTGTGTTGCTTCCATGCTCGCCTTAGTGCTTCTTTAAAATTATGCTTGCTAACCCTTTCTCTTTTTCCTAATGCTTCTGTAAGCTTATTCCACAACTTATTACCAACATCTTTATTGAGATAAGCATCACTGTATCCATGATTTTCTGCCATTTGCGTATAGGTGACACCTTCCCAGGAAGCTTGAAGAACAGTAATTTCAACATCCTTCAGGTGAATACCTGTATTTTCAAATACAAGCTTATCAGCAAATTCTATCGCTATTTCCCAATTAAACTCTGATTCTGTCATACAAGTGCGAAATTGGATGGCTTGGTTGTTAGCTTTCTTGTATAGATTCAGAGTTTGATGAAGTTTTTCCGCAGCTAGTGCATGGATTTTACATTTATTTATATGACTTCCTGATTCAGCAACACCTAGTTCTGAGTTCATAACTGGAGTTTAGACTAGTTCGCGGTGCGAAACGGTAGAAGAAATGAACTAAAAACTTGATGAATAACCAAGATGACTCATAAAAAACTTGATGGTATTTAGCCACTCAGTATGAAACCAAAAATCCTTGATTAAGCGCGA
>Ga0209902_100651_pt1 | contig 30898 bp, 28 predicted proteins | sample FECB27metaG_FD_188304 | JGI IMG/M metagenome (GOLD analysis project Ga0209902, IMG submission 188304) | Cyanobacterial communities from the Joint Genome Institute, California, USA - FECB-27 (SPAdes) (version 2) | ecosystem: Environmental > Aquatic > Thermal springs > Hot (42-90C) > Microbial mats...
GGACGGGGGAGGTTGGGAGGGGGTGTGAGGCGGGCACGAAGCCCCCGCGGGATCAGGCGTCCGGATGCTGGAACACCAGCGTAGCGTTCGTCCCGCCGAAGCCAAAGCTGTTGCTGAGCGCGATGCCGATATCGACGTTGTCGCGGCGCTGCCTCAGGATCGGCATGTCCGAGAACACCGGGTCCAGTTCCTCGATATTGGCGCTTTCGCACAGGAACTTCTCGCGCATCATCAGGATGCAGTAGATCGATTCCTGCACGCCCGTGGCGCCGAGCGAGTGGCCGGTGAGCGATTTGGTGGCCGAGATCGGCGGGCAGCTCTCGCCATTGCCGAACACCGTGCGGATCGCTTCCATTTCCTTCAGATCGCCAACCGGCGTCGAGGTGGCGTGCGGGTTGATGTAGTCGACCTTGCCCTTCACCGTCGACAGCGCCTGCCGCATGCAGCGGATGGCGCCTTCGCCCGAGGGGGCAACCATGTCGTAGCCATCCGAGGTCGCGCCATAGCCGACCAGTTCGGCGAGGATGGTGGCGCCGCGCGCCTTGGCGTGTTCGTACTCTTCGAGCACCAGGACGCCGGCGCCGCCGGCGATGACGAAGCCGTCGCGCTTTGCATCATAGGCGCGCGAGGCCTTCTCGGGCGTCGCGTTGAAATCGGTGGACATGGCGCCCATGGCGTCGAACAGGTTGCTGAGCGACCAGTCGAGATCCTCGTGGCCGCCGGCGAACACGATGTCCTGCTTGCCCCACTGGATCTGTTCGTAGCCGGCGCCGATGCAGTGCTTCGAGGTCGCGCAGGCCGAGGTGATCGAGTAGTTGACGCCCTGGATCCCGAACGGCGTCGCCAGCGTCGCCGAAGCGGTCGAGCTCATCGCCTTGGGTACGGCCAGCGGCCCGATGCGCTTGGGGCCGCGTTCGCGGGTGATGTCGGCCGCTTCGATCAGCGTGGGGGTGGAGGGGCCGCCCGAGCCCATGATGATGCCGGTGCGCGGGTTCTTGATGTCTTTTTCTTCGAGCCCGGAATTGGCGATCGCCTCTTGCATGGCGATGTAATTCCACGCCGCGCCCTTGCCCATGAAGCGGGTCGTGCGACGGTCGAGCACTGCGAACGGATCGAGCTTGGGCGCGCCATGCACCTGGCAGCGGAAGTTGTACTTGGCGTAGTCCTCGGCGAAGACAATGCCGGACTTGGCCTCCTTGAGGCTCACGATCACTTCATCGAGATTGTTTCCGATAGAGGAGACGATCCCCATGCCGGTGACGACAACGCGCCTCATATTGCCTCCTCTATGGCCGCGGCTCAGGTCCGGCGGTGGGCGTCGCGCTTCCAGGAAAAGTTGTGCGACTTTTCCGCTTCGAAAGCGCGCAAATCAAGAAACCATTAGGTGAACAGGCCTACGCGCAGGCCGGACATCTCGTAGATGATCTGGCCGTCGGCCTTCACCCAGCCGTCGGCGATGCCGAGCACGAGCTTGGACTTCATCACCCGCTTCAGGTCGATGCCATACTCGACGATTTTGACGTCATTAGTGATCTGGCCGGAAAATTTCACCTCGCCGCAGCCGAGTGCCCGACCCTTGCCGGGCGAGCCGTCCCAGCACAGGTAAAACCCCAGCATCTGCCAGACGGCGTCGACGCCGAGGCACCCGGGCATCACCGGGTCACCGATGAAGTGGCACTGGAAGAACCACAGGCTGGGGTCCACGTCGAGTTCGGCGCGCACCAGGCCCTTGCCATACGCGCCACCTTCGCGGCTGATCTCGGTGATGCGGTTGAACATCAGCATCGGCGGGGCGGGCAGCTGGGCATAGCCCTTGCCAAACAGCTCCCCCGTTCCGCTGCGGATCAGGTCGTCATACCCGTAGGCGTTCTTCCGATCCGTCATCGGCCGGCTTTCTCCGTCGGTCAGTTGAGACCGTTACTAGAGAGCGGGGGGCGGGGGGTCAAGCGCGCCCAAGGAAGTGCGCGCCGCGACCCACCGTCGCGAGCGCCGGCCGCGACCGACCGCCGCTTGTGCAGAAGAGGCGCGAAAGTTATAAGCTGCAAGCTGATACGCCTCGTTGCCAAGGACCAGATGACCGACCGCAGCCTCACCGCAAGGACCGTTCCGTCTCGCCGACCGTGCTTGACGGCAGTGTTGCGCATGGCGGGCCTGCGGCCGACACGTCAGCGTGTGGCCCTCGCCGAACTGCTGTTCGCCGGCGCGCATCGGCATGTCAGCGCCGAGCAGCTGCATGCCGAAGCCGCCTCGGCACGGGTCAACGTCTCGCTCGCCACCATCTACAACAGCCTGCACCAGTTCCGCGAAGCGGGCCTGCTGCGCGAAGTGGCGGTGGATGCGTCGCGCTCCTACTTCGACACCGACACCTCGGACCATCACCATTTCTACCTCGAGGACGAGCAGCGGGTGATCGATATTCCGGCCTCGTCCATCGTCATCCAGAACCTGCCCGAGCCGCCCCGCGGCATGGACATCACGCATGTCGACGTGGTGGTGCGGGTCCGGAAGGTTCGGAGCTAGGCTTTACGCCTCCAGCATTCCACGCTTTCGCACATGTGCTCTAAGTTAGGGATTGCCACTGCTTTGATGCAGGGCCCAACGGCGAACTTGCCACCAGACAACGCCCCAAACTCGGTGTCATCCCTGCGAAAGCAGGGACCCAACTCGCCACAGCGCAAGCGGATGCGTGGGTCCCAGCTTTCGCTGGGATGACAGCCGGTGGGTGGGGCAAGAGCATAACTTAGCGCACTTGCGCTTTCGCGGGGATGACATCGAGTACTAGGGTCTGCTGGTGCGAGACGAAGTGCCGCCCTCAGTCGAACGCTTCGTCCTTGTAGACGCCCCACAGGTCGCCCTGGTGTACCCAGCCGTCAAAGCTTTGCGGGCTGCCATTGACCGGATGCGCGGTGGCGATCACCTTGCACCACTTGCCGTCGCATTCCTTGATGTCGACGCGGAAGCTCGGGGTCAGCCAGGCGCGCACGCCGGCCTGGTCATTGGGGTCGCGGCGCAGCGCCACCGGCTCGGCGGCGGCGGGGGCGACGAGGCCGGCGCGTTTGCCCTGCAAGAGGTTCTGGTGCAGCCAGCCTTCGGAACCGTCGGCATCACGGATTTTGCGCCAGGTGTCGAATTCCTGGATGATCTCGACCGGCGTGCCGGCTTTCACATAGACCCAGGCGACGCCGTATTTGGTGCCCGGTCCGACCCGCACGTTGATCGGGTTGGAGCGGGTGGTGACGAAGCGCGGCAGCGGCAAGCCGCTCGGCCCTTCGGCGGCCGTCGCCAGCGCCGGCATAACGGGGCCGGCCGCGGTGATCGCGGTGAGGAGTGCGGCGCGCAGAATCGTCTTGATCTGCCGCCCGTGGGAGCGCCTCGTGAGGAGCATGGAGCTGACTTTGCCGAACATGACTTTGCAGGGGTGTGCTTTTTTTCTACACTTATGCAAAAGACCTTAATGGTCGCTGAAAGCGCTTCATTTGACCCTCAGCCGACCCAAGATTTTCGTGACGCGACGCCTGCCCGAACAGATCGAGGCGCGCATGGCGACGCTGTTCGAGGTGACCTCGAAACCGGTCGATGGCGTGTTGAGCGCCGATGCCATTATCGAGGGTGTTCAGGGCAAGGATGTGCTGGTCTCTTCGATCAACGATCCGATCGATGCGGCGCTGATCGCCCGGCTGCCACCGGAGCTGAAGCTGATCGCCCAGTTCGGCAACGGTTTCGACAATATCGACATCGAAGCGGCCTATGCGGCCGGGCTCACCGTCACCAACACCCCGTCGGTGTTGACCGAGGATACCGCCGACATGGCGGTGATGCTGATGCTGGCGCTGCCGCGCCGGCTGGTCGAAGGCGCCCAGGTGCTGCCCGCCACCGGCGAGTGGCCCGGCTGGTCGCCGACCTGGATGCTCGGCCGCCGGCTGCGCGGCAAGGCGCTCGGCATTGTCGGCATGGGGCGGATCGGCACCGCCGTCGCCAACCGGGCCCGCAGCTTCGGCCTCAACATCCACTATTTCTCCCGCCACCGCCGGCCGCCACAGGTCGAGGAAGCGCTGGGCGCCACCTATTGGGCTGAGCTCGACGAGATGGTCGGCGAGGTCGATATCGTCTCCCTGCACACCCCGCTCAGCCGGTCGACCCACCACATCCTCAGCGCCGAACGGCTGAGGCGGATGCGGCAGGATGCCTTCGTCGTCAACGTGTCGCGGCCCGAACTGGTCGACGAGGCGGCGCTGATCGCCGAGATCGAGAGCGGGCACCTCTCGGGCGCCGCGCTCGACGTGTTCGAGAGCCGCAACGGCATCGATCCGCGGCTGCTGCAGCTGGCGCGCGACAACCGCGTCGTGCTCACCGCCCACATGGCCTCGGCCACGCTCGAAGCGCGGCTCGAGATGGGCGAGACGGTGATCGTCAACATCCGCGCCTTCATCGACGGCGCCCAGCCCCCGCACCGCGTGCTGCCGGAAGGGCGGGGCAAGCTGGCGCGGGGGTGAGCCCTTCTCCACTCAGGGGAGAAGGTGGCGCGAAGCGCCGGATGAGGGGTGAGGCGGTGCAACGAGCGCTCGCTGAGAAGCTGAACCCCTCACCCAAGTTGCACTAGGTCGCTAACGCTCCCAGCTCCGCTACCCTCTCCCCTCAGGGGCGAGGGGGCGATGGAGCCGATAGTTCTGCGAGCCGCCCCTCGAGAAACCGCTGTTCCGCCGCCTGGTGCGTCAACTCCAGCGCCGCGACATAGGCGGCGCGCGCCTCCTCCGTCCGGCCCAACCGGCGCAGCAGGTCGGCGCGGGCGGCGTGCAGGTAGCGGAACTCGGTGAGTGCGCCAGCCTGGCGAATGGTCTCGATTTCGCTCAACCCCGCTTCCGGCCCGTCCCGCATGGCGATGGCGACGGCGCGGTTGAGCATGACGATCGGCGAGGCATCGGCGCGCAGCAGCAGGTCGTAGAGTTTTACGATCTCGCCCCAGTTGGTGGCGTCGGGCGAGGCGGCGATGGCGTGCTGGGCGGCGATGGCGGCCTCGATGCCGTAGGCGGTGAGCTCCGGACGCGCCATCAGCCGGTTGACCAGGGCAATGCCCTCGGCGATCTCGGCCCGGTCCCAGAGCCGCCGGTCCTGGTCGGCGATCAGCACCAGGTCGCCGGCTGCATCGGTGCGGGCGTCGCGCCGCGAGTGCTGCAGCAGCATCAGCGCCAGCAACCCCTCGACCTCGGCGTCCGGGTTGGGCAGCAGCGCAATCAGCAGCCGCCCGAGCCGGATCGCCTCGGCGCAGAGGTCGGCCCGCAGCAGGTTGTCGCCATGGCTGGCGGCGTAGCCTTCGTTGAAGATCAGGTAGACGGTGCGGAGCACCGCATCGAGCCGCTCGGCCAGATCCTGCGGCTCGGGCACCTCATAGGGCAGCTCGAGCTCACGGATGCGGTTCTTGGCCCTGACGATGCGCTGGGCGATGGCGGTCGGCTTGGCGAGGAACGCCGCAGCGATCTCCTCGGTCATGAGCCCGCAGGTCTCGCGCAACGTCATGGCGATGCGCGCGTCGGCGGGCACCTGCGGGTGGCAACAGACGAAGATCAGCCGCAGCTGGTCATCGGCGATGGATTCGGCTTCGGGCGGCATCTGCGCCTCCTCTTCGAGCGCCAGTTCGGCGGCGACCACATCGAACCGGGCCTTGCGGCGCAGCCGGTCGATCGCCTTGAAGCGGCCGGCCGAAACCAGCCAGGCGCGCGGGTTGGCCGGCATGCCGTCGCGCGGCCATTGCTCGGCGGCAGCGAGGAAGGCGTCGTTGAGCGCTTCCTCGGCGCGGTCGAAATCCCTGAGCAGCCGGATCAGCGTCGCCAGCACCCGGCGCGATTCGGTGCGCCATACCGCCTCGATGTCGATTGGCCGGGTCATGAGGTACGCACCCACATGCTGACTAGACGAAAGTCTGATGCCTCCGCGCCGCCAGCCGGCGTCGGCTTTAGCGTGGCTAAAACCCTTGGCAACCCGGGCCTTTCAGCAAATTCGTGCCAAAGCTTAGGCGATCTATAGATTGAATTGTCGCGAGTAATCACGTTGACAGCCTCATATGCTCAAGCTTAGCCTCGAAGTGACGGCCTGCCCGAATGGGAAGCGGAAGGAAACGTCGTCCTTCGGAGGAATATCATGACTGAATTCAAGTCTGGAATGAGCCGGCGCGACCTGCTGGCGATGATCGGTACTGTGGCCGGCAGTGTCGCGATGTACAACGCCATGACGACGCTCGGCTTCGCCCAGGCCTCGACCTATGACGGCCCGGTGAAGCTGGAAGGCGACCCCAAGGGCGCTTCGGTGCTGATCCTGGGCGCCGGTCTTGCCGGCATGACCGCGGCGCTCGAGCTGCGTGCCGTCGGCTACAAGGTTCAGGTGCTGGAGTATCGCGAGAAGGCCGGCGGCCGCTGCTGGACGCTGCGCGGCGGCGACAAATATGTCGAGCTGGGTGGCTTCGAGCAGGAGGTGAAGTTCGCCGAAGGCAACTACATCAACCCGGGCCCGTGGCGCATCCCGCACCACCACTATGGCGTGCTCGACTATTGCAAGCGCTTCGGCGTCAAGCTCGAGCCCTTCATCCAGACCAATTTCAACGCCTACCTGCACCGCACCGACGCCCTCGGGGGCAAGCCCGTCCGCTTCCGCGAGGCGTTGACCGACTATCGCGGTCATGTCTCGGAACTGCTCGCCAAGGTGGTCAACCAGAACGCCCTCGACGAAACGGTCAGCGCCGATGATGCCAAGCTCCTCTTGGAGTCGCTGAAGACCTGGGGCGTGCTCGACGAGAACTATGCCTACGTGAAGAGCAACGACACCTCGGAGTTCCGCGGCTGGGCCAAGGAGCCGGGCGGCGGCGTCGATGGCGCGCCGGTGCCGTCCGAGCCGATGACGCTTTCCGACGTGCTGCAGTCGCGCGTCTGGCAGCACCTCGTCGACGGCGACAGCATCGAGCACCAGTCGACCATCTTCCAGCCGGTCGGCGGCATGGACATGATCGCCAAGGGGTTCGAGAAGGAAGTCGGCGATCTCATCACCTACAACGCCAAGGTCACCAAGATCGACCAGTCGGATACCGGCGTGACGGTGACCTATGTCGACAGCCAGAGCGGCGAGGGCGCTGAGACGGCGAGCGCCGACTACTGCATCTGCACCATCCCGTTCTCCATCCTCGGCCAGATCGAGCACAACCTGTCGGGCGAGATGACCGCGGTCATCGACTCGATGTCCTATGCCGGTTCGGTGAAGTTCGGCCTCGAGTTCAAGCGCCGCTTCTGGGAGCAGGACGAGCGCATCTATGGCGGTATCACCTACACCAACCTGCCGATCTCGCTGATCTCCTACCCCTCCACCAACTATTTCAGCGATGGTCCGGGCGTGCTGCTGGGCGGCTATTCGTGGGGCGCCACGGCCTACCAGTTCAACGCCATGTCGCCCGAGGATCGGGTGAAGAAGGCCGTCGAATATGGGGCGCAGATCCATCCGCAATACACCGAGGAGTTCTCCAACGGCGTGGCCGTCACCTGGCACCGGGTGCCGTGGGTGCTGGGCTGCTTCGGCATCTGGGCCGACAAAGAGAACCAGTATGCCACCGCCGCGGCAATGGATGGCCGCACCCTGATGGCGGGCGAGCACATCTCCTACCTGCCGGCCTGGCAGGAAGGCGCCATCCTCTCCGCCATCGATGCGATCAAGCGCCTGCATGCGCATGTGACCGCCGCCTGACCGCCGTTTCAGAAAGGACTTTGACATGACAAAGCTCACGATTGCCGCGGCGGCGGCCCTCGCCCTGTTCTTGACGGCACCGGCCATGGCGCAGGACGCGGCCATGTTCGCCTCGCCCAGCAAGCTGACCCAGACCGGCGGCGAGAACATCTACAAGGCTATCTGCGCCGGCTGCCACATGCCTGAGGGGCAGGGCGCGGTGGGCGCCGGCAAGTACCCGGCGCTCGCCAATAACGCCAACCTCGAATCTGCCGGCTACCCGATCTACCTGATCATCCACGGCCAGAAGGCGATGCCGGCGCTCGGCTCCGTGCTTGACGACCAGCAGATCGCCGACGTCGTCGCCTATATCCGCACCAGTTTCGGCAATGACTTCGCCGAGCCGGTGACGGTCGAGGAAGTGACCGACGCGCGCTAAGCGCGCGGTGACCCCGCCGTCCGGGCTCTGTCCGGACGGTGCGTCCCTTTGGGACCTGTATCTCCATCTATTGGGAAGACCAGCATGACCAGACTCCTCAGCACCAAGACATTTGCCCTGGCCCTCGGCCTCGCCATCCTCGTAGCCGGCCCGGTGCTGGCGGAGGATGTGATCCGCCACACCAACCCCAACTCCAATTTCCCGATCGCCCGCGCCGTCGAAATTCCGGCTGGCAAGACCACCATCTATCTGAGCGGCGCCGTTCCGAGCGTCGTTGACGAGAGCGCCGATCGGGCCACCCCTGCCGCCTATGGCGACATGGAGACCCAGACCACCAGCGTCCTGCAATCGATCGAGAAGACCCTGGCCGATCTCGGTCTCGGGCTCGGCGATGTGGTCAAGATGCAGGCCTATCTCGTGGCTCCGGACGGCAAGCTCGATTTCGAGGGTTTCATGAAGGGCTACACCAAGTTCTTCGGCACCGAGGCGCAGCCCAACCTGCCGGCCCGCTCGGTGATGACCGTCGCCGGCCTTGTCAGCCCTGGCTGGCTGGTCGAGATCGAAGTCACTGCCGTCCGGCCGTAACGCCGATTCGAACTGCAGGGCGCGGCTGCTCATCTGGCCGCGTCCTGGTGTTTCGGCACCTGGTAGATCGGTCGTACCTCGATGGTGCCGTGCTGGGCCAGCGGAATGCCGCCGGCAATGCGGATCGCGTCGTTGAGGTCACGCGCCTCGATCAGGATGAAGCCACCCAGCTGCTCCTTGGTCTCGAGGAACGGGCCGTCGGTCACCGAGATCCTGCCGTCCCGCACCCGCACCAGCACTGCACTCTCGGGCGCCTGCAGCGCCTGCGCCCGGATCAGGTTGCCGCTGGCTTCGAGCTCGCGGTCATAGCCGGTCGAGGCGATGTCGAGCTCGCGCTTTTCCGTTTCACTCATCCGGCGGAACACTTCCTTGTCGTCGAAATGGACGAGGCAGATGTAGAGCATGGTGGTTCTCCGCTTGCGATGGTGCGCTGGCTTGGGGTCGTGAGCTAATCGAACGCCGCCGCCGGGTTTCGACATGGGTTCATGCGAATCGAGCCAGATTCCCGCGGGACTGTCGAACGGGTGGGGCGCGGACGCATTTTTAGCGATTTGCTTGCCTCCGTCTTCACCACACCGTTTCATCGCCCGCTAAGCGCTTCTCCCGATGGCCGAACGCAGCAATGCCGATCTTTGGCATTATGCCCCCAATCGAGGAGCCTGGGGGCTTTCCAATCCGATGTTCGCCGGCCTCACCGCTGTGACTGAGCCCAAGCCGCTGCCGGTGCGGGCTCGTTCGCGCCTGCTGTCGCTCGCCACCGTTGCGCTGGTGGTCACGCTGGTGGTGACGGCGATCGCCGGGTTCATGCATGTCGGTGGCCAGCAGCGCGCCATGACCGAGCTCAGGGGCGAGGCCGACCAGTTGCGCGCCATGTCCCAGGCCGTGGCCGACGCCGATGCCGACATCATGCACTTCCTCACCGGGGAAGCGGGTGCGCTGCGCACCTACCTGTCCCAGGTCGAGCGCTTGAGCAGCGCCGATGCTGCGATCTTCGATGTGGTAAGCCCGATCGCGGCCTCGCCATCGGCCGAACCACAGCGCCTGCGCGAACTTGTCGCCGGGCTGGTCAACAACTGGAACGAAGCGATCGACCTCGCGACTTCCGGCAACCGGCAAGCCGGGCTCGACCTGCTGGCGAGCCGCCGTACCGGCGAGACCGTAACGGCCATCGGTGCTGGCGTCGGCCGGGTGCTCGGCGATACTGACCTCAGGGTACGCACGCACGATGTCCGTATCCAGGCCGGTACCATGCTGGTGCTGGTGATGCAGCTGGGAGCGGGCCTGCTCGCCATCCTCGGCCTGCTCTATGCTTTCCGGTCTTCGGCCACCGAGGCCGATGGCCGCGCCGCGGCGGTGGAGGCGGCCGACAGGGCGCGCCAGCAGGTGGGGCGGTTGTTCGAGATGGCGGACGTGCTGCAGAGCGCTTCGGACCATGCCGACGCCAATGCCGTGCTGAAGGCGACGGCGATGGAGCTGGTGCCCGGCTTCTCGGGGGCGCTCTATGTGTTCAACAATTCCCGCGACCGGTTGGTGCTCTCGACCACCTGGGCGCGTTCGGAGAACGACGCGCTGCCCGAAACCATCAACCCCACCGCCTGCTGGGCGGTGAAGCGCGGCAAGCCGCACCTCAACCGCGCCGATTCCGCCAAGCTGTGCTGCAGCCACCATGTCGGCAACGAGACCTCGCTCGAAATCCCGATGATCGCGCGGGGCGAAATCGTCGGGCTGCTGCAGCTGTTCGCTTCCGGCGTCAGCGCCGAGCAGCGGCTGGAACACATCACCGCGCTGGGTTCGGCCCTGGCCGATGGCATGAGTCTGGCGCTCGCCAACATGGCATTGCGCGAAAAGCTCCGGAACCAGGCGCTGCGTGACCCGCTGACCGGGCTCTACAACCGCCGCTACATGGAAGACTGCCTGCAGCGCTTCGTCCGGCTGGCCGAGCGCGAGAACCGTGAGATTTCGCTGATCATGGTCGATCTCGATCACTTCAAGCGGCTCAATGACGAGCATGGCCACAGCTTTGGCGACCAGGTGCTGCGCGATGCCGCGCTGACGCTGACCGGCTCGCTGCGCGAGACCGATATCGTTTGCCGTTTCGGCGGCGAGGAACTGGTGGTGATCCTGCCCGATTGCCCGCTGGAGCGGGCCGCCGACAAGGCGGAACTGCTGCGGCTCAGGATCGAGGAGCTGAGCAACACGCACGGCACCGATATCTCGGCCTCGTTCGGCGTTGCCTCGGTGCCGCACACCTCGCAGAGCGTCACCGACCTGCTGCAGGCCGCCGACCAGGCGCTCTACAAGGCCAAGCAGAGTGGACGCAACCAGGTCGCCAAAGCGCCGCTGCGCCCGTACCGGCCGGACCGCATGGGCGACGAGTTGGCCGCGCTGGAGGAATTTTCGCGGGCGGCGGCGGAGTAGCTCGGGCTCGTGCCGCTACCGCTGGTGGCTGTGGACCCCCACCCTTAATCCCTGCCTGCAAGGGGGAGGGAGACGCAGACTGCGAGGCCAGTGTTTTGGTCACCCTCCCCCTTGCAGGGAGGGGACAGGGGTGGGGGGCAGCCCGCACCCGGCGGCGAGTAGTGTCTCCACGCCCTAAGGCAAATAGCTCGGCTTGGTCCGCATCAGCTCGGTTTGCAGTTGCTGCTGCAGCATTTTCTGCTGCTGCAGGTCGCGCTGCAGTTTCGACAGCGTTGCATCAATCTCGCTCCGGATGGCGCGATCCTGGGCCGATTGCGCCAGCTCGTTCTGCAGGCACAGCGTGCGTTGCAAGTCGTTGCCCTGGTACCCGTCCTTGGCGACGTCGGGCACCGGAGGGCAATAGGCTAGCGCCCCCGAGCTGAGGGCAATAACCGCGACGGTGGCGAGCAAAATCCGCATAGCCGGAATCTGGGCATTCACGTCCCCCGGATCAAGTCACGATCGCGCGCTTGGGCCTGCGGTACTGTTTCGCACCAGCAGCTCGAGCGGCAGGCTTTCGCGGTGCACCCCGCCATCGTGCTCGAGGATGGTCTTGACCGCCCGGCGGCCGATTTCGGCGATCGGCTGCACCACGGTGGTGAGCGGCGGGTTGACGGTGGCGGCTTCCGGCACGCCGTCGAAACCGACGATCGAGATGTCGTCGGGGACGCTGAGGCCGCGTTCGGCGAGGATCTCGAGCGCGAACATGGCGACACGATCGGACATCGCCAGAATGGCGGTGGGGCGCTCGCCGGCCGTGAGGATGTAGTCGAGCCCGCGCCTGACGCTCTCGGCGGTGCTGCGGGTTTCGTAGATCGGGATGGTCTCGCGGTCGATGCCGTAGAGCGCCAGCTCCTCGAAGTAGCCATAGGCGCGGTCGCGCGAGGTGGAGTAGGTGGCGGCGGCGATTGCGGCGCTGCCGACCGGCCCCTCATGCGCGTCGTCGAGCTCGAGCCCGAGAATGCCGAAGCGGCGGTGGCCGAGCTGCGCCAGATGCCGGGCGGCCATCTGCGCCCCGGCATAGTCGTCGACGCCGATGGCCGAGATAGTGTCGTCGGGCTTGCCGAGCGCCAGCGCCACGAAGGGCAGCTGCCGCTCGCGCGTCAGCTCCACCAGCTTTTCGCCATTCTCGATGCAGAGCAGCACGAATCCGTCGACCAGCGCGCTCTGGATATTCCAGGCCAGCCGCTCGCTGTTGCGGGCCGACACCAGCGCCAGGCCGGCGCCGCGCGCATCGCAGGCCTCCGAGATGCCTTGCATCAGTACGCGGGCAAACGGATCTTCGAAGAAGTAGGAAAGCGGCTCCGCGGTGGCGACGCCGATGGCGTTGGATTTGCCGGCGCGCAGCAGCCGGCCGCGCGGATCGGGTCCGGCATAGCCGAGGTCGCGGGCCGTCTGGTGCACCCGCTCGCGCACCTCCGGTCGCACCAGGTCCGGCCGGCTGAACACGTTCGACGCCGTGCCCTGCGACACCCCCGCCGCCTTTGCCACATCGCTCAAGCGCACCAGATCGCGTGCCATCCGAACCTTTCCAGTTTTTGCGGCTCGTCTGCCGCCCCGAGGACAATCGTCCCGATTGCCTGAGGGCATCCTAGCCAACTCCCAGTCATATAGCACGCTTTTGTATCGGTTCAAATTCCGCTTGACTCTCTGGCATCGAAGCGTATGTTTGAACCGATTCAAGCGATCATGCGTTGATCAATTGAATCGGTTCAAGTCGAAAGGAGACTTGTGATGATCCCCGCCAGCTATCTCTACAAGGACGCCTATAAGCAGCACTGGGGCGAAGATTTCGCCCGCCGGACCCGCGAAGCGCCATGGGAGGCGCATCCGGACGCCGGTCTGTGGGAAAAGCCGTCGCTCTGGCGCGCCATAGGCGGCTTCGTCGGCCGCCTGTTCGCCTCGAGCCGCGCGGCAGCCGCGGATGAAACTGAAGCTTCGGGGCGTCATTGCCCCGAAGCCACCGATCGCCGTCTGGCCCTGTCGCGGTGACGCTCTAGCGCTGCTCCGGCCACTGGCCGCTGTCGCGCAGCGCCTTCTCGCGATCCAGCGCTTCGGCCGAGACCTCGTCATAGGCATAGGCGAAGTCTTCGACCTCGGAAACGCGGCGGACTTCCACTTCTTCGCCTTCGTTCCACATCGGAATCTTCTTCACCCAGCCGATCGCCTCGTCGAGCGAGTCTGCTTTGATGATCCAGAAGCCGCCGATCAGCTCCTTGGCCTCGGTGAACGGGCCGTCCTTCACCACCAGCTTGCCGCCCTGCATCGCCACCTTGGCGCCGGTCTTGGACGGCAGCAGGCCCTCGCCGCCCAGCAGCACCCCGGCCTCGATCATTTCCTGGTTGAGCTTGCCCATCGCCGCCAGCATTTCCGAGCTTGGCGGCGGCGCCGGTTCGGTGGTCTTGACGATGATCATGTAGCGCATGGCGGGTCTCCTCGTTTGGTGGCCTTTCGAGCAGAGCTTGGCCCAAAACAAAAGGCCCGGTCAAACCGGGCCTTCTCCTCGACGGTGGCAAATCGGGTCAGGCGACAGCGGGAACCACCATGCCATCCTGCAGCGCCATCAGGCGCTGTTCCATCCGCTCGGCGACGGCGCCTTCGTAGCGGCCGTTGCGGAAGCCGGTGATGATGCTGACGATCTCGCGGCGACGGGCTTCGTAATGCGCCAGCGGCTCATCATAGAAGCGCTCGACCTTGATGGCGGGCCAGATCTCGTCGGACATCGGAGGTTCCTCGTCACTTCGAAAAGCAGCGAGCAGGCTAAGCTAGCCAAATTAGACAGGGTTGAGCGCTTGGTTAGAATTTGGAGAGAGCCGGTCGGGGGTTAGCTCGGCATCATGTAGCCGACGCCGCGCACCGTCTGGATCAGCGACGGGGTGCCCTCGGTATCGATCTTGGCCCTGAGATAGCGGACATAGACGTCGACGATCTTGGTGCCCGGATCGTAGCCATATTCCCACACGCTGTTCAGCAGCCGCTGCCGGCTCACTACCTTGTCCGGGTTGCTCATCAGATAGCGCAGTAGGTCGAACTCGCGCACCGTCAGGCTGATCGGCTCGCCGTCGCGGCTGACCCGGCGCGACTGCGGATCGAGCGTCAGCGGCCCGATGGCGAGCTGGCTCTCATGATCGATCTCGCTGCGGCGGCGGCGCAAGGCCACGAGGCGCGCCAGCAATTCGTCGAAGGCGAAGGGCTTGGTCAGATAGTCGTCGGCCCCGCCCTTCAGCCCTTCGATCTTGTCGGCGAGGCTATCCTTGGCTGTGAGCATCAAGATCATCGCCGGCCGCCGCTCTTCACGCAGCAGCCGGGTAATCTCCAGTCCGTCGACATAGGGGAGCATGCGATCGAGGATGATCAGCTCGAAATCGTCCTGCCGCGCCCGCTCCAGCCCGTCGCGGCCATCGTTCTCGACGCTGACCTGATAGCCCTCGGCCGCCAGCCCGCGCTCGAGGAACGAGGCGATGCGCCGATCGTCTTCGACCACCAGGACCTTCATCGTGCCCCTCCTTTCGCCAGCGGCAATTCGAGCGTGAGCACCGCGCCGCCATCAGCGCCATTGTCGAGCCGGATGCTGCCGCCGTGTCGCTCGACGATATCCTTGGCGATGGCGAGGCCGATACCCAGCCCCTGGTTCTCGAGTTCGCCCTCGCCGTGTCCGCGATAGAAGCGCTCGAACACCCGCGGCCGGTCCTCGTCACTGACGCCGGGCCCCTGGTCGGCGATTGCAACCGTTGCCGTCGCAGCACCGCGGCTGCTGCTGATGGTGATGCGGCTGCCGGGCGGCGAGTGCTTGACTGCATTGTCGAGCCCGATCATCAGCGCCTGCTTCAGCCGGCGGAAATCCGCATCGACATGTGCGCCGTTGTCACTGAGCTCAGTGGTGACGCTGACCTCGCGCGGTTCGGCCAATACCTGCGCCTCTTCGACGGCCGCGCCGACGATCTCGTCGAGCCGGATATCGGTCGGCAGGTGCTGCTGGCTTTCGGCATCGGTGCGGGCGAAGGCGATGAGATCGTCGAGCAGCCCCGACATATCGACCGACTGGCCGCGGATGCGCTCGAGCGACTGGTGGAGGTCATTGATGTCAGGCTGGCCGCGCAGCGCCACGTCGGCCTCGCCGCGCAGCACCGTGAGCGGGGTGCGCAGCTCATGGCTGACATCGGCAAGAAACTGCGTGCGCCTGACATCGACGGCACGCAGCCGCGCATTGGCGTCGCGCAGCTCGCTGGTCCGCGTCTCGATCTCAGCCTCGAGCCGCTCGCCCGAGCGACGCACCGCGCGGTAGAGCAGCACGCCCAGGAGACTCAGCACCGCCAGTGACAGCAGCGCCAGGATCCCGGCGACGACGAGGATGGTGCCCTGTGTCTGCTGCACCTGCTTCAACTCGGCTGCCACCTCGTTGCGCTCCTCGGCCAGCGCCCGATCGATCAGCGGCTGCAGCTCGTTGGCGAGGCGGAAGGCGACGTCGCGACCATAGAGCTGGGTGGCCTCGTCCGCCTTGCCGTCGCGCGCCGCTGCCAGCGCCCGCGTCGCCGAGGCATCGATCGCGTGGTAAAGCTCGATCATCCGCCTGACGTCCTCGAGCTGCTCGAGCTCGGGTACCACTTCGGCGATGCCGCCCAGCGTCGTCAGCTCGTCGCGGGTGGCGCGGCTGAGCCGGGCGAAGGTGCGTTCCATATCGATGCGCGCCGTCTGCACTGCCGGCATCTCGGCGCGGCCGAGCAGCAGCACGCTCGCCACCTGCTTGGCATAGGCATTGGCGCGACCGTCGAGCTCGGCGATCACCTCGAAGCGCCGGTGCACCGTATCGATCCGCTGCACGAAATGATCGGCGAGCCACAGCCCATAGGCCATCACCCCGGTCATCGCGACGATCGACACGAGGCTTGCCAGCGCCAGTCCCACAATGCGCCAGCGCACCGTCACCCGATCATGCCTCCAATAGCAGTGCGCTATGTCTAGTGTGCGGGGGGCGCTGATGAAAGGGCGCGGCCGCAATGCTGCGCATTGGTCGCGGGGCGCTCTATCGACTGTGCCCCCGCAATCTCCCCACACTCGGTGTCATCCCAGCGAAAGCTGGGACCCATTTCTCAGCCCGTGCCAGCGGATAGTTGGGTCCCAGCTTTCGCTGGGATGACAGCCCGTGGTTTGGGAGACGCAGTGCGTGGAGCCCATTCAAATAGAGAAGAGGGGCGGAGCCTTGGCCCCGCCCGTCAGATCTCAGAACCGCCGCGGTGCTTCCGGCGCGTTGCCCATGATCGCTTCGATCCTGGCCAGCACGTCCGGCGTCATCTTCGACTTCGAGTCGAGCGCCTTCAGGTTGTCCTTGAGCTGGCTGAGTTTCGAGGCGCCGAGGATCACCGTCGAGACGTTCGGGTTGGCGTTGCACCAGAGCAGCGCCAGGTGGTGGATGGGCAGGCCCACCTCGTCGGCGAGCTTGGCCAGCTGTTTCACCTTCGCCAGTTCGTCGCGGCCCTTGTCGCTGTCGAGCCGCGCCTTCAGCCACTCGTAGCCGGGGAGGTTCATGCGCGAGTCGGCGGGGATGCCGTCATTATACTTGCCGGTCAAAATGCCCGAGGCCAGTGGCGACCAGATCGTCGTCCCGAGCCCGAACAGGCTGTAGAGCGGCAGGAACTCGGCTTCGACCTTCTCGCGGCGGAACAGGTTGTATTCCGGCTGTTCCATCGTCGGTGGCGTCAGGTGTTCCTGGCGGGCCACGGCGTAGGCTTCGGTCAGCTGCTGCGCCGACCATTCCGAGGTGCCCCAGTACAGCACCTTGCCCTGGGTGATGAGGTTGTGCATCGCCCGCACCGTCTCCTCGATCGGCGTATCGATATCCGGGCGGTGGCAGAAATAGAGGTCGAGATAGTCGACCTGCAGGCGCTTCAGCGCGGCATGGGCGGCGTCGGTGACGTGCTTGGCCGAAAGCCCTTTCTGCGTCGGCTTCGCGCCGCCCCAGAACACTTTCGACGACACCGCATAGCTGTCGCGGCTCCAGTTCAGCGCCTTCAGCGCCTCACCCATGACGATCTCGGCATTGCCCTGCTCGTAGCCTTCGGCATTATCGAAAAAGTTGATGCCGTTGTCGTAGGCGTAACCCATGATCGAAGCGGCGGCGTCTTCGCCGACCTGCTTGCCGAAGGTCACCCAGGCGCCAAAAGAAAATTCACTGACCCGCAGGCCAGCCTTGCCGAGGCGGCGGTATTCCATGTGTCGATGTCCGTGGTTGGGGAGTCGGGGAAGGAGGCCGGCAAACTATCGTCGGTTGCCGATGGATACAACCGGGGCATGACGGTTTATTGATAATCGGCGTCGCGCCACAACCAACCCCTGCCGTTCCCACCTGGGTCATGCCCGCGAACGCGGGGACCTCCGTTTGCGATCGTGCAACGGCCAAGAAAACAGAGGTTCCCGCTTTCGCGGGAATGACCCGGTGGGTGGGGCACGACCCCAACTTAGCGCGTATGCGCGAAGGCGGGGACCCAGTGCGATCCCTCAACCTCCACCAGCGCTGCTGCCTCCCACCAGGTTCCCGCCTTCGCGGGAATGTCACCCAGTTTGGGGTCTGCGATGCGGCGAGAAGCTACCATCACTAAAGCGTTGACTTAAGCATCATACTCGATTACTTAAGTGACACCTTAAGTGAAAGGAGCCGCCATGTCAGCCCCGAACTCCCGCGCCACGGCCCGCGAATGGACCGGTCTTGCCGTCCTCGCCCTGCCGACGCTGCTGATTTCCATCGACGTCTCGGTCATTCTGCTCGCCCTCCCCAGGATCAGCGAAACGCTCGGCGCCGACAGCGCCCAGCAGCTCTGGATCATGGACATCTACGGCTTCCTGCTTGCCGGCTTCCTCATCACCATGGGGACCATCGGCGATCGCATCGGGCGGCGGAAGCTCTTGATGATCGGCGGCGCCGCCTTCGCCGCCGCTTCGGTGCTGGCCGCCTTCTCGACCTCGGCGACGATGCTGATTGCGGCGCGCGGCCTGCTCGGTATTGCCGGGGCAACGCTCTCGCCCTCGATCCTGGCGCTCATCACCAACATGTTCCACGACGAGCGGCAGCGCGGCTTCGCCATCTCGATCTGGCTCACCTGCTTCATGGGCGGCATGCTGCTCGGGCCGCTGGTTGGCGGCGTCATGCTCGAGCATTTCTGGTGGGGCGCTCCGTTCCTGCTCGGCGTGCCGGTGATGCTGCTGCTGCTGGTCACCGCCCCGGCGCTCTTGCCCGAATACAAGGCGCCGCAGGCCGGCCGACTCGACCTCGTAAGCGTCATCCTGTCGCTCGGCGCCATCCTGCCCATGGTCTATGGGTTGAAGGAACTGGCCAAGGGCGATGTGTCGCTTGCCCCCTTCGGCGCCATCGGCTTCGGGCTGCTGCTGGCCATCGTCTTTATCCGTCGCCAGGTGACGCTGGCCCATCCGCTGGTCGATCTGAAGCTGTTCAGGAACGGCGCCTTCACTGCGGTGATCGGGGCGATGTTCCTCATCACCGTCACCGGCGCCATCATGGTGCTGACGGCGCAGTATTTTCAGCTCGTTGCCGGTCTTACCCCGCTTTGGGCCGGGCTCTGCGGCCTGCCGGCGATCCTGTTGATGATCGTCGCCTTCATGCTGGCGCCCAAGCTGGCGCAGACCATCCGCCCCGGCCTGCTCATCGCCTCCGGCATGGGCGTCGCCATTATCGGCCTGCTGATCGTGGTGTTCCTCATCCATAGCCATGGCGTGCCCGCGGTGATCGTCGGCTTCGCCCTGTTCAACTTGGGCTGCGCGCCGATGGTGACGCTGGGCACCGGCATCATGATGGGCTTTGTCGCGCCGGAACGGGCCGGTGCGGCCGCCGCCCTGCAGGAGACCTCGTCCGAGTTCGGCTTCTCGCTCGGCATCGCCGCGCTCGGCAGCCTTGGCACCCTGGTCTATCGCAGCCTGCTGGCCGGCAACCTGCCGGCCGGGCTGACCGAGGCGCAGACGCATCTCGCCACCGAAACGCTGGCCGGCGCGGCTGGTGTCGCTGCCAGCCTCCCCGATGGCGCGCCGTTGCTCACCGCCGCCAGTGCTGCCTTCACCGCGGCGCTGCAGCTGGTGGCGGCGGTGGAGGCCAGCGTGCTGCTGCTGATCGCCATTGTCGCCCTTACCGCTTTGCGCGGTGTCAAACCCCTGGGCGCCGGCGCCGGCGCTCACCCCACTCCGCTTGAGGCGGATAGCAAAGACCGTCTGGCTGCTGCCCAGTGACGGTCCGGCCGGCGGTGGGACAAGCGCTGGGTACGTGAACCCCGCCGCCGGCTATCTCACGCTACTATGGGCTGCCTTGTTCGGGCCGCCCATTACCGCCAAGCTGGGCCAAAGGAGTTCAGCATGCGGTTCATCATCTACGGCGTCGGCGCCATCGGCGGCACCTTCGCGGCGTCCCTCGCCAGCGCCGGCCACGATGTGGTCGGCATCGCCCGCGGCGATATGCTGGCGGCAATCCGGAACAATGGCGGGCTGATGTTCCGCACCACCACGACTGCGCAACTGGTGAACTTCCCGGTGGTCGGTGCGCCTGGCGAGCTGGCATTCCGGCCTGACGACGTCATCTTCCTCACCATGAAGGGTCAGCATACGGCTCCGGCACTTGACGAGTTGCGGGCCGCCGGCGTCACGACCCAAGCGGTGGTCTGCGCCCAGAACGGCGTCAACAACGAGCGGCTGGCGCTGCGGCTGTTCCCTAACGTCTACGCCATGACGGTGATGCTCCCGGCCGATTACGTGACGCCGGGCGAAGTGATCTGCTACGGCACGCCCAAGCGTGGGCTCATCGACCTCGGCCGCTATCCGCATGGGCTCGACGACAACGTCGCGGCGATCGCCACTGCCTTCGACAGCTCCGGTTTTGCTGCCTTTCCGCTCGAGCAGGTGATGCGCTCCAAGTACGGCAAGCTGCGCGACAATCTCGGCAATGTGGTCGAGGCGGCGCTCGGCCATGGCAGTCGCTCCGGCCCGCTGCTGGATGCGATCCAGGCCGAGGCCGAAGCGGTCTATGCCGCCGCCGGCATCGACTGGGTGGCGGTCGGCAATGCCGATCCGCGCCGCAAGGGCCTGATGGAAATGGGCGCCGTCGCCGGCGTCACCCGCACTGGCGGCTCCTCGATCCAGAGCCTCAAACGCGGCGCCGGCACCATCGAAACCGATTACCTCAATGGCGAGATCGTGTTGCTCGGCCGGTTGTACGGGGTGCCGACCCCGCTCAACGCCGGGCTGGTCACGATCGGCCACGTGCTGGTGGCCAAGGGGGCCAAGCCGGGCAGCATGAGCGAGGCGGAGCTGCGGGCGCGGTTGGGGCTTTAGTCACGATTGGAGCTTTGGGCGCCTCAAACTCGATCTATCGCTTCCCTCCCCTCAAGGGGCAGGGCTATCGCATATGGGGCACTGACAGTAGTTGGGTGGCCTTCTCCCACAAGGGGAGAAGGCACTCACACAACGGCCGGTGGCTTTCCATATGCGATAGCCATGCCTCAAGGGCGAGGGGAGGGCGCGGCCGGTGGTCGAGTCCCCCTAGAACAACACCACGCTGCGGATGCTTTCGCCGTGGTGCATCAGCTCGAACCCCTGGTTGATGTCCTCGAGCCTGAGCGTGTGGGTGATCATCGGGTCGATCTCGAGCTTGCCGCTCATGTACCAGTCGACGATTTTCGGCACGTCGGTACGGCCGCGGGCGCCGCCAAAGGCCGTGCCCATCCAGGTGCGGCCGGTGACCAGCTGGAACGGACGGGTGGAGATCTCCTGCCCGGCGCCGGCCACCCCGATCACCACCGATTTGCCCCAGCCGCGGTGGCTCGCTTCCAGCGCCTGCCGCATCACCGTGGTGTTGCCGGTGCAATCGAAGGTGTAGTCGGCGCCGCCGATCTGATCGGCTCCGCGCTTGGTGAGGTTGACCAGGTGCGGGACGATGTCGCCCTCGATTTCCTTGGGGTTGACGAAGTGCGTCATGCCGAAGCGCTCGCCCCAGGCGCGCTTGTCGTTATTGATGTCGACACCGATGATCATGTCGGCGCCAGCAAGCTTCAGCCCCTGCACCACGTTGAGCCCGATACCGCCCAGCCCGAACACCACGGCGGTGGCGCCGGCCTCGACCTTGGCGGTATTGAGCACCGCGCCGACCCCGGTGGTGACGCCGCAGCCGATATAGAACACCTTGTCGAACGGTGCCCTGGGATCGATCTTCGCCAGCGCGATCTCGGGCAGCACCGTGTGGTTCGAAAAAGTCGAGCAGCCCATATAGTGGTAGATGGTCTGGCCCTTGTAGGAGAAGCGCGAGGTGCCGTCCGGCATCAGGCCCTTGCCCTGGGTGGCGCGGATCGCCGTGCAGAGGTTGGTCTTGCGGCTCAGACAGCTCGGGCACTCCCGGCATTCGGGCGTATAGAGCGGGATCACGTGGTCGCCCGGCTTGAGGCTGGTGACGCCGGCGCCGACCTCCAGCACCACGCCGGCCCCCTCGTGGCCGAGGATCGAGGGGAACAACCCCTCGGGATCGGCGCCCGACAGCGTGAACGCGTCGGTGTGGCAGATGCCGGTGGCCTTGATCTCGACCAGCACTTCGCCGGCCTTGGGGCCCTCGAGATCGAGCTCGACGATTTCGAGCGGCTTGCCTGCCGCGAATGCCACTGCCGCCCGTGTCTTCATCAGTCCTGCTCCAGCTCGAATCCTGTTGCGCACCATAGCCGCTCGAGGCGGCAAGCACAGTCCGGACGCATCACCTTGCGTCGGAGGGCCATCGGCGCTATATGAGCGCCAACAACATCTCTGGCTCTAAGCGAGAGTGGGGTGCCGACCGGGCCCCCGCTCTTTTTGTTTTCTTGAGACCCATCGCAACAGCATGACCTTCGATCTCACCGAAAAGCGCTACATCAAGGAGACCGGCCTCGAGCAGCGGATCGCCCGCATCGTCGAGCCGGTCGCCAATGATCTCGGCTACAGCCTCGTGCGTGTGAAGATGACGCAGGAGAACGGCCTGACGCTGCAGATCATGGCCGAAGACGGTAATGGCCGCTTTGCCATCACCGACTGCGAGCGGCTGAGCAAGGACGTCTCGCCGGTGCTCGACGTCGAGGATCCGATCGACCGCGAGTATCACCTCGAAGTGTCGTCGCCCGGCATCGACCGGCCGCTGGTCCGCGCCCGCGATTTTGCCGCCTATATCGGCCACGAGGCCAAGGTCGAACTATCCGACCTGCTCGATGGCCGCCGCCGCTTCCGCGGGCTGATCAAGGCGGTCGATGGCGACCATGTCGTCATCACCCTGCCGGACGTCCCCAAGGGCACCGATCCGGATTTTCGGCTGCCGCTGACCATGCTGGCTGAAGCCAAGCTGGTGATGACCGACAAGCTGATGAACATGGCGCAGGTCGACCAAGCAGAATTCCCCATCGACGACGATGAAGACATCGAGACCGTCGAACTCTCGGACGATCCGGAGGCCGATACGGCCGAGGACGCCGACCAGTCAAAATCTGTATCTGAAAAAGACGCTTCCACTGAGGAGACAAACTAAATGGCCGTTAGCGCGAACCGCCTGGAGCTGCTCCAGATCGCTGATGCCGTCGCCCGCGAGAAGTCGATCGATCGCATGATCGTCATCGAGTCGATGCAGGACGCGATCGAAAAGGCGGCCAAGACCCGCTACGGCGCCGAGACCAATGTCCGCGCCGAGATCAACCCCAAGACCGGCGAGCTGCGCCTGTGGCGGCTGCTCGAAGTGGTCGAGGCGGTGGAAGAGCCCGGGCGTCAGGTCGAGCTCAAGTACGCCAAGACCAAGAACGATGCCGCCAAGCTCGGCGACTTCCTCACCGAGCCGCTGCCGCCGATCGAGTTCGGCCGCATCGCCGCCCAGTCGGCCAAGCAAGTGATCGTGCAGAAGGTGCGCGATGCCGAGCGTGACCGCATGTACGAAGAGTACATCAACCGCGTCGGCGAGATCGTCAACGGTACGGTCAAGCGCGTCGAGTACGGCAATGTCATCGTCGATCTGGGCCGTGGCGAAGCCATCATCCGCCGCGACGAACTGATCCCGCGCGAGCTCTATCGCTACGGCGACCGCGTCCGCGCCTATATCTATGATGTGCGCCGCGAGCAGCGTGGCCCGCAGATTTTCCTCTCCCGCACCCATCCGCAGTTCATGGCGAAGCTGTTCATGCAGGAAGTGCCGGAGATCTACGATGGCATCATCGCCATCCGCTCGATCGCCCGCGATCCGGGCAGCCGTGCCAAGATCGCCGTGACCTCGTCGGATTCCTCGATCGACCCGGTCGGCGCCTGCGTCGGTATGCGCGGCTCGCGCGTCCAGGCGGTGGTCGCCGAACTGCAGGGCGAAAAGATCGACATCATCCCGTGGACCGAATCGATCGCCGACCTCGTCGTGTCGGCGCTGCAGCCGGCTGACGTGGCGAAGGTCGTGCTCGACGAGCAGGCCGAGCGCATCGAAGTCGTGGTGCCCGATGAGCAGCTCAGCCTCGCCATCGGCCGCCGTGGCCAGAACGTGCGCCTCGCCTCGCAGCTGATCGGCTGGGATATCGACATCCTCACCGAAGCCGAAGAGTCCGAGCGTCGCCAGAAGGAATTCACCGAGCGCTCTGCTTTGTTCATGCAGGCCCTTGATGTTGACGAGATGGTTGCCCAACTACTGGCTTCCGAAGGCTTCTCCTCGGTCGAGGAGCTCGCCTATATCGACGCTTCGGAAATCGCCTCGATCCAGGGTTTTGACGAAGAGACCGCGGCGGAAATCCAGCAGCGCGCTTCCGACTACCTGGCGGCGATCGAGAAGGCCAATGACGACGAGCGCATCAAGCTCGGCGTCGAGGACGAGCTCTATGAGATCCCGGGCCTGAATGCGGCGATGCTCGTCGCGCTGGGCAAGGAAGAGATCAAGAACGTCGAGGACTTTGCCGGTTGCGCCGCCGACGACCTGGTGGGCTGGACCGAACGCAAGGACGGCGAGACCAAGCGGTTCGAGGGCACCTTCAAGGATTTCCCGGTGAGCCGTGAGGAAGCCGAGGAAATGATCCTGCAGGCCCGTCTCAAGGCCGGCTGGATCACTGAAGCCGATCTCGCGGTGGCCGACGAGGCCACCGAGCTGGAAGAAGGGGCGCCCGCGTAATCGGGAGGTCTCGAACCCGGTGCCGCGTCGCGAAGAAACCGAAAGGCAATGCGCCCTCACCCGTGAGGTGAAGCCGATTGTCGAACTGATCCGCTTCGCCGTCTCACCCGACGGCGAGGTGGTGCCCGATACCGACGGCAAGGCCGAAGGGCGCGGCGTCTGGATTACCCTTGGCCTGAAGACCGTGGCCGAGGCGCAAAAGAAGAAGGCCTTCGCCAAAAGCCTCAAGGCCGAGGTGAAGGTGCCCGACGATCTCGCCGGTCTGACCCGGCGCCGGCTGGAGGAGCGACTGCTCAGTTCGCTCTCCCTGGCGCGCAAGGCGGGGCAGCTGGTGACCGGCTCGACCAAGGTCAAGGCGGCGATCGAGGCGGGTGAAGTGCAGGCTCTCCTCACCGCGACCGACGCGGCCGAGGACGGCAGGAACAAGCTCCTGGGTTCGCTCAAGGGCTACACGATGGCGGCGGAAGAGGCGGGTTTTGAGCCCGTCTTAACTCCGCATTTCGAATTGCTCGATTCGGGTCAAATGGGTTTGGCACTCGGGATCGAAAATGTGATACATGCTGCGCTCATCAAGGGGGGCGCGGCCCAGGCGGCGGTGCAACGAGCTGAAAGGCTGGCTCGTTACATCGCCAACTAGACGGGTTGTTTGAGCGGCGCAGCAGCGCTATGCCGCCCCCTGAGCCCTACAATCGGACTTGGTCAGAGAGCGCGAAGCCGCGCTTTCGTGGACAGGTTTCGTGAAGGAAGACGCGAGTTACATGGCTGATAACGACGACAAGCGCGAAGATTCTGGTGCCGGCGGCAAGAAGACGCTGTCATTGAAGGGAGGCCCCTCGATGGGGGCACGCCCCAATGTGGCACGTTCGTCGCGGAACACTGTGGTCGTCGAGAAGCGCACCCGTTTCGTGCCGCCCGGCGCGCCGGTGCACACGCCGCACACCCCACACACGCCGCGCCCGCCGCAGGGTGGTGGTGGCGGTGCCCCGTCCCAGGGTTCGGGTCGCCCCGCTTCGTCGGGTGCGCCGTCGGGCAATCGCCCGTACCAGTCCAACCAGGGCCGGCCGCCGCTCCGTTCGGGCGCCGCACCGCGTCCGGGTGGTGGGCTGAGCGCCACCGAGGCCGATGCCCGGGCCCGCGCCCTGCGTGAAGCCGCCGGCCGCCAGGCCGAGGACGAAGCCCGCGCCCGCGCCGAAGAGGCTCGCCGCATCGAGGAAGACGCGCGTCGCCGCGCCCTCCGCGAGGAAGCGCAGAAGGCCGAAGAGGCAAAGCAGCTGGCCGCTGAAGGCGAGCGTGCTCTCGAGGCCGTGTCGGAAATCTCGACCGTGTCGCGTGAGCCGCGCGTTTCTCCGGCACGTCGCGCCGCGGCAACGCCGGGCGCCCGTCCGGCCGCTCCCGCAGCTGACCTGCCGCCGACGCCGCCGTCGGAAGCCGATGGCCGCAAGACTCGTACGGCTCCCGCGGCGCGTCCGCTGGTCAACGCTGCCGAACTCGAGAACGCCCGTCGTGGGGGCGCTGCCCGCGTTGCAGCAACGCCCGAGCGTCCGACCCGGCGTGCCGGCGAGGAAGCCTTCGCCCGGGCCCGCCTGACCGTCACCAATGCCGGCTCGGAATCCGATCGCGACAAGGGACCGTCGCTGGCCGCCATGCGTCGCCGTCGCGACAAGAAGATGGGCCGCAACCAGCAGCAGGCGCCCAAGCTCAGCCGTGAAGTGACCATTCCTGAGGCGATCACCGTCCAGGAACTGGCCAACCGCATGGCCGAACGTGCCGTCGATATCATCAAGATCCTGATGGCCCAGGGCCAGATGGTGAAGATCACCGACGTCATCGACAGCGATACCGCCGAACTGATCGCCACCGAACTCGGCCATACCGTCAAGCGCGTCTCCGACGCCGACGTGGAAGAGGGTCTCTATGACATCCCGGCCGACGACAAGGCCGAGGACCTGACCAACCGCGCGCCGGTGGTGACCATTATGGGTCACGTCGACCACGGCAAGACCTCGCTGCTCGACGCCATCCGCGAGACCAACGTGGTTTCCGGTGAAGCCGGCGGCATCACCCAGCACATCGGTGCCTATCAGGTCGAAAAGAACGGCCAGAAGATCACCTTCCTCGACACCCCGGGCCACGAGGCGTTCACCGCCATGCGCGCCCGCGGCGCCCAGGCCACCGATATCGCGGTGCTGGTGGTGGCGGCCGATGACGGCGTCATGCCGCAGACCATCGAATCCATCAAGCACGCCAAGGCGGCCGGGGTTCCGATCATTGTCGCCATCAACAAGATGGACAAGCCGAGTGCCAATCCGCAGCGCGTTCGCACCGAACTGCTGCAACACGAAGTGTTCGTCGAATCGATGGGCGGCGATGTGCTCGACGTGGAAGTCTCGGCGGTCACCAAGGCCGGCCTCGACAAACTGCTCGAAACCATCCTGCTGCAGGCCGAAGTGCTGGAGCTCAAGGTGGCCCGCGATGGGCGCGCCGAGGGCCTCGTTATCGAAGCCAAGCTCGATCGCGGCCGCGGTGCGGTGGCGACGGTCCTCGTGCAGCGCGGCACGCTGTCGATCGGCGACATCGTCGTCGCCGGCACCGAGTTTGCCCGCGTTCGCGCGCTGATCAACGACAAGGGCGAGCAGGTGAAGGAAGCCGGCCCGTCCATTCCGGTGGAAGTGCTGGGCTTTACCGGCGTGCCGTCGGCCGGCGACCGCTTCTCGGTGGTCGAGACCGAAGCACGGGCTCGTGAAGTCACCGAGTATCGTCAGCGCCTGATCCGTGAGAAGACCGCGGGCGGCGGCGCCACCAGCCTCGAGCAGATGATGAATCAGCTCAAGGCCTCGGGCATCGCCAAGTTCCCGCTGATCATCAAGGGTGACGTGCAGGGCTCGGTCGAAGCGATCAACGCCTCGCTCAACAAGCTCTCGACCGACGAAGTGTCGGCGCAGATCCTGATGAGTGGCGTCGGCGCCATCACCGAATCCGACGTGACGCTGGCTTCGGCTTCGAACGCCATCATCATCGGCTTCAACGTCCGTGCCAACAAGCAGGCCTCCGACCTCGCCACCCGCGAGGGCATCGAAATCCGCTACTACAACATCATCTACGACCTCGTGGATGACGTGAAGGCAGCGATGTCGGGTCTGCTGAAGCCGGAGCGTCGCGAGACCTTCATCGGCTACGCTTCGATCAAGGAAGTGTTCCAGATCACCAAGGTCGGCAAGGTCGCCGGCTGCCAGGTCACCGAGGGCATCGTCGAACGCGGCGCCGGCGTGCGCCTGCTGCGCGACAACGTGGTGATCCACGAAGGCAAGCTGAAAACGCTCAAGCGCTTCAAGGATGAAGTCAAGGAAGTCCCGGTCGGCCAGGAATGCGGCATGGCCTTCGAGAACTACGAAGACATCCGCGCCGGCGACGTCATCGAGTGCTTCCGTGTCGAGAGCGTGGTCCGTTCGCTCTAGGCGATGGTCGACAAGCAATCAAAGAGAGCGCCTGGTGGAAGCCCGGCGCTCTCTTTTCTTTTGGCGGGTGCGAAGGCGGTTGTCGTCATCGTAACAGTGCTGGTGGTGCTGATCGGCGGCTGGCTGGCCTGGTGGTGGTATCGCCCGGACCTCCTTTTCGACCCGATTAGCCGACATGTTCACACTGGATTTCTCGAATGCCGCGACGGAGGACGCTGCCCGGCCGACGTGGCTGGCTGGAAATCGATGGTGCCGGAGATATTCGCTATCGGCGAGCCGAGAGATCAGGTCGTTAAGCGGCTGCGCGCAGCAGGCTTCGACGGTTGGGTAACCGACCAGCCTGAAGAGCACTATGCGCAGTCTGGCGCTGCGATGTCGCCATTCCCATGCAGCAGTTACTACAATGTTCGAGTGACCTTCGACGCATCAAAGCGCCTGGTGACGGCTGAAAGCACCTTTAACGGGACGCCTAGTTGCCTATGAGGTGCCGCGGCAACATCGGTAGTGGGGGTCTGCCCTTAGCCAGTTGCACGAACAGGCTGAGAACCGTCACTGTTGGCCATGACCGAACCCGTCCTCACGCTCACCTACACCCTGACCGCCGCCGACGCGCTGGCCTATGAAGCCCTGCCGCGCGAGATGGTTGGCTGGCGCAAATGGCTGCTGCTGGTCTGGCTCGCCGTCGCCGGCGGGCTGGTGGCGTTCCTGCCGGCGGAGTGGATCGGGCCGGAATGGGGCTGGCGCTTCTGGCTCGTTGCGCTGGCGCTGGTCGGTATCGCTTATGGATTGGCCACCGCAGCGATGACGCTGGCAACGCACCGCCGGGCGCGTCGTCGCGTACCGGCGCCTATGGTCGCAACGCTGGAGCAATGGGGTGACCATCTTGCAGTGACAACGGCCGAGCTGCAGCTGTTCATCGCCTACGAAACCATCGCCGATGTCGCCATCGGCAAGTCCCACGTCTTCATCACCGCGCCACCCGAGGCGCTGATCGTGCCGCTTACGGCGTTCCCCGACCGGGATGAGATGACGGCGTTTGGCGAGGACATCGACCGGCTGTCGCACCAGGCCGCCCCCTGACCCGCTCGCCTACCTGCCCGAATTGCTGGTTTCGCCGCAACGCGCTCCACCCTAGAGTTGTTCTCGATTTCAGGATGATTTTCGATGCGTGGCGTTGGCGGTAGAGTCGGGGGCGGGGGACGTGGGGCGAACGGCCCGGACATCCCCGATGCCTTGCCGTTCGATAAGGGCGAGCGGCTCAAAACTTTCCGCCACCTCGGGCGGTTGTTCGCTCAGATGTGGCGCACCAGCCCCTGGTTGATGGGCTTGAGTATCGCGCTTCGGCTGGTGGTCGCCATCCAGCCGCCGCTGGTGCTGCTGCTCACCAAGCTGATCATCGATGAGGTAGTTCACCAGACCAGCCTCGGCGTGCCCGGCCCGGAACTGAGCGATTGGCTGGCGAGCGGCCGGCTCAGCTTCCTGATGGCGCTGCTGGCCGGCGAGTTCGTGCTGGTCTTCGCCCGCGATGCGTTCAACCGCGCCATCAACGTGGTCGATAATATCCTCGGCGAGAGCCACTCCAACGCCGTCAGCCTCGAGCTGATGGAACATGCCGCGAAGCTCGATCTCAAGCACTTCGAGCAGTCGGAATACCAGGATCGGTTGGAGCGGGCGCGCCGCCAGGCCTCGAGCCGCTCGACCGTCATCTCGCAGGTGTTCGGCCAGGCGCAGGCGATGATCACCGCCATTGCGCTCGCCGCCGGGCTCTTCGTCTATGCGCCGCTGCTGATCGGGCTGCTGGCGCTGGCGCTGATCCCGGCCGTGGGGGGCGAGTTCCGTTTCAATCGGCTGGCCTACTGGATCTCGCATAACCGCTCGCCCGAGCGGCGGCAGCTCGAATACCTGCGCCAGATCGGTGCCAGCGCCGACAGCGCCAAGGAGATCAAGCTGTTCGGGCTCGGCGAGTTCCTTTCCGGCCGCTTCAAGGGGCTGAGTGACCAGATCCTGATCGAGAACCGGAACCTCTCGATCAAGCGCGCCCTGCAGACCGGGCTGCTCGCCTCGATCTCGACCCTCACCTACTATGCCGCTTACGCCTATATCGTCTGGCGGACCCTCCATGGCGAGTTCTCCATCGGCACGCTGGTGTTCCTGTCGGGCAGCTTCTCGCAACTCAACGGCTACCTGCAGCAGATTTTGATTGGCTTCACCCAGATCGCCGGGCAATCGCTCTATCTCGACGACCTGTTCAGCTTCTTCGAGATCAAGCCGACCATCCTCGACCCTAAACACCCAAAACCTTTCCCGCTGCCGGTGAAGCAGGGGCTGGTGTTCGAGAATGTCGGCTTCCGCTATCCGGGCTCGGAAAACTGGGCGGTGCGCAACCTGAGTTTTGCCGTACCGGCCGGCGAGACGCTGGCGCTGGTGGGCGAGAACGGCGCCGGCAAGACCACCATCGTCAAGCTGATGACCCGGCTCTACGACCCCGACGAGGGCCGCATCACCCTCGATGGCATTGATCTCAAGGAGTTCGCCACGGCGGATCTCCGCACCCATATCGGCGTGATCTTTCAGGATTTCCTGCGCTACAGTTTTACTGCCTCGGACAATATCGGGGTCGGCCGCATCGAGGTGGCGGGCGACCGCGACCGCATCGTCTCGGCCGCCGAGCAGAGTCTTGCCGACCCGGTGATCCGCAAACTCCCCGAGGGTTATGACCAGATGCTCGGCCGCACTTTTCTGAAGGGCCAGGATTTGTCAGGCGGCGAATGGCAGAAGATCGCCATTGCCCGCGCCTACATGCGCAATGCCGAGATTATCATCCTCGATGAGCCGACCGCGGCGCTCGATGCGCGCGCCGAGGCCGAGGTGTTCACCCGCTTCAAGAACCTCGCCGAGGGCACTACGGCAGTGCTGATCTCGCACCGCTTCTCCACCGTCCGCATGGCCGACCGCATCGTCGTCCTCGCCGACGGCAAGGTGGAGGAGCAGGGCACCCACGCCGAGCTGATGGCGAATGGCGGGCGCTACGCCGAGCTGTTCGAGCTGCAGGCACAGGGGTATCGGTGAAGTGCACCGTCGGTGGTCTCGCGTCCCCTCGCCCCTTTGGGGAGAGGGTCAGGGTGAGGG
>Ga0209902_100652_pt1 | contig 30870 bp, 26 predicted proteins | sample FECB27metaG_FD_188304 | JGI IMG/M metagenome (GOLD analysis project Ga0209902, IMG submission 188304) | Cyanobacterial communities from the Joint Genome Institute, California, USA - FECB-27 (SPAdes) (version 2) | ecosystem: Environmental > Aquatic > Thermal springs > Hot (42-90C) > Microbial mats...
AGCAGAACCAGGCCCGCCAGCAACAGCAGGCCCAGCAGGAACAGGTCCGTCGCCAGCAGGAGCAGCAACAGCAAGCCCAGCAGAACCAGGCCCGCCAGCAACAGCAGGCCCAGCAGGAGCAGGCACGCCGCCAGCAGATGCAACAGCAGCAGGTCGCGCAGAACCAGGCACGGCAGCAACAGCAGCAGGCCGCCCAGCAGGCACAGCAGCAGGAACAGGCGCGGCGCCAGCAGATGCAGCAACAACAGCAGCAGCAACAACAGGCCGCGCAACGCCAGCAACAGCAGGCCCAGCAGCAACAGGAGCAGATCCGTCGCCAGCAGCAGCAAGCGCAACAGGCCCAGCAACAAGCCCAGCAGCAGGCCATGCAGCGGCAACAGCAGCAGACTCAACAGGCGCAGCAAGCCCAGCAGCAGGCGATGCAACGCCAACAGCAGCAGGCCCAACAGGCTCAGCAACAGGCCGCGCAGCGCCAGCAGCAACAGGCCCAGCAGATGCAGCAACGGCAGGCGCAAGCTCAAGCGCAGGCCCAGGCACAAGCCCAGGCAGCCGCGCACCGCAACCGCCCGCCCGGCGATCAGCGTCCGCAGTGACGGCAGGCGCCCCGGTGCGCCGCCCGATCGAAGCCTTCAGCCCCCAGCAAAAAGGCGCATGCGAGTCCTTCGCATGCGCCTTTTTCACGTCGGGTGCGGCGTGCTTCAGCGGCCCTTGCCGATCTCCGTCAGCAGCCGCGTCACCAGGTACAGCCGCGGCACGATCGAGTCGACCTCGATGTACTCGTCGCGCGCGTGGTAGCCGAAGCCCGCGAGGCCGAAGCTCTCGACCACCGTTGCCTTGCCCGAGCGCCCCGCGTAACCCGCGTCGGTGCCGCCGCCGGTCATCGGCGTGAGCGCGAGTTCGCGGTCGATCTCCTTGTAGATCGCCTGCGCCTTCTCGGCCAGCGCGCGGCCCTTCTCGCCCGCCACGAAGGCCGGGCGGCCCACCTCCACCTTCACCGTCGTCTCGGTGTCGGCAATCAGCTTGCCGCTCGCGATCTTCGCCTGCAGCGCCGCGTCGAGCTTCTTCTCCGCGCCGGGCTCGGTGATGCGCACGTCGCCGAGCGCCTGCGCCTTCTCGGTGATCTGGTTGATCGGGCCCACCGCGCGCGCCACCGTCCAGTTGAGCGTCACGCCCGGGATGTCCTTCGCGAGGTCCTTGGTCTGCAGCATCTGGTACGAGAGTTCGTACAGCGCATTGCGGCCCAGTTCGGGCGCCGCGCCCGCGTGCGAGGCGCGGCCCTTCACCTCGAGCGTGGCCTGCGCGATGCCGGCCGCGCCGAGCAGCAGCGATTCGCCCTTCACCACCGACTTCGCCGCCGTCGGCTCGAACGACAGCACCGTGTCGTGCAGGTCGGCCGTGGTCGCGATCAGCTCGCCCGAACCCACCGAGCCCACTTCCTCGTCGGGATTCATCAGCACCGTGAGCGTGTCGTAGTCGCGCCAGCCCGCGTCGGCCAGGATCTTGAGCGAGGCCATCATCACCGCCAGCCCGCCCTTGTCGTCCGCGATGCCGGGCCCGTAGATGCGGTTGCCGTCGACCTTGTAGGGCTGCGAGTTCAGGATGCCGGGCTGGTAGACCGTGTCCATGTGGCCCTGCAGCATGATCTTGCGCTTGCCGTTGCCCTTCATCGTGCCGATCACGATGTCGGCCCCCGCCCCGGCCGTCGCCTTGCGCCGCTCGACCTTGAAGCCGGCCGCCTTGAGCCGGCCTTCCACCACGTCGGCCATCTTCATCAGCCCGTCGACATTGAGGCTGCCCGACTCGATCAGCACCATCTCCTTGAGGTTCTCGATCACCGCGGGTTGCGCCTTCTCGGCCGCGGCGAGCAGCTTGGCGTCGGGGGCGGCATGGGCGGCGGTCGCGGCGCCCAGGGCGAAGGCGCAGGCCAGCGCGATGGAGCGCAGCGAGAAGATGGGTGAGGAAGGTTGAGTCATGAGGGTTCCCTTTTGTTGGAGTGAATGGCGAGCGGAAGGATAGCGAGGTGGGGTGGGATGAGGAGCAAATTGGTGACAGGGCAAGACGCCGAGATAACGCGAAACGACCTCTCTTCGACGGGTTTGAAACTTGACGGCATTCGCTGTGAACGCGTACATTGGCGGCGCCTCGTGATGAGCGAGGCCGGGTTTAGCAGCTCGAAGACATCCTGCGACGAAAGCCGCAGTCACCGCACTTGGTCTGCGGCTTTTTCGTTCGCGCCTCCTTTTTAGGCGGCTCGGATGGGAGGGCTCGCGCCCTGCCGGCGTTCGCAAGGATGTCCCGGTCTGCTAACCCGTTCGAGCCGCCGCCCTCGTTTAGCAGCGGGTGCGTCGGTTGTAGCAAATCGACATCCTTGGAGGCCATGGCCAACGACTCAAACGCGACCGGCGATGCCCGCGCGCCCTCTCGCCCTCTTCCCCAGTTCAGAGCCTTCGAATGGATTCCGCGCGAAGGACTCGACCCAGGCATCCACCACCGCGCTTCGTTTCTGAACGATGCGCGCGACGTGGTGCAAGGTGCGCAATTGCTGGTTCAACTGCTGCAGTGGGATGAAGAGCGGCACGACGCCGCGTCATCCGATACCGACCCCGCCCCTGTGCTCGACGCGTGCCAGCGCGGTTCGCTGCAGCGGTTCGTTGCGGTGTCGCTGAGTTTGCTTCATGCCCGGATCGAGGAGCAGTGCGAGACGATGAGGAAATAGCGGAGGTCCACCAGTCAACACTGACGCAACACGGCGTGAGAGCGAATTGGGTCGGCGGACGCGCCCACGATCAAGCGCGTGAATCGAAGGGATCGAGTGGTTGCTCGAGACTGAATGCTGTCGGTCGCAAAATTGCCTTGAAAGACAGCTAGCAACAGCAGCCGACTTTGGGCAATGCTGGAATAACTACCGTAGTAGCCGCTCGTCCGGACCTGGTTAGCATTGGGCCGACTGATCTAGTCCAGGCCCGAATCAAGCCGGCCGACCCTTACCAAATCGGTGAAGCGGCTGAAGTCTTCATAGAAGATCGCCAAGTTGCCCCAGGGGGCGTACTAGCTCAAGTCTCCGGTGGACGGCGTGTAGCAAGAGCGCCGCGAGGTTGCGCGCGCTGGCTTGCTCGTCGAGGGTGGTGGTCGCGATGACGGTGCCCTCGGAAGTGATCTGGATCTTCGTCGTTTACCCCGACCAGCGGGGCAGCATTTTCGCGGGTCAGGCATTGAACACCGGTCAACGCCGGCACAAGCGCCACCGCTGCGATGGCTGCCATGATGGGTCCCAAGCTCAACAAGTCCACGCGACCTACGCCCTCGTCACCGTCAGGGCCAGGTCTTCAACATCATGGATATTGAGGAAGGTCTGCACCGCGCTGACCGCGACAGTGGTCAACATGATGACACTGGCCAAAGCGACCGCAGAGTCAAGCTGGGATCGAAATTGCACGATGCTTTCGGGGAGCTGAGCCGCTGGATGGGGGCGACAGTGCCAGTGCCAGTGCCAGTGCCAGTGCCAAGGTGGCGTTCCTTGGCCTGCCAAAGATCCTAATCTTGTGCATTTCACTGAAAATGAGGGGGTCGCAAATGAGGAACGTGTCATGAACTCTGGTGATGGCCCAAAGGTTTTCGTCTCATACGCTTGGTCAAGTCCTGACCATGAGCAGTGGGTTTTGGATCTTTGCGAGCGCCTTGTGGAGGCCAGCGTCGACATCATTCTCGACAAATGGGACTTAAGGGAGGGGCAAAACTCCTACCAGTTCATGGAGCGAATTGTCAATGACCCTGCAATCAGGAAAGTCATCATCATTTCGGATCGCATCTATGCTGAAAAGTCCAATGACCGCCGCGGCGGAGCGGGGACCGAAGCCCAGATCATCTCCCCCAAGCTTTATTCTGGAAAAGACGAAGGTCGCTTCGCACTTGTCGTCAGAGAGCGCTCGGAAAGTGGCGAGCCGTTCGTGCCGACTTACTACCATGGGCGAATATTCATCGACATGAGCACTGATGAACTAGCTGACAGCAACCTAGAGCAATTGCTGCGCTGGATCTTCGACAAGCCCTTGCATCAGCGTCCACCTTTGGGGACGAGGCCATCATTCTTGACTGATGAGCCTGAAGTCGGTCTTGGCACCGAGTTCGCCGCGAATCAGTTTCGTCGCGCGGCTAGGGGCGGTAGCGCGAACTCTGCAAACATGTTCCGGGAGTACTTGGAGTGCTTTTGCCGCAATCTTGATCGCTTTGCCATCTTGGATCCTCGTGCGACAAACAGTCTGGTCGTAAAGCAATTTGAAGCCCTTAGGCAAGCGAAAGATGAGTTCGTGAGGGTTGCCTTAGACGCCGTCGATCACGAGTCCGTTGCGAGACAGAAGCTGTCGATGTATCTTGTCCGTTTCTTTGACGATCTTTTGGAGCGATGCTATCCGGCGAAGAGGGACCGAGAGACGACCGACCACTTTAAGCTGCTAGCTCACGAGCTTTTCGTATCCGTCGTAGGCATAGCTATCTGGCGCGAAGAATTTGAACTGGCGAAGAATCTTCTGGCCGCGCCCTACTTCGGCGCGATCAAGAACAGGTACCGCGATGGCCAACGCGATTCTTACGCCGTGTTTTGGCAGGGCGATGATCGCCTCAAAGAGCTCAGGGCGCCTGAAGGTTCCGAATATCACACCCCCTTCGGACAGACACTCCAGGAGCGAGCCTCATCGGGAGCGTTGCCTCGAGACCAGTTTCTGCAGGCGGATCTGCTGATCCATCTTCGTGCTGAACTCGCAAGCGGCGATGACCGTTGGTACCCACTGACATGGATCTATTTGGGTCACCACCGAGCGCTCGAAGTCTTCATCCGTGCTCAGTCAGCGCAATTTTTCGGACAGTTGAAAGAGGTTCTCGGCATCGAATCGCTGGATCCGATTCGAGAACTTATCGCGCGCAGCAGTTCAATGGGATACGGCCGGATTCGGCTCGGCTCCAACGTGCTGAGCTATGCTGCCTTAATGCTTCCAGATGCAATAGCTACCCGTCGCTGAGCCGGAGGTTCGGCTGGACCGAGCGCCGCGACCGCTTCGGGCACTTGGCACATCGCTGTGCATAAGGAAGAATCTGGTCAATTTTACTGGCTGATGCTTTCCAGCGCACCAATCGCTTCGCGCTGCATCATCCCGCGAAGTCAGCAAAGACTGAACTCTGTCACTCGCGATCGATGGCCTGAACGGCAGCTGCGGCAATCACCGTTCGTTCGAAGACCCTATTGAGTTGAGGCTATGCAGGATGCATTCGGTTGCCGCTGGGGCGGCAACTCGTCCCAAGCCCGCGGGGTCGGAGCCTGGCGCTGGAGGGCTGGAAGTAAGCTTTAGAGGGAGCGGACGAACTCACGGGCTCAGCCAGAGCAGTCTTACTGTGCTTTAGGCTGCAGCTACCATCCAGCCACGAAATACATTGAACACCCACCATGACCTTTACCGAGGCATTCGCAAAGTATGGCGCCACATTGCGCAACCCCCAGTGGTCGATGTCAGCTCTAGCGATTGATGGCTCCCTTGTTGTTAGCCTGTATGCGAACTGGTTTCAGAAGGGAGATCGGCCGCGCACACTCACCTATACGGACAGACTTTTTGCATGGAAGGTAACGAGGCTGGCAGGAATGAACTTCGACGACTGCTTCAGGGTGCCAAAGCGCAAGGTGCCGCAGTTCGGATCGTCCTTGCACATCCTCATCCTAGTCGGGCTCATCTCGTGGGGGAAGTTCCGGACGAACGCGCGATCAAGAAGACGTTCTCTATTTGGGAAGACTGGGAGGGCACCATTGAATACTTTGATGGCGACGAATATCGCCTCATGGTGCGTCAGGTCTAGCCCTACCTACCGGTGCGAATTCACCGAACTGCTGCTCAGTGCCCGCCGACGCGCAGCGTGGCTGTGGTCAGACTTAATACGGCTCGATGAGAGGAAATCGCTTTGACTCTAGAAATTGTCCGGAGCCGACTTGACAGGCTACTCGCCACGGAAACACCAAGAGTTGCAATGCTCACCGGCGACTGGGGCTCCGGCAAAACATACCAGTGGAAGCAGGCACTCGAAAGAGCCGAGAAAAAAGGGGTCCGCCCTCGTTACGCCTACGTCTCTTTGTTCGGCCTCACTTCACTTGCAGAGGTGCGAAAGCGCATTACGGAAGAAACAATCTCTGCGATAAAACTGCCAGGCCGCGGTGATACGGTGGGAGAAGCGGTTGAAGGTGGGTCCATTGGCTTGAAGCCGATGCAGATCATGAGAATTTTGCCGGTGATTCCCTACCTAGGGAAGCTTGAGTCTCTCGCCCAAGAGCTTTCGTTTGCGACGGTGCGAAACGCGGTCATTTGCTTCGATGATCTTGAACGCGCCCCCACCTCGTTGCGTATCGCTGACGTCTTCGGACTTGCCTCGTTCCTAAAGGAGGAAAGGCATTGCCGCGTTCTCCTCATCTCCAACCAGAAGAAGTTGGGTGATGACGCCAAGGGCGAGTTGGGCACCTACCTCGAGAAAGTCGTCGAAGAAACGGTGGATTTCGCACCGAGTCCTGAGGAGGCGTGTGCCGTTGCGCTCGGGGCGGAGCCTAGTGAAGCGGGCCAGATCCTGGCAGGGAGGCTCGTTCGTCTTGGCGTTTCCAACATTCGCGTGATCAGTCGGCTCGGCGCGCTGGCAGACGACTTGGCGAAGATCGTGAGGGGCCTTCACCCCAACGTCCTTGTCAGTGTGGTCGACACCTTGGCGCTCTTCGGAGTAGCGCACTTCATTCCACAGAAATGCTTTCCCACCACCGAATATCTTCTTGGATACGGCCGCGCCGATTGGGTTAAGTACTTCAACAAGGAAAAGAAGAAGGAGGAGCAGACCGAGCAAGAGAAACGAGAGTCGGACTGGGATAAGCTCATTGCAGGGTACGGCTACGGAGAAACGAGCCCGCTGGACAAAGAAGTCTATGCTGGCATCACCTCTGGATTCTTCAGCGAGGGAGCGGTTCGAAGCCTTGCGGAGGAGTTATCGCAGCGCATCGAAGGAGGTGGCCGGAAAGAGGCTTTCAACGATGCGATCTATCACTTTTGGTGGGGCGTCGGCGACAGCAAGGCGGCTTTCGAGCAGCTACTAGACAAAACCAAGGCTGCGCTGAACTTGATGAATGCATCTGAGTTTCACCCTGTATATGAAGTGCTGCGTGAAGTTGAAGGAAAAGACGCGGCGACGCGTCTCCTTGGCCAGTTCATCGCGGTGAACCAAGATCGCCGGGGGGCCTTGATACCGAGCGATCATTTTGGCGGCACGTATGACGCTACCTTCAAGTCCGTGCTTGAAGCGGAGGCGGAGCGTCTCAAAGAGCCGGTGGACTTGGCGAAGACGCTTGATGCAATCGACTTCAATCGCGGCTGGAATCCAGAAGACCTCGTCAAGATCGCGGAAGCGAAGTTCGACGACATCGTGCCATTGCTCACCGACGCTAAGAGCAACAGGCTGTTCGCGCGCCGATTGACAACGCTCCTCAGATTTGGTGAGAGTGAGGGGACTGCGGAGGAAAAGAAGGTGCATGAGCAGACGATCGCGTGGCTGAAAGCATTCGCTGCTACCGATCTCATTTCGGCCCTCCGCGTGAGACGCTTCCTCCCCGCCGATCCGCCCCCGGCTGCGGCCGCTTCATCTGCCTGAAGAGGAATTCGCGTCACTGCAAGCTCGAACCTAAATGCGTTTCCTTCCAACGGAACTCCAAAAGGTACGCGCGGAAGGCTCTCTTCGGAGCACGACGTACAGCCGTACATGCCACCGGTCTGTCAACTTAGGATAGAGCTTCGCAGAGACAAAGGAGGTTCCGATGGATGCTACAGAGTGGCCGGTTGGATGGCGGTTCGAGTACGAAACAACACAGTCGTCACCGGAGTCAAGGGCCTTCAATGTTGATCGTGAGGTATACCCTGACGGGGCCACGTTCTCGCACCGTTTTGAGCTCCAGAAGGGCGATCAAGGCAATGAGGACAAGGCAAAGAAGCGTCCCTTCGAGCGCGCAGAGAGCGCCCAGCAGGAAGAAGACGTATCCCAAGCTGAGAGTGACGAATGGTGGTACAGCTGGTCGTTCCGCGTGCCTGAAGACTTCCCTGACAGTGAGAACGTGGCCGGGACTGCATGCCGCGTTCATCTGAGCCAGTTCCAGCAATTCCCCGAATTTAAGCCTCCGTGGATGTTCGGGAAGCTCATCCGAGGCCCCTTCGCTATTCGCAGATTCCCGACCATCGAACTCTTGAACGCGAAGGAATGGCCCCTCATCGATGACAAGGACTTTCGAGGTACCTGGCACGACGTTTACGTGCACGCCAGATGGTGCGGCACCGACAACGGCTTCCTCAAGGTCTGGATTGGCGACAACCTGAAGCTGGACTACACCGGTTCTACTTGCCTCCTCGACGCGGGCAGGATCTATTTCAAGTACGGGATCTACCGGCCGATGCACGAGAAGAACAAACCGGCCGTCGCCTACTTCTCCAACCTCCGAAGAGGGAAGAGCCGGGCCGAGGTCGAATTGCACTCTGACGTCACACCCAGTTCGTCCTGACCTAGCGGCTAAGCCGATGGCTCGATGGTGCTGCGGCGGGTGATTTCGGCACCACCTCCACGCCCGGCAATATCGTCGGTCTCGCTGGATTCCAGTCGTTGGCGAGGGTCGTGGGCTGATACGGCTCTCGATTCGAAGCCTTCTAGTCCGCGGGAGACAGGACGGTCAGCTCGCGGTAATGAGGTCTGATGACCGCTATGCGGCAGATTTGGCCGCTTACATGCGTTCGATTGAAGGACTGCAAACGCCGCGAAGCAGCCTTCCCCCTGCTGACGATGCACAGCAAAGGGACGGAAATGCGCCCTCTCAAAGAAACTTCAGGCTCGAGATAATTTGCGCACGCTGGCCCGAGTAGCAATCTATTTGGGCAAAGCCTCAGAAGCGTCGCGCCCGCCGCCCACCTCCCCAGCCTCACCCCTGCCTGTATTCCCCAAGCCTCCGCCCCGCCGCCAACGGCAACCCCCGCAACCTCCGCCCCGTAGCATCCGCAATCGCATTCCCCAACGCCGCAGGCGCCGGCCCCTGCGATGCTTCGCCGGTCCCCAGAAACGGCGCCCCGGGCCGATCGATGATGTGCACCTCCACCTTCCGCGGCACGTCCGAGAACCGCATGATCGGATAGCGGCTCCAGTCGTAGCTGCGGATGCGCTGGGCGTCGTACTGCACCTGCTCGTACAGGGTCCAGCTCGCCGACTGCAGGATGCCGCCCTCGACCTGGTTGCGCACGCCGTCGGGGTTGACGACCTGGCCGCAGTCGATGGCCGCGATGGCGCGCTCGATGCGGATCTCGCCGGTCTCCGGCACGATCGACACCTCGACCGCGAGCGCGAGGTAGCTCATCAGGTTCTTGTACTGGGCGAAGGAGAAGCCCACGCCGCGGTTCGGCACGCGCTTGCGCCTGGGGTCCCAGCCGAACTTCTTCGCCGCGAGCTGCACCACGTCGCGCCCGCGCGGGTCGTCGAGGTGGCGCAGCCGGAACTCGACCGGATCGGCGCCCGCGGCGGCGGCCAGCTCGTCCATGAAGCTCTCGATGGTGAAGACGTTCATGTACGCGCCGAGGCCACGCATGGCCGATACGCGCACCGGCATGTCGGGCAGGAAGTGGTGCTCGACGTTGTAGTTGGCGAAGTTGTACAGCGGCAGGCTGTTGCGGTCGCCACCGCCCTCGGGCATGGGAATGGGCTTGGGCGGCGCCGGCGTGAACGGCTTGGCGAGGTACTGCGCGGAGATGAAGCGCCCTGCGTTGTCCAGGCGCTGGTTGTGCGAGTTGCTCCAGATCTCGTACTGCCAGTCGACCACGCGGCCGCTGGCGTCGAGCGAGGCCTTCACGTCGGTGACCATCGCGGGGCCGAAGGGCTCCCAGGTGAACTCGTGCTCGCGCATCCATTGCAGACGCACCGGCCGTCCCGGCACGGCGCGCGCGATCAGCGCGGCCTCGGCGCCCGCATCGTCGGCGGCATTGTGGCCGTAGCAGCCCGAGCCTTCGACGTGCACGCAGCGGATGTCCTCGGGCTTCATAGCGAGCAGTTCCGACAGCGCGCCGCGCATCGGGAACACGCCCTGCGAATGGGTCCACACGGTGAGCTTGCCCTGCGCGTCGTACTGCGCGACCGCGCACGAGGGACCGATCGACGCATGCGCGAGGTAGGGCTTGGTGAAGCGCGCATGCAGGGTCTTGGCTGCGGGCACGGTCTCGCCATGGCGGTTGCCGACGTGGATCTCCTGCCGGGGCAGCTTCATCAACGTGTCGTGGATGGTGGCCGGCGTGGGCAGCGAGGCGCTCTCCTGCCAGCGCGCGGCCTCGGTGAGCGCGCGCATGGCCTGGATGGCCTGCCACTCGTCCTGCGCCACCACGGCCAGGAAGCTGCCGTCGCGCACCACCTTGACGACGCCCGGCATCTTCTCGACGGCCGCGCTGTCGACGCCGGTCAGCACGGCGCCATACGACGGCGGCCGCACCATGCGCGCATGCACCATGCCCGGCAGGCGCATGTCCTGCACGTAGCTCGCGCCACCGGTGACCTTGCCCGGGATGTCGAGCCGCCGGCGCGACTGGCCGATGACGCGGTGCTGCTTCGGATCGACCAGCTCGGAGCGCGGCTCGGCGCGCCGGTGCAGGTCGAGCCCGCTCACTGCCTGGCCGTAGCTCAGGGTGCGCCCGTCGGGGGCGGAGATGACGCCGTCGCGCAGCTTGAGGGTGTCGGCCGCCACGCCGAGCTTGCCGGCGGCCGAGCCCACGAGCAGCACGCGCACCTGCGCCGCCGCGTTGAGGATGGCGGTGCCGCTGTCGGCCGTGGAATGGCTGCCGGCCGTGTAGCCCTCGTTGGGCGTGACGGCGGTGTCGGCCGTCACCAGGTGCACCGCCTCGAAGGCGACGCCCAGCTCCTCGGCGGCGATCTGCGTGAAGGCGGTGCGGATGCCGGTGCCGAGCTCGGCCTTGCCGGTCCACACGGTGATGCGGCCCTGCTCGTCGATGCGGATCCAGGCGTCGAGCATGGGCGTGCCGGTGAGGTCGCCCGGCAGCTTGGCGGTGCCGGCATCGAGCGCGCTGGGCGCGCCCGCCTCCGTGGCCTGCTTGCCCTGCTGGGCCAGCGCGGCGGCGCCGGGCCAGAGCGAGAAGCTCACGGTGAGCGAACCCGTGGCCAGGAAGTGGCGCCGGCTCGGGTTGCGCAGCGCGGCGTCAGGCCGCTGTGCGGGGCGGCTCATCGCGATGCTCCTTGCCGCGCGGTGCCGGCCAGCGTCTTCGAGGCCTCGACGATCGCGGCCACGATGCGCATGTGGGTGCCGCAGCGGCAGAGGTTGGGCTGCATGTGCTGGCGGATCTCTTCCTCGTCGGCGCCCGGGCGCTCGTCGAGCAGCGCCTGCGCGCGCATCACCATGCCGGCGATGCAGTAGCCGCACTGGGCCGACTGCTGCTCGATGAAGGCCTGCTGGATCGGCGCGGGCTTGTCGGCGCTGCCCAGGCCCTCGATGGTGCGCACCGCGCGCCTGCCCACCGCCGACACCGGCATCAGGCACGAGAACACGGGGCGCTTGTCGACGATCACGGTGCAGGCGCCGCACTGGCCGAGGCCGCAGCCGTACTTGGCGCCATTGAGCTTGAGGTGGTTGCGCAGTGCGTACAGCAGCGGCATGGAGGGGTCGATGTCGAGCGCGTGGTCGACGCCGTTGACGGTGAGCGTGATCATTTCGGCAGTGCCTCCTTCTCCTTGCGGACCTTCGCAACCTCGTTCTGCAGATCGGGCCAGGCCGGACGCTGCGTGGCGCTGGCGCGCACGTAGCGCAGCACCTCGGCGATCTGCTCGTCGCTCAGCACATCGGCGAACGGCGGCATGTAGTGCGCCGATGCCGAGCCGCCCCACGGGTTGCCGCCCAGCACCAGGTTGATGGCGTTGCGCGCGCTGTCGGCATTGACCGCCGTGCTCAGGCCGAGCGCGGGCCGGTCGCCGATGGTGCGCATGGGCGCCGCGGCGCCGTGGCAGCCGGCGCATGAGCCGTTGAACAGCGCGGCACCGGCATCGACGCGCTGGCCCGCGGGCACCGCCGCGGCGGCGACCGAGGCGGACGCAGCCGCCTTGGCCGGCTCGGCCTGAGCCGCGGCAGGAGCCGCGGGCTGCAGGCCCATGATGTAGGTCGCGATCGCGCGCACGTCCGACTCGGGCACGTCGGCCAGGTGCTGCGTTACCGGCAGCATCGGCCCCGCGGCCGCGCCGTGTTCGCTCGCGAGGCCGGTGCGCAGGTAGGACACGAGCTGTTCCTTCGTCCACGGCCTGGGCGCGCTGGCCAGCGCATTCAGCGGCGGCGCTTCCCAGCCGTCGATCAGGTTGCCCGCGAAGGGCTGGCTACTCTTCTCGGCGCCGAGCAGGTTCATCGGCGTGTGGCAGGCCGCGCAGTGCGCCGCCCCTTCCACCAGGTAGCGGCCGCGCAGCCATTCGTCGGACTGCGCCATGCCGGGCGCGGGCAGCGGGCCCTTCTGCAGGAACAGCAGGTTCCAGCCCGCGACCAGCGGCCGGAAGCCGAGCGGGAACGTGAGCTGGTTGGCCTTGGCCGGCGCATGCACCGGCGTGCGCGCCATCAGGTACGCATAGAGCGCGCCGATGTCGTCGTCCGACATGCGCGTGAAGTGCGGATAGGGAAAGGCCGGGTACAGCAGGTGCCCGTCGCGCGACACGCCGGCACGCATGGCGCGCGTGAAGGCCTCGAGCGACCAGCTGCCGATGCCGGTTTCGGCATCGGGCGTGATGTTGGTGCTGTAGATCGTGCCGAAGGGCGTGTTGAGCGGCAGGCCGCCCGCGAAGGGTTTGCCGTTGGCGGCCGTGTGGCACACCATGCAGTCGCCCGTGCTGGCCACGTGCGAGCCTCGCACCAGGAGCGCCTGATCGCCGCCGGGCGGCGGTGGCGCGGGCAAGGCCGCGATGGCCGGCTCCCACGCATAGGCAAAGGCCGCGCCAACGGCAGCAGCCGCGACGACCAGCAGCGTCGCGATCTTGTTTCTCGTGTTCATTCGTCCATCCTGCCCGGCCGGGTTTGCGTACGGCGCATCGCTTCATCGTGGGCGGCGCGGATGCTACGTGGCAAGAATTAGATGGAGATTCGGGCCTGGAGATACCTGAGTCGCTTGCGGGCCGGTGTCGGGCCTTGCGAGGCCTCGATGCGCGGGAACGTGTAGGCCGACTGTTTGCCTACCGGCGGCCGATGAATGCCGCCGTCGGCGCCTGGATCGAGGTCTGGGTCCAGTCTTCAGTCGGCAGGAAATTCCGCCCTTGGCCGAGATATCCACGGCGACTTCTTGTCTTCGCGCCAAGCAAACCAGCCCAGCGGCAGGTTTGCGAGTTCAACGAGGGTTGGGTCCAACTGAACCAACTCCTTCAACCCCACGATCATTGCTTCTGACGTATCCGCACCGCTGCTGGGCAGCATCTGCCAGGCGCCATCGTCCTCGTCGTGGAACACGAGCAAGATTGGAACGGTCTCGTTGATGATGGACCTCACGGTGAAGCACGCAAGATTTGGTGCATCGCTGAAAGGCCAGGTGTCTTCAGAAATGGACATGCTCTTGTTCAGTGAAACATCAAGCCTTGCCGGCGCGGCCTAACTTCTTCTTCGCCACCGCCTCCACGGCTTCCATCTCCGGCGCCTCCCGCGCCGACTTCATGTGCCCGCTCTCCCCTATCGTCATCCCCACGATCTTCGCCAGCTGCCGGCTCACGCTGATGTACGCATGCCCGAGCCGGCTGTCGAAATAGAGCGAATCCCCCCGCCCCAGCCGCACCACCTCGCCGTTGTCGAAGTGCACCTCGATCTCGCCCGAGAGCACATAGGCGAACTCCTCGCCCGAGTGCCGCACGAAGTCCTCGGGGCCGTGGATGCGCCGCGCGTGCACCACGCCGACGATGGGGCTCATCTGCTTGCCGGCGGCGGTGGTGCCGAGGAACTCGTAGGCGATCGATAGGCCGCGGTACACCACGCCCTTGCCGGCGCGCGTGACGACGGGGCCGTCGAACTGCGCGGGCTTGACGCCGGCGCCCGCGAACATGGCGTTCATGTCCATGTCGAGCGCGCGGCCCAGGGCGGTGAAGTTCTCGTAGCCCAGCGCGAGCTGGCCGCGCTCGGCGCGCGAGATGGTGGTGATCGACACGCCCGAACGCTCGGCCAGTTGCGCCAGCGTCCAGCCGAAACGCTTGCGCGCGGTGCGCAGGCGATAACCGAAAGTGGTGCGGTCCAGCGTGGGCGCGGCCTCCTTCGGCTTCGCCGCCTGCTTGGTCCCTGTATGTGGATTCACGCTTGGCTCTCTCTTGTGATGCGCAGGATTCTGCCAGTCCATGCGCCGCCCCTCCACCGCCGGGCCGCCGCGGCCGGGCCCGGAATTTGCGTATGCGCAAATTGCAAGTACGCAAATTTCACCGCCATGGTGCAACGAACGTCCTGGGCCACTCGCCGCGTCCTCACTCTGCACGAGACGATGCCAAAGGAACTCAGGGCTTTCGATAATTTGCGGATACGCAAATTTGTTCCTACACTCCGCCGCGATGACAACGACCGAACACACCACCGCCACCGCCGACTTCCTCGTGATCGGCGGCGGCATCGCCGGCGCCTCGGTGGCGCACTGGCTCGCGCCGCATGCCCGCGTGATCCTGCTCGAACGCGAGAACCAGCCCGGCTACCACTCCACGGGCCGCTCGGCCGCGCTGTTCATGGAGAGCTACGGCACGCCGCAGGTGCGCGCGCTCACGATGGCCAGCCGCGCCTTTCTCGAGAACCCGCCGCCGGGCTTCGCCGAGCATCCGCTGCTGACGCCGCGCGGCGCGATGATGATCGCGGGCCCGGGACAGGAAGCGCAGCTCGAAGAGCACTGGCAGGTGCTGCAGGGCATGCCCGGCGATCCGCGCCGGCTCGGTGCCGACGAAGCATGCGCGATGGTGTCGGCGCTGCGGCCCGAGCAGGTGATCGGCGCGGTCTACGAACCCGATGCGGCCGACATGGACGTGCATGCGATCCACCAGGGCTACCTGCGCGGCATGCGGCGCGCGGGCGGGCAGTTGGTGTGCGATGCGGGCGTGACGGCCATCGAGCGCGTGGGCGAGGTCTGGCGCGTGCAGGCCGGCGGGCGCAGCTACGAGGCACCGGTGCTGCTCAATGCGGCGGGCGCCTGGGTCGACACGGTGGCTCGGCTCGCGGGCGTGCCGCCCATCGGCATCGAGCCGCGCCGACGCTCGGCCTTCATCTTCGCGCCGCCCGAGGGCGAGGCCGCGACGGCCGCGCGCTGGCCCATGGTGTTCAGCGCCGAGGAAGACTGGTACATCAAGCCCGATGCCGGCATGCTGCTCGGTTCGCCGGCCAATGCCGACCCGGTGGAGCCGCAGGACGTCCAGCCCGAGGAGCTCGACATCGCGATCGCGATCGACCGCATCGAGCAGGTGACCACGCTTTCGATCCGCCGCCCCACGCGCACCTGGGCCGGCCTGCGTTCCTTCGTGGCCGACGGCGACCTGGTCGGCGGCTTCGATCCCGAGGCGCCGGGCTTCTTCTGGGTCGCGGCGCAGGGCGGCTACGGCATCCAGACCTCGGCCGCGATGGGCGAGGCCTGCGCGGCGCTGGCACGCGGGCTGCCGCTGCCCGAGCGCATCGCGGGCTTCGGGCTCACGGCCGAGATGCTCGGGCCGCAGCGGCTGCGCAGCAAGGTCGCGGCCTGACGCGGCAACGCCCCATCTTTCCTCCTTCTTCCCTCCACCCCGAGAACAAGAGAAACCCCATGCGTGTCTTCAGTGCCTCCCTCGCCACCGAAACCAACACCTTCGCGCCCATGCCCACGGGCCTGGCCTCGTTCAAGGACCGCGGCTACTTCCCCGCCGGCAAGCATCCCGAAGCGATGACGCTGTTCTCGGGCCCGCTGTGGGCCGCGCGCATCCGCGGCAAGGAACGCGGCTGGACGCTGTTCGAAGGCATGGTGGCCGGCGCGCAGCCCAGCGGCACGACCACGCGCCACGCCTACGAAACGCTGCGCGACGAGCTGCTGGCCGACCTGCGCGCGGTGCTGCCGGTCGACATGGTGCTGCTGGGCCTGCATGGCGCGATGGTGGCCGACGGCTACGACGACTGCGAGGGCGACCTGCTGAAGCGGGTGCGCGAGATCGTGGGCCCGAAGGTGGTGATCGGCGCCGAACTCGATCCGCACAACCACCTCACGCCCGAGATGGTGGCCAACGCCGACCTGATGATCTCGTTCAAGGAGTACCCGCACACCGACGTGCTCGAGCGCGGCATGGAGCTGGTCGACATCTGCGCGGCGCAGGTCGAAGGCAAGGTGAAGCCGGTGGCCGCGATGGTCGACTGCGACATGATCGTGACGGTCCACACCTCGCGCCAGCCGGCGCGCGGCTTCGTCGAGCGCATGCAGTCGCTCGAGGGCAAGGACGGCGTGCTCTCGGTCTCGCTCACGCACGGTTTCTCGTGGGGCGACGTGCCCGAGATGGGCACCAAGCTGCTGGTCTACACCGACGGCGACGCAGCCAAGGCGCAGGCCCTGGCGCGCCAGCTGGCCGACGAAGTGATCGCGATGCGCGACGCGCTCACGGTCCCCTACCCCGGCATCGACGCCTCGCTCGACGCGGCGCTGGCCTTCGACGGCGGCCCGGTGGTGCTGGCCGATGGCGCCGACAACCCCGGCGGCGGCGCGGCCAGCGATTCGACCTTCATCCTGCGCCGCATGGTCGAGCGCGGCATCACCAACGCGGCACTGGGCCCGATGTGGGACCCGATCGCGGTGCGCATCGCCTTCGACGCTGGCGTGGGCGCCAAGCTCACGATGCGCATCGGCGGCAAGATCAGCCCGCTCTCGGGCGACCCGATCGACCTCGAGTGCACGGTGAAGGCGCTGCAGCGCGACCTGGTGATGACCGGCCTGGCGGGCACGCCGGTGCTGATGGGCGACAGCGCGCTGGTGGAAGCCAACGGCATCGAGATCGTGCTGATCACGCTGCGCAACCAGGCGATGGGCACCGACCTCTTCACGCAACTGGGCTGCGACCTGGCGGCCAAGAAGATCGTGGTGGTGAAGTCCTCGCAGCACTTCTATGCCTCGTACTCGAAGGTCGCCAAGCATGTGATCTACGCGGGTGCGCCGGGCGCGGTCACGCTCGACCTCAGCACCCTGCCCTACCGCAAGGCGCGGCTGCCCAAGTGGCCGATCGGCGCCACGGCCTGACGCCTCGTTTTCTCTTTCTTCCTCGTTCCCTTCCCTTTTCCTCAGCCCACGGAGTTCCGCGATGACTTCACCACGCCGCCTTCTCGCCGCCTGTCTCGGCGGACTCGCCCTCGCCACGGCGAGCCTGCACGCGCCGGCCCAGCAGCAGCCCAAGACGCTGCGCGTGGTCGCGCATGCCGACCTGAAGATCCTCGACCCGACCTTCACCACGGCCTACATCTCGCGCAACTTCGGCTACATGGTCTACGACACGCTGTTCGCGCAGGACGCGAACGGCAAGCCGCAGCCGCAGATGGTCGAGAAGTACAGCACCTCGAAGGACGGCAAGCAGTGGAGCTTCACGCTGCGCCCGGGCCTGAAGTTCTCGGACGGCAGCGCCGTGACCTCGGCCGACGCCATCGCCTCGCTGCAGCGCTGGGCCGCGCGCGACAGCCTGGGCCGCGCCATGGTGGCCAGCGGCGCGGAGTGGAAGGCGGTCGACGCCCATACCTTCACGCTCACGCTGACCGAGCCCTTCGGCATGGTGCTCGACGGGCTGGCCAAGCCCTCGGGCTTTCCGCCGGTGATCCTGCCGGAGCGCATCGCGAAGATGCCGGCCACGGCGCCTTTGACCGAGGTCGTGGGCTCGGGCCCGTTCGTCTTCAAGCGCGACGAATGGGTGCCGGGCAACAAGGCGGTGTTCGTGCGCAACACCAACTACGTGGCGCGCAGCGAGCCGCCGAGCGGCCTCTCGGGCAGCAAGAAAACCAGCTTCGACCGCGTGGAGTGGCTCTACCTGCCCGACGCCAACAGCGCGGTGGCGGCGCTCAAGCGCGGCGAGGTCGACCTGGTCGAGCAGCTGCCGCCCGACTACATCGCGCCGCTGCGCACCGACAGCAACGTCAAGATCGGCTCAGGCGGCGCCTACCAGGCCTTCCTGGTGATGAACCAGCTGCACGCGCCCTTCAACGACCCGAAGGTGCGCCAGGCGCTGCTGCAGGCGGTGAGCCAGGAGCGCTTCGTCGCGGCCATGGGCTATCCGCTCGACATGCGCATGAGCTACTGCGCCACCTACTTCATCTGCGGCAGCCCGAACGAGACCGCGGCCGGCGCCGAGCCCTTCCGCAAGGCCGACGTGGCCAAGGCCAAGAAGATGCTGGCCGACGCCGGCTACAAGGGCGAGAAGGTGGTGCTGCTGGTGCCCAGCGACGTGCCCTACCTCAACGCCGAGGCGCTGATGGCCGCGCAGACCATGCGCAGCATCGGCCTGAACGTCGACGCGCAGACCATGGACTGGGCCTCGATCGGCGCGCGCCGCGCCAAGCGCGATGCGCCCGAGGCCGGTGGCTGGAACATGTACGTGACGGTGGCCGGCGAGTTCGACGCCAACTCGCCGATCGCCAACGCCTACCTGAGCGCGGCCTGCGGCAACAGCCTGCCGGGCTGGCCCTGCGACAAGAAGCTCGACGAGTTGCGCACGGCCTGGCTCAAGGAGACGGTGCCGGCCAAGCGCAAGGAACTGCTCGACGCCTTCCAGTCGCGCGCCTACGAGGCCGTGCCCTACATCAACGCGGGCCAGTACTCGGCCGCGTTCGCCGCGCGCTCCAGCCTCAAGGGCGTGGACAAGCTCTGGGCCGGCATGCCGACGGTCTGGATGCTCGACAAGTAAGCCCTTCTCCCCAGCCACGAGAACCTCGAAGCCATGGGCTACATCCTCCGTCGGTTCCTCTCGACGCTCCCGGTCATGGCGGTGGTCGCCGTGGTGGTGTTCCTGCTGATCCACCTCTCGCCCGGCGACCCGGCCGCGCTGATCGCGGGCGACCTCGCCACCGGCGAGGACATCGAGAAGCTGCGCGCCGCGCTCGGCCTCAACCTGCCGCTGTGGCAGCAGTTCGCGCTGTGGCTCGGCCGGCTCGCCACCGGCGACCTCGGCACCTCGATCTTCACGCAGGTGCCGGTGTCGCAACTGCTCGGGCAGCGGCTCGAGCCCACGGTGTCGATCGCGGTGCTCACCATGGCGATCACGCTGGTGGTGGCGGTGCCGCTGGGCACGCTCGCGGCCTACCGCGCCGGCACCTGGATCGACCGGCTGGTGATGCTGTTCGCGGTGCTGGCCTTCTCGGTGCCGGTGTTCCTGGTCGGCTACCTGCTGATCTACGCCTTCGCCATCCAGCTGCCGTGGTTCCCGGTGCAGGGCTACGTGCGCTTCGGCCAGAGCCCGGCCGACTGGCTGCTCGGGCTGGTGCTGCCATGCGTGAACCTGGCGCTGGTCTACATCGCGCTGGTGACGCGCATGACGCGCGCCACCGTGCTCGAGGTGCTGCACGAGGACTACATCCGCACCGCGCGCGCCAAGGGCCTGGGCGTGCTGCCGGTGCTGGGCCATGCGCTGCGCAACGCGGCCATCCCGATCGCCACCACGGTGGGCGTGGGCATCGCGCTGCTGATCGGCGGCGTGGTGGTCACCGAGACCGTGTTCGCGATCCCCGGCGTGGGCCGGCTGGTCATCGATTCGGTGCAGCGCCACGACTATCCCGTGATCCAGAGCGTGCTGCTGCTGTCGGCCGGCGTGTACGTGCTGATCAACCTGCTGATCGACCTGAGCTACCGCTTCTTCGATCCGCGCATCCAGTACTGAACCGCGCCATGTCCACCGTACTCCCCATGAGCGACAGCGACACGCCCCTCACATCGGCAAGCACACCGGTCAGCACCGAAGCCGACATCGTGCCTTTCGTCCCGCCACGCTTCCGCTGGCTGCGCAAGCACCCGACGCTGATCGTCGGCCTGCTGCTGCTGCTCGCGGTGGCCGCGCTGTCGATCGCCGCGCCCTGGATCGCCACCCACGACCCGCAGGACATCGACCCGCTGGCGCGCATGCAGCCGCCCTCGGCCGAGCACTGGTTCGGCACCGACGCGCTGGGCCGCGACGTGTTCAGCCGCGCGGTGTGGGGCGGCCAGGTGTCGATGATCGTCGGCGCCTCGGTCGCCGTGCTGGCCACCGTCTTCGGCATCGTGCTGGGGCTGCTGGCGGGCTTCGTGCGCCGCATCGACGGCTTCGTGATGCGCGTGATGGACGGGCTGATGGCGATCCCCGGCATCCTGCTGGCGATCGCGCTGATGGCGGTCACGCGCGCCAGCCTCACGACCGTGATCGTGGCCATCACCATTCCCGAGATACCGCGCGTGGTGCGGCTGGTGCGCTCGCTGGCGCTCACCTTGCGCGAGCAGCTGTTCGTGGAAGCCGCGCATGCGGTGGGCACGCGGCTGCCGACGATCCTGTGGCGCCACGTGCTGCCCAACATGGTGGCGCCGCTGATCGTGCAGTCGACCTTCGTCGCGGCGGCCGCGGTGCTGACCGAGGCGGCGCTGTCCTTCCTCGGCGTGGGCGTGCCCGCGCAGACGCCGAGCTGGGGCAACATGATGGCCGAGGGGCGCAACTTCGTCGCCGTGGCCTTCCACATCATCCTGTACCCGGGCCTCTTGCTCGCGGCCACGGTGCTCGCGATCAACCTCGTGGGCGACGGGCTGCGCGATGCGCTCGATCCGCGCCTGGCGCGCCAACTCTGAGGGACGACGCCCCATGACCACTCCCCTGTCCCGCGCCGCGCTCGCGACTGGCGAGCCGCTGCTCGAGGTCGACGAGCTGCGCACCCACTTCCACACGCTGGCCGGCGTGGTGCGCTCGGTCGACGGCGTGTCCTACACCGTGCGCGCCGGCCGCACGCTCGGCGTGGTCGGCGAATCGGGCTGCGGCAAGAGCGTGACCGCGCTGTCGATCCTGCGGCTGGTGCCCACGCCGCCGGGCCATCACGCGGGCGCGGTGCGGCTGCGCGGCACCGACCTGATGCAGCTGAGCGAGCGCGAGATGCGCCAGGTCCGCGGCAACCGCATCTCGATGATCTTCCAGGAGCCGATGACCTCGCTGAACCCGGTACTGACCGTGGGCCGGCAGATCGCGGAGACGGTGCAGCTGCACCAGAAGGCCAGCCGCGCCGAGGCGCTGCAGCGCGCGGTCGAGATGCTGCGGCTGGTGCAGATCCCCGAGCCCGAGCGGCGCGTGAACGAGTACCCGCACCAGCTCTCGGGCGGCATGCGCCAGCGCGTGATGATCGCGCTGGCCCTGGCCTGCAACCCCGAGGTGCTGATCGCGGATGAGCCCACGACCGCGCTAGACGTGACGATCCAGGCGCAGATCCTCGACCTCATCAAGCGGCTGCAGAAGGAGCTGGGCATGGGCGTGGTGATGATCACGCACGACCTCGGCGTGGTGGCCGAGAGCTGCGACCGCGTGGTCGTGATGTACGCGGGCAAGAAGGTCGAGGAGGCCGAGGTGATCGAGCTGTTCGACCGGCCGCTGCATCCCTACACGCGCGCGCTGATGGCCTCGATGCCCGCGATGAACACCGCGAGCACGCGGCTCACCGAGATCCCGGGGCTGGTGCCGGCCGCGCATGAACTCGGCCGCGGCTGCGCCTTCGCGGCGCGCTGCGCCTCGGCGCGCGAACGCTGCCGGCACGAGACGCCGCGGCTCACGCGCCAGGGCGATGCGAACGACGCCGACGGCGGCCACGTGGTGGCCTGCTTCGCGGTGCAGGAAGGCTGGGCCACGGCTTCGGTCGAACAGGAGGTGGCCGCATGAGCACGACGACAACGACAGCAACGACGACAACGACGACGACGACGACGACGACGACCAATGCCGCGCCGCTGCTGCGCGTGCACGAGCTGCGCAAGCACTACGTTTCGCCCAAGCGCTGGCTGCGGCCGGCGCGCCCGCCGATCCAGGCGGTCGATGGCGTCTCGTTCTCGGTGGCGCGCGGCGAGACGCTCGCGCTGGTCGGCGAATCGGGCTGCGGCAAGACGACCACCGCGAAGTCGGTGCTGCGGCTGGTGGAGCCGAGCGCGGGCTCGGTGCAGCTCGACGGCGAGGAGCTGGTGGGACTGTCGCCCTCGCAGATGCGCCAGCGCCGGCGCGACCTGCAGATCATCTTCCAGGACCCCTATGCCTCGCTCAACCCGCGCCTGACCGCGGGCGAGATCGTGGCCGAACCGCTGCGCAACTTCGGCGGCGCCGACGCGGCCGCGCGCGAGGAGCGCGTGCGCTGGCTGTTCTCGCGCGTGGGCCTGCGGCCCGAGGCGGCGAAGAAGTATCCGCACGAGTTCTCGGGCGGGCAGCGCCAGCGGCTGGGCATCGCGCGCGCACTGGCACTGCAGCCCAAGCTGATCGTCTGCGACGAGCCGGTGTCGGCGCTCGACGTGTCGGTGCAGGCGCAGGTGGTGAACCTGCTGATGGACCTGCAGGCCGAGTTCGGCATCGCCTACCTGTTCGTCGCGCACGACCTCGCGGTGGTGCGCCACATCAGCCACCGCGTGGCCGTGATGTACCTGGGCCACATCGTCGAGATCGCCGACCGCGACACGCTGTTCTCGGCGCCGCGCCATCCGTACACCGAGATCCTGCTGTCGGCGGTGCCCGTGCCCAACCCGCGCACGCCCGCCAAGCGCATGCTGCTGCAGGGCGATCCGCCGAGCCCCGCGAACCCGCCCTCGGGCTGCCGCTTCCACACCCGCTGCCCGATGGCGCAGGCCGTGTGCAAGGAGCAGCAGCCCGTGCTCACGCCGCGCGAGGCCGAGGGCCACCTGGTGGCCTGCCATTTCCGCTGAACACGCACTCACGACAGACAAAGGAAAGAACGCGATGTCGAACCCCACCCACCACGACCTGCTGATCCGCGGCGGCACCGTGATCGACGGCACCAAGGCGCCGCGCTTCGATGCCGACGTGGCCATCTCGGGCGGGCGCATCGCCGCCATCGGCCAGCTCGAGGGCCACACGGCCGACCAGGTGCTCGACGCCACGGGCCGCATCGTGGCGCCGGGCTTCATCGACTCGCACACGCACGACGACCAGGCGGTGCTGTCGCAGGCGCAGATGCCGTTCAAGGTGTCGCAGGGCGTGACCACGGTGATCGCGGGCAACTGCGGCATCAGCGCCGCGCCGCTGCGCGAGGACATGGACCTGCCGATGCCGCTGAGCCTGCTCGACTCGCCGGTCGAGGGCCGCTTCACGACCTTCGCGGCCTACCTCGATGCGCTGCGCGCCACGCCCTCCTCGGTCAACGTGGCGGCGATGGTGGGCCATTCGACGCTGCGCGCCGTGACCATGGCCGACCTCGACCGTCCCGCCACCGAGAGCGAGATCGCGGCCATGCAGGCGCTGGTCGAGGAAGCGATGCAGGCCGGCGCCATCGGCCTGTCGACCGGCACCTTCTACCCGCCCGCGGTGAAGGCCACGACCGAGGAGATCATCGAGGTCGGGCGCCCGCTCACGGCGCGCAAGGCGCTCTACGTGACCCACATGCGCGACGAGGCCGACCGCGTGATGGAATCGCTCGAGGAGACCTTCGCCATCGGCCGCGCGCTCGACATCCCGGTGGTGGTGTCGCACCACAAGGTGCAGAACGTGCAGAACCACGGCAAGACCAAGGTCACGCTGCCCTTCATCCAGGAGGCGATGAAGCACCAGTGCATCGGCCTCGACTGCTATCCCTACACGGCCGGCTCGACCATGATCCGCACCGACCGCGGCATGATGGACGGCCGCGTGCTGATCGCCTCGAGCGTGCCGCATCCCGAATGCGCGGGCCGCGACCTCAAGGACATCGCGGCCGACTGGGGCGTGTCGGGCGAGGAGGCAGCGAAGCGGCTGCAGCCCGGCAGCGCGATCTATTTCATGATGGACGAGGACGACGTGCAGCGCATCCTCGCCTTCGACGAGACCATGATCGGCTCCGACGGCATTCCGCTCGGCGAGAAGCCGCACCCGCGGCTGTGGGGCACCTTCCCGCGCGTGCTGGGCCACTACAGCCGCGACGTGGGCCTGTTCCCGCTCGAGACCGCGGTGTGGAAGATGACCGGCCTCACGGCGCGCAACTTCGGCCTGCACGAGCGCGGCACGCTCAAACCCGGCCACCACGCGGACGTGGTGGTGTTCGATGCGAAGACGGTGCGCGACACCGCGAACTACCAGGAGCCGACGCAGGCGGCCGAGGGCATCGAGGCGGTGATCGTGAATGGCGCGCTGACCTGGCGCGATGGCGCGCACAGCGGTGCGCGCAACGGGCAGGTGATCGTGCGTCAGGCGAGCTGACGCCGGGGGCAGCTCTCAGCGCGCGTCGTGCGAATGGATCTGCAGCGCTTCGAGGAAGCGCGAGACCATGTTGTAGGCCGCGACCGTCGCCGTGAGTTCCACCAGCTGCTGCGGCTCGAACTGCGCCGACACCGCGGCGAAGATCGCATCGGGCACCTGCACGTGAAGCGTCATGGCGTCGGCATAGGCCAGCACCGCGCGCTCGCGCTCGCTGAACAGGTCGCTTTGCGCCCAGTCCTGCAGTGCATCGAGCTGCGGCTGCGACATGCCTTCCTTCAGCGCGATCGGCGCATGCTGGTCCGCTTCGTAGGGCGCGTGGTTGAGCTGCGCCACGCGCATGATCACCATCTCGCGGATCGCGCCGGACAGCGACGACTTCTGCCGGATCGCGGTCAGGTAGTTGAGCCAGCCTTCGGCCACGGGCGGGCTGTTGAGCAGCATGCGATAGAGATGCAGCACTTCGCCGCGCTCGGCGACGATGCGGTCCGCGAGCGGCTTGACGGCGGGGGTCTGGCTGTCCGCATAGGGAATCCGGGCCATGGGGGTGTTCCTTCCTTGTTCGTGGATCGAGTTCAGCCGCTGGTGACGATCCCGCGCTTGACGAGGTCGTTCATCACTTCGGCGTCCTTCCTGACGCGCTCCATGAACTGCTCGGGCGTGCCGTTCACGATGTCGTAGGCGTTCTCGCCGAAGCGCTTGGCCACCTGCGGGTCGTGCATTGCCTCGCGCACGGCCTTGAGGATCTTCTGGCGCACCTCGGGCGGCATGCCCGGCGGCGCGACGATGCCGATCCAGGTGGGGTATTCGAAACCCGGGATCAACTCGTTCATCGCGGGCACGTCGGGCAGCATCGCCGAGCGCCCGGGCGAGCTCACCGCCAGTGCCCGAACCTTGCCGGCCTTTATCTGCGGCAGCATCACCGACAGGCCCGCGAACGCGTAGTCGATGTGGCCGCCGAGCATGTCGGTGAGCAGCGGGCCCGCGCCCTTGTAAGGCACGTGCTCGGTGCGCAGCCCCTTGGCCAGCGACAGCTGCGCGCTGTTCACATGCCCAGCCGATGCGGTGCCGGCGGAGCCGTAGGAGCTCTTGGGGTTGGCCTTGAGGTACGTCACCAACTCGTCGAGGTTCTTCACCGGGAGGTCGTTGCGCGTGACCAGCACCTGCGGCGTGGTGACGAGCAGGCTCAGGTAGTCGAAGTCCTTGAAGGTATCGAAGGGCAGGTTCTTCACCGTGAGGTGGTTCACCGCCTGCGAATCGAGCGCGAGCATGAGGGTGTAGCCGTCGGGCTTGGCGCGATGCAGGTCGCCCGCGCCCAGCGAGCCGCTCGCGCCGGGCTTGTTGTCGATCACCAGCGTCTGGCCCAGCTTCTCGCCCAGGGTGTTGCCGATGATGCGTGCCGTCTGGTCGACCGCGCCGCCCGGAGCGAACGGCACGATGAGGCGGATGGGCTGGCGCGGATAGCCCTGCGCATGGGCGGCCGGCATCAGCGCGGCGGCGGCCGTCGCGAATGCGCAGGCCAATAGAAGTCGTCGCCCGGTCTCGAGCATGGTGTGTCTCCTTGTTTTTGGGGGAAGCGGTGGCTAGCGGTGGGAAGGGAGCGGGCCGTCAGCGCGTGGCCGCGACCAGGCCGCCGTCGACGACGATCTCGGTGCCGGTCACGTAGCGGCTCTCGTCCGCCACCAGGAACAGCACCGCGTGCGCCGTGTCCCAGCCGGTGCCCATGTGCTTCATGGGGACCTGGTTGTTGCGATGGTCGATGAAGCCCTGCGTGTCGCCCTTTGCGTACTTCGCCGCCAGCCCTTCGATGAGCGGCGTGTGCATCAGCCCCGGCACCACGCAATTGAGCCGGATGCCTTCGGGCGCATGGATGACCGCCGAGGTGTGCGTGAACTGCAGCAGCCCCGCCTTGGCCGCGGCATAGGCGACCTGCGGCTTGCCGATGTAGCGCAGGCCGGCCACGGACGCCACGCTGACGATGGCGCCGCCCCCCTGCTCGCGCATGTGCGGGATGGCGTGCTTGCAGCCGAGGAACGCGCTCTTGAGGTTGACCTGGATCTGCGCGTCCCACACCGCCTCGTCCATGTCGACGGGGCCGCCGGGCTGCGAAACGCCGACGTTGTTGACCAGGATGTCGATGCGCCCGAAGCGCTGGATGCAGGCGGCCACCGCCTGCTCGACCTGCGCGGACTGGGTGGCGTCGCAGGCCTGGACCTCGGCCTCGCCGCCCTCGGCCACGACCAGGGCACGCGTGGCCTCGGCGTTGGCGAGCACGAGGTCGGTGCCGAACACCTTCGCGCCCTGCCGCGCGAGCAGCACCGCGGTGGCGCGCCCATTGCCCCAGCCATCGGCCACGGCGCCGCAGCCCATGACCAACGCTACTTTTCCCTTGAGATCCAGCACCTTGTCGTCTCCTTCGATATGCCTGAGCGGCGATCGTAGGAAGAAGCCATTTATCTTTGAAATTCTTTCTATCTATCGATTTATAGAATCAGGGAATGAATATCTCCCCGCGCCAGCTGCGCCTGTTCCTCGCGCTCAGCGAATCGCTGAACTTCAGCAAGACCGCGGAGCAGCTGTTCATGACGCAGCCCTCGCTGAGCAAGGCGATCCGCGATCTCGAGGAGGCACTGGGCCTCGTGCTGTTCGAGCGCACCACGCGCAGCGTGCATCTCACCGCGAGCGGCACGCGGCTGGCCAGCATGGCGCGCAGCGTGATCGGGGAATTCGACAGCGGCCTCGAGCGCATGCGCGCATCGGCCGAGCAGGAGGCGCAGCAGCTGTGCATCTCCTCGCTGCCGTCGCTGGCCAGCGTGATCCTTCCCGCCGCCTGCAGCGCGCTCGAGCGGCGCTTCGCGCAGCCGCGCATCACGATCCACGACTGCTCCAACAGCGCGAGCATCCAGCGGCTGCTCCACTACCAGGTCGATTTCGCGCTGGCGTCCGTCATGCCATCGCACCCGGACCTGCAATACGAGGAGCTGCTGCGCGACCAGTTCGTGCTGCTGTCGTGCGGCGCCTGGCGCAAGCGCATCGCCGACGAAGTCATGCTGGAAGAGCTGCTGCAGCTGCCGGTCATCAGCATGACCGACGCCAGCACCGCGATGCGCTACATCAGCGCCGCCTTCCTGCAGCGTGGCGTGGAGTTCCGGCCGAAGATGCAGCTCGACCAGGTCGGCACGATCGCGGGCTTCCTCAAGGAAGGGCTGGGCGTTGCGGTGCTGCCCTATCTGGGAATGATGCCGATGGTGAGCCTGCAGGGCATGAAGATCTCGTCGATTGCCGACGGGCCGCTGCGCTCGGTCGGGATGGTCACGCGCAGGCAGGGCGGCACGTCAGCGATCGCGCGGGCGGCGATGGACGAGATCCGCAAGGTGGTGGGCGCGTTGATGAAGAAGCACCAGGGCTGGCTGCATCCCGCATCGGCCTAGCGCGCGGGCCCGAAAAAAAAGCGCCCTCAGTCGGGCGCGTTCATCACCCGATCGAACTCCTCGTCGGCCGGCACGTTGTCGGCATCGAGCTCGCTGGCATCGGTGAGGTCGATGCCGGTTTCCTCGGACAGGGAATCGGCGGCCTCCGCGTCGATGGCATCGAAGTCGTCCTCGGGCAGGCCGTCGGCATCGAGGTCCTCGTCGACTTCCTCGGGGATCGGCGCGGGGCGCGCGCTGGTGACGGCGGCTCGGGTGGTCATGGTCTTTTCCTCACGGATGGCTGGGCGAAGCAGGCCCCTATGTTGCGCCGATTTCGCGTCATCCGGAAGACGGTGCGGGTGACGGGACGTATCGCCCGCCCGCACCTGTGCAAACGATCAGTTCTTGTTCGCCTCGGGCTTGGCCTCGCCTTCGTGCGCATGGTCGTGGTCATGCCCTTCCTCGTGCGCATGCGCGGCGTGGTCGTGCCCGTGGTCGTGGCCATGCTCGCCGCTGTGCGCGAGCCGGCTCACGCCGGTGACCAGCACGATGCCCGCGATCAGCCAGGCGATCTGCCCGAGGGTCTGGCGCATCGGCAGGCGCTTCTGCAGTTGTGGAATCAGGTCGGCCAGCGCGACGTAGACGAAGCTGCTGCCGGCCAGCACGAGGAAGTACGGCAGCCAGCCATGCAGCTGGTCGACCAGCCACCAGCCGGCGATGCCGCCGAGCATGGTCATGGTGCCGGCCAGCGACACCTTCACCAGCGCGGCGCGCTGGTTGGCCGAGCTCTGGCGCAGCACCACGAGGTCGCCGATGTGGTGCGGCACCTCGTGCGCGAGCACGGCGAGGGCGGCGACCAGGCCCAGGCGCAGGTCGGCGATAAAGGCCGAGGCGATCAGGATGCCGTCGCCGAAGCAGTGCACGCTGTCGCCGGTGAGCACGGCCCAGCCGCCGGCGCGCGGGCCGTGGTCATGGCCGTGGTGCGCATGGCCATGGCCGTGCGCGTGATCGTGGTGGCCGTGGTTGTCGTAGATGGGGCCGAGCTGCGCCGGCTGCCCGGCGGTGTCGCCGCCGTGATGGTGCTCGTGCCCGTGGTGCCACAGCTCGGCCTTGTCGAGCAGGAAGAAGAACACCACGCCGAACAGCAGCACCGCGAACAGCAGCGCGGGCTCGATGCGGCTTTCGAAGGCCTCGGGCAACAGGTGCATGAAGGCGGTGGCGAGCAGCGCGCCCGCCGCCAGGCTCAGCAGGTGCTGCGGGTTCACGCCGCCCGAGCCGCTGCGCACGCCCACGCGCAGCAGCAGCGCCGCGAGCCACACGCTGCCGATGCCGGCGACCAGGGTCGCCAAGATGATCACTATCAAGTTCATAGCTGCTTACGCAATAAGAGCGCCCGATGCGCCCAGTTCCATTCATTAAAAGCAAAAAGGCCGCCCCTTGCGGGGACGGCCTTCGGCGGAAGCTGGCTCTGGGGTCGTCCTGGGCGCTGATCGCTCAGGCGACGCCGTTGGCTTTGAACCAGGCGGTGGCTCGCTGCCATCCGTCGTCGGCCGCGCTCTTGACGTAGCTGGGACGGTAGTCGGCATGGAACGCATGGCCTGCTTCGGGATACACGACGAAGCTCGACGCCTTGGCAGCCGGAGAGCCATTTGCCAGGGCCGATTTCATCTTATCAACGGTGTCAAGGGGGATGCCCTGGTCTTTTCCGCCGTACAGGCCGAGCACCGGCGCCTGCAGGTTGGCGGCGATGTCGACCGGGTGCTTCGGGTTCAGGTCGCTGGCCTGGCCGACCAGCCGGCCGTACCAGGCGACGCCGGCCTTGACCTTGCCGGTGGCGGCGTAGAGCCAGGTGATGCGGCCGCCCCAGCAGAAGCCGGTGATGCCGGCCTTGGAGGTGTCGCCGCCGTTGGCCGCGGCGTACTGCAGCGCGCCGTCGAGGTCGGCCAGCACCTGCGCGTCAGGCACCTTGCTCACGATGTCGGCCTGCAGCTTGGGGATGTCGGTGTAGCCGCGCGGATCGCCCTGGCGCGCATAGAGCTCGGGCGCGATGGCCAGGTAGCCGAGCTTGGCGAAGCGGCGGCAGGTGTCGGCGATGTATTCGTGCACGCCGAAGATCTCCTGCACCACCAGGATCACCGGCAGGCCGGTCTTGTTGGCCGGCGCCGCGGCATAGGCCGGCACCTCGAAGCCGTTGACCGTGTACTTGATCGGGCCGGCCTTCAGGCCGTCGGCCGGGGTGCTGATGGCGGTCTGCGCCATCACCGGCATCACGGCGGCGGCATAGCCCACGCCGATGGCGGCCTTGAGCGCGGTGCGCCGCGTCGCGCCCTGTTCGGTGCTGTCGCCGGGGCGCAGCGAATCGAAGTCGGATTGCAGGTCGGAACGGCGGTCGTCGAGTTGGGGCATGAAGAGGGCTCCAGGTGAGGGATCGTCGGACAAGGGGCAGATGCGAAAAAACGCACGCCGCAATGTAGGCGATAACGGCCCGTCCTCCCTGTTCGCGGGGTTGATGACCCCGCGCGGACGCCCTTTTGCCGCTCAGCGCGGTTCGTAGGCCCGGCGCGCCAGCGCCGCCGCCAGCACCTGCGCCGGATCGACCAGCCGCAGCCCCGCCACCGCCGGCGAGCCCGCGAGCCCCAGCGGCACCTCCGTGCAGCCCATGATGATCGTGACCGGACCGTGGCGCTCGGCCAGCCGCAGCGCGACCTCGGAGAAGCAGCGCTCGGCCAGCGCCATGTCGCCGGCCTTGACGCCCTCGAAGATGCCGCGCGCGATGGTATGGCGCTCTGCCTCGCTCGGCACGTGGCAGCCGAGGCCGGCCTCGGCCAGCGCCTGCTCGTAGAGGCCGATGCGGTAGGTGCCCTCGGTGGCCATCAGCGCCACCTCGCCCGCGCCCTGCGCCGCCAGGTGCTGCGCGGTCTCGCGCGCCATGTGCAGCAGCTCGACCTGTGGAAAGCGTTCCTGCAGCCGCGCATGCCAGGCATGGGCGGTGTTGCAGGCGATCGCCACCGTGCGGCTGCCGAGCGCCGCCAGCCGGCCCAGCGCCTGCAGCATCGGCTCGAGC
>Ga0209902_100653_pt1 | contig 30862 bp, 29 predicted proteins | sample FECB27metaG_FD_188304 | JGI IMG/M metagenome (GOLD analysis project Ga0209902, IMG submission 188304) | Cyanobacterial communities from the Joint Genome Institute, California, USA - FECB-27 (SPAdes) (version 2) | ecosystem: Environmental > Aquatic > Thermal springs > Hot (42-90C) > Microbial mats...
TCGGGATCCAGCCTGTAAACGCCACGAAAACCTTGCTGTCCTTCGCGGGCAATGCCAGCAACGGGGCTTGTTCGCCCGTACATCGGATCCGTAAACCAGATACGATCCTGACTATCGACGATTATGTCGTTCGGGCTGTTTAGTTCCTTGCCCTCATAATGGGAGGCAAGTGTCCGGATCCATCGACCGTCGGGCTCGATGCGAGTCACACTACTTGTGGCATGTTCGCAACTGACTATGCGTCCTTCGCGATCAACAAAGTTACCGTTGGTGATGTTGCTTGGGGCTTTAATGACCGTTGTGCCCTCCTCTTCAGTCCAACGGAACACCTTGCCCTGCCCCATGCACGAGAAGATCAGGTAGTTATCGATGTGGTGCCAGATGATGCCCTCGGTCACTTTGTGCCCGGTGGAAATCTCTTCGACCTCGGCGCCTGGGAGGACGATGTCGTTCATCGCCGGCCTGATGATATTGAAAATCATGGCGGTGCCCTTCATTCAATTGGGGTCGATATAATTCAGGCTGACTGAGGCGCAGTGCGTCTCGCAGAGTCGCGCTCGCTCCAGGCGGCGTACCATTCGGCAAGACGCGGATGCTCGCTACGCCAGCCAAATTCGGGTGCCCGGGCGTCTAGCCAGCCCAGCGCACACACCACGGCGACCGTGCCAATATCAATACGGTCGCCTTGTTGGGCAACGCTATTGTCGATTGCTTCGATGCACTTGCGTACTTTGGCGAACTGCGCGTCCATGAACTCGGGCCACTGCTTTTCAGCTGGTCGCGCCTGCTCGATCTTGCCCAAAACCCCCGCGACAAGAAGTCCATCGGCCACTGCATTCAACCGCAGCGCTTGGGTGCGTTCGGCGGCGTCGCGCGGGACCATGCGGGGCAGCGCCGCGAGGCCGTCTAGATAGTCGCAGATCACCAAGGAATCGAAGATGGCATCACCGTCGTCACTAATTAGTGTGGGAATTTTCCCGGTCGGATTTAGCGCCATCAGGTCGTAATTGACCTTCCCCTGCCCGACTGCGGCAGAAACGATCTCTATCTGATCGGCCAAGCCCTTCTCATAGGCTGCGATCATTACTTTGCGAACGAACGGCGAAAGCTTGCCGTGCATCAGTTTCATGTTGCTGATCCTCCTCGGGCCTCCACCCTCTAACGAGATTTATAAGGTGCCCGGCTTCAACAATCAATACAAAAATCGCACATAGTGAGATTTTCTTGATTTTATCATATCTCGCAATTGCGGTAGCGTTTCTCCTTGGTTATGCGCATTGCACAACGCAGCAGGTCTGGCCCATAAGATGATGAACTTGGCGACGTGGACGATGATGAACGCAGACGAGGAACAGTCAGGGCAATCAAAGCTGGCCGAAAAGAGCTCTAGCGCGGCCAAAGTGTTGGGAGCGCTAGATCTTTTTTCCGTCGATGAACCGGTGTTGAGTGCTACGGAGATCGCGGCGCGGCTACACCTGACGCGCGCAACGTCATACCGCTACCTCAAAATCCTTTGCGACGCAGGCCTTTTGCTGAGTCTCGGTCGAAGCGATTTCTGTCTCGGCCCGAAGATCGTGCAGCTCGATCGGCAGGTACAGCTTTCGGACCCTCTGGTGGCTGCAGGGCGCCCCATCATGGAGGGCGCGCTCGCGGAAACCGATTGGGACGCCTTTCTTCTATGCAGTTTGGCCGGCACAACGGTGTTGTGCGTTCATCACGAGGTGCGCCGCGGCTCCGACATCGCCCTGCAACGTACGCGCGGCATGCCATTCCCTCTTTTCCGGGGGCCGGCGTCGATGGTCATCCTTGCCAACCTTGGTGCCGCACAGATCAGGAACCTATATTTCCAGGACCCGCGTGGAGAAAATGCCAACATCATCGGCAACTGGGACGGGTTTCGCAAACGCCTGCGAGCCATCAAAAAGAGTGGCTATGCGATTTCAATCAACGAGTTCCAGACTGGCCTGGTGGGCATCGCGTCACCATTGTTCCGACCGGAAGGTTCGGTAATCGGCAGTATCGCTGCCGTCGCCCCCGAGGGCTTGCTTGCAATAAAGCACGAAGGGGAACTGGCGAACACTGTAAAGGATGCAGCTGCGCGTGTCAGCCGTCAGCTTCAAGTCGAGCTGTCGCGATGGGACAATCCGGCGATCAGGAGGTAGATGCCCATCGTCGGCAAACGAACAATTTCGACTTAATTGCAAAGCACAATCCTCACCTGGATGGTAACCTACCAGGCCGGATCGAAAGCGAACTCGTCATGAACGTTGGCTGCGTGCAAGCATTGGCGGTAGGGACGCGTCTCCCGGCGGCCCTAAACCGAATGCGGCTGACTTCTCGGAGCATGAGTTCACACACGCGAATACTTCCTCAAGAAGCCACCGTGGTCATGAAGTTCGTCTCCGAGGTAGATATTCCCGGCCGAATCGACAGCCAATCCATGCGAGCGCGGTAGGACTTCGGCAGGCGTAACCTGCTCGTCGGTGAAGTCTTTCCCCCAGCGGCATACGAGCTTCCCATTACTGTCCCTAATATCAACTCTTCCGGTGCCAACATAATAGATGTAGTCGTCACGGTCGCACTGCATCTGATTTGGATGCAATGCATCATTAATAATGTGCAGTAGGTGGCCATCCTTTGAGTAGACTTGAAGCCGATTGTGGCCGCGGTCCGAAATGAATAGGCGTTCCTTACTGTCCAAGCAGACCGCATGGACCTCCTTAAACTGGCCAGGCCCGTCGCCAGCCTCACCCCACGACATCTCCCACTCCCCTTCCTCGGAGAACCGATGCACTTCCGAATTGCCATACCCATCCGTAACGAACATGGTTCCGTCAGCTGCAAAGCCGACGTGCGTGGGAGCGAAGAAGAGAGGGAGCGATGTATCACCGCCTTCGAAGCGGCCATCGCGGCTGGTTATGCGCGGTATGCCAAAGCGGCCCCAGGTGCGTACAGGCTTGCCTTCGAAGGTAAAGGATCGAACTACGTGCGCCTTGTCGTCGGCGACGTAGATCAAACCGTTCGGAGCCACCGCAATACCATGTGGACGAAGGAACTGCCCCTCGCCCCATGCCGTGATTAGCTGGCCTGCAGGATCAAGTATACGCACCGGCTCTCCGGCGCGACAGAATGCATAGATCCTGTCTTCCGCATCGCACGCCACCATGCTCACATAGCGAAGGCGATCGCCGTCGGGCATCCGGCCCCACGACTCATCTAGGTCGTACCGGAACTGGCCTTGTCCGACCGTCATATGGCAACTCCGCGATAGTTAGGTTTGGATGAAAGAGAGGCCCCGCTGAAACAGGTCTGCTTCTGCAGTACGTCTGAATGTCTGTTCGTGGCCGTCTGGCAAATCCGCCGCCATCTCCCGTAAAACGCTCGGCACGGCATCGAACTCGGCGCGATTAAGATGGATAGCGATGGTGCGCATTTTGGACGCGCCATTGAATTCGTCATGAAACGAGACGCCTCGGCTCCAGCACAGGGAGGCCAGGGCACCCAGACAATCGGGTCCGAGGCGCCAGGAGTTTCCGAACGACCGCTCGATCATCCCAACGATACGAGGAGTAACGCGATAGCGGTGGACCCAGATCGCATCCTCCCAATCGATCACTATCGAGATACGACGTCTCAATTTTGCCAACGCCGCGTCTGCCCGTTCCCCCGTAATGCCAATCATGCCTTCCAATCGGTGGATGACCATTTCCTCGATCCGGGGACGCCAGTCGGCAGTGATGTCGGCGCTGCTCGAGTAGCCGGCGTCGTAACCAATGCCAAATGTGATTCCGCAGGAACCGCCTGGCCAATAGGGATGAGCGAAATCTGCTTCGTAGCAGCAGCGATCCCCAACCTCCGACTTCACCATCAGCTCGAACGCATCTTCCGAAATCGGCGTCGCCGATGGAACAATCGCAAGCCTGTTTGCGCGATCGACCTGCTGAAATCGCCAAGCCCATCCTTCACGGTCCGGCCATGCCGAGGCTACAGGAATAAGCCCGTCGGCAAGGCGGACGTGACTTCCTTCGCGACTTGCTGATTCATGATCCATTGTTGGCCTTAGCATCCTCTTTGCCGTTGACAGTTTTTGGATCAGCCTGCCTCTCGCTCTAAGATTAACCTGCTTGAGTCTGGCGCGGCTGCGGCACTGCCAACTAGTCAGGCCGATGCTCGAAACCCTTGTCCTTGTCGGCAACGTCGTCAGCCATGCCCTTTTTGAAGCTCTTGATCCCCTTAGCGACGTCGCCCATGAGTTCGGGGATCTTGCCTCGACCAAATATAAGCAGAACCACGACCAGGACGATCAACCAATGCCAGACTGAAAAAGAACCCATCAGATCGTTCCTCCCTGTTGATTTACCAGCTTTGCCAACCGCCCAAACTTTGTGACGGTCGATGTGTCGAATGAATGCTCTAGCCGCCACTTACCGCTTCAAACCGTGCCTCGACATCCCTGCGCAACCCTCGGCGCATCGCTGCAGCTCTGTAGCGGCGCAGCTGGGTGTCAGTTTCCAGGGTAAGGTCAGGCACTGGCGTCGGCTTTGCGAGACCATCTACCGCGACCATCGTGAAGTAGCAGGAGTTGGTGTGCCGCCGCAGTCCGGACCGCACATCCTCAGCCTCTACTCGAATTCCGACCTCCATTGAGGTGCGTCCGGCATAGTTGATCGAAGCGCGAAAAGTCACTAGCTCGCCAACATTGATCGGCTCACGAAAGACCACTTGGTCAACAGAGAGAGTAACCGCGTATTCTTTCGAATAGCGAGACGCGCATGAGAATGCCACTCGGTCGAGCAGACTTAACAGCGCTCCCCCGTGCACCTTGCCAGAGAAGTTGGCCATATCCGGTGTCATCAAGACGACCATTTCGAGACGGCGAGTTTCGTCAGTCGCTTCCATTTGAATCCCCGTAACACGCTGCGTAGGAAACCCAGCCGCTCCGGCGAAGGGTTGACGAACCAGGGATGGGCGCTGGCCAGATGCCAGCGCCCTCGCGTAAGCCTGGGAGGATACCTACGCTTCGGACAGCCAGACTTCTTGCATGCGTCTGTTGTTGTCCATCTGGGGATGCCGCAACAGGTCATGGACGCGGCGTGACTGACCAAGGAAGCTCTTGCGCCAGAATAGGATGACCCGCCCCGCGTCTTCCATCGCGGCCAACTCCATGGCCTTCACAAGCTCATGACGCTTCGCTTCGTCCAGTTCCGATGTTTGCTGCGCGAACAGCTCGTCAATCTTTGCGTTGCAATGTCCCGAGAAGTTCCTTCCGCCCTTGCACGTATAGAGTTCCCCGAACACAGCATCAGGGTCATCCGCATTGACCGTCTGCTCCCATGCTCCAAGTTCGAACTTCTGGGTGGTCAGATTGTCGTAGGCAACCGCGTCCTCCTGGAGATCCAGGGTCGCGTTCACACCCACTTTCGAAAGCTGATCGATGAGGAAAATCGCCAGGGCTTCATAGGACGCGCCTCTCTTGGTCATGAGCTTGGTAGAGATTCCGCCTTCATGGCCTGCCTCTTTCAACAGCTGGCGAGCTGCGGCAAGATCCGCTTCCCGGTCAGTTGCAAATCCGGGAAGCTTGGCGAGTTCTTCATCGCTCTGCGCCCACTTTCCCTGGGCTGGCATCAAGCCGCCGAGGTAGCCATCATTCTGGCGCAGTACCTTCAGCGCTTCGCGCCGATCGATTGCCAGGTTCAGTGCCTTGCGTACTCGAACGTCGTCCCAAGGCGCCTTGCTTACATTGAACACCAGCGAGCTGAAGCCATAAGACGGCGTGCCCTGGATAAGGATCTTGTCGCCGAACTCCTTTTCGGCGCGACGAGAATCTTCCCCCTGCAGGCTCTCGTAGACCAGTATCTGTCCCGTACGGAAATAACTGTACACAGTCGAAGGATCGGGAACGATGTAGTAGGTGATACCGTCGAGATACGGCCTGTCTGGGATGTGGTAGTCAGGGTTGCGCTCCAATTCGACGCTGACACCCGTCTGATAGTTCTTGAACTTGAATGGCCCCGATCCGAGGACGGTCTTCTTCAAATCGCCACCCCCTTCTACGAAATGCTTTGGAAGGACAAGCATCCATCCAGTGGCGAGGTTTGTAAGCAGCGAGGGCGACGGAGCATTCAGGACAAATTCAATGGTGTAGTCGTCCAGGATGTTGATATCTTTTACAGCCGACAGCGCTGACTTGCGCACGCTGACCACACCCTCTGGAGGGTTGCGAACGAGATCGAAGCTGAATTTCACGTCGGCCGCTTTGAGCGGAACGCCGTCATGAAACTTCGCATTTTCGATGATTTTGAAAGTGAGCTTCCGGCCATCCGGCGAAAAGTCCCAGCTCTTGGCGAGATCCCCAATGATCCGGGTCGGGTCTTTCGGATCATACATGACCAAGCTGTTGTAGCAGGGAGCAATGGAATAGAGCGTCCTCGACGTTGAATTGGACAAAGGGTCAAAATTCGGAGGATCGGACTGGTAGTTGAAGGTCAGAATTCCACCCTTTTGCGGCGTTCCGCCTAGCACCTGCGGCTTTGCCGCGTCTTCCGCGAAGGCGCTTGCCGGCAGACAAAAAGCGGCGGCGCTGACAGCCATCGTACCACGCAAGAAATCGCGACGGCCAATGATGACCTTGTCCAAGTCCAACATGTAATCCTCCCTTGGCCCTCGAGTGTTTTCCCGCGAGGGCAACCGTAGATAACTCGCTGCGCATCCCAGTTGAAAACTATTAATAGTCTCTTCGGCGTGATGTTTTGTAATCTGACCCCCGAATGGACCAACAGGCATCCTTCAGTTTGCGTGCCCTTCGTGCGTGAGTTTCCGGCAATGAGACGTGACTTATCCTAGTTTGACTGAGCCGCCACATCCTTCAAAAGCTTTCGTAAATCGAAGCGGCGGAGGAGCCAGTCGAATGAATGACGTTGCAGGTCCATCGCGAGATGGTTGGCGTTGGTGGCGGCAGCAAATGGATGCCACTTTACCTCTCGATTGGTCGGCCTCTGCGACACCTATTTCAGTCGACGCTTTTGACTTGATCGTGCAGGCAGAGGTCGGGGGGCACGCGCGTTACGTTGCGAAGCATTCCATGCCGTGGTGGCCCGGCGGCCGTGCAGGCATCACCGTCGGTATTGGATACGACGTCGGCTATTGTCGAAGCGCGCATCTGACCAGCGACTGGCGACCGCGGATCGACGAGATGTGGATACATCGGCTCGAGGGCAAGATCGGAGTCACAGGCCATCGGGCCGAAGAAGCTCTGGTCGACCTCAACAAGCGGATTTTCATGGAGATATCCTGGCAGGATGCGATTTGGGTGCATCGCTTCAGGGTGCTGCCACGCCTAGTGGGTATGGTTGAGCGCTCGCTGGGCAACTCCTGGCGTCTCGGGTCCGATTGTCTCGGCTCTTTGGTTTCGCTGGCTTGGCATCGGGGTGTGGCATTTGCCGATGCGCACGACCGCTATGCCGACATGCGTTCGATCGGTCGGCAAATGTCCAACGGCAACTTTGAGGCAATCCCTGACGAGATTGCAACGATGGCGAAGGCGTGGGCAGACGACCATCCCCAGGCGACCTTGCGCCGAGAAGAAGCAAAGATGTTCACACGCGGGCTGAGCAAGATTCTGAAGTGAACTGGGCCGCAACAAGAAAACAAGACAGGAAGGCACCCGAATGACGGTTGGCCAAGGCAACTTTCGGTACAAGTTGGACGACCAATGGGGACGAATGCCCAACGGCGACCGCACTCGCTATGTCAGCATGATCGCCTGCGATGCTGAAGACCGCATCTACGCGTTTTGCAGGGCTGGCGAGGCAGTGCGCGTCTTCAGCCCGCAAGGCGATCTCATAGCCGCTTGGGGTGAGGGCTTGTTTCTGAGGCCTCACGGCATCGGCGTGTCGCCAGACGGCCTGGTGTACTGCGTCGACGATAAGGCCCATGTCATTCGTAGCTTCACCTTTGACGGGAGACCCGTCAAAGTTTGGGGCGAATCCGGCAGCCCTCGGATTGCCGATGAGGACGGAGCGCTTGAACCTGGCAAGGCCGCCATGTTTTTTGCCCCGACCGACATCGCCTTCGCACCCGATGGCACCATGTTCGTTTCTGACGGTTACGGGAACTCCGAAATCCACCGCTTTTCAGGTCACGGCGAATGGGAATTTACCTGGGGTACACCGGGCAAGGGGCCTAGCCAATTCAAAACGGTCCACGCCGTTTGCCTTGACTCAAAGGGCCGCGTTATCGTCGCGGACAGGGGCAACGATCGTCTTCAGGTTTTCTCAGCCGACGGCGAACTGCTCGCCATCATGGACGATGTCCTCCACCCGAATGCCATCCAATGCGATGCGCAGGACTACATCTATTCGACGGGAAAAGGCCAAGTGGACATTCGGACACCTGATGGCGAATTGGTGTGCCGTTGGGGTAAGCGGCATATCGATCAGGACGTTCGTGAGCAGGAAATCCTGCATAGGGCGCACGGCCTTGCCATAGATTCCAGTGGAAACCTCTACCTCGGCGACGAGATGCACGACCACGGCGGTTTCCTGCGCCGATATGTCCGGGTCTGATCGAGATACCAAGAGGGCCTACTAGCCGAATGACAAGCGCGCCGGATAGGCCCTTCACAAAGGGCCTGCTCCGGCGCGTTTATCAGGGCTCATTACAAACAAACCAGACTTTCGCAAAAAAACTACAGCCGTTGCCCCCTGGGACCACAGCTGTAGTTTGGCAGGCGCTAGGCGGTGAGAGCAACATTCGCCATTCGCGAAGAGTCATCGGGGTTTCCGGTCGCCACGTACCCTGAAACCTTGGTAGAATGGCCTACGAACTTGTTCTGGTAGAACAAGACGATGCGGCTGCATTCATCCAGCGCGATTTCTTCCATTCTGTGTGCGATGGCGGTGCGCTTGGCGACATCCGTCTCCAACGCCTGCTCTTCAAAGAGTTTGTCGAGTTCCGTGTTCGTGACGCCGGAAATGTTCGCGGGGCCGGAAGTGTGGATTGAGCCAAACACGACATCGGGATCATTGACGGGGTATGCAATTCCGCCTTGTGACACCAGGTCGAAATTCGCGGCGTTGAAGTTGTCGAAGAACATGGCGCTCTCCTGAACGTCCAGCGCAACTTCGATGCCAACACGGGCGAGTTGCCCCTGTACCATTACCGCTCGCTCTTCGTGATTGATGTTCTTCCGCACAAGCATGCGAAGCTTCAGTCCGTTTGGATGCCCGGCCTCGGCAAGCAGCTTGCGTGCCTTTTCCTGGTTCTGTTCGACGTCGGCGCCATAGCCAGGCATTTGAAGCAGCTTGTCATGCGGCAGTTGATAGCGTCCCGGAGGGATGAAACCGCCTATCTGCGCCTGGCCCTGCTCCAGCAGCTTGATGGCTTCGTTCCGATCGATAGCGTAACTGATAGCCTGCCGTACGCGTTTGTCGTCCAACGGAGCTTTGCGGCCGTTCAACGTTATGGCGCTCGGGTTCAGTGCTACAACGCGCTGAACTTTCAGGTCATGTTCCGTATCTTTTTCGAAACGCAAACCCGAGTCTGAACTCATTTCGTTGTAAAAAAGAATCTGGCCTGTCTGGAAATAGGCATCCAGAGTGGATGGATCCTCAGCAACGAAATACGTGATGCCATCAAGACGCGGCCGGTCGGGCTGGAAGTAGCTATCGTTGCGTACCAGATCGAGCCGAACCCCGCGCTGATAATCCTTGAACTTAAACGGCCCCGTGCCGATCACCTCTTTCTGCATATTGCCGTCGCGCTCAAGAATATGCTTCGGCATGACGACCATCCAGCCAGTTGCAAGCAATGGCAGGAACGAAGGCTGCGGTCGCTTCAAGTGGAACTCGACTGTGAGCTTGTCGGGAGTTTCGATGCGATCGATTGCCGAAAGGCTGCTTTGACGAATGCTGGCCGTGCCTTCCGGCGGGTTGCGGACGAGGTCAAAGGTATGTTTGACGTCAGCTGAAGTAAAAGGCATTCCATCGTGGAACTGGACATTGTCGTGCAGCTTGAACGAAACAAGCTTACCATCTGCCGACACTTCCCAGCTGTCTGCAAGCTCACCGATCAGTTCATCTGGCTTTTCCGGGTTGCTCGTTATGAGGCCGTTGTAGCATGGCCCAAGAGTAAGGATTACCCATGACGTGCTGTTCCCGATGATGTCGAAGTTTGGAGGATCCTTCATGTTGGCGGTAAGGATGCCTCCCTCCGACGCCGCGAACGCTACGCCGCCAAATTGACTCAAAACGACAGCCCCGAGCCCGGCTGTCGCTAGGCCCCTTAGAACTTGTCGCCTGGAGATTTGCCCATCGAACAGGGCCGTGTTGAATTTCTCGGTCATAATTTCCTCCCGTTGTTATAAGACGCTCAGGCTCTCCTGAGCCATCGCTGCCTCCATTGGAGCGCATTGGAAACGCTGTGCAATCGACCAATTGTCGTGCTGACATGAGCTTCCCTCATCTCACCAGGACGTATTCCAAAATGCGCACGTTCATGAAGAAATGGCCCGGGAGCAGCACGCTCCCGGCCGCTTCTTCACCTCGGATGTGTCTCAGGCGGTAATGGCCGCCATTTGCGAAATCACACCGACTGCGATCGCGCCGATCAACTCGTCGCTCAACGGCTTGCCGGTTTCGCGGATCTTGGCGAGGCAGGCTTCCAGCACAGGCTCGATATGCTCGCGATCGGCTTCGATGCCCAGTTGGTCCAGCTTCTCCCACATCGAGAAATTGCCGGTCGCGCGTGTTATGGTCCATTGACGCTTGTTGCCGACCAGTTCGGGGATCAGGCTCCAATGAATGAGCGGATCGATGTCCAGTTCCTGAATGACACTGTCCGAGCCGCCACAGGCAAAGGCCGACGTGCCAGTGATCGGATGCATTGGCGAGATCGGCTGGCCGATGATCTCTTCTGCAACGCGGGCCAGACGGGTAAGTTCCGCCAGTTTTATGCCCGTCTTGATGCCGTAGAGTGCCTCGAGCGAGGTAGCGACGTGGGCCAGATCAGCTTGGCCCGAAATCGAGCAATATCCATTGACCGTCACCTCGATGCCCTCGGCACCTGCGACAACCCCGGCCAGCGAATTGGCGTTGGCCAGCGCGAAGCCATTGTGCGGATGGACGAAGATCTTGGCGTTCGGCGCGTGCTTCTTGGCCAAACGGGTCATGTAGGCGAAGGCTTCCGGAGCGCAACCCGAGGGGCCGTCCGCCAGCAGGATGCCTTTCGTTCCGGCCTTCCCGACCAGCGACGCATATTCCTCAATGTACTCGTCATCGGCATAGTTGACCTGGTTGATGGTGCACGAGGGTTCGACCCCGGCTGCGTGGCAGGCCTCGATCAGCAGCAGCACGCGCGCATTCTGCTGCTCTTTGTTCACCGGGACCATCGACTTGCGCCAATCCTTGCCTTCCCAGGCGGCCTGGAACGCTCCACCGATGCGGATCGGGGCGGCGCCCGCCGCCGGCGCACCACCGAATTGCACGATTTCGATCCCCGCATCGCGCGCCAGTTTGACGTCGTCCTCAGAGCGGCCACCGGTCATTATCATGCGACATGCCGGGTTTACCGCTTTCACGCGACGCACGTCTTCCGACATCGATTCCAATGTATGGCCGCGACCGAACATCGAGAGCTGGATCTCTGCCACACCGACGGCCACGATCTCTTCCATGAGGCGGTGGCGCACCGCGGGGGCAAGGTTTACACCCGGCATTTGTTCGATATTGCGCAGGGTGATGTCACGGACCACCACTTCTCTCGGCGCATCGGTTCCGATCGCACGCGGATCGCGGCTGTAGGGCGAGGTCATCCATTTGCCCTCGGTATAAGCACCTTTGACACGCAGCGAGTTCACGCTGTCGCGCATTGCCTGCAATTCGGCTTCGGTGAAAATTTTTGGTTTCGGCATCGAAAGCTCCTCCGTTTGAACCTCAGCCATCAATCGACCTATGGGCCTTGTTTGACAAACGAGTTATGTTCGCCTCGGCTTAGCTTTTCTCACTCATGAGGTTCATATGCGCCTGCCGCCGCTAAACGCCCTTTTAGCGTTCTACGTTGCTGCCAAGCACGAGAGTTTCCTCAAGGCAGCCGAGTCTCAGCATGTCACTGCAGGTGCGATTAGCCGCCAAGTTAAGAAGCTGGAGCAGCACTTTGGCATCGATCTTTTCGTGCGCACTACCCGTGCCGTGACTCTAACTGAGGTGGGGAAAGAACTGCTCTCATCTCTGGATGCGACATTCTCCCAATTGCACGCCGACACCCAGCGGATAGCCTCTCGAGCCCAGATGCCCATCCGCCTCCGCTGCTCGATGCTATGCATGCGTCACTGGCTCATGCCGAGACTTCCAGTGCTATACGAACAATTGCCAGAGGCGAACGTCACCTTCAGTGTTGCCCGAGCGGCGGATGTCATGGGCCCGGACATGGATTGTGCAATTCGCCTCGGGAACGGCACGTGGAAAGACCTCAGCGCGGAATACCTGATGAGTGCCCGCATGGTGCCCGTCTGCAGTCCCGCTTTTGCAAAAGGACTCGGCGAAATTACCAGCATCAGTGATCTTGCATCTCAGAAACTCATCCATGCTTGGCACTCTGGGCACTTGCCGGACCATTGGAAATCTTGGCTGGGTGCAGACTTAGAAAAGATACTGCCGACCGCGCAGAAGGTGACCCTTCAGGGAGAAGGACTGGCTTATCAGGCCGCTCAGGAAGGTATGGGGATCGCACTTGGCCGCGTCTCCCTGCTCGTAGACGATCTGCAAGCGGGACGCTTGGCGAGCTTGCTGGAACCACGGGCACAGCTGGACCTAGACTACTATATTGTCTACCCCGAGAAATCGCGGCGTACAGCCGGATTCAACGAACTCCGCAATTGGCTTCTGGCGCAAGGCAGGGAGACTGATCAGCGTGCTTCGGCGCACTTTGGCGAACCTCATTGACCAAAAAGCCCCGACTAGGAATGCGAGTACATCTGGCGCCCAACATGAGGAATGGGGGCAGTAAGGATGGACCCTGTACTCGACTCGGTGATGAAAAGCGTCTGTCTGTCCTTCCCGCCAAAGGCGAGGTTTGTAGTTGATCGCCCTGCCGGAGATTTGATCCGATAGATAGGCTCTCCGAAACGATCAAATACCCAAACGGAACCAAGCCCTGGATGGCATACATATAGGTTGCCATCTTCATCAATGGCGATGCCGTCAGGCCCGCCGCTATACGAGCCAGACAGCTGCAGCATCGCTCCGACCTTGTCCACGCCGCCATAGTTCGGCAGCAGCGGTACACGCCAAACGCTGTTGGCCCTGGTCATGCAGACGTACAGCGTCTTTTCCTCCAGATTCAGCACCAGCCCATTAGGGCTTGGCCCATTGGCGATGAGTAGATCCAGCTCGCCAGTGGTGCGGAGACGGAAGACACGCCCCGTCGGGTCCTGCAGCCCCGTAGAACCTTGGTCCGTGAAGTACAGATCGCCGTTAGCGGCAAAAAATAGGTCATTGACCCCTTTGAATGGCTCAAATCGGTAATGCTTCAGGAACGAACGGACAATGCGTTGCTCTGGGTCCAGCAGAAGGATGCCCAGCTTGTGGTCTGCGACGAAGATCCTTCCATCTTGATGTATCTTCAGGCCATTGGGCTCACCGTCATACTCGGCAACGACGGTCCACCGCTTGTCTGGATCGACCCTGAATATCCGCCCGAACGCGATGTCCACGACGTAGAGATTTCCCGCCCGATCAAAGCACGGGCCCTCGAGAAAGGACCCGAGTTTCTGGCCCTGCCGTTTGACCCGGACGAATTCGGATTCGCGATCCCACAGTTGAAGCTCATCGGGAACTTGAGACCAAATCTGCGCCTCTATGTTTGGCGGAGCGGCAAACATCGTCACCTCATTGCTGTGGATCGATCATCACGCCGCCACGTGCCTCGAACTCGGCCCAAAACTGGCGATCACGTTCAAGGTCGGTCGCAGCGCTATACGTAATCTCTGGGCTTTGAATGCGTCTAAGCACCGCGGTCGCGAACAGCCGCGGAACCACGACGGCTCCATCTCGGTCCGCGACGACCACATCGCCCGGTTCCACGATGACACCGCCGCAGGCTACGGGAACATTTATCTCGGCTGGGCCGCGTTTCGGTCCCGACCAAGGCGAAATGGCCTTGGCGTAGACTGCAAAACGTGCGGCCGAACACTGCTCGGCATCCCGATAGGCCCCATTCACGATCACGCCGCATAGACCGCGGTCGGCAATGGCCTCTTCGAGCATCCTGAACCCGCCCAAGCACCAGTCCGTGAACCCCTGCCCGTCGATGACCAGAACGTCTCCGGGTTCGATCAGGCGCAACGCGGCCTTTACGCCAAAATTGTCACCGGCGGGGCATTTAACGGTGACAGCAGAACCAAGAAGGCGAGGCGCGTCCGGATAGAGCGGTCGAATGCTCGAATCCATCGTGTACAGACGGCCGACGGCATCGCTGAGGTCAGCGATCGGAGCGCTGCTGAAGCTCTCGACAAGCCCCATTGGCAGACGCAGGAACGAACGCCGCGCCCGGAAGGTAACTGTAGGGTATCGATCCGGGCGCTGGCTCATCTGAGGATGCTCTCGACTTATTCCGCGGCCAGCTTGGCAGTGTCGTAGCCGATAGCGCCCTTGAGGTTCTTCAAGGCATCGCCATAGGTCTGGATGAGCACCTTGAAGGGGCCATCCAGTGTCACGATATTCACGCCTTGCTCGACCCAATAGGCAGCCTCATCCAGGCCCTCGGTCGTGACGGCCTGTGTCACTGTCACTTGCTTTCCGGCCGCCAACGCCTCCAGGTGAATCCGCTTGCGCGCTTCCTTCACCTTCGGGTGGTTGCGGTCGTTGGCAACGCCAAGCGAAATGGCAAGATCGCCGCTGCCCACGCAGATGACATCGAGATGCTCGTTCTTGAGAATCTCCTTAAGATTGGAAATGCCTTCTTCGTCTTCGATCTGGGCGCAAAGCAAAGTCTCGTCACGGGCCAGGTCGAAGTAGTCTCCCTGAGACATGCCGCGGAAGCGCAGCGGGCGGTTCGATTCACGACGGCCGATCGGGGCATAGTATGTGGCATCCACCATCTTCTGCACGTCTTCGGCGGTTCGGGCGCATGCGATCGACAGACCTTGTGCACCCATATCCATGCGCCACATCATGTCCCAGAACTCGGTCGGCGAGGCGACCCAGGGCATCATCTGATGGGACCACGCCGTTTGAATGAGGCCCTGGAGCATCTCGGGGCTGACGGGCCAGCGGAAGGAGTCGAGCTTGACGAAATCCGCACCGACGACGCCAGCGATTTCGACCAGGTGCTGGGAGGATTCCTTGACCTGAATGCCCAGGGAAACAAGGCCTGCTTTGTAACGCTGCTTTACGATGTTCTTAGGACTGGCTTTCATTGTCATTTCCTTTCGTTTTTTGACAAAATGAGATCGTTCGCAGCCGAGGGCCGCGTTTTGGACACGTGAACGGTGGTGTTGGTCAGGCCGAGAGCCAGACGTCCTGGAAGCGGCGGTTATTGTCCATGACTGGGTGGATGATCAGGCCCTGTACGCGAGGAGAAAGACCCAGGAACTTCTTTTGCCAGAAGAGAACCACCCGGTTGAATTCCTGCAGCATCGACAGCTCCATCTCGTGAGAAATGGCACGCCGCTTGTCCTCGTTCATTTCGCGTGACTGCAGGGCAAAGTTTTCATCGAACTTCTCGTCACAGACCCCGGAATAATTTCTCGAAGCGCTGCACGTGTAGAAATCCGAGAATATGGTATCTGGGTCGTCGCCCCCTGCCGTGTGGATCCAAGGCGAAATCTCGTAGTTTTTGGACATGAGATTTTCGTACGACAAAGTGTCGTCCTGGAGATCGATGGACGAGGTGATGCCAATCTCCGCAAGCTTCGACTGCATGAAAACAGCGGCGGCTTCATAGTTGGCATTGCGCTTGGTCATCAGCGTAGTGGAGAAGCCTTTGGCGTGCCCGGCTTCGCGCATCAGTTCCTTGGCTTTTGCAAGGTTGTCAGCTGCATTTCCGCCGTATCCGGGAACGCTTGCCAGATCCGAAGCGGGCAAGGCCCAACGGCCGGGCGGCATTAGTCCCCCAACAACCGCCTCGCCCTGTCCCACCACGGAGATCGTCTCGGTGCGATCCATGACCAGGCTCACCGCCTGGCGCACTCTTACATCGCTGAACGGTCCTTTTGTCGTGTTGAAGCTAACGCAGGTGAATGAAAGAGCGGGAACCTCTTGAACGACCAACTGCTTGTCGTTCTGCTTGGTGCGCCGGGCCTCTTCGTCGCCCATGTTCATGAAGACGGACAGCTGCCCAGTCTTGAGATAGGATAACGTGGTCGACGCGTCCCCGATGATGTAGACGGTAATGCCATCCAGATATGGGCGGTCGGGGATGTGATAATTGTCGTTTCGCACCAGTTCGATGCTTACTCCCTTGGAGTATTTGGCCAGGCGGAATGGTCCTGTCCCGACGACATCGGCCTTCATGCTGCCCTTGGCCTCTAGGATGTGCTTGGGATAGACCAGCATCCATCCTGAGGCCAAAGTAGGCAGGAAAGCTGGTGACGGACGCTTGAGCCGGAATTGCACTGTCAGCGCGTCCAAAACCTCTATGGTGTCGACCACCTCCAACTGTCCGCTGCGGACGCTTACTGCACCCTCGGGCGGGTTACGGACGAAGTCGAACGTATACTTCACATCTTCGGCGGAAAACGGCTTGCCGTCATGAAACTTGACGTTTTCGACCAGTTTGAATGTGTACGTCTGCCCATCTTCGGAAACTGTCCACTCGCGGGCGAGGTCACCGATGATGACGTCGGGGCTCATCGGATCGAACATCACCAAGTTGTTGTAGCAGGCACCCGCGATATAGAGGACGCGATTGGTTGTCGTGGACATTGGATCAAAATTTGACGGATCCGATGTCAAGTTGATCGTCAAAGTCCCTCCTTTTTTGGGCGCTGTTTCTGCCCCCTGAGCTGTACTGACCGACGACCAAAACGAGCCGGAGGCTGCCACGCCGAGCCCCGAAATTGCTGCGAGGCGCATCATATCGCGCCTGTTAATGCCCAGTGATTTCGGGCTCTGATCTGATTTCTCCACGACTTCCTCCACCAAAATAGCGGCCTCTCACGGGGCCTGTGCTGGGCAGCGCTCGGTGTTCCGATTGCCTTGCCGCCCTGGCCATATCAACGAACCCTATGCCTACGCACAATCGAGAATAGCTGCGTTCAGATTGATCTTTTCTCCGCCTCATGCGAATACAATGTGCGCTATGAAGGAGCAGATCGTAGCGCCAATTGTTTTGGAAAGGCCGGAAAATGGTACCTGTCCCTTTGAATCCATTACGCGTTTTCGTGGTTGCCAGCCGTTTTCCGAGCTTTGTGGAAGCCGCACAAAAACTCCACGTGACCCCCGGCGCGATAAGCCGGCAGATCAAGGTTTTGGAGGCGTATCTTGGCATTGAGCTGTACTCGTCAGGCGCAAACCGCAAGGAGCTGACACGCCTCGGGCAAACCTACGTCGACATGCTTGGTCCCTGTATCGACGAGATCGAAAATCAGAACGCCAAGTTCCTCAATAACAACAAGGCCGACTCCTTGCGGCTGGCTTGCTCAAACCACTTCATGAGGCAGTGGTTGTTGCCCCGTTTAGGGGAATTTCTGGACGCTCACTCGACTATCGAGTTTTCTTTTGATGTCATGAAACCAACCTCAATGGCGGATCTTCGAGCTGACGTGTGGATTCGATACGGCCTCGGTGATTGGCCTGGATACAAGTCGTTCCCGCTCATGCGGTCGACGCTTACGCCTGTGTGCAGCCCTCGGTACATTGCGAGCCATGGCCGTCCCGAGATCCCGGAAGCCTTGTCCGAACACGTGCTGCTACAATCAGAGTTTCGACCAGACGACTGGGCTGCATGGGCAAAGACCGCCGGGATTGCCCTTGCGCCGGACGCACGCCGTGTGACATTTGCCGGAACCTATCTGGCCTACCAGGCGGCCTTGATGGGAAGCGGCATCGCCTTGGGCCGAAGCGACATGATGGACCATGATCTAGCCAACGGAACGTTGGTGGAGCTTTTCTCGATCAGCGCCCAGGTTGAGGCGGCGTTCTATCTATGTATTCCCACTGGGATGCCGGAGAAGCCCTCGATTATCACCTTCCGAAAATGGATCGACAGACAAGTACGTTCCAATCCAAGAGGAAACTTGCATGATCCACTTGATCACATGCACAACATGTGACGAAGGGTGGAACTGTGCGCACCTTCCGATACGCACCGTTCCTAGTTAGTCGACCTTAAGCTCGACCAGCGGGCCATATTGCTGTCCACCGTAGCAATCGCCGTCACCAGCGTCACATTGGCCGTAAGGCCTCGGGATGGAAATCTTGATGGCGAGCGCTGCCTCATGCTCGAAGAACAATACGTCCGCCAAGGGCACTCTGTAGAGCTTGGCAAAACTCTCGGCGGTCAGCACCTTCGAGCGGACAACCCGCTCATAACTTTCCTGCCCGTCAAACATGATATCGAATGTCAGATCGAAAGGGCCTGCATTCTTCGATCGAATTAGGCGCGCGAGTTCTCCGAGCTGTGTCATGCTGCGACCTCGAGGTATGTGGTGGGGAACATTTCGTACGGCGTGTCGGGCACGACAACGTGATGCAGGTTGAAACGATACGCCGCCCCTCGATTGATCTCGGCCGGCGAGTAAGGAAATGCCATTCCAGTGATGAGGCCGCCCCATTCTGGTATCGGATAGTGCACGGCGAGATGGGCGAACGATTTGGCGATCGTCCCGCTCGTGGCTTCATCGCCCGCGGTAACTGTAAACACCAGTCCTACGTCGTTTGCGGTCTCAGTGTTGGGTTCAAGCTTCCCCATGGTTCCGTCGCGTCCATAGATGCGGCAATGGATGGAATAGTCGTCTTCGCCGACAGAACCGCCGAAGATTTCCTGAACCCGTTCCCCCATCTTGTGCTTCATCGCGTCGAGCCAGCTATCCAACTGGCGGATGATATAGGGGTCGCGAACGCCGCCAATGATCACATGCTGATACCCGACGAGTTCGACCCCCTCGAGCTTGATCGTGTAGGTGTCCGAATAGCGAAAGTTGGAACCGTAAACGCGCACGGCATGCTCAGTCACTTGTTCGTAACGGGCCTCGGCGGTGTCGAGCACGCCACTGGGTTCAACGACCAGATGCGGATCGGCATTTTCGTAGAGGGTGTGGGAAGCAACACTTTGGGGCGAAACGTGGTTGTCCGGGTCCATTGGTTCGACGTCGAAATGGTCTTCGCGAATCCACGCAAACATGCTGTCGGGCCGTTTGCGATTGACCGAGGCTGACGCTCCACATTCGATGGTCTTGGCAGCATGCCAGATGGGCCCGGGCGCAAAGCCTTTCAGCAGTGGAAGAGCTGCATAGAGAGACGTGTCCGAGGCTCGCCCTGCCAGGATGATGTCCGCACCCTCCTTCAGAGCGGCAATGATGGGTTCCGGCCCCATCATGCCAACAATGTGAAGGCTTCTGTCGAATACCTTTTCGTCGATCGGCGGCGCGTTTCGAAGCGCAGATATGCGGTTCTCAGCGTAGCGCTGCTTCAGGTAGTCGCGATCCTGTTCGCTGCGGATCACCGCCAGCTTGAAGGTCATCCCTTCTTCACGGGCAATTTCTAGCACAAGGTCAACTACTCGTTTTACGCCATCGTCGCCACCGGCGGTGCCGCAGGAGCCGACGATCATGGGGACTTTTAACCTGTCCCTTCCTTTCATCATTAGCCTGAGATCGCGCTTCAGGCTCTTGGTAGGATGTGTCCCAGTGCCAAGGCCGAGGGATGTCGGTCCACCGTCCGTGGACCCTCCATCACATGCAATGACGTGAGGACGAAGCGACAGGCCGCGCTCGAAGGATTTTTCCGAAAAGCCTGCCCCGAGCATTCCGCTCGCCGCAAGAATACGTACCTCTTCCACTTTAATTTCTCCTTTTTGGACGTGCGCCATCGACCCTGCGTCAGCAAGGACAAGGCGAGCTTCTTGTTTTTGACGCTATAAAGAGCGTGTTTGATCTTCTGCTATGCAGGTCCTGGCGGGTCGCGCAGCGACACTCCGCAATTGATCGCCTCTGGTCGCAACTCTTCAGCCGGCGTCAAAGAATCGGGTGCGGGCCTCCAAGCATGTTCGGCTTGCTTTCAGCGATCACGTCCATTTGCTGGATTTCGTCAGACCGCCAACATGCCGCATAATGGCCAGACCCCGTGTCCAGGAATGGCGGTTCCTGGGCGGCGCATTTTGGCACTGCCATTGGACATCTGGTGTGGAACCGACATCCGGCGGGAGGGTTCAGCGGGCTCGGCACATCGCCCTGCAGGATAATCCGCTTGCGGCTCTTCTCGACCTTGGGATCGGGTATCGGCACAGCCGACAAGAGCGAACGGGTGTAGGGGTGCTTCGGCGAGGTATAGAGTTCTGATGCTTTTGCCAGCTCCACGACCTTGCCGAGGTACATGACGGCGATGCGATCACTGATATGCTTCACGACAGCTAGGCCGTGAGCGATAAAGAGATAAGTCAGCCCCAGGCGGTCTTGAAGGCGCTCCATCAAGTTAATGACCTGAGCCTGGATCGAAACGTCTAGTGCTGAGACAGGTTCGTCGCAGACCAGGAATTTCGGCTCCATTGCAAGAGCACGGGCGATGCCAACACGCTGGCGTTGGCCACCGGAGAACTCGTGGGGAAACCGCTCCGCGAAGTCCGGAGACAGCCCCACCAGCTCAAGCAGTTCCTGCACCCGATCCTTGACCGCCACAGATCCAACGCGGAGGCCATGGACCCTGATTGGCTCGGCGATCATATCACCGACGCTCATCCGCGGATTGAGCGAAGAATAAGGATCCTGATAAATCAGCTGCATATGCCTGCGCATGGCGCGCATTTCGTCGTCCGAGGCCTGGACCAGGTCCTTGCCTTCGAAACGTACGTGGCCACTTGTCGGTCGCCTCAACTGGAGGATGGCACGGCCTGTGGTGGACTTGCCGCAGCCGCTTTCGCCCACCAACCCCAAGGTTTCGCCCTCGAAAATCGTGAACGACACACCATCGATGGCCTTGATCGCTTCTCCAGTTGGCCGCCCTAAAATCCCGCCACGAAGCGGGAAATGGACCTTGAGGTCTTCGACTTCAACCAGCGGCCGAGGTGCATCTGAAGCTACGGGTACAGTCTTATTCATGATTACTTCCTTCGTGGCAGCTCCGTTTGCGAGTTGGCGGTCGTAGATGGTCATGGAACGAGATCCATCAGGGCGGCCGACCTATTCGCATCGGCCGCTTTCAGTTCTTCTACGTTGAACAGACAGGCCGCCTTATGCTCTTGCGCGACCTGGCGCAGAGGCGGCACGGTCACATCGCAAACACCTTTGACCGCAAAACGGCACCGCGGATGGAAGGGACATTCCTTGCCGAGCCGGGTGAGATCCGGCGGCAGCCCTGGAATAGGAACCAGCTCGGCTCCCTTCCTCTCGTCGAGTCGGGGAATGGAGTTCAGTAGGCCCATAGTGTAGGGCATCCGCGGGTCAGCGAAGAGCGGCTCGGTACACGCGTCCTCGACAACCCGACCTGCGTACATAACGAGAATGCGGTCGGCCATCCCTGCGACCACACCGAGATCATGAGTGATCATGATCACGGCCGTTCCCAGTTCCTTCTGCAACTGGCCGATAAGTTCCAAGATTTGGGCCTGGATGGTGACATCCAGCGCCGTTGTCGGTTCGTCGGCAATAAGGAGCTCCGGATTGCATGCCAATGCCATCGCGATCATCACCCGCTGCCGCATGCCGCCCGAAAACTCGTGCGGGAACTCTTTCAGCCGCTTCTTGGCGCTTGGGATTCCGACGAGGTCGAGCAGTTCCGTGGCACGAAGCTCAGCCGCGCGGCCGCCCATGTCCATGTGAAGCTTAAGAGACTCCGTGATCTGGCGGCCAACCGTCAGGACCGGATTGAGCGAACTCATGGGGTCCTGAAAGATCATGGCGATGCGCTTGCCCCGGATGCGCCTCATCTCCTTTTCGGTCGCATCCAGCAGATTCTTGCCGTCGAAGATTATTTCGCCTCCGGCGATCCTGCCTGGAGGATTGGGTATGAGTCGCATGATTGCGAGCGAGGTTACGCTCTTGCCGGACCCGCTTTCCCCAACGATGCCAAGCGTTTCGCCACGCTTCAGTGTGAACGAGACATCATCAACTGCGCGAACAGCTCCCTTTTCCAGGCGAAACTCGACGCTCAGATTTCGTACTTCCAAGAGGTTAGTCATTGGTGCGTCCCTTGTGGCGCGTTACACGCGCAGCCGCCGGATAGATGGCGCGAACGAAAGCAGCGCCACCCCAAAGGCGATGATCGCCCCGGCCATGATTAGGAAAGCCACTCGTGGTCCGAGTAGCGAAGCAACTGTCGCCGATGCCGCCGTGCCAATCGAAACGAGGCCACGATTCAGAAACAACGTGCTCAGAACCCGCCCGCGGTATTCGTCGGGAACGGTAAGCTGCAACAAGGTAGCGTGCGTTGCGTTGTAGCTCATGAACAGCGCGCCTGCGAACAGCAGGATTACCGGAGCAGCGAACTCGTACGGGTTCAGTGCGAACACACCCAGCGCCAAGCCGAAACCGACCAGCAAACTCAGCATGATGCCCCCACGCTGAAGAAGCCCGGCAAAGTTGGCCATCAGCAAAGCTCCAAGCACTGAGCCAAACGCGGCGGACGCAGTAAGTACGCCGAGGCCGACGGGTCCCGATTGAAAGACCTCGTAGGCAAAGACTGCCAGAAGATTGATGTAGGGCTGTCCGAAGAACGTCGGTACGACCGAGATCAAGACCAGGAGCAGAATTACCGTGTTCCCCCCGACGAAGCGGAGACCCGAGGCGATGCTCGCCCCCAGGCTCTCCGGATTTGTGGGTGGCCTCGACGAAGGCGGAAACCGCATTGCAGCCAAGGTGGCCAATACTGCGAGAAAGCTGATTGCGTTGATTACGAAGCAGACCGCCGTGCCAAAGAACGCGATGATAAGCCCCGAAAGCAGTGGTCCCATCACCTTGGTGAGGTTTATCGTCATGGCGTTCAGCGCGACCGCATTCGGCAAGTCCTCCCTCGGCACCAGATCCGAGATCAACGAATGTCGGGCAGGCAGATTGAAGGAGATGACCATGCCCCTCATGGTCGCAATGACGAGAATCCCCCAAAGTGGAGCATGACCGGAGAGAACCATGGCGGCCAAGACCGATGCCAAGACCATGGATGTGGTCTGTGTAATCATCATCAGCTTGCGCCGTTCCATGCGATCGGCCACTGCCCCACCTATCAGCGTGCACAGCAGTATGGGCAAGCCGCGGCAGAGATTGACTATGCCGAGATAGAAGACCGAACCTGTCTGCTCGAGCACCAGCCAGTTCAGGGCAATCTGATCCAGCCAGTCTCCGGTATGCGATATGAGGGTTCCAACCCAAAGCAGCCGATAGTTGCGATGCCTCAGCGACGCCAGAAAACGAAGTCGACCCGTCCCTGGAAAGAATGGCTGCATGGTGTGAAGTGCTCCCCTGCATTTCGATGGGCTCCTCAGAGGGTTTCGCCGCTTAGCGCGAACGCAGCTTGGGATCGAGAATGTCGCGCAAAGCGTCACCAAGGAAGTTGAAGCCGAAAACCACCAAGGTGATCGCCAGGCCCGGGAAGATTGCCAGCCAGGGAGCTTCGGTCATGTAGCGTTGCGTCTTGCCCGACAGCATCGCGCCCCAGGAAGGTTCGGGTGGCGGAGTACCGAGGCCCAGAAAGCTCAGCGACGCTTCCGACAGAATTGCGCTGCCAAGCCCGGCGGTAGCAAGAATGATGAACGGAGCCACGCAGTTGGGCAGGACATGACGGAACAGGATCCGCCAGGTTGAAAGCCCGAGATTGTGGGCGGCTTCTACGAAGGGCTTCTCCCGAACGGTCAGTGCGCTAGACCTGATCACGCGGGCCGCGTTGGGCATGATGACGACCGCGAGAGCGATGATCACATTTCGAATGCTGGAACCCAGCGCGGCTACCATTGCAAGCGCGAGGACGAGCATGGGGAATGCCATCAGCGTGTCCATGACGCGCTGAATCAGGGAGTCGAGTCTGCCGCCGAAATAGCCACTGATCAGACCGAGAACAGATCCCGTGGTGGTTCCCAGCAATACCGCAGACAATCCGACGAACAGCGAGATGCGAGCGCCCCAGATCAAGCGGCTGAGGATGTCGCGCCCGAACTCGTCTGTACCGAACCAGTTCGAGGAGTTCGGCGGAGTGAGAAGGTTGGACGAGTCGATCTTCAGGGGATCAAACGGCGCAAGCCAGGGCGCAAACAATGCAACCAGGCAGAACACAAGAATGATCACGCCTCCAATGGCACCGAGTGGCTTCTTGCGCATCAAGGAAATAGTCTTGGCAAGACGGCTCTTCTTTCGAGGAGACCTCGTTGCGGCAGAAGTGTCCGAAACAGCAGTCATCAGGCGCTCCTATTCGTAGCGGATTCGGGGATCGAGGACCCCGTAAAGAAGATCGGTGAGCAGATTGAGCACGACGAAAAGGATGCCCATGAGCACGATGATCGTCTGAACAACCGGGTAGTCGCGGTGAAAGATCGCATCGACGAGGTAGCGGCCGATGCCGGGCAGCGTGAAGATGGTCTCCATCACCACAGTTCCGCTCAGGAGATTGCCGAGCTCGATTGCCGCCAGTGTTATGACGGGAAGCAGGGCATTGCGGAGCGCATGGACTGTTAGGATAGAGCGGAGATTCAAGCCCTTTGCCCAAGCCGTGCGCACATAATCCTCACGCAAGACCTCGAGCATCGCCGACCGCGTCATGCGACTGATGATGGCAGCATTCGAGTAGCCGATCACCAACGCTGGCCAGAACAGTTGCTGCAGATTTACCCACGGATCTTGGGTGAAAGAGACGTAGCCGAGTGGCGGGGTCCAGTTAAACCACACCGTCAGCCCCAGAATGACCAGCGTGCCCAGCCAGAAGCTCGGAAGCGCCAGGCCGCCAATGCTTACGCCCCTAAAGACGTAGTCGATCCAGGTGTCTTGCTTCAGCGCCGAGAGGATACCGAGAGGCACGGCCACAGTCAGCGATATCACCAAGGCGAGCAAGGCTAGCTCGATTGTAAGAGGCAGCCGTTGAAGGATTTCGTCGAAGACAGGACGGCCGCTCCAAAGAGAGTTGCCAGCGTCTAGCTGCAGGAGGCCACCAATCCAGCTGAAGTACTGCTGCCAAAGCGGCACATCTAAGCCGAGCTGAACCCGCAATGCCTCAATGGCCTCGCGGCTTGCACCCGAATTTCCTTCCTCGTCGCCGCCCATCAAGATCATCGCGGCAACATCGCCTGGCAGCATCCGCATGATCAGGAAAACGACAATCGAAATGCCGAACACAATCGGCAATAGACTGATCAATCTTCGCGCAGCATAAGTACCCATTTCAATATTCCATCGGCCGTTTGACACTCGAGATCATCGAATAATCCAATCGATCTGCGATCATCGTGTTCAGGCGCTCTTCAGCTGGCTAAACGCTGCTGCGTAAGAGCGCGCCAAAACACGATGTTCGGTTTCCATGGTGAGGATCCGCACACCTTTTTCCTGCCACCATGCAGCCTCTTCCATGCCCTTTGGCGTGCATGGGTAAGTCATCGATACTTGCTTGCCAGCGTCCAGCGCTGCAAAGAGCACGCGCTTCTGGGTCTCAATCACCTCAGGCTGGTTGTCGCGATCAGTGGGCACTCCCAACGCCAGGGAAATGTCGCCCCGCCCGGTGGCGATGACGTCGACGCCTTCTACCTTGACGATCTCTTTGTAGTTTTCGAGGCCAGCCTTGTTCTCAATCGACACGCAGACCAGGATTTCGCTTTCGGCCCATTCGAAATAGTCCTTGTCCGAGTGGCCACGTCGAGAGACCGGTCGGTTCGACTCCCGAACTCCCTTGGGAAAGTAGCGTGTTGCGGCCACGACAGCCCGTGCTTCGTCAGCCGAACCGCAGTTCGGTACTGTAATCCCTTCAATGCCCATATCCAGCATCGTCATGATCTCGTACGCGTCATTGCGACAGCGCACCCAAGGAGTCATTCCGCCAGCTCGGGCCGCTGCAACCATAGCGTAAAAGGCCTCGTACCCGAATGGTGAGTGATATTGGTCAAACTTCACGAAATCAGAACCAACATTGGCTGCCACATCCACCAGCGCCGGGGCCGGAACTTTCACGTGCACGCCGAAGGAAGACTTTTCTGCCCGGTAATTTTGCTTAACGCGGTTTTTCGGTAGCACTGTCGTCTCCTTGACGAATGTTCAAAGGGTTGTCATTCCCGGCGATGCGTAGCGCTTAGCCGAGCTTGCCGAAGTTAGTGGCGCACTGTGGCGCCTCATCGCACAAATGGCCGGACCGGAGCCGCTACGCGGCGAAATGAGCCGACCGCCCGAAAACTGTTGCTGTAAACTCCTCCACGTTCCACGAATCTGACCTATGGATTGGCTTCGCTCTCCTCAGCGAAAGCCCTCGATCAGACTTCATGGCGAAGGGCGCACTGCGCTGCCTTCTGTATCGACGTATCGGTCAGACAGGCGATCCAGGCAAACGACAAAACTTCTTCGTCGCTTTACAATTTCTCACGGTCACGCCTGCTTTTTCGGCTGCCTAAGCCTCATTTTTGTGCGTATTAGTTACAGCTATCGACAGGGACAACGGGCATATGAGATTACCTCCGCTCAACCCACTTAAAGCGTTTGAGGCAGCAGCCAGGCATCAAAGCTTCCAGGATGCGGCTCACGAGATGAACGTCACGCCCGGGGCCATCAGTCGTCAGGTCAAGGCGTTGGAGGACTATCTCGGATTTCCTCTGTTCGTCCGGGTGCATAACGGCATTGAACTCACGACGGAGGCCAAGCTCTACTACGATTCCATGCGGGCGGCGTTCCTGCTCATCGAAAAGAGCACGAAGGAACTGCTCTCCCAAAAGCGTGATGGACCACTAAATGTTTGGTGCTCCCGGCTCTTTATGCGGCAATGGCTCGTCCCGCGGCTGAGCATCTTTCAGGATCTGCACCCCACACAGGAGGTTCGGCTGGCTGGCGGACGGTCCGACGAGGCTCTCCCTTCGGACATCGATTTGGCAATACGGTTCGGAACCGGGCCCTGGGATCCGTGGGAATCGCACTACGTAATGGGAACCAGCATCCTTCCGGTGTGCAGTCCGGAATATCTCAACGCTCATGGTCCTCTGGAAACACCCGCAGATTTGCTCAAGCATCCCCTTCTGTTTACCGCCACGCGAATGGACGATTGGGATATGTGGCTCAGGTCAGCCGGGGTCGAGGACTTCGTGATTAGCCGCAAAATTACACTTCAGGGCGATGGCTTGGCTTATCGGGCAGCTGTTGAAGGGCTAGGCGTTGCCATCGGTCGACGCGAGTTCCTGGAACCAGATGTAAAGACGGGACGCCTCGTTACGCCCTTTGAGCATAGCGTCAGGCTCGAAGGATCCTTCTATCTGATCTACCCGAAAGCCGTACGATACCCACGAAAGGTCATCGAGTTTAGGGACTGGTTGTTGAAAGAGGCCAACGAGCCTTGGCATCACCGCCCCGCGTCGAGAACCCTGAAGTCTTGACATTCCTTTGGTAGCGCCATTGGTCGAGAAAAATACTTCGCCAGTGTCGCTATTCATCATATGATGTAATTGCTTCCTGAAGTTTCCTGTTGTTGACCGCCTGTGATCAAAGAAGGCCCCGCCTAGACCCTTGCGAGCGAGTGCGCAAATAAGCCCCTTTTTTCCAGAAGAAAAGCAGGAAGGCGAGAGCGGCGGCATTCATCTAATCGACTTGCTTCAGCAACAACGCGGCCGGAAGGGCGCTGCGCGGCATTAATCAGAGCGCGCGCAACCTGACTTTCTCCAGTTCCTAGCGCGGCGCCGTCGCCGTTAGGCTTACCTCACGGCTCGCCTCAGCGATGTCGACCTGCAAGCTTGCTCCGCCGATGCCCTCGCCCGCATTGCTGTTCTTCCGGCCTCGCGTCCTCATGAACTGCTGCCTTGGCACTGGATGCGCCTGCGCGAAGCCGGCAAGCTGCCGATCAGCACGCCGCCAAGCCTTCACGCAACGCCATCATAGGACCCGCCGCGCACTGCGCGGATGCCAATATGCGGCCGTTCACAGTAAGGAGGCGATGTGCGCTCTCTCCACGGGGTACCGTGACAGTCCAAGCGTGTCTTTAAGCACGCTGACAGTACCCACGGGCGAGCTACGCATGATGTCGAAGGGTAAGCGCCTAGTCCTTGCGGCGTACTGCGGCGTGGTGACCAACTCGCGGATCATAGAGCCCGATCGTCTTATCGTACTTCGACAATTGTTCTGGAGAGAGGTATTTGTTCTCCATTTCCACGACCTCTGGAAATCCAGCTAGGTCAAACCCTCCAAAGCCGCCCAACGGATGAGCGCTCACATTGCTCATGAACTCGTTATATGGATCCATCCCCCGGGTCTTCATGTCTTCGAGCAAGTCCCACATGGCAACCAGTCCGGCCTTGAAGAACATTGTTCCACTCGTCATCGCGAGACCCCAGTCTTGCATATCCTGCAACGACGGAGCCGGATCGATCGCACGGAACGTGCAGGTGATAGGACCCTCGATCTCGGCCCTTGCGCGCTTGATCTCGTCAATTGTCTGCAGTGCCTCGACATAGATCATGTCCACGCCAGCAGCCTTGTAGGCGCGTGCACGGCGAATGACTTCGTCCATGCTTCCGTCCACTGCGGTTCGCGCGTCGGTCCGTGCGATCACGATGAAATCCGGGTCGAGCTCATCACGCATATCCACCGCAGCGCGATATTTTCCAACAGCCTCATCAATGCTGATGAGTTCCTTACCTTTTACAAACCCACAGCGTTTCGGTGCGACCTGGTCCTCAAAGAACATTCCTGCGGCACCAGCCTGGATGACGTCCTTGACGGTCCGTCGAACGTTGATCGCATTTCCAAAACCAGTGTCGCAATCGACGATGACAGGTATCCTCACCGCATTGCATACGCGTCGCGCATTTTCGACCACCTCGGACTGGGTGATCAAGCCTGCGTCCGGCAGGCCCAGAACATGGGCGGCCATGTTCGCGCCAGAAAGACCTACTGCCTTATAACCCTGCGCTTCCGCGATTTGAGCGTGAATGGCAATCGCAATACCAGGTCGCAGCAAGATCTCGTCGGCTTCGATCAGTCGCCGCAAAACAGTGGATGTCTTTTCTCGCATGTCGAACCCCGAGTAGCTTGGAACAAATTAGGATCCCGAACCGCCTGGGCGGCGCCACTGGATCACCTTTGTGTGCGACGAGCGGGGGCTCGCGAGCAAACCACAATTGTTCTGGTCGGCGTGAGTTCTCGTAAGGCACCAAGAATGCGCTGAAAAGATTTCGCGGGGTTCTTTGGAGGCGCGAGTGCGACACAATCTTCCGCACCATGCGCGGCGGAAAGCCCGCCGATGATACCCCACTGCGGCGGGACCTGGCACGGTCAACAATAGCGGGGTGTCCCGAAGGCGAACGAAAACCGTTTCTGGAGCTTCCGACGATGACCGCTGTCAGCCGACGAAGGGCGGCTCCCAATCACGTTCTAAAAGGAGCTCGTGTCACGACAGGCGAATTGCGAAAGTGTGACCCGACCTATGGCGGCGAGACTTTTCTCAGTCTCCAGCGGGTTGGCGACAATCGCCGCGCTGACCGCCGCCCGCCAGACGTCAGTCGCAGACGGCCCCACGGGTTCGCAGCAAGGGCACACGTCGGCGATCGGAAGGCGCTCCTGGGCGATCATCTTTGCTTTCCGAAGAAAGACCTCGGTATTGCATTTCGGGCATGGATATTTACCCGATGCTGCCGGAATCTCGTCGGCGAGCCAGAGATACCCAGAGCCACCGCAACTCCAAGGGGTTGCAACATAGTCGCAGAGCTCTTCTTCGGATGAGGTTGAATTTAATTTAATCATCGTAGATGACATGGCTCATATTTGCGTCACGACAACCAAGAGTCAAATTTATACCTTTGGTGTAACTCACTAATAGCAGGGAAGTGACTATTGTCGGGGAGCGAACTAAATCGAAATAGTCGGCAGTCCTACACTGGTTCGGCCGCGAACTGATGGTCGAGCAGAATTAAGAAGGTGGACGCAGTCAAGCTCTAACTTTACCGGTCTCGACCAGGCCTGTAGCATCCCAGGACGCTCCGAGGCTTACATTCGGAAGCCTCGGAAGTGAAGGCGAGCGGCTTCGCTGACTACATCATCACCCTGGTGGTAGTTTCCACCACTGGACCGCTGCTTCGAACCTGAGCGACGACCTCTCGGATCTGCTCATCCTTGATGGAACCCTTCTGACCTTCCATCACCTTCCAGCAGGCATGAAGAATTGGTTCGATTTCCTCCTTCACGGCCTCGATGCCAAGGTCATCCAGTTTCTGCCACATCGTGTATGGACCAGCTCCTCGGGTGATCTCCCACTTGCGGACGTTGCCCACCAGCGTCGGCTCAACGTTCCAATGCAGCAGGGTGTCGATGTCGAGTTCGCCCACGATCGTATCGGAACCACCCCAGTTGAAGACTTCGGGCCCGGTCACTGGATAGTTGAAAGCAAGGGGGTGCCCGGCCAACTCCTCTCCGAGACGAGCGAGTGCAGTCATCTGGCTAAGGTCAATGCCTGTCTCGATGCCATAGAGTGCCTCCAACGAAAGCGCGAGGTGGGCAAGATCAGCCTGTCCTGCAGAAGCGCAATAACCGTTCACGGCAACCTCAGCGGAGTCA
>Ga0209902_100654_pt1 | contig 30847 bp, 20 predicted proteins | sample FECB27metaG_FD_188304 | JGI IMG/M metagenome (GOLD analysis project Ga0209902, IMG submission 188304) | Cyanobacterial communities from the Joint Genome Institute, California, USA - FECB-27 (SPAdes) (version 2) | ecosystem: Environmental > Aquatic > Thermal springs > Hot (42-90C) > Microbial mats...
CCCCCGCCGCATCGCCGACCATGTCGACGCGGGCATAGACGGGCGCGGCGGGTGCCGCCGCCAGCGCCGCAGCGGCGAGCGCCTGCGCTTCATCGCTGGCGTCCCACGCGGTCTCGCGCCCGCCGAACTGTTCCTGGACACGAAAATCGCCCGCCGCGGGGCGTTTGACGATCGCATGGCTGAACCGGCCCGCGAAGAAGAAGAGCGAAAATTCGCCGTCGGCGAGAATCCCCGGCATCAGCGGCTGGACCAGCCGCCGCTCGCCCAGCGCATCGGCGGGAATGTCCGCACCGGCCGCGATGCGGTGCGTGCCGTCGGCACCGCCCGAGATCGCGGGCTTGACCACCAGCTCGTCGGCGCCGAGCGTCATGCGCGCACCGGCCAGCGCGGCCGCATCGAGCGCCGCAACCTCGACCGTCGGCACCACCGCGACGCCCTTGGCCGCGAGTTCGCCGAGATAGGCCTTGTCGCTGTTCCAGCGCAGCACCGGCACCGGATTGACCACCGGCAGCGCCTCGGCCTCCAGCCGGTCGAGTAGCGCGTACCAGCGCGCGACGTCGCGCTGATAGCCCCAGGCGAAGAGCGGCAGGATCAGATCGAAACCCGACAGGTCACCGGGGTCGCCCCAGACCCTTTGCTCGACCGCCAGCCCTGCGCCCGCAAGCGCCGCCGCCTTGCGCGCGAAGGCGGGCTGCCACTTCTCGTAATAACCGGGCGCCGGGACGAGGATCGCGACGCGGGGTTGAAAGGGCATCTGCTACTTCACCTTCTCAAACCCGTCCTTGCGAGGAGCCCCGGGCTCGATCCGGGGCGACGCGGCAATCCAGAGTGGCGTGTACCACTCCGGATTGCTTCCCCCGGCTTTTGCCGGGGTCGCCATGACGAGATGATGGACGCGATGATTACCGTCCCAGCAGCGCGCGCGCCTGGCCGGCTAGGTGCGAGAGCATCGCGCCGTTCGGGTTCGGGATCGTCCGCGCACGGTCGACCGTCGCGCGGAACTGCGCGACGCGCGCCGCATGCTCGGCGAGCCATCCGGTCACCGCGGCGTCGAGATCGCCGCCCTTGAGCCCCGCGAGGAAACCCAGCCGCATCTGCTGGAAATCGCGCGCGAGGCTGTTGACCAGCAGCCGTTCCCACGGATCGGTCGGGCTCATGTGCGCCGCCAGCGTCTGCGCCCAGTCGAGCCCGAGCGCCTCACCCAGATGGGTGAAGGCGCGCGTCACCGCGATCTCGTCGTCGCCGCGCCGTTCGGCGAGATCGACGATGCCGATCGCGCCGTCGGTCTTGAACAGGCGGACGACCGACGCGGCCAGCGCCTCGGGCGCGCCCGCGTCGAGCAATTGCTGCGACAGCATGTCCCACTGGCGCCGGACCGACGGGCTGAGCAGCGCGTCGACCCCCGCGGTGAGCCGGTCGACGCCGGGTTCGAGCCGCGCGACGATCGGCCCCGGCTGCACCGTGTTCGGCGACAGGCGGAGCAGGTCGGCCATCTGCGAGGTCATTGCCGACGCGGCCTGCGAAAACAGCGACAGGCGCACCGATTCGTCGATCCTGGCGCTGTCGAGCGACGCCCAGATCGCCTTCATCTCGATCAGCCGTTCGACCGCGACGAACGCCGCGGCGACGTCGCCGAGCGAGCAGCCTTCCTCCTCGACCAGCTCGAACGGGTGGACGACCCCCATGCGGTTGACGATGCGGTTGGCGAGCTTGGTCGCGATGATCTCGCGGCGCAGCTGGTGATCGGCGATCGCACCGGCGAAATCGCGCTGCATCTCGTCGGGGAAGGCCGCCGCGAGGTCGCCCGCGAGTGCCGGATCGTCGGCGAGGTCGCTATGCTCGATCGCGTCCTGCAGCGCGAGCTTCGCGGTCGCGAGCAGCACCGCGAGTTCGGGGCGCGTCAGCCCGCGGCCCTCGGCGGCGCGGCGCAGGAGCTCGTCGTTCGCCGCCAGCCCCTCGACCTTGCGGTCGAGCCGGCCCGATGCCTCGAACGTCTCCATGATCCGCACCAGCGACGGCACCGCCGCCGATCCACCCTTTTCGGCGATCGACAGCGCGAGCGCCTGGAGCCGGTTGTCCTCGAGCACGAGCGCGCCGACATTGTCGGTCATCCGCACGAGCAGCGCGTCGCGGTCCTCCTGGCTGAGCCGCCCTTCGGCCATCTCGCGGTTGAGCGCGATCTTGATGTTGACCTCGTTGTCCGAACAGTCGACGCCCGCGCTGTTGTCGACGAAGTCGGCGTTGATCCGCCCGCCCTTCATCGCAAAGGCGATGCGCGCCGCCTGCGTGACGCCGAGGTTCGCGCCCTCGCCGACCGCGCGCACGCGCAAATCCTCGGCATCGACGCGCAGCGCGTCGTTGGCGGGATCGCCGACCTCGGCATTATTCTGGCTCGCGGCCTTCACATAGGTGCCGATGCCGCCGAACCAGAGCAGGTCGGCGGGGGCCTTGAGGATCGCCGAGATCAGCCCGACCGGATCGATCTCGTCGACCGACAGCCCGAGCATCGCCTGGACCTCGGGGGTCAGCGGGATGCTCTTCTGGCTGCGCGGGAACACCCCGCCGCCCTTCGAGATCAGTTTCCGGTCATAATCGTCCCAGCTCGACCGCGGCAGGTTGAACAGGCGGTCGCGCTCCTTCCAGCTCTTCGCCGGATCGGGGTTGGGGTCGAGGAAGATGTGGCGATGGTCGAACGCCGCGTTGAGCTGGATCGCCTTCGACAGCAGCATGCCGTTGCCGAACACGTCGCCCGACATGTCGCCGCAGCCGACGACACGGATGCTGTCGGTCTGCACGTCGACGCCCATTTCGGCGAAGTGACGCTGGACCGACACCCATGCCCCGCGCGCGGTGATGCCCATGCCCTTGTGGTCATAGCCTTTCGATCCGCCGCTCGCGAAAGCGTCGCCGAGCCAGAAGTCGCGCTCCATCGCCAGCGCATTGGCGACGTCGGAGAAGGTCGCGGTGCCCTTGTCGGCGGCGACGACGAAATAGGGATCGTCGCCGTCGCGGATCACCACGCCCTTCGGATGCACGACCTTGCCGCCGACCAGATTGTCGGTGATCGACAGCAAAGAGCGGATGAAGATGCGATAGCATTCGGTGCCCTCGGCGAACCAGGCGTCGCGGTCGAGCGACGCATCGGGCAGCGCCTTCGGATAGAAGCCGCCCTTCGCGCCGGTCGGCACGATCACGGCGTTCTTGACGCGCTGCGCCTTCATCAGCCCGAGGATTTCGGTGCGGAAGTCGTCGCGGCGGTCGGACCAGCGCAGCCCGCCGCGCGCGACGGGGCCGGCGCGCAGGTGGGTGCCCTCGACGCGCGGCGAATAGACCCACACTTCGCGCCAGGGCAGCGGCTTGGGCAGGCCGGGGACGAGGCTCGAATCGATCTTGAACGCCAGCGCCTCGGCCGCGGCGGGGGCGAAGGCGTTGGTGCGCAGTGTCGCGCCGATCACCGCGTGGAACAGCCGCAGGATGCGGTCGTCGTCGATCGACTTGATCCCCGCGAAGCCCGCCTGGATCTCGCTGTCGAGATAGGCCGCGCGGTCGGCGTCCTGCTTCCTGGGGTCGTGCAGCGCGCAGAAGCGCTCGACCAGCGCCGCGGTCAGGTCGGGGGCGTGGCGCAGCGCCGCGACCACCGTGTCCATGCCGTAGCTCGACCCGCCCTGCCGCATGTAACGGAACCAGGCACGCAGCCACACGATCGCCTGCGGATCGGTCTGCGTCACGATGACCAGTTCGTTGAACGCGTCATTTTCGGCCTTGCCGTCCAGCACCGCCTCGATCGCGCCCTCGATCACCCCGACGTGCGGCAGCAGCGCGGTCTCGTCGACATTGGCGGGCACGCGCAGCGTGAAGTCGTGGATCACCGCAGGCCGCTCGGCCGCCTCTTCCTCGGACCCCGGCGCGCGATAGGCACCCAGCGTCGTCGGAATTTCCTCGAGCACCTCGAAACCGAAATGTTCGAGCGCGGGCACCACGTCGGACAGCGCGAGCGGCCCCGCCGCGCTGTAGACCTTGAGCCGCAGCAGATCGTCGCCGTCGAGGCTCTTTTTCGCCAGGCGCACGCTGCGCGGGCGGTCGGCGTCGAGGTCGCGCAGACGCAATATGTCGCGCGCCGCCTCTTCGGGGTCATAGAGATTGCGGTAATTGGCGGGAAGGAGCGGCGCGAAGCGCGCGGTCAGCGCCGCCGCGCGGCCCGCATCGCCGCGCTTCGCCAGCGCCGCCTCGACCTCGGGCTGCCAGCCGCGCACCATCTGTTCGAGCTGCGCGTTGAGCTTTGCCGCGTCGGGCACGACCCCGCCGCTGCGCAGGTCGAGCGTGAAGCGCAGCAACGCCGCGCCGCCGTCCTCGAGCACCATCGTCCAGCCGATCACCCCCGCCTGCGCTTCGCGCACGAGCAGCGATTCGACCGCGAGCCGGCGTCCGGTCGACACCTCGTCACGCGGCAGCCAGACAAAGGCGAACAGATGCCGTCCCAGCGCGCTGCGCACCATCACCAGCTTCGGCCGCGGGCGGTCGGTGATCGACATCGAGGTGAGGACAAGATCCTCGAGCGATTGCGCGTCGAAGGCGATCAGCAGGTCGTGCGGCAGCGCGGTCAGCGCATGCGCCAGCGCCTTGCCGGCGTGGCCCGCGGGGTCGAAGCCGAATTTCGTCATCAGCGCGTCGAGCTGCGCGCGCAGCACCGGCACCTTCGCGGTCGGCGTCGACAGCGCCGCGCTGGTCCACAGGCCGGCGTGGATCGACAGCCGCTCGACGTTCTTGCCCTTCATTTCGGGAACGACGACGAGGTCGAGCAGCACGCGGCGGTGCACCGACGACAGCCGGTTCGACTTGATCAGCAGCGGCGCCGCGCGTCCCTTGTCGAACCAGGCGAAGGCCGCTTCGAGCCCGGCGGGCGACAGGAGGTCGCTCGACGAGGACCGCGCGATGCCGAGCGCATCCTGCGCCTTGCCGGCGCGCGTCCGCCATTCGTGGCCGAGCTGGGTCATCGCCCCGCCCTCGAACCAGCGCAGGAGCTCGGCGCCTTCGCCGTCGGCGCGCATCGCGGCATCGGCGAGCATCGCGGCGCGCATCGCTTTCCAGTCGGTCACCGCGGCGCGCACGTCGGCGAGCGCAGCTTCGAGGCCGTCGAGCAGGCGCCGGCGCGCGCGCGCGTCGCCACGCTCGAGCTCCATATAGATCACCGATTCGCGATCGACGGCGCCCGGACGCGCGGGTTCGACCGCGGTCAGATGACCCGATGCGTCGCGCGCCGCGGAGACGACGGGGTGAAGGATGCGGTGCACCGCAAGGCCCTGCGCCCCGACGATCTGCGACACCGAATCGACGAGGAAGGGCATGTCGTCGTTGATCACCGCGAGCCGCATGCGGCGGTCGGTGCCATCGGCGACCATCGGCTCGAGCAAGAGCGAGGGCTTGCCCGCCTTGCGGTCGAGCGACGCGCGCGCCGCGAATTCGCCGGCGTCGGCAAGCGCCGCGGCGTGAAGATCGTCATCCTCGCCGGGCAGCGCGCTGCCGCGCAGCGCGGTGACATAGGCCTTGGTCAGTTTTGCGGGAACGACCGCGGGTGCCGGCGCCTCCTGTGCGGGGCTGTCGGCGACGTCGGAATCTTTTTTGGGCATGGGTGGGCGCATCCAGTAGCGGGACGACGGACCCTTGCCACGATCGGCTGGCCCGTTCGCTGTCCGCCCCTATGCGCCTGCCGCGCGCGCGGCTCAAGACCCCGCGAAACGCCCGCGTAAAATTATTTCAAGTTTCGGATTGTCTGTTACGCAGTCGCGCTCAGACGCCCGGCGCGATCAGATGGGCGCCGCGGGCAAGCCGCGCCACGAGCGCGGGTTCGTCGGCCGCCTTGGCGACGATGCCGATATGCCCGCCGGGCATTGCGCGCGCGATCAGCACGACGAATTCGGCGTCGCCCGCGTCATGTTCGAGGACCAGCGCCGGCTGCGCCGCGCGCAGCGTGCCGAGCGACGCGCCGCCGTCGGGCTTCGCGGCGGCGGGCCGGCGCTTTGCGCGCTCGTCGCGGACCAGCCCCTTGAGCCCGCCCGGATAGGCGTCGAGATAGGGCGCAAGCGCCCCGCGCTCCAGCCCCGTTTCGCGCGCATGCGCCAGCGCGCAGGCATACTCGGCAAGGCGCGTCTTGTCGTAGGTCGCGCCGAAGACCAGCTTGACCAGCGGCGTCATCGGCGCGCGCGCCTGCGCCTTCAGCCCGGCATCGGCGAGCAGATCGGCGAATTCTTCGGGCTGCGCCTCGGCGGCGAGCGCGAAATCCCAGGCCTTGCCGACCGCCTGATAGAGCGCGCTGCGGCTGCGGCTGTCGGCGGCGAGCGCCCGTTCGGCGGTTTCGCGTGCGGCGGCAAGCCAGTCGGCGAGCCCCGCCCCGGTGTCGGGCACCACCGCGTCGGCGCCGTCGTCGAGCGCCGCCAGCGCGGCGAAACCGGGTGCAGGATCGTCCTCGCCATGCTCGCCCGGGCCGTCGGCCCACACCGGCACCGGCGCGGTCAGCGGCGCGGCGCTGCGCAGCGCCTGCTCGACCGACAGCTGCAATTCGGCTTCCTGTTCGGCGGGCGCCACTTCCTTCCAGTTGATCACCCCCATGATGAAGTCGATCGTGTCGTCGTCGGACGAGAAGGGCAGCAGGATGCCACGATACATGATCGTCTGGCCGCGGTCGCTCTCATATTCGGCCTCGAAGCCGATCGGCGCACGGTTGGCGATGATCTGGAGATAATGGTCGGTCAGCCGCGACAGCAGCGACCGCCCCGGCACCTGCGCGATATAGTGGACGTCGTCGTCGATCCGCGATTCGGCGCGCAGCTGGTCGCCGAGAAAAGCGATGGCGGGATTTTCGATTCCCTGGGTGAAATCGAGCAGCACCGAATAGGGACCGAAGTCGCCGGCACGGTCGAGGTCGAGATCCTCGACCGAGGGGTAAGCGCGATCGGCGAGCAGCGAGGCCCAGTGGTTATAGGCCCGCACCTGCATCCGGCGTTCGTCGACGCCGACGACCGGCGGCGCATCGATCGCGCCATCGCCCTGGTCGTGACTGCCCGAAAGCAGCCCGCGCATGCTGTCCATCATATGTCCCCAGTCGCAAACATCGGCGAATCTTGTGCACCGGGAACGGTAAAGGCGGCGTAAACGATGCGGGATGCGGTGGGTTACAGCGCGGGAGTATCTCCGGCACGCAGCAGCGTGCAGAGCCGGGGAAGGCATCCACCCCGCCCCGCCGACGCACGGCGGGGCGGGGCCTGGACGCTTAGAAATTCACCTTCGCACTTACCCCATAGGAGGGAGCGCGGCCGGGGAAGCGCACGGCGGTGTTCGCGTTGGTCGCCGCCGACTGCCAATAATAGGTGTCGGTGATATTCTTGCCCCAGACCGACACCTCCCACTGGCCGTCCTGCTCGTAGAGCGCGAGGCTGGCGTTCAGGATGCCGTAGCCCTTGATCTCGAGCGGCGCGAAATCCTCGATCGTGCTGCCGGTCTTCGACTGGTAGCGGCCGTTGACGATCGCGCGCACGCCGAGCTTGTCGCCGACGGGCGTGTCGTAGGTGATCGTCGCCGAGCCCGAGAATTTGGGGCTGTAGGGGAAGGCGAAACCGTCGAAGTCGAAGGGCGCGCCCGCGGCGTTGATCCCGACATAGCCCTGGATCTCGGTCTTGAGCCAGGTCCCCGCGAGCGTGACGTTCAGGCTGTCGGTCGCCTGGATGCTGACGTCGCCGTCGAGGCCGTAGGCGCGCGACTTGGGGATGTTGTCGAGGCGGAGCAGCGTCGTGTAGATCGGGTCGGCGAAATAGACCGCGAGCTGTTTGTCGCGATAGTCATAATAGAAGGCGGCGAGGTTGAGGTTCACCTTGCGGTCGGCAAGCGCCAGCTTGGTGCCGAGTTCATAGGCGGTGAGCTGTTCCTGCCGCGCCGGGCGGTTCTGCGTCGCGATGTTCGCGGCGTTGACCGGGGTCGAGCCCGACTTGTAGCCGCGGCTGACCGAGGCATAGACGAGCGTGTCGTCGGTCGGTTCCCACGTCAGCGCGCCGCGCCAGGCGACATTGTCTTCCTTGAGGTCCGAGGTGACAAGCCCGAAGGTACCGGTATCGACGTCGTAGGTGTTGCACTGGTTTTCGGTGATCGGCGCGGTGAAGGCGCCATAGACCTGGAAGAAGAAGGCGCGGTTGAAGAGGTTGACGTTGGGCAGCATCGAGCCGTTCAGATCGCGCGAGCAGCCCTGATATTCCTGCCGGTCCTCGGTATAGCGCACCCCCGTCGTCAGCTTGAGCGTTTCGGACAATTCCCAGTCGGCGCTGGCGAACAGGCTGAAGGTTTCGGTGTCGAAATCGGCGACGTCGCGATAGGTGCGAAAGGCCGTCGCGACGTCGGCGGCGGTGAAGCCCTGGCTGTTGAACGGCGTGTTCAGGAGGCCGAGCTGGAGGACCAGCGCACGGATCGCACCGACATTGGCGTTCTGGCCGAGCAGCGTCTGGTTGGTGTCGCTGACGACATCCTTGGCATAATAGCCGCCGACGACCCATTCGGCGGGGCCGGTCGAGCCCTGGAAGCGCAGTTCCTGCGAGAAACTCTCGATCTTGCCCTGCGCGCGCTGGATCAGGATTTCATAGGGTGCACCGCTCCAGTCGTAGGTCGCGTCGCGATTGACCTTGTTGTAGCCGGTGAGCGAGATGAAGCTCAGATCGCTCGTCAGGTCGAACTGGATCAGCCCGCGCAGCCCGAGGAAGTCGCTGTCTTCCTGAAGCGGGCCGTCGATGCCGGTACCGCGACCGATGTTCGGGCCGCGCTGCGAGAGCGGAGCCCAGTCGGCGCTGCCCGAATCCCATTTGTCCTTGTTCGCCGCGACATAGGCGGGCAGCCCCGCCGCGTTGAACAGGCTGAAGATCGTGCCGTTCGCCGGATCGGTGTTCGGGGTGAAGCCGACCGCCTGCCCCGCGAGCGTGTCCGACTTGTTGATCCAGAAATTGCCCGCCAGCTCGATCTTCATGCCGTCGACCGGCTCGGCGGTCAGCGTGAGGCGGCCGCCGTAGCGGTGCACCTCGCCCAGATCCTCGTCGCGCGAGACGCTCTTCTGCCAGCCGTCCCAGCTGTCCTCGGTGCGGAAGGCGGCGCGGATCGCCACCGCATCACCGACGGGGATGTTCAGATAGCCCTCGCTGTTGAGCGTCTTCTCGCTCCCCGCCTCGACCGTCACGCCACCCGCGAAGGTGCCGAATTTGGGCTTGGCGCTGATGAAGTTGACGAGCCCGCCGGTGGTGTTGCGCCCGTAGAGCGTACCCTGCGGGCCCTTCAGCACCTCGACGCGTTCGAGGTCGTAGACCGGGCCGCTGTTCATGAAGGGATAGGCGAGCGCGACCTCGTCCTGATAGGTGCCGACGGTCGAGGTCGCCGACAGGTTGATGGTGTTGAAGCCGATCCCGCGCAGCGTGTAGATCGGGATGCCCTGATAGCCGCGCGAGACATTGAGGCTGGGCACCACCGCCTGCAGGTCCTCGGTCGAAGTGACGCGCAGGTCCTTCAGCGTGTCGCCCGAAAAGGCCTGGATCGCGAGCCCGACGTCGTTGATGCTCTCGGCCCGGCGCTGCGCGGTCACGACGATCGCGCCGTCGTCGGCCGGATCGGCCTTGGCCGCGGCGGGCGCTTCCCCGGCCCCCGTTTGCGCCATCGCCGGCTGGCTTGCCAGCACCGCCGCCAGCGCCACGCCGGCCAGACCCATTGCACGCACCGCAACCGCCATGATCACTCTCCCTGATGAAGCTTATTATCAGAGGTGATAGTTATCAGTCATGATAGATATTGCAACCAGCATTTGCATTTTGCCGGCAACAATGGTCTTTCGGGCGCAAGGAGCGACAATGGCCACCCGAGCAGCAAAGGCGGAAACCCGGACGCGCGGATCGATTCGCGACGCGTTGCTGGACGCCGCGAGCGCGCTGATGCGCGAACAGGACAAGATCGACATCGGCATCGTCGAGATCGCCGCGCGCGCCGGGGTCAACCACGGCATGATCCGCTATTATTTCGGCGACAAGGAGGGCATGCTCGCGGCGCTGCTCGATCGCGACGTCATCCGCGCGATCCGCCAGCTCGACGCGCTGTTCCGGCTGGCGGTCACCCCCACCGAACGGATGCGCATCCATCTCGAGGGCATCCTCGACACCTATTACCGCATCCCGTACCTCAACCGCCTGATCCAGTATATGGTCCGCGACGCCGAGCCCGAGCGCGTCCGCCACATCGGCGACGAACTGCTGTCGAAAATCGCGGGGGCACAGGCGCGGATCATCGAGGAGGGCATCGCCGCGGGCGAATTCCACCCTGTCGATCCCAAGCTTTTCTACTTCAACACGATCGGCGCGGCGGACGGCCTCTATTCGAACCGCCTCACCCTGCAGGTGGTGTTCAAGGGCAAGCCACACGCCGACGATGACCTCCATGCCCGCTATCGCCAGCATACGGTCGAAACCTTGCTCGCGGGACTGGTCAAAAATTATCAGACTTGATAATTAAGACCCGCAGGCGCATAGCCTCGGGCATGAAGCTCGAACTCGACGACGACCAACGCCTGCTGCGCGACTCGCTCGCGCGTTTCCTGACCCAGCAACTGCCGTTCGAAAAACGCCGGGCGATGCGCGACGCAGGCGCGCAGCTCGCGCTCTGGCGCGCCGCCGACGCGGCGATCGGGATCGGCGCGGCGGCGCTGCCCGGCGATGTCGGCGGCTTCGGCGGCGGCCGCGTCGCGGCGATGATCGTTGCCGAGGAGCTCGGCGCCGCGCTGGCGGTGACCCCCTATATCGATTGCCACGTCCTGACCGCCGGCCTGCTGCTGGCGCTGGGCGAAACGGCACGCGCCGCCGCGATCGCGCGCGGCGAAGCGCTGATCGTCACCGCGATCGAGGAAGCCGCGACGCGCGGCGACATCGGCGCGATCGCGGCGCGCGCAGCGCCCGCCGACGACGGCTGGACGCTGACCGGCCGCAAGATCGCGGTGAGCTTCGCGGCCGAGGCCGACCATATCGTCGTCCCGGCGCGCGACGGCGAAGATGACCTGCGCCTGTTCCTTGTCCCCGCGGCGTCGCTGACAAGCCGGCTGCACGCCTATTGGACGATCGACGACATGCCCGCGGCCGACATCGACCTCGACGGGCTGTGGATCGACAGCGCCGCCGAAATCGGATGCGGGAGCGACGGCGAGGCGGCGCTGCAAGCCGCCGCCGACGCCGCCATCGCCGCGCTGTCCGCCGAGGCGGCCGGGCTCGCGCGCGTGCTGCTCGACGACACCCTGCTCTACGCCAAGCAGCGCCGCCAGTTCGGCGCGACGCTGTCGAGCTTCCAGGCGCTCCAGCACCGCATGGTCGACATGCTGATGTTGCGCGAGGCGATTTCCGCCGCGGCGATGCTCGCGGCGCTCAAGCCCGGCGACGCACAGGCGACCGCTGCCGCCAAGGCGACGATCGGCGACGCGCTGCGCACGATCGGGCAGGAAGCGGTGCAGCTCCACGGCGCGATGGGGATGACCGAGGAACTGCGCGTCGGCCATTATTTCAAACGGGCGACCGCGATCGGGCAAAGGCTGGGGACGAGCGACCTGCACGTTGCACGCTATGCGGCGGCGATGGCTTCCTGATCCTCCCTGTGGCGAAGCCATGGGGAGGTGGCAGCGCGGAGCGCTGACGGAGGGGCGATGACGCGACGTTGCCAGCCCCTCCACCATCGCCTTCGGCGACGGTCCCCCTCCCCATCGCTGCGCGACAGGGAGGATGAAAGGGTCACAATCCCAGCACCGCCTTCGCCAATATGTTCCGCTGGATCTCGTTCGACCCCGCGTAGATCGACCCTGCGCGTTCGTTGAAATAGCGCAGCGGCGCGACCGCCTGCCACGCCGCGCCGGTGACATGTCCATCGGCGGGCGGCTCGTGCGCGGGCACGTCGGCGCCCGGCATGCCCGCGTGCGGCTGGAACGCCAGTCCCGCGGGGCCCGCCGCCTCGAGCGCAAGCTCGGTGATGTGCTGCGCGAGTTCGGTCGACAGGATCTTGAGCATCGACGCCATCACGCCGACGCTCTCGCCCTGCCCCGCGCCCGACAACAGTTTGAGCTCGATCATCTCGAGGATGTCGACGCGGATGCGCGCCTTCGCGAGCCTGTGTGCGAAGACCGGATCGCCCGCCATCGTTTCCCGTGCCTGCCGGGCGAGCGCGTCGACGCGCATCGCCAGCGCGGGCGCATGCGCCGACCCGCCGCGTTCGAATTCGAGCAGATATTTGGCGACGGTCCAGCCGCGCCCCTCCTCGCCGATCACATTGCTGCGCGCCGACCGCGCATCGTCGAAGAAGACCTCGGCCTGGATCGTCTCGCCCGAGATCATCGTCAGCGGGCGCACCGTCACCCCCGGCTGGTCCATCGGCACGAGCAGGAAGGTGATCCCCTGTTGCGGCCGGTCGTGCTTCGACGTGCGCACGAGGCAGAAGATCCAGTTCGCCTCGCCCGCATGCGTCGTCCAGATCTTTGACCCGTTGAGCACATAATCGTCGCCGTCGGGCACCGCGCTCATCTGGAGCGCGGCAAGGTCCGACCCCGCGCTGGGTTCCGAATAGCCCTGACAGAAAAACACCTCGCCGGTCAGGATACGCGGCAGGAAATAATCCTTCTGCTCGGGCGTGCCGAAGGCGGCGATGACATGCGCGACCATGTGGATGCCCATCGGCGACAGCGCCGGCGCCCCGGCGCGCGCGCGTTCGCGCGCGTAGAGGTAGAACTCTGCCGGGGTCCAGTCGCGCCCGCCATGTTCGGGCAGCCAGTGCGGCGCGGCGAGCCCCTCGGCATGCAGCCGCGCCTGCCAGTCCATCGAGACATGATGGTCGGGATAGACGCTCGTCGCTCCTTCGGCCCCCGCGCGCAGGACGGGAGTCAGCGCACCCGCCAGCAGTGCGCGCATCTCCGCCGCGAAATTCTCTTCTTCGGCGCTCCAGTTCAGGTCCATCGTCTCGTCCGTTGCATTGAATTATCAATCCTGATAACAACTTTTGCGACAGGGTCAATTGCGACGGAAGACGATCGGCATGAACCGCATGAGCAATCCACCGCCGGCCATGGCGATCGACTTTACCAAACCCGCGGGCGAGGCCGCGCTGCTCGCGCCGACATCGGTCCAGTGGCGCGTCTTCAAGAACCCGATCGCGATGGCGGTCGGCGGGGTCGCGGCGGTGCTGCTCGAATTCGCCGACGCGCGCATCCGTTCGGGGGTGTGGGATCATTCGATCTACAAGGTCGACCCGATCGGCCGCTCGCAGCGCACCGGCATGGCGGCGATGGTCGGCGTCTATGGTCCCGCCAGCGCCGCGCGCCGCGTCATCGGCGGGGTCAATCGCATGCACGCCAAGGTGTCGGGCGAAACGCCGAAGGGGGAGGCCTATTCGGCGCTCGACTCCGAGCTTCTGAACTGGGTCTATGCCACCGCCCAATATGGTTTCCTCACCGCCTATCACCGTTTCGTGCGGCCGCTTTCGCCCGCCGATCAGGCGCGTTTCTGGGCCGAGGGCGAACCCGTCGCCGCGCTCTACGGCGTGACGCACGCGCCCAAGTCCGAAGCCGAATTCCTCGCGATGATGGATGCGCTGCTGCCGCGCTTTGAATCGCACCCGATCAACGAAGAATTTCTCGACATCATCCGCTCGGGCCGCGCCGCACCGACGGTACCGCGCTTCCTGCACAAGGCGCTCGCGCGCGCCGCGGTGTCGCTGCTGCCGCCGGTGGTGCGCCAGCGGCTCGCGCTTGGTCCCGAACATGATCTCGGCCTGCGCGACCGGCTGATGGTCAAGGCGATGGGCAAGCTCGCCGAGCGTCGCAAGGATCCCGCGTCGCCCGCGTGGCAGGCCGCCTTGCGCCTCGGCCTGCCCGGCGATACCGCCTGGCGGTAGCCGCCTGCGCTCCACTATGCCTCGCTGTCCTGCCGTAGCCCTGAGCTTGTCGAAGGGCGCGTCCCGGGATAGCGCTTACGCCCGACAGGCGCCCTTCGACAGGCTCAGGGCTACGGTAAAGGCAAAGGCGTCATGACCCGATATTTCACCGCCCCCGACGGCACCCGCATCGCCGCCGACGTCCGCGGCACCGGGCCGCTCGTCCTCTTCGTCCACGGCTTTCCCGAGCTCCGCCAGTCGTGGAACCGCCTGACCACCGCCACCGCCGCCGCCGGCTATACCGCCTGCGCGATCGACGTGCGCGGCTATGGCGACAGCGACCGCCCCGGCGCGATCGAAGCGTACCGGATGGAAGCGATCGTCGGCGATCTGGTCGCGGTCGCCGACGCGCTGTCACCGGGCGCACCGGTGACGCTCGTCGGCCACGACTGGGGCGCCTCGATCGTGTGGAACAGCATCATGGCGCGCCCCGACCGCTTCGGCGCGGTCGCCGCGCTCTCGATCCCCTGGCTCGGCCGCGCCGCCGCGCCTTTCGACGCGCTCTTCACGCGGCGCTTCACGGACAAGGGGCGCTTTTTCTATCAGGCCTATTTCCAGCAGCCCGGCGTCGCCGAGGCCGAACTCGAAGCCGATCCCGCATTGTTCCTGCGCGCCTTCTACCATTGCATATCGGGCGATGCCGCGCCCGGTGACTGGCCGAACGACAAGCCGCATGGCGCGGCGCTGCTCGACGGATTGCGATTCCCCGACGCGGTGCCGGGCTGGCTCGAACCGGGCTATTTCGACCATGCCGCCGCGACCTTTGCGCGGACCGGTTTTGCCGGGGCGCTGAACCGCTACCGCAACCACGCGCGCGATTTCGACTGGGCCGGCGCGTTCGCCCCCCTCATTCGCCGCCCCGCGCTGTTCATCGGCGGGAGCAGCGATCCCGCGCTGATCCTCGGTACCGCCGCCCCGATCCCGCTGATGCGCGCGGTCGTCCCCGATCTCGAGGCGCATATGCTGGCGGGGTGCGGCCACTGGACGCAGGCCGAGCGCGCGACCGAGGTCGAGGCCTTGCTCATTCCATGGCTTCGGCGCACCGTCGCCGCCTGACCCGCCTGCAGGAGAGAGTTTCATGGCCCACGGCACCGCCACGATCGGCAAGGACCGCTATCGCACCGAAATCGGGGTCGGCGGCCACAGGCTCGTCGCCGACGAGCCCCCCGCGCTCGGCGGCGGTGCGGTCGGCCCCGCGCCGTATGACCTGCTGCTCGCCAGCCTCGGCGCCTGCACCGCGATCACGCTGCGCATGTACGCCGACCGCAAGCAGTGGTCGCTCGAGTCGGTCGAGGTCGGACTGCGCCTGTCGGGCCAGCATCCCGACCGCCGCATCGACCGCACGCTGAAGATCACCGGGCTCGACGACGAACAGGCCGCGCGCCTTGCCGACATCGCCGAACGCACGCCGGTGACGCTGACGCTGAAAGGCGGGCTGCCAATCGACACCCGGCTGGTCTAGGGCGGCCGGCGGCCCACCCCGCGCAAGAAATGTCAAAACTCGTTGCAAGCCCGGCTAAAGCCCGTCGCCGGCATCGCGTCTAGCCTTCCTCCCGAAACGGCGCCCGCAGAGGCGCGTTGATGGGAGAAAGACGATGGCATATCCGCGCTTCAAACGCGCCCTTCTGGCGACCCTGGCCGCGACCGCATCGACCGCCGCGCTGGCCCAGGAAACACCCGCTCCGGTCGCTGACGGCGCCACCGACGGCGACATCGTCGTCACCGCGCAGCGCCGCGAACAATCGCTGCTCGACGTGCCGCTCGCGGTCACCGCGCTCGGCGGCGACACGCTGGCCGAACGCGGCATCACCAATTCGGCGCAGCTCGGCGACGCCGTCCCGAACCTCCAGATCAACAGCCCCTATGGCGATACGCAGCCCAATTTCTCGCTGCGCGGCATCGGGGTCGCGAACGAATATAACAGCAATCAGGCCTCGCCCGTCGGCGTCTATCTCGACGACGTCTATCTCGCGCCGCGCACCAGCCACGGTATGGGCCTCTTCGACCTCGACCGCATCGAGGTGCTGCGCGGGCCGCAAGGGACGCTGTTCGGGCGCAACACCACCGGCGGCGCGATCAACTTCATCACGAAGAAGCCCGGCCTCTCGGGCACCAGCGGCTATGTGCAGATCGGCTACGCCAATTTCGATACGATCACCGCGCAGGGCGCCGCCGAGGCGACGCTCGCCGAGGATGTCGCGGGGCTTCGCCTTGCGGCGAACTACGCCAAGGGCGACGGGCAGATCAAAAATCTCTTCCCCGGCGGCCGCGACGCCAATTCGGTCGACACGCTGCAGGGCCGCGCGTCGCTGCGGATCAAGCCGACCGAAACGCTCGACGTGGTACTGCGCGCCTATGCCGGCCGCGACCGCGGGACGCAGGCGGCGGTGCATGGGCTCGAACCCTTCCGCGCCGGGCTCGGCTTCTTTGAAACCAACGAGAATCGGATCGGCGAGAACCGCACCGACGCGTGGGGCTTTTCGGCCAATATCGCGCTCGAACTTTCGGACACGCTCAGCCTGACCTCGATCACCAGCTACGACGGCGGCAAGCAGGACCTGCAGCAGGCGGCGGACGGCTCGCCGCTCGACCTGCTCGATATCAACTGGCGCTCGCGCTACCGCCAGTTCAGCCAGGAACTGCGCGCCAATTATGACGGCGACGGCATCGCCTTCGTCGGCGGCCTTTTCTACGGCTGGGACCGCAACATCACCGACAATCGCTTCAACCTGCCGCTGCCCCCCGCGGGCGGCTTCTTCCAGCATTACCGGCAGGTGCGCAAAAGCTATGCGGTGTTCGGGCAGGCCGACATCGACCTCGCCGAGCGGCTCGTGCTGACGGTCGGCGCGCGCTACACCAAGGACAAGTCGCGCTACGACGACGCCTTCGCCTATCTGTTCGTCGGCGGCGTCGACGACACGCCGACACCGATCGCAACGACGGTGCCGTGCGCCGGGGTCGCGGGCACCTGCGCCTATGATCCCGATGCGCGCTTCGCGCTCGCCGACACCAACGATGCGCTGACCGGCCGTATCGCGCTGAGCTATACGTTCGACAACGGCCCGCTCGTCTATGCGAGCTACAACCGCGGTTACCGCGCCGGCGCGGTCAACGGCGGCGGCTACACCTCGTCTGCGGGGATCGGCTATATCGAACCCGAGCGCGTCAACGCATATGAGGTCGGGATCAAGGGGCGCACCGCCGACCGGCTGCTGACCTATGCCGCTTCGGCCTTCTATTATGATTATTCGAACCAGCAGCTGCAGGACACGCGCGCGGGGCCGGTCTCCTTCCTCGTCAACGCACCGGCGTCGGAAGTCTATGGGGTGGAGGTCGAAACGACGCTGCGCCCGGCCGACGGGCTGCGCGTCAACGCCGCGCTCGGCTGGCTGCACTCGAAATATAAAAGGCTGACGCTGCAGGGCGCCGACCTTTCGGGCAACGAACTGCCCTTCGCGCCGAAGCTCACCGCGCAGCTCGGTTTCGAATGGGACATGGTCGAGGTCGGCGGCGGCACGCTGACCTTCGCGCCGAACATGGCCTATTCGAGCCGCCAATATTTCTCGCCGTTCAACGACATCGACGCGCCCGGCACGCCGCAGGTCAATTCGGAACTGCAACAGCGCGCCAACACCAAGGTCAACGCATCGCTGAGCTGGAGCAACGACAATTTGACGATCCGGGCGTTCGCGAACAATATCTTCGACCGCAAGACCTATGGTTACGGCCTCGACCTGCGCGGTGCGGGTTTCCCGTTCAACTTCCTGATCCCTGCGGCACCGCGCACCTACGGCGTCAGCCTGCGCTACGGCTTCTGATCGTGACGGCCGTCGACCTCAAGGACCCCGACCTCTATGCCGGCGGCATGCCCTATGCCGAGCTCGCAGCCTTGCGCGCTGCGGGCCCGGTCCACTGGAACCCCGAAAGCGATGGCGCGGGTTTCTGGGCGGTTCTGGGGTTCGACGAGATCAACCAGGTGTCCCGGCAGGCGGATCTCTTCTCCTCGGCGCACGAGAATGGCGGGCACCGCATCTTCAACGAGAATGAGGTCGGGCTGACCGGCGCCGGCGAAGCGGCGATCGGCATCCCCTTCATCTCGCGCGACCCGCCGACGCACACGCAATATCGCAAGTTCGTGATGCCCGCGCTGTCGCCGGGGCGGCTCGAAGGAATCGAGACGCGCATCGCCGAACGCGTCGAACGGCTGTTCGCCGACGTACCGCTGAACGAGACGGTCGACATATTGCCGCTGCTCACCGTGCCGCTGCCCTTGCTGACCCTCGCCGAACTGCTCGGCGTGCCCGCCGAGATGTGGCACGACCTGCACCGCTGGACCGACGCCTTCGTCGGCGAGGACGATCCCGATTTCCGCCAGTCGCCCGCAGCGATGGCGGCGGTGATGGGCGAGTTCATCGGCTTCGCCGCGGCGCTGTTCGAGGAGCGGCGCGCTACCCCCGGCTCCGACATCGCCTCGCTGCTTGCGAACACCGAGATCCACGGACAGCCCGTGCCGCTCGGCGACTTCATCGGCAACCTCATCCTCGCGCTCGTCGGCGGCAACGAGACGACACGCAATTCGATCAACCACAGCCTGATCGCCTTTGCGAACCACCCCGATCAATGGGAAAGGGTCCGCGCCGACCCCACGCTGCTCCCGAACGCGGTCAGGGAAATGGTGCGCCACGCCAGCCCCGTCATCCATATGCGCCGCACCGCGACGCGCGACACCGAGCTGGGCGGCCGGACGATCCGCAAGGGCGACAAGGTCGTCGTCTTCTACCCCGCGGGCAACCGCGACCCGGCCGCCTTTGCCGATCCCGACGCCTTCGACATCGCGCGTCCGATCCGCCAGCATCTCGCCTTCGGCGCGGGCGTCCACGTCTGCGTCGGCTCGCGCCTCGCCGAGATGCAATTGCGACTCGCCTTTGCCGAAATGGCGCGTCATGTTCGGCGCATAGAGATCATGGGAGAGCCGAGCCGCGTGCGGTCGAACTTCATCAACGGCTTCAAGCGGCTCGAGGTCAGGCTGACGGCCTGAGGAAGAAGAATGCGAAACGAGAGCGTCTGGGACAACAAGGCGATCATCTGCGACGTCCTCGGCCGCGCGCCCGACGTCGAGATGGGCTCGTTCGGCGACGGCTGGTCGCTGTGCCGCTGGCGCCAGTTCGTCGGCAGCTACACGCTCCCCGCGCTACCGCAGCCGATCTTCACCGTCCATGTCGCGGGCAAGCCGCAGGTCAAGACATGGGACAGGGACGGCTGGACCGAGACGAGTTCGATCCCCGGCTGCGCGACGATCGTCCCCGCGGGCATGCCGACCGGCTGGCTGGTCGACGGCGAGCTCGACGTGGTGACGCTGTCGATGTCGTCGGAAGTGCTCGCGGGGCAGCCGCACGCCGAACAGTTCAACAAGATGCGCTTTGCCTTTGCCGATCCGCTCGGCGTCGCGCTGACGCGCCAGATCCTGTCCGAACTCTATGCGCCGCAGGCCGAGGAGCGCACCGCCTATGTCGCCGCGATGGTGGGTGCGCTCAAGGCGCACATCCTCTCGGGGCCGCCCGCGCACGGTAATCCGGTCGAGATTCCGGTGTCCGATTTCTCCGCCTATCGCCTCCACAAGATCATGAACGCGGTCCTCGCGAACCCCGCGGAAGAGCATAGCCTCGAGGCGATGGCTGCGGTCGCCGGGGTCACCCCGTCGCACTTCTGCCGCCTGTTCAAGAAAGCGACGGGCATCTCGCCGCACCAATATGTGATGAAGGCAAGGCTGGATCGTGCGCAGCAGATGCTCGTCCAGACCGACCTGACCCTCGCCGCCTTGTCGGAGGCGACGGGATTCACCAGCCAGAGCCATTTCAGCCGCGCCTTCCGCGCCTGGTTCGGCATGGCGCCGAGCGATTATCGCCAGCAGGAAGCGCGGCGACAGCATTAGGGAGACGGGAATGACCGAAGCGATGGCGGCCGTGGTGCGCCAGCCCGGGGGCGAATTCACGATCGAGGCGATCGAGGTCGAGGCGCCGCGCGCGGGCGAAGTGCGCGTGCGCATCGCGGGCGTCGGCCTCTGCCACACCGACCTGATCTTCCGCGACCAGTTCGCGCCCTTCGCGTTGCCCGGCGTGCTCGGCCACGAGGGCGCAGGCGTGATCGAGGCGATCGGCGAGGGTGTGGAGGGCCTTGCCGTCGGCGACGAAGTCGTCGTCGGCTTTTCGAGCTGCGGCGCCTGCCCGCGCTGCGACGAACATCTGCCGAGCTATTGCCAGAGCTTCGTGCCGCTCAACTATGCCGGGATGCGGCTCGACGACGGATCGACCGCCTATGCCAAGGGCGACGAAAGGATAACCTCGCACTTCTTCGGCCAGTCATCCTTCTCGGCGCTCACCGTCACGCGCGCGCGCAATGTCGTGAAGGTCGATACATCGAACATCGCGCTCGAACTGCTCGGCCCCTTGGGCTGCGGGTTCCAGACCGGAGCGGGCGGGGTGATGAACTCGCTCGCCTGCCCGGCGGGATCGAGCATCGCGATCTTCGGCGGCGGTCCGGTCGGGCTCGCCGCGGTGATGGGCGCGGTGATCCAGGGCTGTGCGACGATCATCCTCGTCGAGCCGGTCGCGGCGCGGCGCGAACTCGGACTGGAACTTGGCGTGACGCATGCCATCGACCCTGCCGAAGCGGGCGATCTCGCCGAAGCGTTGCGCGCGATCGTCCCCGCGGGGCTCGATTTCGCCTTCGACACCAGCGGCGTCGTGTCGGTGATCGAGGCGGGGCTCGCCGCGCTCGGCAGCCATGGCGCGATCGGGCTGGTCGGTGTGCCCGCGAACCGCGATGCCGCGATCAGCGTCAATATCGCCGCGCTGATGACCCCCGGACATCGCATCATCGGGATCATCGAGGGCGACAGCGATCCGCAGACCTTCATTCCCGAACTGATCGCGCATCATGCCGCGGGGCGCTTTCCCTTCGACAGGCTCATCCGGACCTTTCCGCTCGCCGAGATCAACGAGGCGCTGGCAGCGCAGGCACGCGGCGAGTGCATCAAGGTCGTGCTGATACCTTAAAAAGACACCATAAAGCTGGAGAGAAACCATGGATTTCGACCGCGACTATGCGATGCTGATCGGCGGCAGGCTCGACCGCGGGGGCGCATGTTTCGACGTGCTCAACCCCGCGACCGAACAGGTGATCGGCAGCGTCCCCGACGCGACGCCGGCCGACCTCGACCGCGCGATCGCCGCGGCGCGTGCAGCCTTCCCCGGCTGGGCGGCCACGCCCGTCGAAGAACGCAAGGCCGCGCTCAACGCGATGGGGCAGGCCGTGCTCGCGAACGTCGACGCCTTCAAACGCCTGCTGACCGCCGAACAGGGCAAGCCGCATGCGGAGGCCGAGGGCGAAATCATGGGCGCGGGATACTGGCTGATGGGCGCGGCGAGCCTCGACCTGCCGGTAACGGTCAACGAGGACAGCGACGAGCGATACAGCGAGACGCGGCACGTCCCGCTCGGCGTCGTCGGTGCGATCGCGCCGTGGAATTTTCCGATGATCCTCGCGATGTTCAAGGTCGGCCCGGCGCTGCTCGCGGGCAACACGATGGTGCTGAAACCCTCGCCCTTCACCCCGCTCGCAACGCTGAAATTCGGCGAACTGGTCAAGGACATGCTGCCGCCCGGCGTGCTCAACATCGTCACCGGCGGCGATGCGCTGGGACCATGGATGACGAGCCATCCCGGGTTCGACAAGATCAGCTTCACCGGGTCGACCGCAACCGGGCGCCGGGTGATGGAATCGGCGGCACCGACGCTGAAGCGCGTGACGCTCGAACTCGGCGGCAACGACGCCGCGATCGTCATGCCCGACATCGACGTCGAAAAGGTCGCCGAGGAGCTGTTCTGGGCCGCATTCCGCAACAATGGCCAGATCTGTATCGCGACCAAGCGCATGTATGTGCACAAGGATATCTACGAACCGCTCCGCGACGCGCTCGTCGCCTATGCAAAGACGGTGAAGGTAGGCGACGGGTCCGAACAGGGGACGCAGATCGGCCCGATCAACAATGAGGCGCAATACCGCCGCGTGCTCGACCTGATTCAGGACGCGAAGGACAGGGGTTATAAATTCCTTGTCGGGGGCGAGACGGCCGATGTGCCGGGCTATTTCATTCCCGTGACGATCCTCGACAATCCACCCGAGGACAGCCGCATCGTGCAGGAGGAACAGTTCGGACCCGTGCTCCCGCTGATCCGCTTCGACGATTATGACGATGTCGTCGCGCGCGCCAACGCGACCGATTACGGCCTCGGCGGATCGGTGTGGGGCAGCGACGAAGACAAGGCGTTCGCGATAGCGCAGCGCATCGCGAGCGGGACGGTGTGGGTCAACGAAACCCAGCATCTGTCGCCGACCGCGGCATTCGGCGGCATGAAGCAGTCGGGGGTCGGGGTCGAGGGCGGGCTCGACGGCCTGCTCGAATATACCAATGCGCAGACGATCGTGCGGCGCAAGAAGCAAAACGCCTGATATTGGCGGCCCGTAGCCAAGGGAAGCCAGTCTCGGCTACGGGCCGCGCCAGTATCTCTACTGCTTTGGTAGAGTGACAGTTACAGCGGGCTTTGGCTAGCGTCCGGCCCCTCCGGCGACCGCGCCAGACACTCGGTTCATCGCCGCGCCCGATGCGAATCGCCGGCACATCGGGGGCTGCCGAACCGAGTCGAAACCGAATCGCGCAGCGCGCTCAGATGCTGCGCCCCGCCGCCGCCCAATAGGGGTCGCGCAGCAGCCGCTTGCGGATCTTTCCCGTCTCCTCGCGCGGCAGCGCGTCGGTGAGCAGGATTGTGCGCGGCACCTTGTACGATGCGATGCGGCTCCGCAGCGACGCGCCGATGCCCTCGGGCGTCACGCGCGCGCCCGCGACCGGCTCGACCACCGCGAGCAGCGCTTCGCCGTTGACGTCGTCGGGCACCCCGAACACCGCGCAGTCGGCAACTCCCTCGACCGTCTGCAGCGCCGCCTCGATCTCGGCGGGATAGATGTTCACCCCGCCCGAAATGACAAGGTCGCGCTTGCGGTCACACAGGAACAGCCGCCCATCGGGGTCGAGATAGCCCATGTCGCCCGACGCGAGCATGCCGCCGCGGTCGAGCGCGGCGCGGTCGGCGTCGCGGCCGAGATAGGTGAAGTCGGGATAGCCGGGGTTGCGCGACTGCACCTCTCCGACCTCGCCCTGCGGCACCGGCCGCCCCGATTCATCGACGATCGCGATCTCGACCCCGGGGATTGCCCTGCCGACGGTGCCCGGATGCGCCAGCCATTCGGCGCTCGACACATGGGTGATCGGCCCCGCTTCGGTCGAACCATAATATTCCTCGACCACCGGCCCCAGCCATTCGATCATCGCCGCCTTGACCGCCGGAGCGCAGGGCCCGCCGGCGTGGAGCACGAAGCGCAGCGACGACAGGTCGTGCGCCGCGCGTTCGGCGGGGGACAGCGTGAGCAGGCGGCTGAACATCGCGGGCACGGCATAAAGATGCGTGATCCGGTGACGCGCGATGTCCGCGAGCAGCGCGACCGGATCGAAGCGCGGCGGGAGAAGGAGCAGGTCGGCGAGCGCGACCGCGCGGTGCGCGAACAGGTTCGGCGCGGTGTGATAGAGCGGCGCGGGCACCAGCACCCGCGCGCCCGCACCGATGCCATAGAGGCGCGCGCGCATCGCCTCGCTCGCCGCGGCCTGTTCGGGCGCCGGCGGACGGCGCTTTACGCCCTTTGGATTGCCGCTCGTGCCCGAGGTATAGATCAGCGAATCGGCCGCGGGCGGCGACGGCGCGGTCCAGGGGACGGCAGCGGCGAGCGCGGCGCCCCAGTCGTCGCGCGTCCCTGCGTCGGCGGTCGCGCTGCGATAGGCCGCGGCGATCGCCGGCGGCACCGGCACGGTGATCGCGGGGCAAGGGACGTCGGCCGCGACGGGTGCGAGCAGGTCGGCGTGCGCGACGAGCAGCTTCGCGCCGCAATCGCGGAGCACATAGAGGATTTCGTCGGCGGCGAAGTGCCAGTTGACCGGCACGCAATAGGCGCCGACGCGCCGGCACGCGAGGCTCGCCTCGAGAAAGGCGATATCGTTGCGCAGCAGCAGCGCAACGCAATCGCCCGCGCCGATCCCGCGCGCCGCGAACAGTCCCGCCGCCCGGTCGACACGCTCCCCGAACTCGGCGCCCTCGACAGCATGATCGGCGGTCACGATCCGCAATGGCTTTCTCCCTCTCCCGCCGCGCCGGAACGGCCCGATGCATCCGATACAGTTAGTATACTAACTATTTTGAGTCCAGAGCATGGACACGATCACCGGCGGGCGCAGGGTCCAGCGACGCATATCCGGAAAACCGCCGGACTTGCGGCTATCTTTCGCGCCAACATGTTGATAGTCTTCGCCGAGGGAGGCGTGCGAACGATGCTCCGATCTGCCTGGGCAGCCATGGTGATGCTGGGGGCGGCTCTTCCGGCCGCCGACCGAGCCGCAGCGCAGGAAAAAAATCCCTTTCTTCTGGCCGAAACCGACGATCTCGAGGTGCGCGCGCGCGTCGAGGCGGGCCTCAACCTGGTCGCCGAAAAAAATCTGTTCTGGGAGTTTGCCGAAACGGTTGCGGGCAACAGCGACTTCGATTCGGATGGCGAATGGGCCGAATTCTACGTGAAGCCGGGGATCGCCTTTGACCATCGTCCCGACGATCGCACCAGCTTCTATGGTGCGGCGTCGGTCGTCGTATCGACGACGGTGGGCACCGATGCCTTTGCCGCCGGCAACACCGGCCAGGCAACCGTCGAGGAACTGTATCTGGGGCTGCGGCGCGGGGACGAAAACGGATCGCGCCTCGACGTCTCCTTCGGCGCCCGCGAATGGAAGGCGGGGACGGGCATGCTGCTGTCCAACGGCGGATCGAACGGCTTTTCCCGCGGCGCGCTGAAGCTCGGGCCGCGTCGGGCGTGGCGGGTCGCGGCGCTGGCGACCGCCGCGAGCGGGGGAGTGCAGGGAACCGCCTTCTATCTCGATCCCAACGAGGCGCCCGACAATGACACCGGCACGCATATCGCCGGCGTCGACCTGCGCTACGACGCGGAGGGCGGAAGCTTTGTCGGGGTGACGCTGGGCAAGGTGCTGGACTCGTCCTCACCCTATCCGCAGGCCCCACCCGGCGGGATCGGCGTTCCGAACTTCATCCAGGGCGGGCGCGACGGGCTGCGTTTCGTTTCGGCCTATGGCCGGCTTGCACCCGCTGGCGGTCCGCTCGAAGGAGCATGGATCGGGCTCGACCTCGCGATCGAGCGCAACAAGCGGATCGACCTCAAGGCATGGGCCGCGCGCGCGCAGGTCGGCTACACCTTCACCCGCCATCGCTGGCGGCCGTCGATTTCCTATGTCTATCAGACCTTCTCCGGCGACGATCCCGACACCCCCGGGCTCGAACGTTTCGATCCGCTCTATTACGAGGGCAACCCCAGCGCCTGGTCGACGGGCACGAAATCGTCGATGATGTTCATCAATTCGAACGTCAACGCGCATCAACTGGTGCTGAGCGTCGCGCCGGGCCCGCGCGACACGATTTCCCTTCGCGCGGCGCACATCCGCGCCAACAGACTGCGCAGCCCGATCCAGTTCGGTCAAGCGACCCGCGTCGAGTTCGAGGACGGCATCGCGCAGCCGATCACCGGGGTGACGCGCAAACATCTCTCGGACGATTTCTACCTCGAATATCGGCGCGTGATGACGCCCAATGTCTTTCTCACCGCGGGCATCTCGCTCTCGTCGCCGGGAAAGGGCGTCGATTCGATCTCGAACGACGTCACCGCACCGATCTGGACCGGCGGCTTCGTCAATATGGTCGTCAACTTCTGACAGGGGAAAAACGTCATGGCCTGGACCGATGCCGCCATCGATCGCCGGATGCTGCTCGCACAGGGCGGCATCGCGGCGGGCCTCCTCGCAACGGGCACGCGCGTCATGGCGCAGGATGCCGGCGTCGCGACGGTCTTTCACGGCGGCCCGATCCTGACGATGGAGGATGCGGCGCCGAACGTCGAGGCGATCGCGGTGCGGAGCGGGCTGATCGTCGCCGCGGGTACGCTCGACGCCGCCAATGCCGCGGCCGGCCGCGGTGCGCAGCGCTTCGACCTGCGGGGGCGGACGCTGCTTCCCGGCTTTTTCGATCCGCACGGCCATGTCGTGATGGTCGGTTTGCAGGCACGCTACGCCAATCTGCTGCCGACCCCCGACGGCGCGGGCGATTCGATCCCCGCGCTTCAGAAGATCACGCGCGAATGGATGGGCAGACACGCCGACCTGGTGCGCAAGACCGGGCTGGTGATCGGTTTCGGCTATGACGATTCGCAATTGCGCGAGCGACGGCATCCGACCCGTACCGAACTCGATGCGATCTCAAGCGATGTCCCGATCCTGCTGCTCCACCAGTCGAGCCACATGGGGTCGGTCAACAGCGCCGCGCTCGCCGCCGCGGGCGTCACCGCCGCGACGCAAGATCCCGACGGCGGCGTCTATCGGCGCGAGGCCGGGTCGACCGAGCCGAACGGCGTGCTCGAGGAAAGCGCGCTGTTCGCGATGATGGGGGTGCTCTTCATCCGCCTCGACGCGCAGGCGAATATGGAAATGATCCGCGAAGGCGCGGCCTTTTACGCGAGTTTCGGCTATACCACCTGTCAGGACGGGCGGTCGTCGACCGATACGTGCAAGCTTATCGATGCGGTCGCGCAGCAGGGCGGGCTGCCGATCGACCTGCTGTCCTTTCCCGACATTCTGGCGTCGCCGGATGCGATGGATCTCGCCGCCTATCGCAAGGATTACGTCGGTCGCTTCCGCATCGGTGGCGCCAAGCTGACGATCGACGGATCGCCGCAGGCCAAGACCGCGTGGATGTCGCAGCCCTATCATATTCCCCCCGATGGCCAGTCGGCGGCCTATGCCGGCTATCCGGCGATCACCGTGAAGCAGGCGATCGACGCCGTCGAGCTGGCCTTTGCGCGCGGCTGGCAGATCCAGGTCCACGCCAATGGCGACGCCGCGGTCGACCTGATGATCGCCGCGGTGCGCGAGGCGACGAACAAGCACGGCGCCGCCGACCGGCGCCCGGTGCTGATCCACGGGCAGGTAACGCGCGAGGACCAGGTCGACCAGCTCAAAGCCCTCGGCATCGTCCCCTCCTTTTTTCCGATGCACACCTTCTACTGGGGCGACTGGCACCGCGATTCGGTGCTCGGGCCGCGGCGCGCCGAAAATATCTCGCCGTGCGGATGGGCGCTGCGCCGCGGCATGCGCTTCACCTCGCACCACGACGCCCCCGTCGCGCATCCCAATGCGATGCGCGTGCTGTCGGCGACGGTCACCCGCCGCACGCGTTCGGGCGACATATTGGGGCCCGACCAGCGCGTGCCGGTCGATGTCGCGCTGAAGGCAATGACGCTCTGGGCCGCGTGGCAGCATTATGAGGATGGCCGCAAAGGATCGCTGGTGCCCGGCAAGCTTGCCGACCTGACCGTGCTTTCGGACAATCCGCTGACGATCGATCCCGACCGGCTCGCGAACATTGCCGTCACCGACACCTTCAAGGAAGGACGGCGGGTTTCGGGGACGTGACGAAGTTTTGAACGAGGCCGTGCCAGCAGGTTTTGCGGCCAGAGACGAAGTTTTGGAGGCCCGAGCCGGAATCGAACCGGCGTGCACGGATTTGCAGTCCGCTGCGTCACCACTCCGCCATCGGGCCTCATGCCGATCGGCCATCCGGATGGATGCGCCGGGTGGGGCCTGCGCTAGTGATGGGCTTTCCCCGCCTTGTCAAGGATTCGCCGTTGCGGGGCTTGGCGGCGCGCGGCCGGGCCGCTATGCGCGGCGCAGCGGACGCCAGGGCTGTATTACTATTGCAATACAGCCTCGCTTGGGCTAGGGCTGTCCGCAACGGGTTTCACTCCAGGAATCGGACTTGCGCGGATGGCGACCAAATTTAACGAGGTGAGTGCCGCGGAGATGCGCGCTGCGATGATCGACAGCCAGCTCCGCACCAACGACGTGATCGACCCCGCCGTCATCGGCGCGATGGGCGCGATCGCGCGCGAGGCGCATGTACCGCCCGCCTTTGCGGGCGTCGCCTATATGGACCGCGCCGTCCCGCTCGGGAACGGCCGCACGCTGAACGCGCCGCTGGTTACCGGCCGCCTGCTCGTCGCGGCGATGCTGCGCCCGGGCATGCGCGTGCTGCTGATCGGCGCCGCGACCGGCTACACCGCCGCATGCCTCGCGCAGCTCGGCGCCCAGGTCCATGCCGTCGAAGAGGAAACCGGCCTCCTCCAAATGGCGAAGGCCGCAACCGCATCGGGCGCGATCGACTGGATCGAAGGTCCGCTCGCCGCGGGCGCACCCGGCAAGGCGCCGTTCGACCGCATCATCATCGACGGCGCGATCGACGCGCTGCCGCAGGCGCTCGCCGACCAGCTCGCCGACGGCGGCCGTATCGTCGCGGCGACGCGCGACGGCGCGGTCACGCGGCTTGTCCAGGGTGTCAAGACCGGCACCACCGTCGCGCTGCGCAGCTTCGCCGACATGGACGTCGCGCCGCTCCCCGGTTTTGCGGCAGCCAAGGGCTTCCGCTTCTAGGGTTTCCGATTCGAAGCGCCCCTCCCCCTCGTTCCAGGCGACCATCACGATGCACGATATCACGACGAAAACGCTCCGTGCCCGCTGGCTCGCCGGACTCGCGCTTGGCGCGCTCGCGCTGACGTCGGGGGTGCAGGCCGAAACGCTGCAAGGGGCGCTGTCCAAGGCCTATGAAAACAACCCGACGCTGACCGCGGCGCGCGCCGGCCAGCGCGCGAACGACGAGAATGTGCCGATCCAGCGCGCCGGCGGCCTGCCGGAAGTCGGCGCCCGCGTCGATTATCAGGAAAATCTGGTCCTGCCCGGCAATGCCTTTTTCTCGCCCAAGCGGTCGCTGAACGTCGGCGGGCAACTGACCGTCCCCATCTATCAGGGCGGCGCCGTGAAGAATGCCGTGAAAGCCGCCAAATATCGCGTCGAGGCGGGACAGGCCGACCTCCGCGCGACCGAGGCGAGTGTCTTCGCCCAAACCGTCGGCGCCTATATGGACGTGATCCGCGATCAGGCGATCGTGCAGCTCAACCAGAAGAATGTCGCGGTGCTGCGCACCAATTTGCAGGCGACGAGCGACCGCTTCGAGATCGGCGACCTCACGCGCACCGACGTCGCCCAGTCCGAAGCCCGGCTCGCGCTCGCCGAGGGCGACCTGCGTACCGCCGAATCGAACCTGATCGCCAGCCGCGAATCCTATGTCCGCCTCGTCGGCGATGCGCCGGTCGACCTCCAGCAGCCCCCGGCGCTGCCCAACCTGCCCGCGACCGCGGAAGATGCCGTCGCGATCGCGCTGACCAACAACCCCGACATCGATGCGGCGAACCAGCTCGTCAACGCCAGCCGCGCCGACATTGGCGTCGCACGCGCAAGCCGGTTGCCCAAATTGTCGGCGACGACCAGCGCCGGCTACACGAACAATCTGAGCTCGATCCCCCCCGAAAACACGACATCAGAAAATGTCACCAACAGCGCCCAAGCGGGCCTGTCGCTGACGATTCCGATCTTTCAGGGCGGACGCCCGGCGGCGCAGGTGCGTCAGGCGCAGTCGCGGACGAGTCAGGCAATCGAAAATTATGTTGCGGTCGAACGCGACGTCATCGCGCAGACGCGCGGCGCCTATGCCGCCTGGCAGGCAAACGAACGCATCATCACCGCGACCCAGCAGGCCGTCGACGCCAACGCGCTCTCGCTCGAGGGTGTGCGCGCCGAGAACAGCGTCGGCACGCGCTCGATCCTCGAAATATTGAACGCCGAGCAGGAATATCTGAACACCCAGGTCCAGCTCGTCTCGGCGCGCCGCAATTCCTATGTCGCCGCCTTCTCGCTGCTCGCGGCGATGGGCAAGGCCGAGGCGCGCGACCTCGGCATCGAGGGGGGCGCGCTCTACGACCCCGACGTCAACTACCAGCGCGTGCGCGGCAAGGTGTTCGACTGGGACGACGATCCCCGGCCGCAGCAGGTCGCGACCGATACACGCTCCGTCCCGGCCGCCGACGCCGGCGTGCCCGCTGCCGACCCGCTGCCCAAACAATAAGGCTTGGCAAGCCTTGCCCCGCGCCGGTAAGAAGATGGTTAACCGTCCGTCTTTCCGGGCGGGCCGCAGGGGGCCGTAATGGGCGACATGTCGCGTGAACCTTCGATGGAAGACATTTTGTCGTCGATTCGGCGCGTGATCGCACGCGACGACGCCCCCGGCGGCCGCGAAGCCCGCGTGGCCGCGATGCCCGAGGACGTGCTCGAACTCCATGACGAGGAAGCCGACGAAAGCAACGCCGTGCCCGGCCCCGCCGAGGAACTGGTCTCGGCGGCAAGCGCCGACGCGGCGCGCCAGTCGCTCGATGCGCTGACCGCCGCGGTCACCCCCGCCGCGAGCACCGCACCCGCCGGCCCGTCCGCCGCGGGCCGCACGATGGAGGACGTCGTGCTCGACGCGCTGCGCCCGATGCTCAAGGACTGGCTCGACACCAACCTGCCCCCGCTCGTCGAGGCGATGGTGGCCAAGGAAATCAGCCGGATTACCGGCCGCCGGCTCTAAGCCCGCGCGATTGCCGTACAGGAGCAGCCACCGGCTCGGCCCATGGACGGCTATGGGGTGAGAAGCTGTCACTAGCGATCCTCCCTGTGGCCGTAGGCCATGGGGAGGGGGACCGCCGCCGCAGGCGGTGGTGGAGGGGCGGCAACGCTGCGCCATAGCCCCTCCGTCAGCGCTTCGCGCTGCCACCTCCCCATCGCTGCGCG
>Ga0209902_100655_pt1 | contig 30789 bp, 24 predicted proteins | sample FECB27metaG_FD_188304 | JGI IMG/M metagenome (GOLD analysis project Ga0209902, IMG submission 188304) | Cyanobacterial communities from the Joint Genome Institute, California, USA - FECB-27 (SPAdes) (version 2) | ecosystem: Environmental > Aquatic > Thermal springs > Hot (42-90C) > Microbial mats...
CCTGAACGGCCGCACGCGCCGGGCTAGAGCCGTCGGAATCAGGCAGCGTCGGCGGTCGCGGCGAGGCGACGGTCGAGATAGTCGGTGCAGATCTCGAGCAGCGGGTCGACGCGGTCCTCGAAGAAGTGGTTGGCGCCTTCGAGCACGCGCTGCTCGATGATGATGCCCTTCTGCGTCTTCAGCTTGTCGACGAGGTTCTGCACGTCCTTGAGCGGCACCACCTTGTCGATGTCGCCGTGGACGATCAGGCCGGACGACGGGCAAGGGGCGAGGAAGGAGAAGTCGTGCAGGTTGGCCGGCGGGGCGATCGAGATGAAGCCCTCGATCTCCGGCCGCCGCATCAAGAGCTGCATGCCGATCCAGGCGCCGAACGAGAAGCCGGCGATCCAGCACGCGCGGGCATCGGGGTGGATGCTCTGCGCCCAGTCGAGCGCCGAGGCCGCGTCGGAGAGCTCGCCCTGGCCGTGGTCGAAGGCGCCCTGGCTGCGGCCGACGCCGCGGAAGTTGAAGCGCAGCACGGCGAAGTCGCGCTTCGCGAACATGTAATACAGCTGGTAGATGATCTGGTTGTTCATGGTGCCGCCGAACTGCGGGTGCGGGTGCAGCACCATCGCGATCGGGGCGTTGCGGCGCTTCGCAGGCTGGAAGCGGCCTTCGATCCGACCGGCGGGACCGTTGAAGATGACCTCGGGCATAGCGGGGCAGGGTCTCCAGTGAAGGAAGATCAGGGCAGGGCGGCGGCTGCGACACCGGCGCGACCTCGGCCACGCGGCAATAGTCGGTCTCCGGGGGTCCCTCGTCCGTCCGCCTTGACGGGCTAGAGGGCTGTCCCTACAAGAGAAATCGTTAGAACAATTCGAAACGCTGCCGAGTCCTGCTCGCCAGCGCATGCCGTGTCGACAGTGCAGTTTGCCCTCGTCGGCGCCGGTTATCGTCGGTGACGCAAGGATTTGCAAGCGTCGCCTTAATTCGGCCGGCCTCTCGATGGCCGGCATGAACCGGTGGGCGTGGCCTTCGGGCCGGCGCCGGCGGTGGCAGGGGAACAGGATGGTGACGGGCCGCAACGCGGGCGCCCAGACGCCGCGCAGCTATCTGGACTGGGCGGCGAGTGCTCCGCTGCGTCCGGTGGCGCGCGAGGCGATCTCGGCGGCGCTGGCGCTGTCGGGCAATCCCTCCTCCGTGCACGCGGAAGGCCGCCAGGCACGAGCGGCCGTCGAGGTCGCCCGCACGGCCGTCGTCGCCCTCGTCGGCGCTCCGTCGGCCGAGGTCGTCTTCACCAGCGGTGCCACCGAGGCGAACGTCACGGCACTCGCGCCCGGCCTGTGCGCCGGCGGCGAGCCGCTGCTGTTGATCTCGGCCGTGGAGCACCCTTCGGTGGCCGCGGGCGGCCGCTTCCGGCCGGACGACGTCGCCGTCGTGCCGGTCGACGGCGACGGCGTGGTGGTGCTCGACCGGCTCGCCGAGATGCTCGATCAGGCCCGCGCGCACGGGCAGCGGCCGCTCGTCTCGCTGATGCTCGCCAACAACGAGACCGGCGTCGTGCAGCCGGTCGCCGCGGCGGCCCGCCTTGTCCACGCCGCCGGTGGGCTGCTGCACGTCGACGCCGTGCAGGCGGCGGGGCGCATCCCGGTGGACATGGCGGCGCTCGGGGCCGACCTCGTGTCGCTGTCCTCCCACAAGATCGGCGGGCCGAAGGGTGTCGGCGCCCTCGTCTCCCGTCCCGGCGTGTCGCCGCCACCGCTTCTGACCGGCGGTGGACAGGAGCGACGGCGCCGTGCGGGCACCGAGGCGGTGCCGATGATCGCCGGCTTCGGCGCGGCGGCTGCGGCCGCGACAGCCGATTTAGAGGAAATCCAGCGCTGCGCGCGCCTGCGGGACTGGCTCGAAGCCGATCTCGACACTATGTGTGGCGCGACGGTCGTGTTCGGTCGCAACGTCCAGCGGCTGCCGACGACGTCCTGCTTCGCCGTCCCGGGGGTCGCCGCCGAAACCGCGGTGATCGCCCTCGACCTCGACGGGGTGGCGGTGTCATCGGGGGCGGCGTGCTCGTCCGGCAAGGTCGCCGCGTCGGTGGTGCTGTCGGCAATGGGTGTTCCGACCGAACTCGCCCGCGGAGCGATCCGCGTCAGTCTCGGTTGGGAGACACAGGAAGACGACGTCGCGCGGTTCCTCACCGCGTGGCGAAAATTGGTGGCCCGGCTTCGACCGAGCGTCGGACGGGCTGCCTGAGGGGCGCCGCGAGGCGTCGAAATCAGGCTTCTGCAACCAGCGGTCCTTGAAGCCGCCGTGGATGGAGAGCGAGATGCCGGCAGTCCAGGAGACGGTCGACCGCGTGCGCGCGATCGACGTCGATCAGTACAAGTACGGGTTCACGACCGAGATCGAGAGCGACACGGTCCGCAAGGGCCTCGACGAGGAGATCGTCCGCTTCATTTCGGAGAAGAAGAACGAGCCCGCCTGGATGCTCGAGTGGCGCCTCGACGCGTTCCGCCGCTGGCAGACGATGGTCGAGCCGACCTGGGCGCGGGTGCACTACCCGAAGATCGATTTCCAGGAGCTGCACTACTATTCCGCGCCGAAGTCGACCGCCGGGCCGAAGAGCCTCGACGAGGTCGATCCGGAGCTCCTCGCCATGTACGAGAAGCTCGGCATCCCGCTGCGCGAGCGCGAGATCCTCGCCGGCGTCGAGGGTGCCGGCTCGCGCGTCGCCGTCGACGCGGTGTTCGATTCCGTCTCGGTGGTCACCACCTTCAAGGACGAGCTCGCCAAGGCCGGCGTCATCTTCTGCTCGATCTCGGAAGCCGTGCGCGAGCACCCGGAGCTGGTGCGCAAGTACCTCGGCTCGGTGGTGCCGGTGACCGACAACTTCTACGCGACGCTGAACTCGGCGGTCTTTTCCGACGGCTCGTTTGTCTACATCCCGCCGGGCGTCCGCTGCCCGATGGAGCTCTCCACCTATTTCCGCATCAACGAGCGCAACACCGGCCAGTTCGAGCGCACGCTGATCATCGCCGACAAGGGCGCGCACGTCTCCTATCTGGAAGGCTGCACGGCGCCGATGCGCGACGAGAACCAACTGCACGCCGCCGTGGTCGAGCTCGTCGCCCTCGACGATGCCGAGATCAAGTACTCGACGGTGCAGAACTGGTACCCCGGCGACAAGCAGGGCCGGGGCGGCATCTACAACTTCGTCACCAAGCGGGGCGACTGCCGCGGCCACAACTCGCGCATCTCGTGGACGCAGGTGGAGACCGGCTCGGCGATCACCTGGAAGTACCCGAGCTGCATCCTGCGCGGCGACAATTCGCGTGGCGAGTTCTATTCGATCGCGGTGTCGAACGGCTACCAGCAGGTCGATTCCGGCACGAAGATGATCCACCTCGGCAAGAACACCTCCAGCCGCATCATCTCGAAGGGCATCTCCGCCGGCCACTCGTCCAACACCTATCGCGGCCTGGTGCAGGCGCACCGCAAGGCCGACGGTGCCCGCAACTACACCCAGTGCGACTCGCTCCTGATCGGCGACCAGTGCGGCGCGCACACCATTCCCTACATCGAGGCGAAGACGAAGACGGCGGTGTTCGAGCACGAGGCCACCACCTCGAAGATCTCCGACGCCCAGCTGTTCTACTGCCGCTCGCGGGGCATCCCGCAGGAGGAGGCGGTGGCGCTGATCGTCAACGGCTTCGTCAAGGACGTCATCCAGCAGCTGCCGATGGAGTTCGCCGTCGAGGCGCAGAAGCTGATCGGGGTGAGCCTGGAGGGGAGCGTCGGCTAGGGCCGGCGTCGTCGTCGCGGACAGGCGCGGGCGCACGAGATGCGTCATCCCGGACAAGCGAGCGAGAGCGAGCGCCGATCCGGGACCCAGCGTCCAGTCCGCGCCGAAGGCGCGTCCGACAGTGAGCTTGCGTCCCGGATCGCTCCGCGTTGCTTCGCGTCCGGGATGACGCCGATCTGATTGACAGGCGACGGAAGCACCGGCGCTGCGAACGAGAAGAACACGACGAATGAGCGAGACGACGATGACGAATGCCCTGCTCGAGGTCCGCAACCTCCACGCCTCCGTCGGCGACCGCGAGATCCTGCACGGGCTGAACCTGACGATCGGCGCTGGGGAGGTGCACGCGGTCATGGGTCCGAACGGCTCGGGCAAGTCGACGCTGTCGCACGTGCTCGCCGGCCGCGACGACTACGCGGTGACCGAAGGCACGATCACCCTCGACGGCCAGGACCTGCTCGAGCTCGAGCCCGAGGAGCGGGCGGCGGCGGGCGTGTTCCTGGCGCTGCAGTACCCGGTCGAGATCCCCGGCGTCGCCAACATGACCTTCCTGAAGGCGGCGCTGACGTCGCAGCGCAAGGCGCGCGGCGAGCCGGACCTGTCGACGGCGGACTTCATGAAGCGCGTCCGCGCCGAGGCCGACAAGCTCGGCATCTCACCGGAGATGCTGAAGCGGCCGGTCAATGTCGGCTTCTCGGGCGGCGAGAAGAAGCGCAACGAGATCCTGCAGATGGCGGTGCTGTCGCCGCGGCTCTGCGTGCTCGACGAGACCGATTCCGGCCTCGACATCGACGCGCTGCGCATCGTCGCTGACGGTGTCAACGCGCTGCGCTCGCCCGAGCGCGGCATGCTCGTCATCACCCACTACCAGCGCCTGCTCGACCTGATCGTGCCGGACGTCGTGCACGTTCTGTCCGGCGGCAAGATCGTCAAGACCGGCGGCCCGGGCCTGGCGCTCGAGCTCGAGGAACGCGGCTATGCCGAGTACCTCGGCGCGGCGGCGGCGTGAGGACCTACCCATGAACGCCGAGATGCGCCGACGCCTGACCGCCGCCGAGGAGGACCTCGCGAGCCGCGTCGCCGCCCTGCCGGAGGGCGCCGACCGCCTCGGCGACCAGCGGCGCGCCGCCGGTGCGTCGGTGGTCGCGACGGGCCTGCCGAGCCGGCGGGTCGAGGCCTACAAGTACACCGACCTGCGTGCCGCCTTCAGCGCGCTGGCGCCGGTGGCGCCGCCGGCGGACGCAACCGCTGCTGCGGCCGCCGTGGCGGCATCGTGGGACTGGGACGGGCTCGCCGCCCGCCGCATCGTCTTCGTCAACGGCCGCTTCGAGCCGGGCCTCTCCACGCTCGCCGGCCTCGACGGCGCCGTCGATGTGGCCACGCTCGCCGAGCGGGCGGGGCTGCCGGACGCGCACCTCTCGGGCACAGACCTGCCGATCGGCCGACTTTCCGCTGGCAACGAGGACCCCGTCCTCGCCCTCAACACCGCCTTCTGGCAGGACGGCATCGTCGTCCGCGTCGCCGCTGGCGCCACCGTCGCCGAGCCGATCGCGATCCTCTCGCTGGTGGTGGCCGATGCCCCGGTCGCCGTCACCACGCGCCACGTCGTCGAGGTCGGCGCCGGTGCCACGGTGCGCTTCCTCGAGCACCATGCCGGGCCGGCCGGCGTCGCCTACCAGGCGAGTGCGGCGATCGAGCTCGACATCGCCGACGGCGCACGCGTCACCTGGGCTCGCCTGCAGGAGGAGGGGCCGGCGGCGCTGCACCTGTCGACGCTCGTCACCCGCCTCGGCGCCGGTAGCGCCCTCGACCGGGTGTCGGTGAACTTCGGCGCCGCGCTCGCACGCGACCAGGGCTTCGTCGACTTCGCCGGCCGCGACAGCCGCGTCAATTTCGAGACGGTGACCCACCTCGACGGCCGCCGCCACTCCGACGCAACGCTGGTGATGAACCACGCCGTGCCGGACTGCGCCAGCAAGGAGCGCTTCCGCGCCGTCGTCGCCGACGAGGCGCGCTCGGTGGTGCAGGGCAAGATCTGCGTCGCCCCGCAGGCGCAGCGCACCGACGGGCGGATGATGACGCAGGCGATCCTCACCGGCGACGGTGCCGAGGCGATCAACAAGCCCGAGCTCGAGATTTTCGCCGACGACGTGCAGTGCGGCCATGGCGCCACGTCCGGCCGGCTCGACGAGACGGCGCTGTTCTACATGCGCACCCGCGGCATACCGAAGCCCATCGCCGAGGCGCTGTTGCTCGAGGCGTTCCTGGCGGAAGCGATCGAAGGCCTCGGCGACGAGGCGATTTCCGAGGCGCTGACGGGCCGTCTGCGGGCGCGGCTGGCGGCGATCGGAGGCGAGGCGACATGACGATGATCGACACGAAGATCGCGGCGGCCTTCGACGTCGAGCGCGTCCGGCAGGACTTCCCGATCCTGTCGCGCACCGTACACGGCAAGCCGCTCGTCTACCTCGACAACGCCGCCTCGGCGCAGAAGCCGACGGCCGTACTCGACCGCATCCGGCAGGCCTATGCGGAGGACTACGCCAACGTCCACCGTGGCCTGCACTTCCTGTCGAACGCTTCGACCGACGCCTACGAGGCCGCGCGGGAGACCGTCCGCCGCTTCCTCAACGCCGCCTCCACCGACGAGATCATCTTCACCAAGGGCGGCACCGAGGCGGTCAACCTCGTCGCGTCGAGCTGGGGTGGGGTCAACATCGGCGCCGGCGACGAGATCGTGCTCACCGTCATGGAGCACCACTCCAACATCGTGCCGTGGCACTTCCTGCGCGAGCGCCAGGGCGCCGTGCTGAAGTGGGTGACGCTGAAGGAGGACGGCGACTTCGACCTCGACGCCTTCGAGAAGGCGCTGTCGCCGCGCACGAAGCTCGTCGCCATCACCCACATGTCGAACGTGCTCGGCACCGTCGTGCCGGTCGCCGAGGTGACGCGCCTCGCCCACGCCCGCGGCGTGCCGGTGCTCGTCGACGGCTGCCAGGGCGCCGTCCATCTGCCGGTCGACGTGCGCGCCCTCGACGCCGATTTCTACGTCGCCACCGGCCACAAGCTTTACGGGCCGACGGGCATCGGCGTCCTCTACGGCAAGCGGTCGCTGCTCGACGCGATGCGGCCCTACCAGGGTGGCGGCGAGATGATCCGCACCGTCAGCGAGACCGGCGTCACCTACGGCGACCCGCCGTTCCGCTTCGAGGCCGGCACGCCGCCGATCGCCCAGGCGATCGGGCTCGCCGCGGCGATCGACTATGTCGACGGCCTCGGCCGCGAGGCGATCGCGGCCCACGAGGCGAGCCTGCGCGACTATGCCGACGAGCGGCTGTCGCGGCTCAATTCCGTGCGCACCTACGGCCACGCGCCGGGCCGCGGCGCCATCGTCTCGTTCGCGCTCGAAGGCGCGCACCCGCACGACGTCGCCACCATCCTCGACCGCGAGGGCATCGCGGTCCGGGCCGGCACCCACTGCGCCGTGCCGCTGATGGACCGCCTCGGCGTCACCGCCACCTGCCGCGCCTCGTTCGGGCTCTACAACACCCGCGCCGAGGTCGACCGCCTTGCTGATGCCATCGACAAGGCCCATAGATTCTTCGCATGAGCGAGACTGTCATGGATGATGCCACGCTGATGACGCAAGACGCCGCGCCCGCGCCGGAAAGCGGCGTGGCCCACGCTGCCGTCTCCGCAATTGCGCCGGAAGAACTCGACCGGATGACGGGCGACATCGTCGCGGCGCTGAAGACGGTCTACGATCCCGAGATCCCCTGCGACATCTACGAGCTCGGGCTGATCTACAAGATCGACATCGACGACGACCGCACGGTGGCGATCGACATGACACTGACGGCGCCGGGTTGCCCGGTCGCCGGCGAGATGCCGGGCTGGGTGCAGAACGCCGTCTCCGCCGTCGAAGGCGTCGGCGACGTCAAGGTGGCGATGACCTTCGATCCGCCGTGGGACCCGAGCCGGATGTCGGAAGAGGCGAAGGTCGCCCTCGACTGGTACTGAGCCGATGGGTGCCGCGCCGTCACCGATCACCGGCGTCCTCGAGACCGGCGCCTATGTCGATGACATGGCGAAGGCGCGGGCGTTCTACGAAGGCGTGCTTGGCCTCGCGCCGATGATCGCCGACGACCGCTTCTGCGCCTATGCCGCCGGCCCCGCGAGCGTCTTCCTGCTGTTCCTGCGCGGCGCCACGCTGGAGCCGGTACATCTGCCGGGCGGCGCCATCCCGCCGCACGACGGGCGAGGCCCGCTGCACTTTGCCTTCGCGATCGGTGCCGAGGGTCTCGACGACTGGCGGCGGCGGCTCGCAGACGCCGGTGTGACGATCGAATCGGAGGTGGCGTGGCCGCGCGGCGGTACCAGCCTCTATGTGCGCGACCCGGACGACCACCTGGTCGAGCTCGCGACGCCCGGTCTGTGGGCGAACTACTGAGCGGCGGCGAGAGATTGGGTTTCGACCTATTCTCATTGTCGTCCGAGGGGTTCCGGGAGGCTTCCCGAATCCCTACATTCAACTGAGGCGGTGCCGGGTCGGCCCGCCCGAGGAGAGAGCGTGATGGCGAGCCTTCGTCCCCGTCCGTCCGTCATGAGCATCACGCCGGCTGCCGCCGAGCGGGTCCGCGAGATCGTCGAGGCGTCCGAGCGCCCGGTGGCAGGTATCCGCGTCGGCATCAAGAACGGCGGCTGCGCCGGCATGAGCTACACGGTGGCGCTCGCCGACGCCGCGACGCCCGGCGACGAGCTCGTCGAGGCCGAGGGCGCCCGCGTCTACGTTGATCCGAAGGCGGTCTTGTTCCTGCTCGGCACCCGCATGGATTTCCGCGCCTCGAAGCTCTCGACCGGCTTCGTCTTCGAGAACCCCAACCAGGTCTCCGCCTGCGGCTGCGGCGAGTCCGTCTCTCTCAAGGCCGCCGACCCCGGGGCGCTGGCGGACGGCGTCCCCGCGTGAGCCTTGCCGACGTGAGCGGTGCGCCTCCGAGCAGCCACAATGGCGGCGATCTGTTCGATCGCCTGAAGGCGGCCACGGCGTCCGACTGGGACGCCTATGTCGACCACCCGTTCGTGCGCGGCCTCGGCGACGGCACGCTGCCGGTGGAGAGCTTCCGGCACTACCTCGCCCAGGACTATCTGTTCCTCATCCAATTCGCCCGCGCCTACGCGCTCGCCGTCTTCAAGGGCGACACGCTAGCCGAGATGCGCCAAGCCGCTTCCGGCGTCTCGGCGATCCTCGACGAGATGAGCCTGCATGTGCGGCTCTGCGCCAACTGGGGCCTGACGGCTGCCGAGCTCGAGACGGTGCCGGAAGCCCGCGCCACCGTCGCCTACACGCGCTACGTCATCGACACCGGCCTGCGCGGCGACCTGCTCGACCTGCAGGTGGCGCTCGCCCCATGCGTCGTCGGCTATGCCGAGATCGGCGCGACGCTCGCCGCCCGCCCCGGCGCGCTCGATGCGGCAAACCCCTATCGCGACTGGATCGCCGAATACAATGGCGAGGGCTATCGTGATGTCGCGCGACGGTCGCGGGCGGCCCTCGACGCCTCGGCGGCGGTGCGGCTGTCGGAGGCGCGCTTCGACCGCCTCGCCGGCATCTTCCGCCAGGCGACGCGGCTGGAGGCCGATTTCTGGCAGATGGGACTGACACGGGCCGACTGATCCGTCACGGCCGCGGGCCCGGGTCGGGGAGGGGACGACGATGGACCCCGAGTGGCTGCACGAGCTGTTCTCGCCCTATGGCCGCGTCGGCATCCGCCGGCTGTTCGGCGGCCAGAGCGTCTATCTCGACACCCTGATCGTCGCCTTCGTCGCCGACGACGTGCTCTACCTCAAGTCTGACGCCGACACCGCACCCGCCTTCGACGCGGCGGGGCTCGCAGCCTTCTCCTACATCGCCAAGGGCGAGCGGCGGGTGCTCACGTCCTATCGCCGCGCCCCGGCCGAGGCGCTGGAGGACCCCGACGCGCTGCGGCCGTGGGTGACGATCGCCCGGGCGGCGGCGGTCCGCGCCGCGGCGAAGAAGGCGGGCGGACGGAGAGGCAAGTCCGTCCCGAAGCGGCCCCGTTCCACGCCGGCGCCGTAGCCGCCCTCAGGCGATTGCCCGCAGTGCCTGTTCGAAGGCCGGATCCGTCTCGCAGACGACGCGGTTGCCGCCATGCCACTGCGCCTCGCCGAGGCAGCGCACGGCCCGATCGACGGCGGCACCGGGGTCGTCGTCCGCGACGGTCGAGACCACGCCGGCCGACAGCGTGATGCGGCCGAGCAGGGCGCCGGACGAGCGGCGCACCAGCCGCCGCTCCATCACCGATCGCCGGAGGTGCTCGGCGACCGCCACCGCCTGCCGCAGCGGCATGTCGGGCAGCACCGTGGCATAGACGTCGAGATCGAAGCGGAAGACGCGGGCGATGCCCGAGAGGCTCGCGGCCATGGCGCGGCCGACGGCCGCGAGCACGTCGGCGCTGGCGCCTTCGCCATGCGCCGCGTCCAGGCGCGACAGCCGGTCGACGCCGATCAGCATCGTCGAGGACGTCCGCCCCTGCGACCGGGCCGCGCCGCACAGCCGCTCGATCACCGCTTCGAACGCCCGGCGGCCGGGAAGGCTGTCGTCGACCGCCTCGGCCGGCGTCAGGCTGGGGAAATAGAGGGCGAGGTCATGGGAGAGGCGTCGGCATTCGGCCTCCGCCGCAGCGACCGCGGCAGCGGGCGCATCGCCCGAAAGCGCCCGCCGTGCCTCCGCCAGCACCGCGAGGCTGCCGTCGAGGCGCGCGGCGGCACGGCTGACGGCGGCGCGACGGGCGGCGGTGGCGACGGAGGCGGACGGGTCGCCGTCGCCCGATGCGACGAGCGCGGCGATCGCCGCGAACGCGGAGGCGAGAGCCGGGTTGATGCCCGCCGCGGCGACGTCGCTGCCGGTCGGGTCAAGCGGCTCGCGGTCGAGCGTGGCACGGGTTTGCTGGGGCGCCTCGCCACCCGGCCCCGACGGTGCCGATCCCTCCGCCGATGACGACATCCCCCGCCTCCCGCTGTGTCGGCGGCCGAGAGGACGCGCGACGGCGGAAGGGTAAGCAGACGTCGTTAAGGAGGGGTTTCTCCGCGCGCCGCAGGCGTAGGCGCCTGAACAGCACGACGCACGGCGGCGCGGGCACCGATCAGAGCGCCACGAAGGGCGCGCGAACATCAGATCAGCAAGCCGCATGGCGGCACACTTGGCACGTCACCGCGCCGCAGTGCGGCGCAGCAGCGCGTTGGAAGCGCGCCGCAGTGGCGGCGCGCGCGCGTCAGCTGGCGTCGGCGAGGACGTCGTCTGCGAGCACCTCGTCGCCGAGGCTCTCGTCCGGCCCGTCGCTGCGCGTCGGGCGCGGCATGCGCGTCGGCCGCAGCAGGAAGGCCGGCACATGATCGCCGAGACCGACAACCGGCCGGTCGTCGCGATCCTCACCACGGCGGTGGTCGCCGCGGCGGTCGTTGCGGCCGCCGAGGCTGTCCGGACGGACCGGCTCCGGCCTGTCGCGGCGCTCATGGCGGGCGGGCTGCTCGGATCGGCTCACCGGCTCGGGACGCGCCGCCTGTTCAGCACGGGGCGCCTGTTCGGGCCGCGGCGCCTGCTCGGGGCGGGGGGACTGCTCCGCCCGCGGCGCCCGCTCCGGACGCGCGGACCGGGAGCCCCGGTCGGACCGCGAGCCGCGCTCGCCGCGCGACTCCGGGTCCGACGCGACGGCACGCTGCCGGGGCGGACGGTCCGCAGCCACGCGCTCGGCCGGTGCCGCCTCCGGGGAGGCGTGGTCGGGCGCTGCCTGCGCCGTTCCGGCGTCGGCCTCGACGGCGGACACTTCGGCGGCGTCCACCGTTTCCGGCTTCGCCGACCGTCCGCGGCCACGAGCGCGGGCCGGACGCGGCGCCTCCGCGCCGTCTTCGGCGACGGGCGCACGCTCGCGCGGTGCGGCCGACCGCGAACCACGGCCGCGACGCTCCGCCGGGGCGGGGGCATCGTCGCCGGAGGGCGGGCCGTCGGCCCACTCGATCTTGCGGCCGATCAGCTTCTCGATGGCGGCGATCGCCTTGCTGTCGGCGCCGGTGGCGATCGTCAGCGCGGTCCCGGTGCGGCCGGCGCGGCCGGTGCGGCCGATGCGGTGGACGTAGTCCTCGGCGTGATGGGGAACGTCGAAGTTGTAGACGTGGCTGACGTCGGGGATGTCGAGGCCGCGGGCCGCCACGTCGCTCGCCACCAGGAAGGTCAGGCTGCCCTTGCGGAAGCTCTCGAGCGTCGTGGTGCGGGCGCGCTGGTCCATGTCGCCGTGCAGCGAGCCGACCGAGAAGCCGTGCTGCTGCAGCGCCCGGAACAGGGTGGCGACGTCACGCTTGCGATTGCAGAAGATGATCGCGTTCTTCAGGCCCTCGGCGGATTCCATCAGCCGGCGCAGCGTGTCGCGCTTGTCCTGCGGCGAGGTGCCGGTGGCGACGAGGCGCTGGGTGATGTTGTCGACCGTGCTCGCCGGCCGCGACACCTCGACCCGCACCGGGTCCTTCAGGAAGCTCGCGACGAGGCGCTGGATCTCCGGCGGCATGGTGGCCGAGAAGAACAGCGTCTGCCGGGTGGTCGGGATCAGCTTGCAGATGCGCTCGATGTCCGGGATGAAGCCCATGTCGAGCATGCGGTCGGCCTCGTCGATGACGAGGATCTCGACGCCCTGCATCAAAAGCTTGCCGCGCTCGGAATGGTCGAGCAGGCGGCCGGGCGTCGCGATCAGCACGTCGACGCCGCGCGACAGCTTGCGGTCCTGCTCCTCGAAGGAGACGCCGCCGATCAAGAGCGCAACCGAGAGCTTGTGGTTGACGCCGTACTTGACGAAGTTTTCCTCGACCTGGGCGGCGAGCTCGCGCGTCGGCTCCAGGATCAGTGTGCGCGGCATCCGCGCCCGCGCGCGGCCCTGCTCGAGCCGCGTCAGCATCGGCAGCACGAAGGATGCCGTCTTGCCGGTTCCCGTCTGGGCGATGCCCAGCACGTCCTTGCCCTCCATCACGTGCGGGATCGCACCCGACTGGATGGGGGTAGGCTCGCGATAGCCGGCGGCCTCAACCGCCGCGAGAACCTTCTCGCTCAGTCCAAGAGATTCGAAGCTCATGTAACCGTTGGTTTAGGTGGCGTGCGATCGCGACGAACTGCCGGACCGAATACGCCTGGCGGCCGCCACGAGGCGTCCGTTCAACACGGCGGAAAATAAGTCCAACGCGAGCGAAGTCAATGATTTTCCGGTGACAGTGGCCGGAAATGACGCCGTCGGCGTCGAGTTTGCTCGCGCAGACGGGCAGGCCCGCGGTTGCTGACGTGGAATGCGTCCAATATCGAGCAAGCGCACGGAGCTGCCACGGCGTCGCCGGCTTCGCAGGAATTTCCGCCGATTTCGGTGCGGCCGGAACCGCATGGCGTCCCGCCGCCAGTCGCCGCCGGTGCGTCGTGGCTGTGCGAAGAGCGTTGCGGGATACCTTTCCCGGCGGTCCCGCTGCCCAGTCAATATTGCCTTATTCCATTTGCTGCGGATGTGCATACTTTCGCCACGGCATCGTCGTCGGGAATCGATGGCGCAGGCGGGAGGGTCGGGCGTGCGGGTGTCGACGGCGGCAGGGGTGGTCCTGGTTGCAGCGCTGGCGGTTGCCGCGGCGGGCGGGCGGGCGGCTGCGCAGGATCTCCTCCAGACGGACATGCTGAGCATCGGAACCGGCACGGTCTCCGGGGTCTATCTGCCGGCCGGCGGCGCCATCTGCACCATGGTCAACCGCTCCCGCAAGACGTCCGGCGTCCACTGCGTCGTGGCGCCGACGGAGGGGTCGGTCGCTAACCTCGAGGCCCTGCGCGAGGGGAACGTCGACTTCGCCATCGCCCAGTCGGACGTCGTCTCCGACGCCGCCCTGGGCCGCGACCGCTTCGCCGCCGTCGGGCCGGACGACGGGTTGCGCTCCGTCTTCGCGATGCACTCCGAAACCCTCAGCGTCGTGGTGGCGGACGACAGCGGCATCGACGACTTCGACGGCCTGAAGGGGAAGCGTGTCGCCGTCGGGCCGCCGGGGTCCGGCCAGCGTGTCCTCCTCGACCTTCTGCTCGCCGCACGCGGCTGGACGCTCGCCGACTTCGCCGCCATCGTCGAGGTGCAGCCGACCGAGGAGGCGGAGGCGCTGTGCGACCACCAGGTCGACGCCGCGATCTACATGGCCGGCAATCCGACCGGCCTGCTGCAGGAGGCGACGACGAGCTGCGACACCGAGATCGTGCCGATCCCGGCCGATCTGGTGGCGATGCTGGTGCGCGACAACCCGGCGCTTCGCCCGACGGTCGTGCCGGGCGGCCTGTATCGCGACAATCCGGAGGATATTCCGACGATCGGCACGGTGGCGCTGCTCGTCACCTCGGCTCGGGAATCGGTGGACCACGTCTATCTGCTGGTGCGGGCGGTGTTCGAGAACCTCGCCATCGTCAACTCGCTGCACCCGGCGCTGTTCGACCTGAAGCCGAAGGACATGGTGCAGCAGCCGTTCCCGGTGCCCCTGCACGAGGGCGCGCTGCGCTACTACCGCGAGCGCGGCTGGCGCTGAGCGCCCGCACCGGCCAGCGGCCGCGTCTCACCCTCGGGCCTCCCGCCGTCGCGCCAGCCGCGTCAGCCCCCAAGCGGCGAGAAGCGCCGCACCCTGCAGCGCGGCGGCGCCGAGCAGCAGTGCGCGGAACGCGTCCGTCCGTTCCAGGCCCGCCGCCATCAGATCGTCGATCAGCACGCCCGTCAGCCACTGCTGCAGGAAGGCGTAGGCGAAGACGAGGAAGTTGAGGGCGGCGTTGGCGCGGCCGGCGAGGTGGCTCGGAAAGGCCTGGGTGATCGCCGCGTAGGAGAGGGTGCCGGTGGTGGCGAGGAAGCTGAACACCGGCCAGAGCCACACGGCGGGCCCGACCGGCAGGACGGCGATGAGGACGACCACGGCGGCGAACGCCGCCATGCCACCGGCCGCCACCGCCGCGATTGGCACGCCCCGGCGGCCGGCGCTGTCGGCGGTCTTGCCGGTGGCGAGATAGCCGGCGACCATCGCCACGGCCATCGCCGACAGCCAGACCGCGGCGAGCGGCGGGGCGTGGCCGGCGACGTCGCGCAGCCAGGGTCCGACCCACAGGGTGCCGAAGCCGAGCGCCGTGCCCTGGCAGGCGATCGAGCCGATGCCGAGCCGCCAGAAGCGGCCGCTCGTGAAGATCTCGCGGTAGCCGCCGTCGCGGGCCGCCACCGCTTCGCCCCGCGGGGCCTCGTGGTCGCGCGGCACGGCGAACCAGATGAGCGCCGCGGAAGCCAGCGTCAGCAGCGCCAGGGCGGCAAACAGCGCCCGCCAGCCGAAGGCGTCGAGGATCAGCTCTGAGGGCGCGCCGGCGGCGAACGCGCCGAGCCCGCCGGAGGCGAGGTGCAGCCCGTTGACGAGCGCCAGCCGCTCGCGCGGCACCCACAGGCTGTAGGCCTTGAACGGCGCCATCAGGCAGGCGGAGACGCCGAGCCCGATCAGAGCGCGGCCGATGGCGAGCTGGACGATGCCGTCGGCGACGACGAACAGCCCGGCGCCGACGGCGGCGACGACGAGCAGCCCGGCCTCGATCCGGCGCGGGCCGAAGCGGTCAAGCGCCGTGCCGAGTGGCAGCTGCACAGCGCCGAAGGCGAGGAAATAGAGCGCCGTCAGGAGCCCGAGCTCGGCGGCGGCGAGGTCGAACGTCTCGGCCAGCGGCCGGGCCGCCACCGCGTTGACCAGCCGGAAGGCGAGGCTGAGGAAATAGCCGAGCGCGAACGGCAGGAAGATGCGCAGGATCAGCCGGGCCACGACGTCAGCTCCGGCGCGCCAAAGCGGCCCGCAGGCGGTCGATCGGCGCCGTCGCCGTGATCAGCCCGCCGATGACGAGGAGCGAGCCCGCGAGCACCGCCGGGCCGGGATGCTCGCCGAGGAACAGCACCGCCATCGCCACCCCGGAGACCGGCATCAGGTACATCATCATACCCGTGACGGCGGGCCCGGCGAGGCGGATGCTCGCCTGGTAGCCGAGGAAGGCTGCGACCGAGGCGAGCACGACCAGCCCGCCGATCGACAGCCACTGGGCGCTGCTCGCCGGAAACGTGCCCGTCGACACCGTCTCGAACACCATCAACGGGGCGAGCAGCGCGGCGCCGGCTGCGGCGACGGTGACGAACAAGGCGAGGGCTGGCAGGCCGGCGAGCCGGGGCCGTCGCAGGATCACCGTGTAGACCGCCCACGAGATGGCGCAACCAAGCGTCAGCAGGTCGCCGATGCTGAAGTTGAGACCCACCAGCCTGTCGAGCGAGCCGCGGGAGACCAGCACCACGACGCCCACGAGCGCCAGCACGATGCCGGCGGCCTCGCGGCGACGGATCGGCCGGCCGCGCACGATCCGCTCGAGCGCCAGGATGGCGAGCGGCGACGTCGTGTAGATGAGGGTGGCGTTGGTGGCCGTCGTGGTCTGCAGCGCCGTGTAGAGGCCGCCGCCGCAGATCAGCATGCCGAGCGCGCCGAGGCCGAGGAGCCACGGCCATTCGGCCGCGAGCGTCGCCGCGTGACGGCGCAGGGCGGGCGCGGCGAGCGGCAACAGCAGGGCGGCGGCGAGCGCCCAGCGCAGGAACGCCAGCGTCCACGGGCCCGTGCTCTCCACGGCGGCACGCCCGATGACCGGGTTCGTCGAGAACAGCACCGGCGTGAGGACCAGGATAGCGACGGCGGCGGCGCCGCCGGAACGCGGGGACAGGGACACGGCAAACCGATCGGCTGGGCGCGGCGCGGGCGCGTCGGCGGCCGCCGCCCCCCGGGGGGTGAAGCGACAGGCGCCGGGTTAGCGCGACGACGGTCGCCAGGCAAGCTCCGCAAAGGGGTGGTGGCAAGGGGGAGCGGCCGGTTCGGCGGTCATTGCCGGCGGCGGCGGTGGCGGCGTGCAGTGCTGCCACCGCGGGCGGTCGACACTGCCTGCCGTTCCATGTCCTCATGATCACAGATCACGCACGCGACTCGCGCGGGGGGACTCGACCTTGGATTCAGCGGACCGCCCGGCGGGCGCCACCATTTCCGACGGCGCCTTCTACCTCGTCGCCGGTGTCTGCGGGCTGGCCGTGGGCGTGGTCGGGGCGGCCTTCCACCTCAGCGTCGACTTCCTGCTCGGCTGGCCGGCGTGGCTGGTGGCGCGCATCGGCGACGGGCCGCTCGCCGTCGCCTGCGGGGCGGTGATCGCAGCGCTGGCCGTGCTGGCGGCCTTTGCGCTGACGCGCCGCTTCGCGCCCGAGGCGGCCGGCAGCGGCGTGCAGGAGATCGAAGGGGCGATGGAGGGCCTGCGCGAGGTGCGCTGGCACCGCGTGCTGCCGGTGAAGTTCGTCGGCGGCGTGCTGGCGCTGTCGTCGGGGCTGGTGGCGGGCCGCGAGGGGCCGACCATCCACATGGGCGCCTCGATCATGCAGGCGGCGTCGGAATGGCTGAAGCTCGGCCGCAACGACGTGCGCGGGATGCTCGCCGCCGGCGCCGCCGCAGGCCTCGCCGCCGCCTTCAACGCGCCCTTGGCGGCGATCCTGTTCGTCATCGAGGAGACGCGCAAGCAGTTCCCCTACACCTTCCGCTCCTACACGGCCGTCATCATCGCCTCCGCCGCGAGCGCACTCGCCACCGAGCTCGTCGGCGGCACCGGGCCGGACCTGCAGATCTCCACCGACGCGATGCCGCTCACCCTGCTGCCGGCCTTCGCCCTGCTCGGCGTGCTGCTCGGCGGCCTCGGCGTCGTCTTCAACCGCTGCCTGGTCGGCTCGCTTGACTGGACGATGACGACGTTCCGCCGGGCGCCCTACGTGCCGGCGCTGGTCGTCGGCGCGGCGGTGGGGGCGCTGGCGATCGTGCTGCCGGACGCGGTCGGCGGCGGCGAGACGCTGATCCTGCGGATGGTCGGTGAGAACCTGTCGATCACCGTGCTGCTGCTGCTCGCGGTGCTGCGCTTCGCCGGCACGATGGCGAGCTATTCGACCGGTGTTCCGGGCGGCATCTTCGCGCCGATCCTGGCGCTCGCCACTGCCATCGGCCTGGCGGTGGGAACGCTGCTGGAGGCCGGCTTCGTGCTGCCGGGAACGACGGCGGCGGCCTTCGCCATCGCGGCGATGGGCGGACTGTTCTCCTCGACGATCCGCGCGCCGCTGGTCGGCGTCGTGCTGGTCGCCGAACTCACCGGCGCCTACGAGCTGATCCTGCCGGTGATCGTCACCTGCGCCACCTCGAACCTCGTGGCCGAGCGCCTGCGTGGCCGGCCGATCTACGAGGTGCTTTTGGAGCGGACGCTCAGGCTCGCCGGGCGGACGCCGAACATCCACTCCGACCCGATGTCGTCGCCCGTCGGCGTCGACGACCCGCCGGCGAGCGAACGAACGTAGGCCGCGAAAGGGGGGAGGCGCGACGCGGTCCCGCGACCGCGCCTCAGCCTTTCGGTGCGCGGGGGATGACGAAGCGGTCCATCGCCTGCGCCCAGCCGTCGCCGTCGTTCGAGCCGGTGACGAGATCGGCGCGCGCCTTCACGTCCGGCCGGCCGTTGCCCATGGCGATCTTCAGTGCGCCGACGTCGAACATCGGCAGGTCGTTCGGCATGTCGCCGATCACGGCCACTTCCGACAGCGGCACGCCGAAATAGTGGGCGAAACCGCGCACGGCGTGGCCCTTGTCGGCGGTCGGGTGGGAGATGTCGACATAGTAGTCCTGCGAGCGCACCACCGAGGCCTGGTCGCCGAGCAGCGCGCGCAGCTCCACCTCCACCAGGTCCAGCATCGCGTGGTCGCTCGAGGCGGCGACGATCTTGCCGACGCGGGCGAGCTCGTCGCCGAAGGCGGCGACGATGGTGGGCTCGAACTGCACGGTGTGGCGCTCGAGCGGCACGTACTCGCCGTTCGGATCGGTGATGATCCATTCGCCGTCGGCGAACACCCAGATCTCGGCGCCGTTCTCGCGCAGCACCCGGACCGTCGTCTGCGCAGCCGCGAGCGGCAGCACGTGCGCCTCGATCGGCGTCAGGTCGGAGTGGACGAGCGAGCCGCCGTTGAAGCCGCCGAAGACGTCGAGGCCGAGCTGGTCGGCGAGCGGCTTGACGCCGCGCGGCGGCCGGCTCGAGACGATGCCGAGCGCGATGCCGGCCTCCCGCAGCCGGTGCGCCGCGGCGATCGTCTCGGGCCTGAGCGCCTTGGTCGGATCGACGAGGGTGCCGTCGACGTCGGAGACGACGAGCGAGATGCGCGCGGGCAGTTCGGCGTTGCCGTTCGCAGCCTCGGTCACCGGAGCGGTGCTCCCGACAGGGGCAGCCACGAGTAGCCGTCGCGGCCGATGAGGGCGTGCGCCGCCTGCGGGCCGCTGCCGCCGGCGGCATAGGGGTTGAGATCGCCGATGCGGGCCCGCCAGGCGTCCAGCAGCGGCTGCACCGCCGCCCAGCCGGCCTCGATGTTGTCGGCCCGCTGGAACAGCGTCGCGTCACCGATCAGGCAGTCGTAGATCAGCGTCTCGTAGCCGGTGGAGGGCTGCGCCTGGAAGTAGTCCTTGTAGCGGAAGTCCATGTCGACCTCCGACAGCCGCACCGCCCGTCCCGGCACCTTGGCGGCGAAGCGCAGCGAGATGCCCTCGTCGGGCTGGACGTGGATGACCAGCATGTTCGGCGCGAGGCCGCCTGGCGACGTGTTGCCGAACAGCACGCCCGGCGCCCGCTTGAACTGGATGGCGATCTCGGTGCGCCGCGTCGTCAGCGCCTTGCCGGTGCGGATGTAGAAGGGCACGCCCGACCAGCGCCAGTTGTCGACCAGGCACTTCATGGCGACGTAGGTCTCGGTCAGGCTGTGCGGGTCGACGTCCGGCTCGGCGCGGTAGTCGGCGACCGGCTGTCCGAGCACCGAGCCGGCGGTGTACTGGCCGCGCACCGCCCAACTCGCCGCTTCGCCCGGCGACTGGATGCGGATCGCCTCGATCGCCTTCGCCTTCTCGGTGCGGATGGCGTCGGCGTCGAAGGAGTTCGGCGGCTCCATCGCCGTGGTGGCGAGGAGCTGGAACATGTGGTTCGGCACCATGTCGCGGAGCGCGCCGGTGGCATCGTAGAACTTGCCGCGCGCCTCGACGCCGACCGTCTCGGCGGCGGTGATCTGCACGTGCTCGATGTACTCGCGCCGCCAGATCGGCTCGAAGATGCCGTTGGCGAAGCGCAGGCTCATGATGTTTTGCACCGTCTCCTTGCCGAGGAAATGGTCGATGCGGAACAGCTGGTGCTCTCCGGCCGCCCCGAGCAGATGGGCGTTGAGCGCCTTCGCCGAGGCGAGGTCGCTGCCGAACGGCTTCTCGATGACGATGCGGCGGAAGGACTTCTCGCCTTCCTGCAGCAGGCCCGAGGCGGCGAGCTGCTCGGGGATCGAGCCGAAGAAGCGCGGCGCCACGGCGAGATAGAAGACGGCGTTGGTCGACCCGTCCGCCGCCGGCACGATGCGCGACTTCAGCGTCTCGTAGGTGGCGGGGTCGCCGAAGTCACCGGCGACGTAGCCTATCCGGCCGATCAGCCACGACCAGACCTCCTCGTCGATCGAGGCAGTGCCGTCGGTGCTGCGCGCGATCAGCGCGCGCACCGATTCCGTCAGGAACGCCCGATAGTCGTCCTCGGAGCGGGCGATGTGGTCGACGCCGATGATCTGGAAGCCGGGATCGAGAACACCCTCGAAGGCGAGGTTGTAGATCGCCGGCATCAGCAGGCGCTTCGTCAGGTCGCCCGACGCGCCGAAGATGAACATCGTCGCCGGCGGCGCCGGCGTGGCGTCCGACGGCAGCCGCGCGTGCCCGAGTGTCACTTGGTCGTTCATGGATCAGCCGCCCGTCGGACGCTCGATGTGGCCGCCGAACTTGAAGCGCATAGCCGACAAGAGCTTCTCGCCGAAGGTGTGCTCCTGGCGCGAGCGGAAGCGGGCGTAGAGCGACGCCGTCAGCACTTCCGCCGACACCGCCTCTTCCACCGCCGCCATCACCGTCCAGCGGCCCTCGCCGGAATCGGCGACCGAGCCGGTGTACTCCGACAGCGTCGGGTTCTCGACCAGCGCCATCGCAGAGAGGTCGAGCAGCCACGAGGAGATGACGCTGCCGCGCCGCCACACTTCCGAGATGTCTGTGAGGTCGAGCGTGTAGCGCTCGTTCTCCGGCAGCTCGGCCGAGTCCTTGTTGCGCAGGATGTCGAAGCCCTCGGCATAGGCCTGCATCAGGCCGTACTCGATGCCGTTGTGGACCATCTTGACGAAGTGGCCGGCGCCGGGCGGGCCGGCATGGATGTAGCCGCGCTCGGCGCGGGTATCCAGGCCCTCGCGGCCGGGGGTGCGCGGAATGTCGCCGAGGCCGGGGGCGAGCGTGTCGAAGATCGGGTCGAGGCGGTCGACGGCCTCCTTGTCGCCGCCGATCATCATGCAGTAGCCGCGCTCCAGGCCCCAGACGCCGCCGGACGTGCCGACGTCGACATAGTGCAGGCCCTTCTCGCGCAGCCCCTCGGCGCGGCGGATGTCGTCCTTGTAGAAGCTGTTGCCGCCGTCGATGATGGTGTCGCCCGACGCCATCAGCTTGGCGAAGGCGGCGACCGTCTCCTCGGTCGGCGCGCCGGCCGGCAGCATCACCCACACCGCGCGCGGCGCGTCGAGCTTCGACACCATGTCCTCGAGGCCGGACGCCCCGACGCAGCCCTCGCCGGCGAGCTCCTTCACCGCCGCGTCGTTGCGGTCCCAGACGACGCAGGTGTGGCCGGCGCGGGTCAGGCGGCGGGCGATGTTGCCGCCCATGCGGCCGAGGCCGACGATACCAAGCTGCATGATCTTCTCTCCCGGAAAGTTGGCGGCGGCCGGTGCACTCCGGCCGCCGGATCTAGGTGGGGCAGGGGCCTTGGAAGGCCTCAGCCGAGGGCGCGCTCGACGGCGGTGGCGATGCGGGCGAGCCCGGCCGCAACGTCGCTGCCGAGATGGACGCGCAGCGCCCGCCGGCCGCGCTCGGCCAGAACGTCGAAGTCACCGCGAGCCTGCGCCTGCTTGACGACGCTGAAGCCGTATTTGTGGCCGGGCACCGCCAGATCCTTGGCGTCGTCGGTGGTGATCTGCAGGAACACGCCGGAGTTCGGCCCGCCCTTGTAGGCCTGGCCCGTCGAGTGCAGGAAGCGCGGGCCGAAGCCGACGCAGGTCGCCACCTTGCGGGCGTCGCGGATGACGGTCCGCAGCTTCGTCAGCGCCTGGGTATGGGCGGCGTTACGCTCGATGTAGGCGAGCAGCGCCGCATAGTCGCCGGCACCGAGGCGGGCGAGGTGGGCGGCAATGTAGGCGTCGAGGGTCTTCTCGGAGGCCGCCTTCTCGATCTCGCCGGCGTTGCGGGCGTCGGCGAACAGCTTGATCCCCTCCGCCTCGAAGAACGGCGCCTCGGGCGGCAGCGACCCGGTCTTCTCGTAGGCGTCGGTGAGCTTCTTCGTCTCGATCTTGCTCGCCTCGACGTCGGGCTGGTTGAAGGCGTCGATGCCGATGATCGCCCCCGCCAGAGCGGTGGCGATCTCCCAGCGGAAGAACTCCTGGCCGATCTGGTAGGGCTCGCTCACGGTGATGCGCACCACCGGCTGGCCGGCCTCTTCCAGCGCCTTCACCGCCGCGTCCTGGGCGGCGTCGGTGCCGCCTTCGAGGCTGAGATAGGCGAAGATGCGGTCGCTGCCGTAGACCGCCGGCGCGCCGAGCGGCTCACTGTCGACGGGCACGATGCCCTTGCCGATCTTGCCGGTGGATTCGGCCAAGAGCTGCTCGAGCCAGGCGCCGACGTCGGCGATACCCGGCGAGGCGATGATCGTCACCTTGTCGCGGCCGTTCACCGCGCCGACGCCGAGGATGGCGCCGAGCACCGCGCCGGGATTGTCGGCCGGCGGCACGGAGGCGGCGCAGGCGCGCACCATGATGTCGGTGGCGTCGAGGAAGCGCTTGAGGTCGAGCCCCATCACCGCCGCCGGCACCATGCCGAAGTTCGACAGCACCGAATAGCGCCCGCCGATGCCGGGATCGCCGAAGAAGATGTGCCGGAACTTGTCGCCCTCGGCCACCTTCTGCATGTGCGAGCCCGGGTCGGTGACGGCGACGAAGTGCGATCCGGCCTTCTCCGCGCCGACCGCCTTAACAGTGAGGTCGAAGAAATACTCCTTGAGGATGTTCGGCTCGAGCGTGCCGCCGGACTTCGAGGAGACGATGAACAGCGTCTTCGCCGGGTCGATCTTCGCCTGGAAGGTGGCGATCTGCGCCGGGTCGGTGGAATCGAGCACCAGCAGCTCGGGGAAGCCGGCCTGCTTGCCGAAGGTCTTCGCCAGCACCTCCGGGCCGAGGCTGGAGCCGCCCATGCCGAGCAGCAGCGCGTGGGTGAAGCCAGACGCCTTCACGTCCTGCTGGAAGGCGACGAGGGCGGGCAGCTCCTTCGCGTCGGCGCCGGTGATGGCGAGCCAGGCGAGCCACTTGTTCTCGTCCTCGCCGGTCCACAGCGACGCGTCGTGGGACCACAGCCGACGGATGGAGCCGCCCTTGCGGGCGGTCTCGAGCTCAGCCTTGACGAGCGGCTCCATCGCCGCCGGCAGGACGTGGGTGGAGCCGTCGAGGCGCTTGCCCAGGAACTCGACGCGGCGCTTCGCGACGGTGGACAGCAGGCTGTCGAAGGCGTCGGCGAACAGCGTCACGCCATCGCGCAAAAGCTCCTGCGTGATCGCATCGAGATCGAAGCCGAAGCGCTTGAAATCGGCCAGGACTTTGTCCGCCGCCGCAACGTCGACGGTGAGCGCCTCGCGGGCCGTGCCGTGGTCGCGGAAGGCGTCCATGGTGGCCGGCGGCATGGTGTTGACGGTCTCGCGGCCGATCAGTTCCTCGACATAGAGGGTGTCGGGGAAAGCGGGGTTCTTGGTGCCGGTGCTCGCCCACAGGAGGCGCTGCGGACGGGCGCCGTCGGCGGCGAGCGCCTTGAAGCGGTTGCCTTCGCTCAGCTTGATGAAGTGCTGGTAGGCCCGCTTGGCGTTGGCGATCGCCACCTTGCCCTTCAGGCCGGCCAGCGCCTCGGCGTTCTCGTCCTTCGCCGCGATCTTGGCGTCGAGCTGCTTGTCGACGGCGCTGTCGATACGGCTGATGAAGAAGCTCGCGACGCTCGCCACCTTCGAGAGGTCGCCGCCCTTCGCCTTGAACGCCTCGAGGCCGTCGAGATAGGCGTCGGCGACCGCCACGTAGGCGGCCTCCGAGAACAGCAGCGTGACGTTGATGTTGATGCCGTCGCCGATCAGCGTGCGGATGGCGGGCACGCCGGCGGGGGTGCCGGGCACCTTCACCATCAGGTTCGGCTTGTCGACGGCCTTCCACAGGCGTCGCGCCTCGGCGATCGTCTCGTCGGTGGTGTCGGCGAGATAGGGGGAGACCTCCAGGCTGATGTAGCCGTCGACGCCGTCGGTGGCGTCATAGACGGGGCGCAGCACGTCGGCGGCCGCCTTGATGTCGGCGATGGCGAGGGCGTCGAAGATGCCGAAGGCGTCGACGTCGCCCTTGCCCTCCATCTCGGCGAAGGCGTCGTCGTAGTCCTTGCTGCCGCCGATCGCCTTCTCGAAGATCGACGGGTTCGAGGTGACGCCCTTCAGGCCGTCCTCGTCGACCATCTTCTTCAGCGCGCCGCTCTCGATGTGGCTGCGGCGGACGAAGTCCAGCCACGGCGACTGGCCGTAGTCGGCAAGCTGGACCAGCGGGTTCTTGCCGGCCTTGGGGGTGGAGGACTGTTCGGTCAAGGCAATTCGCTCCCGTTCGATAAAGGGGCCGGCGACTAGCGGCCGGCCTGGGCGCGCGCGGCGGCGAGCACGCGCTCCGGCGTGAATCCGAATTGGGTGAGCAGCGCCTTCAGCGGCGCGGAGGCGCCAAAGGTGTGCATCCCGATCTTGGCGCCCGACAGGCCGACATAGCGGTCCCACCCGATGGTGGAGGCCTGCTCGACGGAGACGCGGGCGGTGATGTGCGGCGGCAGGACCTCGTGGCGATAGGCCTCGTCCTGCTTCTCGAAGAGCTCCCACGACGGCATCGAGACGACGCGGGCGCGGATGCCCTCGGCCTTTAGTGCCTCATAGGCGCCGACGCAGAGCTGCACCTCGCTGCCGGTGGCCATCAGGATGACCTCCGGCTCGCCGCCCTCGGCGTCGGCGAGCACATAGGCGCCGCGGGCGACGCCCGACGCCGGCGCGTACTTCGTCCGGTCGAAGGTCGGCAGCGCCTGGCGCGACAGCACGATGCAGGCCGGCTCGTGGCGCAGCGACAGCATCGTCCGCCAGGTCTCGGCCACCTCGTTGGCGTCGGCCGGGCGGAAGACGAGCAGGCCGGGGATCGAGCGCAGGCCGATCAACTGCTCCACCGGCTGGTGGGTCGGCCCGTCCTCGCCGACGCCGATCGAATCGTGGGTGAAGACGTAGATGACCGGCAGCTCCATCAGCGCCGAGAGGCGGATCGCCGGCTTCATGTAGTCGGAGAAGATCATGAAGCCCGAGCCGAACGAGCGCAGCTTCGACAGCGACATGCCGTTGCAGATCGCCCCCATGGCGTGCTCGCGGATGCCGAAGTGGAAGTTGCGACCGCCATAGGAGCCGGCCTCGAAGTCGCCGGCGCCCTCGAAGGTGAAGCGCGTCTTCGTCGAGGGTGCGAGGTCGGCGGCGCCGCCGATCAGCCACGGCAGATGCGGGGCGATGGCGTTCTGCACCTTGGCGGAGGCGTCGCGGCCGGCCATGCCCTTCTCGTCCGCCGGGAAGGTCGGCACGGCGCTGTCCCAGCCGGCCGGCAGCTTGCGCGCCTGCATCGCCTCGATCTCGGCGGCGAGCTCGGGGTGGGCGGCCTTGTAGCGGGCGAACAGCTCCTCCCAGGCGGTGCGCTGATCGTGACCGCGCTTGCCCATCAGCGCGGCGAAGCGCTCGGGGACGCCGTCGGGCACCAGGAACTTGGCGTCCTCGGGCCAGCCGTAGCTCTTCTTGGCGAGGCGGATCTCCTCCTCGCCGAGCGGCTCGCCGTGGGCGGCGCTGGTGTCCTGCTTGTTCGGCGCGCCGTAGCCGATGTGGCTCTCGACGATGACCATCGTCGGCCGGTCGTCGACGTGCTGGGCGCTGTCGAAGGCGCTGGCGAGGCGCTCGCAGTCGTTGGCGTCACCGACGCGCACGACGTTCCAGCCATAGGCGAGGAAGCGGGCGGCGACGTCCTCGCTGAAGGCGAGCGAGGTGTGGCCCTCGATGGTGATGCGGTTGGAATCGTAGATCCACAGGAGGTTCGACAGCTTCAGGTGGCCGGCGAGCGAGGCGGCCTCGCTGGAGATGCCCTCCATCATGCAGCCGTCGCCGCCGAGCGCGTAGACGCGGTAGTCGAACAGCTTGAAATCCGGCTTGTTGTAACGCTCGGCGAGCCAGCGCTCGGCGATCGCCATGCCGACGCTGGTGGCGACGCCCTGGCCGAGCGGGCCGGTGGTGGTCTCGACGCCGGAGGTGAGGTGGTATTCCGGGTGGCCGGGGCACTTGCTGCCCGCCTGGCGGAAATGCTTGAGGTCGTCCAGCGTCACCGCGGGCTCGCCGAGCCGCTCGTAGTCGCTGTTGACCGACTTCACGCCGGCGAGATGCAAGAGCGCGTAGAGCAGCGTCGAGGCGTGGCCGGCCGACAGCACGAAGCGGTCGCGGTTCGGCCAGATCGGATCGGCCGGGTCGAAGCGCAGGAAGTGCTGCCACAGCGTGTAGGCGACGGGCGCCATCGCCATCGGCGTGCCCGGGTGGCCGGAATTCGCCTGCTGCACGGCGTCCATGGCGAGGGTGCGGATGGTGTTGATCGCCAGGCTGTCGATGTCGGAAACGGTCTGCGCGGAGCCGGTGCCCCGCAGGTGGGCAGACGCCGCTTCGGCGCCCCCGGCTGTCCGTTCCGTCGAACTCATGGGTCATCCTCACTGCGGTTTGGCGGCCGGCCCCGTGCCGAAACGGCGCCGGGACCAGAGAAGAGATGTCTCGTGACGGCCCGATGAACTGTCGGTCGGCGAGGGACGCGGTTCGGCCTGCAGGGGCGCCCGCTCGGAGGGTTCGCGGCGGATCGGCCCGTCCGAGCGGCGGGCCGACGTAACGAAACTCCCCCTCGCACCGAAAAGAACTAGGTCCAGCAGCCTCCGGTCGCACAACGGACGCGAGACCCTACAGCGGACCCGCCCCGTCGTCACCAAGCGGAGACATGAATTTGCGTTTAGATTGATCCAACCCTCTGACGATCAACGGCGAAGCGGGTGCTGCATGGCGGCGCCGCGCGCGCTAGGGTATTGCGCGATGAACGGGTGCCGCGGATGCGGAGAAGCCCGACAGGGGAGAAGACCCACTTGCACGGCACTGCGATCACGCCCCCGGGCGCGCCCGGCCTTTCGCCCCGCTGGACCTCCAGCGCCAAGAGCGGCGTCGGTACGGCCATGACGGCGGCGAGCCGGATCTGGTTCACCATCAGCCACGGCATCCTCAACGAGATCTACTATCCGCGCGTCGACATGGCGTGCACCCGCGACCTCGGCTTCCTCGTCACCGGCCCCGACGGCTACTTCTCCGAGGAGAAGCGCGACGCCGATCACGAGGTGGCGCTGCTGGAGGAGGGCACGCCCGCCTTCCGGCTGACCAACACCGCCCGTGACGGGCGCTACCGGATCACCAAGGTGATCATCACCGATCCGCACCGGGAAACGCTGCTGCAGCAGGTGACCTTCGAGGCGCTGGTCGGCACTCTTTCCGACTACCGCCTCTACCTGCTGGCCTCGCCCCACCTCGTCAACGCCGGCGCCCAGAACACCGCCTGGGTGGGGGACTACAAGGGGACGCCGATGCTGTTTGCCTCCGGGCGGCGCGGCATCTCGCTGGCGATCGCCTCTTCGGTGCCGTGGCCGTCGCGCTCGGCCGGCTTCGTCGGCTTCTCCGACGGCTGGCAGGCGCTGTCGCATCACGGCGAACTCGACGAGCGTTACCAGCGGGCGGAGCATGGCAATGTCGCGCTGACCGGCGAGATCGACCTGCAAGCGGCCGGGGGAAAGGCCGTCATCTCGCTCGGCTTCGGCGGGCGCGCCGAAGAGGCGGGCTACCGGGCGCTCGCCAGCCTCCAGGACGGCTTCGAGGTGGCGCAGCGCGACTATGTCGCCGGCTGGCGCGAGTGGCAGCGCAATCTCATGCCTCTCGATCGACCGTCCGACCGCAAGAACATGGACCAGTACCGCGTCAGCGCCGCCGTGCTCGCCGTGCACCGCTCGCCGGCCTTTCCAGGTGCCACCATCGCCAGCCTGTCGATCCCGTGGGGCTTCAACAAGGGCGACGAGGACCTCGGTGGCTACCATCTCGTCTGGCCGCGCGACCTCGTTGAGACGGCCGGCGGCTTCCTCGCCGCCGGCGCGATCGACGACGCCAAGGCGATCCTCGGCTACCTGATGTCGATCCAGGAGGCCGACGGCCACTGGTCGCAGAACGTCTGGCTCGACGGCATGCCCTACTGGGAGGGCGTGCAGATGGACGAGTGCGCCTTCCCGATCCTGCTCGCCGACATGCTGTGCCGGGGCGGCCATCTCTCGAAGGATGATCTCGCCCGCTTCGTGCCGATGGTCGAGCGCGCCGCCACCTACATCGTCCAGAACGGTCCAGTGACGGGCCAGGATCGCTGGGAGGAGGACGCCGGCTACTCGCCGTTCACGCTTGCGGTCGAGATCGCCGGCCTGCTCGCCGCCGCTGACATCCTCGACATCGCCGGCAAGGCCGACGCGGCGAACTGTCTGCGCGAGACCGCCGACACCTGGAACGACGAGATCGAGTTCTGGACCTTCGCCACCGGCACGCCGCTCGCCGAGCAACTCGGCATCTCCGGCTACTATGTGCGCATCGCCCCGCCCGAGACGTCGGATGCCGCCTCGCCGCTCGAAGGCTTCGTGCCGGTGAAGAACCGGCCGCCGAGCGACATGGAGCAACGCGCCTCGTGCCTGATCAGTCCCGATGCGCTGGCGCTGGTGCGCTTCGGCCTGCGCGCCGCCGACGATCCCCGCATGGTCGATACCGTCAAGGCGATCGACGCCATGCTGAAGATCGACCTGCCGCAGGGCCCGCTCTGGTACCGCTACAACGGCGACGGCTACGGCGAGCAGGAGGATGGCGGTCCCTTCGACGGCACTGGCGTCGGCCGGCCGTGGCCGCTGCTCGCCGGCGAGCGGGCGCACTACGAGATCGCCGCTGGCCGGATGAGCGAAGCCCAGGCGCTGCTCGAGACGCTGGAGAAGTCGACCGGCGCGGGCGGCATGCTGCCCGAGCAGGTCTGGGACGGCGACGACATTCCCGGGCGGGAGCTCTTTCGCGGCAAGCCTTCCGGCAGCGCCATGCCGCTCGTCTGGGCGCACTCGGAGCACATCAAGCTGCTGCGCTCGCTGCGCGAGGGGCAGGTGTTCGACATGCCGCCGCAGCCCGTCGAGCGCTACCAGGTGCGCAAGGTCACCTCGCCGGTGCGCGTCTGGCGCTTCAACCAGAAGCGCCGCACGCTGCCGATGGGCAAGCGCCTGCGCGTCGAGGCGCCGGAGGCCGCCTCCGTGCGCTGGACGATCGACGAGTGGGCCACCGAGAACGACACGTCGACGGTGACGAACGCCTTTGGCGTTCATCTCGTCGACCTGCCGGTGGCCGAGATGCCGCGCGGCACGCACGTCCGCTTTACCTTCCGCTGGGCCTCGACGGGCGAGTGGGAGAACGAGGACTTCGTCGTCACGATCGACGGCGCCGAGGGCATCGCCACGAAGACGGCCAACGACTGAGAGCGATCCCCTGTACACCCCAAACAAGGAGGCGCCAGTGAGCGCTGGAATCCTCGCCGTCGACGTGGGCGGCACCGGCCTGAAGGCGGCCGTCATCGACGAGAGCGGCAAGCTGCTGTCCGACCGGGTGCGCGTACCGACACCGCACCCGTGTCCGCCGGCGGTGTTCATCGACGCCCTGGCGACGCTCGTCGTGCCCTTGCCGGCCTATGATCGCATCTCCATCGGCTTTCCCGGCGTGGTGCGCGACGGCAAGGTGCTGACGGCGCCCAATCTCGGCACCGAGGCGTGGGCGGGCTTCGCCCTCACCGAGGCGGTGTCGGCGAAGCTCGGCGGCCATCTGGCGCGGATGATCAACGACGCCGAGATGCAGGGCTTCGGCATTATCAAGGGCGAGGGCATCGAGCTCGTGGTGACGCTCGGCACCGGCTGCGGCACGGCGCTGTTCCGCAACGGCGAGCTGATGCCGCACATGGAGCTCGCGCACCATCCGATCCACGACGACAAGACCTACGACGAGTGGCTCGGCCGCGCGGCGATGGACGAGGCCGGCAAGAAGCACTGGAGCAAGCGCGTCCACACGATGATCGGCATCCTGTTCACGCTGCTGCACTACGACCACCTCTATCTCGGCGGCGGCAACGCCAAGCACCTGCAGGGCGACCTGCCGCCGAACGTGACGATCGCCTCGAACGAGGCCGGCCTCGAAGGCGGCGCGGCGCTCTGGCGGGCGGCGAAGGCGGTCTGAAGACCGTTTCGCAGGGCTCGAGGCGGCAAGCGCGACCAGCGCCGGGATCGGCTGTCGCGCGACGGGCAGGGCGTCCTCGTGCGCCGCGTCCTCGTCCCGGGAGTCCCCTTGCGGGGCGTCCTCTCGGGGGACGCTGTCGTAGCCGCCCGCGGTCAGCCGGTGCCGCCGCCGGCGGCGAACAGTGGCAGCGGCGCGTGGGCGGATTCGATCGCCAGCAGTCGCCGCTTCGTGGCGATCCCGCCCGGCGCGGAGAATCCGCCGATGCCGCCGCCGGCCGCCAGCACCCGGTGGCACGGCACGATGATCGGGATCGGATTGGCGCCGAGCGCACGGCCCACCGCCCGCGCGGCGCCGGGTTCGCCGATGGCGCGGGCGACCTCGCCGTAGGTGCGGG
>Ga0209902_100656_pt1 | contig 30788 bp, 26 predicted proteins | sample FECB27metaG_FD_188304 | JGI IMG/M metagenome (GOLD analysis project Ga0209902, IMG submission 188304) | Cyanobacterial communities from the Joint Genome Institute, California, USA - FECB-27 (SPAdes) (version 2) | ecosystem: Environmental > Aquatic > Thermal springs > Hot (42-90C) > Microbial mats...
CCTGCCGTTCCACGTACACCGCGTTGAACACCTCGGTCGTGATCCAGCGCTTGACCGGCGTGTTGGCCCAGTAGTCGCGCGCCGCGATCGGCCGCGTGATGCTGCGCAGCTCCTCGGGCAGCGCGGCCCAGATCATCACCAGGTCGGCATGGCTCTGGTGGTTGGCGAAATAGATGCGCTGCTCGGCCTTCGGCGGGCAGCCGTACCAGCGCGCCTGGGCACCGGTGAGCAATCGCACCACGCCCAACAGCAACCATCCCACGAGCTTCGCCAACATGGAGGCGATGATACGGGGCATGCGATGGCGTCTTGCTCCTCTTTCCCTGGCCGGGGCTGCGGCCCTGTTCGTGCTGCTGGCACTGCTCGCGACCGTGGGCGCGCGCTGGGGCTGGGTGCGCAGCTTCCTCGGCGACGTGCTGGCCGTGGTCTGGGTCTACCTGGTGTTCAAGGCCTTCATCGAGGCGCGCGTGCTGCCGCTGGCGCTCGCGGCCTTCGGCGTGGGGCTGCTGGTGGAACTGGGCCAGTACCTGGCGGCCGCGTGGCAGCTGCACATTCCCAACCGCGCGCTGCGCATCGTGCTCGGCAGCACGGCCGACTGGTGGGACGTGCTGGCCTATGCGATCGGCTTCGCCGCGGTGCTGGCGGGCGAGGCCCTGTTCAGGGCAGCTCGGCCGAAGGCATCCGCGCCACGATCGTCGACGCCCGTCCGTTGAGATAGGGCGAGTTGGGCCGGCGCTCGTAGAACTTCGGGCTCGGCAGCATCACCGCGAGGCGCGCCGCTTCGTACGAGTTCAGGCGCGCGGCCGGCTTCTTGAAGTAGTACTGCGCGGCCGCCTCGGCGCCGAACACGCCTTCGCCCCACTCGACGCTGTTGAGGTAGATCTCGAGGATGCGCCGCTTGTCGAGCAGCGTCTCGAGCAGCACGGCGAGCACCAGCTCCTGGCCCTTGCGCAGCATGGTGCGCTCGCCCGACAGCAGCAGGTTCTTCGCGAGCTGCTGCGTGATGGTGGAGCCGCCGCGCAGCGGTGCCGGCTGCACCGTCTTGCCGCGCGCCGCCGCGCGCGCCATGCGCTTGGCGGCCAGTTCCTCGGCGCGCGCATTGCGCTGGCGCGCGCGCTCGATGGCTTCCCATTCCACGCCGTCGTGGTCGATGAAGCTGGCGTCCTCGCTCGCGATCACCGCGCGCTTGAGGCTGTCGTTGATCTGCGCATAGGGCACCCACTCCTGGCGCCAGGCGCCCTCGCTGCCCTTGTGAATGGCGATCTGCCAGGCCTCGGAGCGCTGGAAGGCGGTGCTCTGCGGATCGACGACCGCCATGGCCGCGATGCGCACGACGAAGAACAGCTCGAGTGCGAGGCCGGCCAGCAGCAGGCAGGCGATCCAGCGCAGCGCGGCCTTCATGGTGCTTCAGGCGGCGGCGAGCCGCGCGCGCAGTTCGTCGAGCACCTGGGCCGAGGGCGGACGCACGCCGCGCCAGATCTCGAAGGATTCGGCGGCCTGCTCGACCAGCATGCCGAGGCCGTCGCGCGCCACGGCGCCGTGGGCCCGCGCCCATTGCAGGAAGCCCGCGGCCGCGGGGCCATACATCATGTCGACCGCCAGCGCGCCCGGGCGCAGCACCTGCGCGCCGACCGGCACCGCGTCGCCCGCGAGGCTGGAGGCGGTGGCATTGACCACGACATCGAAGTCGCCCGGCACAGCATCGAGCGCCCAGGCCTCGAGCGAGGCGCCGTGGGCCAGCGCGAGCGCCGCATGCCGGCGCACCAGCGACACCGCCTTGTCGACCGTGCGGTTGGCCACCACCACGCGCGCGGCGCCCGCGTCGAGCAGCGGCCCGAGCACGCCGGCCGCCGCGCCGCCGGCGCCGATCAGCAGCAGCGACTTGCCGGCCAGCGGCACGCGCGCATTGCGCTCGATGTCGTTGACCAGGCCGATGCCGTCGGTGTTGTCGGCATGGATGTCGCCATCGGCCGCGAAGCGCAGGGTGTTGACCGCGCCCGCCAGCGTGGCGCGCTCGCTGGTGTGCTGCGCGATGCTGGCGGCGTCGAACTTGAAGGGCACGGTGACGTTGCAGCCGCCCGCGTGGTCGCCGCGTTCGGCGGCCTCGCGGCGGAAGGCGGCGATGCCCTCGGCGAAGGCGCCGAGCGCGACCAGCCGGCGCTCGTAGGCGATCGGCTGGTGGCAGAGCTCGGCGAAGCGGGCATGGATCCACGGCGAGCGGCTGTGCTCGACCGGGTTGCCCATCACGCAGTACAGATCCATGGCGCGGGTCTCCTGGCTTCTTTTTCTTCGGCGGGCCGTCGCGGCTACTGCGACGACAGCTCGATGGTCTCGTCGCGCGTGAAGCGGAAGCGCGACTGGATCACGATCTGGTCGGTCTGGCGGCGCATCGCGTCGGTGAACTTGCCGAAGCTGCCGATGCTGCGCACGATGGCCTGGGCGCGGCGGTCGAGCGTGGTGTTGCCCGAGCTCTCGTCGATCACGGTGTCGAGCAGGCTGCCGTCGTGGTTGATGGTGATCGTCATCTTGAGTTCGCCGTAGAGCTTCTTGCCGGCCGCGGTCGGGAAGTTCTCGGTGCCGCGCACCTCGATGCGCCGGCGCAGCGAATCGACGTACAGCGCATAGGCGGCCTCGCGCGTCGACGGGCTCAGGTAGCGCTTCTTGGGGCGCGCGTTCTCCTCGTTCACGCGGCGCTCGATCTCGGCCAGCAGCTCGACCATCTGGCGGCGTTTCTCCTCGCGCGCGGTGGCTTCCTTGGGGTCGCCGCTCACGCGCGGATCGGGCGGCGGCATGGCCGCGAGATCGCGCTTGAGCTGGGTCAGCAGCTGCATCTGCTGCTGCTGCATCAGGTCGACCTGGCGCTGCGCCTCCTCGGCGGAATCGCCGACCGCGCTGAAGGAGGAGGGCGGCAGCGGACTGGTGGCGCGGCCGCGCTCGAGGTCGCCGCCGCCGGCGAGCGAGGTCTGGGCCATCACACGGGCCTGGGGATCCGGCGCTTCGTTGGTCTTCGAGTTGACGAGGATCACTTCGAGCGGCGTTTCGGTGAACGCGCGGTTGAAGGCCTCGGGGTCGACGAAACGCACCGCCAGCAGCGCGGCATGCGCGATGACGGACACACCCAGCGCAATCTGCAGGGTGCTCAGATCCTTGAGGTTCATGCGGGCGCGTTCTCCACGGCCGCTCCCGCGTCGGGGGCGGCATCGCCATCGGCCAGGTCGACCGCGATCGCGATCGGGCCGGCGACCACCTCTTCCTCGTCCTCGGCGTCGTCCACCGCGCCGGCCGCGGGCGCATCGAGGCGCTCGAGCACGGTGCCGCTGACGTCGAGCGCGATCTCGTCGATCTCGCCGAGCTTCACGCGCAGGCGCGCGCCGCGTTCCTGCTGGCCGGCCACCGGGAACACCAGCGGCAGCGTGTCGGCCCGCACCAGCGCGCCGTTGGGCAGGTCCTTGATGACGGTGGCCTCGAGCTCGGTGATGCCCTGCTGCTCGAGGTACTTGAGGGTCCAGAAGCGTTCCATGCCGCCCTGGTAGCCGTTGTAGGCCGCATAGGCCGCGTCGAAGCCCGAGAGGATCGAGAACAGGTCGGCGTCCTTGGGCTTGAACGGCGCGGCCAGCGCGGCGGTCTTGCCGTGGCGCGCGGCCGCGATGATCTGCCACTGGTTCACCAGGTCGGTGTAGCGGCGCAGCGGCGAGGTGCTCCAGGCATAGCTCTTCACGCCCAGGCCCGCATGCGGCAGCGCGCGCGTGCCCATGCGCACCTTGATGCCGGGCGCGAGGCTGGCCTGGCTGCGGTAGAGCCCGGGCACGCCGAGTTCGCCGAGCCAGCCGCCCCAGCTGCTGTTGGCCAGGATCATGGCCTCGGACACGATCAGGTCGAGCGGCGCGCCGCGCTGGCGCGTCGTGATCTGCACCTGCTCGGCACCCGTGGGTTCGGCGCCGTCGTTGCCGACCAGGCGGAAGTTGTAGTCGGGCCGGTTGAAGTTCTCGGGCTTGCCGCGCACGACCTCGCGCTGCGCCTTCAGCTGGCGCGCGAGGCGGTGCAGGAACGAGAGCTGCGGCCGGAAGCGCGCGGCGGCGGCCGGCGTGTCCTCGTGCATCACCGAACTGTCCTCGAGCCAGGACTGCGTCACCACGTGGTCGAGCTGGTCGTGGCGCAGGTTGGCGGCGATCGGGACGCGCTCGAGCTTCGTTTCGGTCGACTGCAACTCGAGCGTGGCTTCATCGAAGCGCGCATAGAGCGACACCGCCGGGCGGTCGGCGCCCTCGAGCAGCGTGTAGGTGTCGACCACCGCGTCGGGCAGCATCGTGATCTTGTAGCCCGGCATGTAGACCGTGGACATGCGTGCGCGCGCCACCTGGTCGATCGCGCTGCCGGGGGCGAGCGCGAGGCCCGGCGCGGCGATGTGGATGCCGACCGTGACCGTGCCGCTGCCCAGGCCCTGCACCGAGAGCGCGTCGTCGATCTCGGTGGTCTGCGAGTCGTCGATGGAGAAGGCCTCGACACCTTCGGCCAGCGGCAGTTCGTCGGCGATGGCGGGCGCCGTGAGCGCGGGGAAGCCCGTGCCCTTGGGGAAGTTCTCGAACAGGAAGCGGCGCCAGTGGAACTGGTAGGGCGAGTCGATCGCGCCGGCGCGCTCGAGCAGCTCGAGCGGCGCGCGCTGCGAGGCGCGCGAGGCTTCCACCACCGCCTTGTATTCGGGCGCGTTCTTGTCTGGCTTGAACAGGATGCGGTAGAGCTGCTCGCGCACCGGCGCGGGGCACACGCCCTCGGCGAGCTGGCCGGCCCATTCCACGATCTGCGCCTGGATCGCCTTCTTCTTCTCGATCGCGGCCAGCGCCTGCTGCACGATCTCGGCCGGCGCCTTCTTGAAGCGCCCCTTGCCCGCGCGGCGGAAGTAGTGCGGCGCCTCGAACAGCGCGAACAGCGCCGCGGCCTGCTGCGCCAGCGAGGGCTTGTCGCTGAAATAGTCGGCCGCCAGGTCGGCGAAGCCGAATTCGCCATCGGCCGCGAACTCCCAGGCCAGGTCGAGGTCCATGGCGGCCGCGAGCGAACGCGCCTCGGCAATCAATTCGGCGGGCGAGGGCTTCTCGAACCGCAGCACGATGTTGGCGCCCTTGACCTTGACGCGCTTGCCGGTCTCGAGCTCGACCTGCGCCGAGGCTTCCGCCTCCGACAGCACGCGCCCGCCGAGGTATTTGCCGGCTTCTTCAAACAATACAAACATGGGCCGGATTCTCCCATGCAGGCGGGGCGGGCCTGTGGCGCGGGAGCCGCAGGCCCCCGATCGGCGCGTTATGGAACGGGGTTGATGAAGGCCATCACGTCGTCGAGGTGGCTCTTCTTGAAATCCGAGAGGGCGTGGTCGCCGCCCTCGATCAGCTTGACGCGGCTGTCGGCGTAGCGCGCCGACATCTCGTGCCAGTCGAGCACCTCGTCGCCCTTGGCGATGACCGCGAACACGCGCTCGGGGCGGGTCAGCGAGCCGACTTCCATGGCGCGCAGCTCGTGGATGTACTCGGGGCGGAAATAGAAATGCTCGGCCGGGTCGTGCCAGGCGCTCTGGTCGCCGATGTAGAGCGTGAGGTCGCGCGCCGGATGGACGGCCGGGTTCAGCAGCACGGCGCGGCAGCGCGTCATGCCCGCGACGTAGGTGGCGTAGAAGCCGCCGAGCGAGGAGCCCACCACCGCCATCGACTTGCGTGGCCAGTCGGCGATGCCCTTCATCACCATGTCGATCGCATCCTTGGGCGAGGGCGGCAGCTGCGGGCACCACCAGTGCAGGTTCGGGTGCCGCTGCGCCACCCGGTCCGCCACCGCGCGCGCCTTGGTCGAGCGGGGCGAGGAACGGAAGCCGTGCAGGTACAGCAGATGGGTGGTTTGTGGTTCCATGCGGGGGGGCGACGGAAAGCGCGTCGATGGCGCGCTGCTTGCGAAGTCCAAGTAATTTTGCATGAGGTCGGTGCCCATCAGATGGCGTCGAGGCGACAAAAACCCCGCGATGCGGGCTTCCCGGAACGGGAGGAGGTCCTCGATGCCTGTGTGGCGCGGCCGGGGCACAACGCGAAAGTATTCATCGCGTGTTCGCATGCCGTGCGCTTCGGGGTCGACCAAATTCGAAGACGGTTCGAGTGTGTGGGCGCAGCGCGCGATGCACATCCCATGAAAGGGTGAGGCTTCGCGGACCTGCGACAGCGTGCGCAGGCTTATGCTTCGGCCCCATGACTAACGAGGACCCCCATGACGCTACGCCCCGCCGCTGGGGCGTGCTCGTGGTCGAGGACGACAGCCGCGCGCGCGCCTTCTTCGAGACCAGCGTGCAGCGCAGCCCGCAGCTGTTCTGGCTCGGCAGCGCCGGCACGGTGAACGAGGCGCTGGGCTGGCTCGCGCGCACCGCCACCATTCCCGACGTGCTGCTGGTCGACCTCGGCATGCCCGACGGCACCGGCCTCGACGTGATCCGCGACGCGGTCGCGCGCTTTCCGGGCTGCGAGCCGCTGGTGGTGTCGGTGTTCGGCGACGAGGAGAACGTGCTCGCGAGCATCGAGGCCGGCGCCGTCGGCTACATCCACAAGGACGCCGCGCCCGAGGACATCGCCCAGACCATCGTCGAGATGAAGGCCGGCGCCTCGCCGATCTCGCCGATGATCGCGCGCCGCGTGCTCGCCAAATACCGCAGCCTGCAGTCGGCCAGCGTGCCGGGCACGGCCGAACCCGAGGCCGCGCCCGACGCGGGCGAGCGCGCGCTGCTGTCGGCGCGCGAGCACGAGGTGCTGACCTTGATCGCGCGCGGCTTCTCGTACGCCGAGATCGCGCGCCTCAAGGGCCTGAGCGTGCACACGGTGCAGACCCACATCAAGAACCTCTACGGCAAGCTCGCAGTGCATTCCAAGAGCGAAGCCGTGTTCGAAGCCACGCGACTGGGGCTGCTGTCGCGCTCTGGCTGAGACGGGACATCCGTGCTCCGGACCCTGCGCGGGCGGCTGCCCGCGATGCCGATCGCGCCGTGGCTGCTGCTGCTCGTCCTGGCCCTCTGGAGCGGGTGGGCCGGATGGGCGCATGCCGCCGACGCGCCGATCGAGCTGCGCCGCGGCACGGTCACCACCGAGGTCGACGGCGTGCGGCGCAGCGAGCCGGTCGAGCTGTCCTACCACTGGGACCGGCAGCACCGCGGCCGCTCCGGCTTCGCGAGCTTCGACCTGCCCTTCGAGCTGGCGGCCGCGCCGAGCATGCCCTGGGGCATCTTCATCCCGCGCACCGGCAACGTGTTCGAGGTGGAGCTCAACGACGCGCTGCTGCAGGTCTACGGTGACCTCTCGCAGGGCAACGGCGCCGACTACGCCAAGGCGCCGATCTACGTGCCGGTGCCCAGCGAGCTGCTGAAGGCGGGCCGCAACCAGCTGCAGATCCGCATCCGCGCCGACAGCGCGCGCCGTGCCGGGCTGTCGCCCGTGTTCATCGGCCCGGCCGACCCGGTGCGCAACGGGCTGTTCGAGCCGGCCTACGCCTGGCGCTTCACCGCCTCGGTGCTGCTGACGGCCTTCAGCCTGATCGTCGGCGCCATCGCGCTGGCGCTGTGGGTCACGCAGGTCGACGCGACCACGGCCGGACAGCCGCGCCGCGACGGCATCTACCTGTGGGCGGCGCTGGCCGAGTTCTGCTGGGCGATCCGGGTGGCCGACGGCGTGATCGCCGAGCCGCCGCTGCCGTGGGTGCCCTGGGGCGTGCTGATGGCGGCCTGCTACGCCGGCTGGGCGGCCTCGGCCATGATGTTCTGCTATCACCTGGCCGACTGGGGCCGCACGGCGCACACGCGCTGGCTGCGCTGGCCGCTGCTGGCCGTGGTGCTGGGCACCGTGGTCTCGACCACGCTCGCGCTGCAGCGCGAGGAGCCGATCTGGCTCACCGGCTGGCTCGCGATCGAGATCGTGGTGATCGCGGTCTTCGTCGGCGCCTTCGTCGGGTCCACGGCGCGGCGGCCCAGCGCCGAGCGGCTGCTGGTGGCCGCCGCGGCCCTGCTCACGCTGGCCTTCGGCGTGCGCGACTGGCTGGTGATCCGCCTGAGCGACGCCTACGGCGAAACCACCTGGGTGCGCTATTCGTCGGTGTTCTTCGGCATCGCGCTGCTGTTGATCGTGCTGCGGCGCTTCCGCGCGGCCAGCGTGGCGGCGCGCGGCGCGGTCCGCACCCTGGCCGAGCGGGTGGCGCAGCGCGAGCGCGAGCTGGCCTCGACCTATGCCGAGCTCGAGCGGGCGGCGCGCGACCAGGCGCGCACCCACGAGCGCGAGCGCATCCTGCGCGACATGCACGACGGCGTGGGCTCGCACATCAGCTCGGCCATCCGCCAGTTGCAGTCGGGCCAGACCAGTTCCGAGGAGCTGCTGCGCACGCTGCGCGACTCGATGGACCAGCTCAAGCTGTCGATCGACTCGATCCACCTGCCGCCGGGCGACGTCGGCGCGCTGTTGGCGGCCTTCCGCTACCGGCTCGAGCCGCGGCTGGCCACGGCCGAGATCGTGCTCGACTGGGCCGTGGACGAGGTGACGCCGGTGGCGCACCTCGATGCGCACGGCATGCGGCAGCTGCAGTTCCTGCTGTTCGAGGCGATCTCGAACGTGCTGCAGCATGCCCGGGCGCGGGTGCTGCGGCTGGAGGCATGCATGGAGGGCACGGCGGTGGCGCTGCGCGTGATCGACGACGGGCGCGGCTTCGACGCCAGCCAGCCGCCGCGCTCGCTGGCCGAGCGCGCGGGGGCCATCGGGGCACGGCTGGCGCTCGAAAGCCGACCGGGCCGCACGGTCGTTCAACTGGTCTTCGATTGAGCGGACGCAGCGGGCGCGGATAATCCGCGCCCATGTCCGCCGTGTTCAATCAGCCCTCCCTGGCGCGCCGGGTCGCGCCCATCTTCCAGGGCTTCGACGGCTTTCTGGCCTTCGCCGTACTGCTGCTGGCCTTCGCGGGCCTGCTGACGATGTACTCTTCGGGCTACGACCACGGCACCCGCTTCTTCGACCATGGCCGCAACATGCTGCTGGCCGGCTTCATCATGTTCGTGGTGGCGCAGGTGCCGCCGCAGCGGCTGATGCTGGCCGCCGTGCCGCTCTACGCGGCGGGGGTGGCGCTGCTGATTGCGGTGGCGTTGTTCGGCATCACCAAGAAGGGCGCCACGCGCTGGATCAACGTGGGCATGGTGATCCAGCCCAGCGAGATCCTGAAGATCGCCATGCCGCTGATGCTGGCCTGGTGGTTCCAGCGCCGCGAGGGGCAGCTGCGGCCGCTCGACTTCGTGGTGGCGACCGTGCTGCTCGCGGTGCCGGTCGGCCTGATCATGAAGCAGCCCGACCTCGGCACCTCGCTGCTGGTGCTGGCGGCCGGCCTGGCGGTGATCTTCTTCGCCGGGCTGCCCTGGAAGCTGATCGTGCCGCCGGTGCTGCTGGGCGCCGTGGCGATCACGCTGATCGTGAGCTTCGAATCGCAGCTGTGCACCGACGGCGTCGACTGGCGCGTGCTGCACGACTACCAGAAGCAGCGCGTGTGCACGCTGCTCGACCCGAGCAAGGACCCGCTGGGCAAGGGCTTCCACATCATCCAGGGGATGATCGCCATCGGCTCGGGCGGCGTCGGCGGCAAGGGCTTCATGCAGGGCACGCAGACGCACCTCGAGTTCATTCCCGAGCGCACCACCGACTTCATCTTCGCCGCCTATTCCGAGGAATTCGGCCTGGTGGGCAACCTGGCACTGATCTCGGCCTTCATCCTGCTGATCTTCCGCGGGCTGGCGATCGCGCTCAATGCCCCCACGCTGTTCTCGCGCCTGCTGGCGGGCGCGGTGACCATGATCTTCTTCACCTACGCCTTCGTGAACATGGGCATGGTCAGCGGCATCCTGCCGGTGGTGGGGGTGCCGCTGCCCTTCATCAGCTATGGCGGCACGGCCATGGTCACGCTGGGGTTGGGGCTCGGGATCCTGATGTCGATCGCGCGCGCCAGGAAGCTGGCGCAGAACTGAGCGCGGCCCGAGCATCCCGCCGCCCCCGCGGAATGGGGCGGCTGCCTAGAATGGCCTCTATGATCTCCCGCGAACCCACCATCGAGCGCCTTGCTACGGCGCAACAACTGCTGCTCACGCCGTTCGGCCTCGACGAATCGCACCTGAGCAAGGCCCTGGCCGAGATCACCGCGCACCGCGTGGACGACGCCGACCTGTACTTCCAGTACACCCGCAGCGAGGGCTGGAGCCTCGAGGAAGGCATCGTCAAGACCGGCAGCTTCAGCATCGACCAGGGCGTCGGCGTGCGCGCGGTCAGCGGCGAGAAGACGGCCTTCGCCTATTCCGACGACATCTCCGAGGCCTCGCTGCTCGACGCGGCGCGCACGGTGCGCTCGATCTCCTCGGCGGGCCGCACCGGCCGCGTGAAGACCGTTCCGCGCAAGATCGCCTCGAGCCGCTCGCTCTACGCCGGCCTCGATCCCATCGCCACGCTCGACAGCACCGCCAAGGTGAAGCTGCTCGAGAAGGTCGAGCAACTGGCCCGTTCGCGCGATCCGCGCGTGTCGCAGGTCATGGCCGGCCTCGCGAGCGAGTACGACGTGGTGCTGGTGGCGCGCGCCGACGGCACGCTGGCGGCCGACGTGCGGCCGCTGGTGCGGCTGTCGGTCACGGTCATCGCCGAGCAGAACGGCCGCCGCGAGGTGGGTTCGGGCGGCGGCGGCGGACGCTTCGGCCTGGCCTATTTCGACGACGAGCAGATCGCCGAGTACGTCGACCATGCCGTCAAGTCGGCACTGACCAACCTCGAGTCGCGCCCCGCGCCCGCGGGCGAGATGACCGTGGTGCTCGGCCCGGGATGGCCCGGCATCCTGCTGCACGAGGCCATCGGCCACGGCCTCGAGGGCGACTTCAACCGCAAGGGCTCGAGCGCCTTCTCGGGCCGCATCGGCGAGCGCGTGGCCGCCAAGGGCGTGACCGTGCTCGACGACGGCACCATCGCCGACCGCCGCGGCTCGCTCAACGTCGACGACGAGGGCAACGCCAGCCAGCGCAACGTGCTGATCGAGGACGGCATCCTCAAGGGCTACATCCAGGATACGCTCAATGCGCGCCTGATGAAGGTCAAGCCCACCGGCAACGGCCGCCGCGAGAGCTATGCCCATGTGCCGATGCCGCGCATGACCAACACCTACATGCTGGGCGGCGACAAGGTGCCCGAGGAGATCGTGGCGAGCATCAAGAAGGGCCTGTACGCCGTCAACTTCGGCGGCGGGCAGGTCGACATCACGAGCGGCAAGTTCGTGTTCTCGGCCAGCGAGGCCTACTGGGTCGAGAACGGCAAGATCCAGTACCCGGTCAAGGGCGCGACCATCGTGGGCAACGGCCCCGACGCGCTGACCCGCGTGAAGATGATCGGCAACGACATGGCGCTCGACTCGGGCGTGGGCACCTGCGGCAAGGAAGGCCAGAGCGTGCCGGTGGGCGTCGGCCAGCCCACCTTGCGCATCGACGGGCTGACTGTAGGCGGAACGGCTTAAGACTTTCGTCACTTGCGGAGCGTTTCCTCCCGTTGCTAAGCTGCGCCCTTTTGCGAACGACGCATTCAAGGAGCATTTCAATGGGGAACAGGATCCACTCGCCCGCCGCCCTCTGGGCCATGACCGCCCTGGTCGCGCTGGCCAGCGCCGGCTGCGCATCGCGCGGCGGTTCGGGCAGCCAGAGCGAGGCCGCGCCCGCGGCGTCCGCTGCCCCGGCCGCCCCCGCGCGCAGCGGTTCCAGGGCCGGCATGGATGCCCAGGGCAACGTCGTCGATTCGTCCAAGGTCGAGGCCGGCAGCGGCCGCACCGTCAAGGGCCTCAACGGCTACGAGGGCGAGATCACCGGCAACCCGGCGCGCAACAGCAAGTTCGCCCGCCTGCAGATCGGCATGAGCGCCAAGCAGGTCACCGACCTCGCGGGCCAGCCCACCGACCAGGGCGCCTACGTGACCGGCAAGGCCTTCATCCCGTTCTATTTCGGCAGCGACCGCCATCGCTTCGAGATGACCTACAAGGGCCAGGGCCGCCTGATCTTCGCGGGGGGCGGCATGGGCGACTACTCGAGCGGCAACCTGATCTGGATCATCCACAACGCCAACGAGTCGGGCTACCGCTGAGCCCGCACCGAGGCGCCGGCCCGCCCGGCGCCAAAACAACGAACGCCCGGCCTGCGAGCCGGGTTTTGTTTTTCCGTGCTACATTCGCGCCCATGTCCGCCGCTCTCCGCGCCTATTTCTTTGCCTACTTTTGGTTCCCGGTTTCCGGCGGACGAGAGGCGAGCGCGTAAAGCAGACAGGCACCCCTCCCAGAACCGCCGGCGCAAGCAGCCCCGGCGGTTTTTTTATGCCCTGACGATATTCAATCCAACAAGGAACCCTCATGAGCACGAACACTGCCCCGGCCAGCGAGAGCTGGTATGCGAGCGTCGAAAAAACCAGCAAGACCGACGACGAACGCATCAAGGACATCAACGTGCTCCCCCCTCCCGAACATCTGATCCGCTTCTTCCCGATTCGCGGCACGCCGGTCGAAACGCTGATCACGGGAACGCGCCGCAACATCCACAACATCATGGGCGGCAAGGACGACCGGCTGCTGGTGGTGATGGGCCCCTGCTCGATCCACGACCCGGCCGCCGCGCTCGACTACGCGCGCCGCCTCAAGGTCGAGCGCGAGAAGTACGCCGACACGCTGGAGATCGTGATGCGCGTGTACTTCGAGAAGCCGCGCACCACGGTCGGCTGGAAGGGCCTGATCAACGACCCCTACCTCGACGAGAGCTACCGCATCGACGAAGGCCTGCGGATCGCGCGCCAGCTGCTGATCGACATCAACCGCCTGGGCCTGCCGGCGGGCAGCGAGTTCCTCGACGTGATCTCGCCGCAGTACATCGGCGACCTGATCGCCTGGGGCGCGATCGGTGCGCGCACCACCGAGAGCCAGGTGCACCGCGAACTGGCCTCGGGGCTGTCGGCACCGATCGGCTTCAAGAACGGCACCGACGGCAACATCCGCATCGCCACCGACGCCATCCAGGCCGCGGCCCGCGGCCATCATTTCCTCTCGGTGCACAAGAACGGCCAGGTCGCGATCGTGCAGACCAACGGCAACCGCGACTGCCACGTGATCCTGCGCGGCGGCAAGGCGCCCAACTACGACGCGGCCAGCGTCGAGGCGGCCTGCAAGGACCTCGAGGCGGCCAAGCTGCCGCCCACGCTGATGGTCGACTGCAGCCATGCCAACAGCTCGAAGCAGCACCAGAAGCAGATCGACGTCGCGAAGGACATCGCCGACCAGATCGCCGGCGGTTCGCGCCGCGTGTTCGGCGTGATGGTCGAGAGCCACCTGCAGGCCGGCGCCCAGAAGTTCACGCCCGGCAAGGACAAGATCGCGGGCCTCGAGTACGGCAAGAGCATCACCGACGCCTGCCTGGGCTGGGACGATTCGACCCAGGTGCTCGAGACGCTGTCGCAGGCGGTCAAGCAGCGCCGCGGCTGATCGCTCAGATCAGCGCGGCGAGCTCGGGCCAGTGATGGCGCACCGCGGCGGCCTCGTCGCCGTCGGGCGCCATCAGCGAGAAGTCGGCGAAGTCGAAGCCCGGCCCGACCATGCAGGCGACCAGCGTGAAGTCGCCCGCCGAATGGCTTTCGATCGGCCGCGCGGCCTGCCACTGGCCCGCGGGCACCACGTGCTGCGGCCGCGTGCCGTGCACGTCGACCGGCCCGAGCCGCACATGGGCCGGCGCGGTGCGCAGCGCAGCATCGCAGGTCCACAGTGCCAGCGGCACGCCTTCGAGATGCACCCAGACCTCGTCGGACAGCACCCGGTGCCAGCGCGAATGCTGGCCGGCTTCGAGCAGGAAGTAGATGCTGGTGAGCGCGCTGCGGGCCGCGCGCTCGTCGGCGGGAGTCACCTGCACCGCGGAGCGGAACACCTCGCGGTACCAGCCGCCCTCGGGATGCGGCTGCAGCCCCAGCGTGTCGATGAGTTGGGTGGCGCGCTGGGTCATGGGCGGGTCCTCGTTCAGGGGGTGGCCGGAAAGTGCCAGCCGGCCAGGTGCTTCAGGTCGCCGGCCTGGCCGCCGGGAATGCGCTCGGGCAGGGGCTGGGCATGTGATGGTGCCGGCACGCCGATGGCGATCCGCGTCACGCCGGTGGTCTTGCCGAGCCCGGCGACCCAACTCTGCCAACGCTCGCCGTTGCGGCGGTCGCGAAAGCCGATGCCGGCGATCTGCTCGGCGGTGGGCGGCGTGGGCGAGAGCAGGTCCAGGTATTCCACGCGGCCACGCACGATGCCGCGATGGTCGGCCTTCACTTCGTGGCAGTAGGCGGCGGTCCACAGGTCTTCGCGCAGCCGCACGGCATGCACGTCGCCCGCGGCCGGTGGCCCGGGGATCGACTTGGCGCGCGCACCGGCGGCGGGCTTGCGCCGAATGGGCTCGGCGGCCTCGGCGGGCGGTTCCTGCCTGGGACGCTTCAGATGGCCGAACAGCCGCGCCACCAGTTGCTCGTCGAGACCATCGGCCGCGCGCCACCAGCCCAGCGGGGCCGGTGCCTCGACCTTGGTGGAAGGGCGCTGGTCGCGTTCGACCGCGGTGGTCCAGCGCGTGAAGAGGCCCGGATGCTCGGGCGTCTGCATGACGCCGAGCGTGGCCAGCGCCTCGAGCACCGTCTCGCAGCGGTAGGGATTGTTCACGCGCAGCAGCTTCGCATCCTTGAGCGCCGTGCGTGCCTTGCCGTAGCGCGTGTCGGCCGGCAGGGCGCGCAGCAGGTCGAGCAGGCGATGGAAGACCCAGATGTCGCGCGGTGTAGGCCGCGGCCAGCCATCGGCCGGGCCGGTGGCTTCCAGCGCGAGCAGGCCTTCGACCGGTCCGCCGGTGCCCCAGCCCGCGCCCTGCAGGTGGCGGAAGTAGGCGCGCAGCGTCGGGTCCGCGCGCTCGTCGCGGTGGAAGCAGACGCGGCAGCTTCCGCCGCCCATGGCCGCCATCGGATGCATCGGCATCGCGAGGCCGAGGGCGGTGGCGGGCAGCACCGTGAGCCAGGCCAGGTCGCTCGAGGTCATTGAAGCGACAAAAGCATCGGCCGCGCGGCGCAGGTCCACGCCGGCCGCGGCCTGCCGCAGTCGGTTCACCGCCTCGTCGTGCGGAATCGCGACGAAGCGGTTGGGCGCGAGGCCCGCGTCGGCCAGCGTCTGCCGCTCGGTCTCGCTGAAGGTGTCGGGAATACGGTGGCAGTGGTTGCCGTCGGCGTCGAAGTAGCTGTTGCCGTTGTCGTACACGCGGCGCAGCAGGCCGAGCAGCGTGTCGTCGGGTGCCGCGGCCGCCATGCGCGTTGTCTCAGGTTGCGCTGTCGCGCAGGGCCTGCAGCAGCTTGTCGTGCACGCCGCCGAAGCCGCCGTTGCTCATGCAGACGATGTGGTCGCCGGGCCGCGCCGTGGCGACCAGCTGGCTCACCAGCGTGCCGATGTCGCCAGCCACCCGGGCGCGCTCGCCTATCGGGGCCAGCGCTGCGGCCGCATCCCAGTCGAGCCCGGCCGTGTGGCAGAACGACAGGTCGGCCGACTCGAGGCTCCAGGGCAGTTGCGCCGCCATCACGCCGAGCTTCATCGTGTTGCTGCGCGGCTCGAAGGCCGCGAGGATGCGCTCGCCCCGGTGGCCCGCGGCATCGAGCTTCTGGCGCAGGCCGTCGAGCGTGGTGCGGATCGCGGTCGGATGGTGGGCGAAGTCGTCGTAGACCGTGATCGCACCGCCCGCGCGCTCCACCGTGCCGCGCAGTTCCATGCGCCGGCGCACGTTGCGGAAGCTGCCGAGCGCGCGCGCCGCGTCGGCCGGCGCCACGCCCACGTGTTCGGCGGCCGCGATCGCGGCCAGCGCGTTCATCTGGTTGTGCAGGCCCGACAGCGTCCATTCGACACGGCCGACCTGCTCGCCCTCGTGCAACACGTCGAAGGCGCCGTGCGTGCCGCGCGCCTGCCACTGCGCACCCGGGCCTTCGCCGCCGAAGCGCGCGAGCTCGCTCCAGCAGCCCTGGGCCAGTACGCGCTCCAGGCTGGGCTCGGTGGCATTCACCACCAGCCGGCCCGTGGACGGCACGGTGCGCACCAGGTGATGGAACTGCCGCTCGATGGCCGCGAGGTCGTCGAAGATGTCGGCGTGGTCGAACTCGAGGTTGTTGAGGATCGCGGTGCGCGGGCGGTAGTGCACGAACTTGCTGCGCTTGTCGAAGAAGGCGGTGTCGTACTCGTCGGCCTCGATCACGAAGGCCGGTCCGTCGCCGAGCCGGGCCGAGACGCCGAAATCGAGCGGCACGCCGCCGACCAGGAAGCCCGGCGCCTTGCCCGCGCGCTCGAGCACCCAGGCCAGCATCGAGGTGGTGGTGGTCTTGCCGTGCGTGCCGGCCACCGCCATCACGTGGCGGCCCAGCAGCACGTGCTCGGCCAGCCACTGCGGGCCGCTGGTGTAGGGCTTGCCGGCGTCGAGGATGGCTTCCATCAGCGGAAACTTCGGCGTGCCGTCGGCCAGCCGGGCGCGCGACACCACGTTGCCGACCACGAACACGTCGGGTGCCAGCGCGAGCTGGTCGGCGCCGAATCCCTCGATCAGGTCGATGCCGAGCGCGCGCAGCTGGTCGCTCATCGGCGGGTACACGCCGGCGTCGCAGCCGGTGACCCGGTGGCCTGCCTCGCGTGCCAGGGCGGCCAGACCGCCCATGAACGTGCCGCAGATGCCCAGAACATGAATATGCATGGGGGGCGATTCTAGGGAGGCCGATCCTCCCGGCCCGAGGCCACGGCCTTGGCCGCGGTACTGATGTTCATCGTGCGGACCATGCTCTGCGGGCAAAATGCCCCGATGGACACGTCCAAGCGCGAAATCGCCGCCACCGCCGCCCGTCTCGTGGTCGAGGAGGGGCTCGAATACGGCCCGGCCAAGCGCCGGGCGCTGCGTGACCTGGGCCTGTCGGCGCGCACCGCGCTGCCGAACAACGACGATGTCGAGGCCGAGGTCCGCGACTATATCGCGCTGTTCTGCGCCGACACCCAGCCCAAGGAACTCCAGGCGCTGCGCCTGCTGGCGCTCGAATGGATGGAGCGGATGGCCGTGTTCCGGCCTCATGTGGGCGGCGCCGTCTGGCACGGCACGGCCACCCGGCTGTCAGACATTTATATTCAGTTGTTCTGCGATGATTCGAAGTCGGCCGAGATCGCGCTGATCGACCATCACGTGGATTACGAGCCGCGCATGGTGACCGGCTTCCATGGCGAGCAGGTCGAGGCCTTGAGCGTGCATGCGCCGAGCCGGGCCCTCGGCGAGGAAATCGGCGTGCACCTGCTGGTCTACGACCTCGACGACCTGCGCGGCGCGCTCAAGCCCGACGCCCAGGGCCGTTCGCCGCGCGGCGACCTGGCGGCGCTGCGGCGGCTGATTGAAAGAGAAAAGGACAACGGATGACTTCTTCGACCACACGACGCGGCCTGCTGTACGGCGGCGTGGCGGTGGTGGCCGCCGCGGCCGGCCTCGGTGGTGCCTGGTGGCGCCATCGCGGCAGCGGCACGGCCGGCGAAACGCTCGGCGCCGATTTCTGGGCCCAGCGCTTCGAGCGGCCCGAGGGCGGCGAGCTCGCCATGACCAGCCTGCGCGGCAAGCCGGTGCTGCTCAACTTCTGGGCCACCTGGTGCCCGCCGTGCGTGGAAGAAATGCCCATGATCGATCGCTTCTTTCGCGATCATGGTGCCAACGGCTGGCAAGTCGTCGGCTTGGCGATCGATCAGCCGAGCGCCGTGCGCAAGTTCCTGCAGCGCACGCCGGTCACCTATCCGACCGGATTGGCCGGCTTGCAGGGCACGGAACTGGTCAAGAATCTCGGCAACACCGGCGGCGGCCTGCCGTTCACGCTGGTGCTGAATGCCGACGGTTCGGTGGCGGCCCGTAAAATGGGCAAGCTCGAAGAGGCCGACCTGGAGGGTTGGCGACGTGAACTCGTTCACAGTTAGAATTAGATACACAGGTCGGCGTTAACCGCCGAAAGCCGACAATCAACGATGTTCGGCCTAGTTGTATCCTAATAACCGGAAAACCCGGCACTGGAGTCCCATGGATCTGCGCAAACTCAAGACACTGATCGATCTGGTGTCCGAATCGAATATTTCCGAACTGGAAATCACTGAAACCGAAGGCAAGGTCCGCATCGTCAAGGGCGGCGGTGCCGCCCCCGTTCAGTACGTGCAGACCCTGGCGGCACCGCCCGCCGTGGCAGCAGCTCCCGCCGGCGCAGCGGCACCTGTCGCACCCGTGGCCGAGGCCGCTCCGGCCGGCCATCCGGTGAAGTCCCCGATGGTGGGCACCTTCTATCGTTCGGCCAGCCCGGGCGCTCCGGCCTTCGTCGAGGTCGGCAGCAAGGTCAACGAGGGCGACACGCTCTGCATCATCGAGGCGATGAAGATCCTCAACGAAATCGAGGCCGACAAGGCCGGCACCGTCACCCAGATCCTCGGAGAAAACGGTCAGGCGGTCGAATACGGCCAGCCGCTGTTCATCATCGAGTGACCATGTTCAAGAAGATCCTGGTCGCCAACCGCGGCGAGATCGCTTTGCGCATCCAGCGCGCGTGCAGCGAGCTCGGCATCAAGGCCGTGATGGTCTATTCCGAGGCCGACCGCGAGGCCAAGTACGTCAAGCTGGCCGAGGAAGCCGTCTGTATCGGCCCGGCTCCCTCGTCGCTGAGCTACCTCAACATGCCGGCCATCATCTCGGCGGCCGAAGTGACCGATGCCGAGGCGATCCACCCCGGCTACGGCTTCCTGAGCGAGAACGCCAACTTCGCCGAGCGCGTCGAGCAGAGCGGCTTCCAGTTCATCGGGCCGACGCCCGACAACATCCGCACGATGGGCGACAAGGTCTCGGCCAAGCAGTCCATGATCAAGGCCGGCGTGCCCTGCGTGCCCGGCTCCGACGGCGAGCTCTCCGACGACGCCACGGCCAACAAGCGCATCGCGCGCGCCATCGGCTACCCGGTGATCATCAAGGCCGCGGGCGGCGGCGGTGGCCGCGGCATGCGCGTGGTCCATACCGAGGCCGCGTTGATCAACGCGATCCAGATGACCAAGGCGGAGGCCGCGGCGGCCTTCAACAATCCCTCGGTCTACATGGAGAAGTTCCTCCAGAACCCGCGCCACGTCGAGATCCAGGTGCTGGCCGACAAGCACCGCAACGCGGTCTACCTCGGCGAGCGCGACTGCTCGATGCAGCGCCGCCACCAGAAGGTGATCGAGGAATCGCCCGCGCCGGGCATTCCGCGCAAGCTGATCGAGAAGATCGGCGAGCGCTGCGCGGCCGCCTGCAAGAAGATCGGCTACCGCGGTGCCGGCACCTTCGAGTTCCTCTACGAGAACGGCGAGTTCTACTTCATCGAGATGAATACCCGCGTGCAGGTGGAGCATCCGGTGACCGAGCTCACGACCGGCATCGACATCGTCAAGACGCAGATCATGGTGGCGGCCGGCGAGAAGCTGCCGTTCACGCAGCGCCAGATCCAGATGCACGGCCACGCGATCGAGTGCCGCATCAACGCCGAGGACGCGTGGAAGTTCACGCCGTCGCCGGGCCGCATCACGATGTGGCACCCGCCGGGCGGTCCGGGCGTGCGCGTGGATTCGCATGCGTACACCAACTACTTCGTGCCGCCCAACTACGACTCGATGATCGGCAAGATCATCGTCTTCGGCGACACCCGCGAGCAGGCCATGGCGCGCATGCGTACCGCGCTCAACGAGACCGTGATCGAAGGCATCCAGACCAACATCCCGCTGCACCGCGAGCTGATGGTCGACGCCAAGTTCATGGCCGGCGGCACCAACATCCACTACCTCGAAGAGTGGCTGGCCGCGCACAAGCGCTGAGCCGTCCTTGCCCGCCATGTTCGAACTTCGCCTGCTGGCCCCCGAGGAGCGCATCGAGTCCCTCGGCGACGCGCTCGATGCGCTCGACGCACTGAGCATCTCGGTCGAGGACGCCGACGCGCAGACCGATGCCGAGCAGGCGTTGTTCGGCGAGCCCGGCATGCCGCCGCCCAAGGAGGGCTGGCAGCGCTCGCGCGTGATCGCGCTGTTCGCCACCGAGGAGCTCGCGCGCGACGCGGGCTCGGTGCTCGCGCTGCAGGATTTCTTCGAAGGCTGCACGCTGCTGGGCATCGCCGAGCTGCAGGACCAGGACTGGGTACGGCTCACGCAGTCGCAGTTCGCGCCGGTCGAGATCACGCCCGAGTTCTGGATCGTGCCGAGCTGGCACGAGGCGCCGGCGCAGGCCACGCAGGTGATCCGGCTCGATCCGGGCCTGGCCTTCGGCACCGGCACCCATCCCACCACGCGCATGTGCCTGCGCTGGATCGCGACGCGCGGCGCGCTCGCGGGCCAGCGCGTGCTCGACTACGGTTGCGGCTCCGGCATCCTGGCCATCGGTGCCGCGAAGTACGGTGCGAGCGAGATCGACGCGGTCGACATCGACGAGGCCGCCGTGAGCTCGACGCGCCTCAATGCCGAGGCCAACGGCGTGACCCTCCACACAGGCCTGCCCGAGGCGGCGCAGGGCCAGTACGGCACGGTGCTCGCGAACATCCTCGCGACCCCGCTCAAGGTGCTCGCGCCGCTGCTGTGCGAGCGCGTGGCGAGCGGTGGCTCGCTGGTGCTCGCCGGCATCCTCGAGCGCCAGGCCGACGAGCTGAAGGAAGCGTACGCGCCCTATGTGGCGCTCGAAGTCAGCGACAGCGAGGACGGCTGGATCCTCATGACGGCACGCCGCTGAACGCGTTCGCGCCGGGGCTGCGGCCCGGCGCAAACGGCGCTGCCGGCACCACGTCGCGCCGAGGGCCCAACCCTACAATCGCCCCCTCATGAGCCTCGTCACGCGTTGCCCCGCCTGCGCCACCACCTTCAAGGTGGTGCGCGACCAGCTCCGGATCTCGGACGGGTGGGTGCGTTGCGGTCGCTGCAGCCATGTGTTCGATGCGACGCTCGATCTGCACGAGACGCCCGATGGGGTGGCTCGACCGGGTGGCGTCGCACCGCCGCAGGAACAGGTGCCATCGGTGCCGGCGGTCGCGCCGAGCGCGGAGCCCGTTGAACCCGAGGCTTCGACGCCGCCAGCGCCCGCGGCCCCTTCCATCGACACCGGCTTCGGATTCGATGCGCGTGCCGACGAGGGCGCAGCGCCGCCGCAAGAGTCGGCCGGCGGATTCGACGGCCTGTCGGCGCCGCCTTCCTTCGCACCGGCTCCGCCGCAGGTCGAGGAGTCCGACTTCCTCGACGACGAGGTCAACGAAGATCCGCCGCCGGCGCAGCCCGAGCCGTCGCCGCCGCCCGCGCCACCGCATTCCCCGGAAGCGCGCGACAGCGCGGACTTCACGCTGCCCGCGCACGGCATCGTCGCCGACGAGCCCTGGTCCGACCTCGAGGCGCGCGAGCCGCCATGGCGGCCGCCGCCGAGTTCGCTGCCGCCGTTTCCCGACATCGACCTCAACCTCGCCGCGCCGCCATCGCCGCCGCCCGCACCGGTGCCACCGCTGCCCGCGGTGTGGACGCGTCGATCCGATGCGGCCGCGGCACCGGCGAATGGCAAGCCCGCGGGGTTCGCAGCGCTGCGCCGTTCCGGCGCCGACGAAGACAGCGACGACGACACCGAGCTCGAGCTCGAGCGCGACGACGCCGATGCGCCCGAGGCGGGTGACGACAAGGACCAGCTGCAGATGCAGAAGGCGCTGCGCAGGGCGCGCGCCAGGTCGGCCAAGATCGCCGCCAGTGCCAAGGCGCGCGACGAACGCGACGAGCGAGAGGCGCGTGCGAACAGCGAAGACCCCGCGCTGCTGCCTTTCGCCTCCGTGCTCGACGCGGCGGACGAGACCGAGGATCGCGCGGCGCATCGCTTCACCGACGAGGCGGACGAGGACGAGAGCGACGATCGACCGAAGTCCCTCTGGCAGCGCATCGGTACGCGCCGCGGGCTGATCGCGCTCGCGGTGCTCGCGGGCCTGCTGCTTGCCGTGCAGGTCCTGCGGCACGAGCGCGACGGCATCGTCGCGCGCCAGCCTTCGCTGCGCCCCGCACTGGCCGCGCTGTGCCAGGCAACGGGCTGCGAGCTCGCGCCGCTGCGCCGCATCGGTGACATCGTCATCGAGGGCGCGGCCTTCGCGCGCGAGAAGAGCGGCGGCAACGACTACCGGCTCAGCTTCAACCTGCGCAACAACGCCGCGGTGCCGCTCGCGATGCCGTCGATCGAGCTGGTGCTGCTCGACACGCAGGAGCGTGCCGTGGTGCGGCGCGTGCTCTCGCCGTCGGACTATGGCGCGCCCGCGGTGCTCGCGGCGCGCGGCGAACGCGCGGCTTCGCTGCCGATGACGCTGACGGCGTCCGAGGCGGACGCCTTGCCGCCGATCGCTGGCTATCGCGTGGAAGCTTTCTATCCCTAGGCCTGGGGCGAGCCGCCGGTTTCGCGTCCACGCCTTCTTCCTCTTTTTTCTTTTCCTCACCTCAACGGATCAGCCCATGGCAGCAGTGATTTGCGGTTCCCTCGCCTTCGACACCATCATGACCTTCGAGGGCCGGTTCGCCGACCAGATCCTTCCGGACCAGTTGCACATCCTCAACGTGTCGTTCCTGGTGCCGGGCCTGCGCCGCGACTTCGGCGGCTGCGCCGGCAACATCGCCTACAGCCTCAACGCGCTCGGCGGCACGGCGCTGCCGATGGCCACGCTCGGCAGCGATGGCGCCGACTACATCGAGCGCATGCGCTCGCTGGGCATCAGCACGGAGTTCGTGCGCCAGCTCGACGACACCTTCACCGCGCAGGCGATGATCATGAACGACGCCGACAACAACCAGATCACGGCCTTCCATCCGGGCGCGATGCAGCAGGCGCACATCACGAAGGTCGCGGCGCGCGAGGACATCCGGCTCGGCATCGTCGCGCCCGATGGCCGCGAGGCGATGCTGCAGCATGCCGAGCAGTTCGCGGCCGCCGGCATTCCCTTCGTGTTCGATCCGGGCCAGGGCCTGCCGATGTTCGACGGCGAGGCGCTCAAGCATTTCGTCGAGCTCGCGAGCTGGGTGGTGGTCAACGACTACGAAGGCAAGATGCTGTCGCAGCGCACGGGCTGGAGCCTGGCGGAGATCTCGCAGCGCGTGCGCGGCCTTGTGGTCACGCTCGCGGCCGAGGGCTGCGAAGTGTGGACGAACGGCGAACGCGAGCATGTGCCGGGCGTGGTGCCGACTGCGGTGATCGAGCCCACGGGCTGCGGCGACGCATGGCGCGGCGCGCTGCTGTTCGGTCTGGAAAAGGGCTGGCCGCTCGCGCAGTGCGCGGCGCTCGGCAACCAGGTCGGCGCGCTCAAGATCGCGCAGCGCGGCCCGCAGAACTACCAGGTCGATCGCCAGGCACTCGGCCTGGCTTGACGGGCGATGGCGCGGCGGTGGATGCCGCCGCCTCGTCGTTTCGCGATCGTCTTCGCCCAATGAAAAAGCCCGGCACCTTGCGGTGCCGGGCTTGATGCCTTTTCAGGGCTGCCGAGAAAACTCAGGGCTTGCTGGCCGTGGGAAACGGCCAGGCTGCCTGGGGATTCAGCGTCGTCTGCGCAGCGGGAGCGGGCGCAGCAGCGGCCTTGGCGGGTGCCTTGGCAGCCTTCTTCGCAGCAGGCTTCTTGGCAGCAGCGGCAGGCTTGGCAGCGGGCTTTTTCGCGGCTTTCTTGGCCGCAGCCTTCTTGGCAGGGGCCTTCTTGGCGGCAGCCTTCTTCGCAGGCGCCTTCTTGGCAGCGGCCTTCTTCGCCGGAGCCTTCTTCGCTGCGGCCTTCTTCGCCGGAGCTGCCTTCTTCGCCGGTGCCTTCTTCGCGACGACCTTCTTCGCGGCTACCTTCTTGGCAGCGACCTTCTTGGCCGGAGCCTTCTTGGCAGCGACCTTCTTGGCCGGAGCCTTCTTGGCGGCGACCTTCTTGGCCGGAGCCTTCTTCGCTACGACCTTCTTGGCCGGAGCCTTCTTCGCTGCGGCTTTCTTAGCCGGTGCTTTCTTTGCAGTTGCCATTTCTGTTTTCTCCTTGATCAAGTTGAAAAAATCAACCTATTGAAGCACTCCGCGCATGTTGGTAGCGCTGGAGTGATTCATGGCGTTGGATTCCGTGCTCCAGCACCATGAACACCTGAGCCCTCATCCATGCCGCGCTCTTCGGCGCAGTCGGTGGCAAGGGCAATTCTTGAATTCATTTATTGTTATCGAAATATTCAATCCCAGGAGAGCGCACCACCCGATTGGTATTCGATCACGCGGGTCTCGAAGAAATTGCGCTCTTTCTTCAGGTCAATCATCTCGCTCATCCACGGGAACGGATTTTCCTCGTTCGGGAAGAGCGTTTCGAGGCCGATCTGCTGTGCGCGCCGGTTGGCGATGTAGCGCAGATAGCCCTTGAACATGGAAGCGTTCATGCCGAGCACGCCACGGGGCATGGTGTCTTCGGCGTACTTGTATTCGAGCTCGACGGCGCGCATGAACAGCGCCTTGATTTCGGCCTTGAACTCGGCCGTCCAGAGGCCGGGGTTCTCGAGCTTGAGCTGGTTGATCAGGTCGATGCCGAAGTTGCAGTGCATCGACTCGTCGCGCAGGATGTACTGGTACTGCTCGGCGGCGCCGGTCATCTTGTTCTGGCGGCCCAGCGCGAGGATCTGCGTGAAGCCGACGTAGAAGAAGAGGCCTTCCATCAGGCAGGCGAACACGATCAGCGACTTGAGCAGCGTCTGGTCGGTCTCGTGCGTGCCGGTCTTGAAGTTCGGGTCGCTGATCGCGTCGATGAACGGAATCAGGAACTGGTCCTTCTCGCGGATCGACGGCACCTCGTTGTAGGCGTTGAAGATCTCGCTCTCGTCCAGGCCGAGCGACTCGACGATGTACTGGTAGGCGTGCGTGTGGATCGCTTCCTCGAAGGCCTGGCGCAGCAGGAACTGGCGGCATTCGGGGGCCGTGATGTGGCGGTAGGTGCCCAGCACGATGTTGTTGGCGGCCAGCGAGTCGGCGGTGACGAAGAAGCCGAGGTTGCGCTTGACGATGCGACGCTCGTCTTCGGTCAGGCCGTTCGGGTCTTTCCAGAGCGCGATGTCGCGCGTCATGTTCACTTCCTGCGGCATCCAGTGGTTGGCGCAGGTGGCGAGGTACTTTTCCCACGCCCACTTGTACTTGAACGGCACCAGCTGGTTGACGTCGGTCTCGCCGTTGATGATGCGCTTGTCGGCGGCCCTGACGCGGCGCGTTTCAGCCGGAGCACTCGCGCCGCTCGATGCGGGCGCGGCCTGGCGGGCAGGCTGCTGCACGGGTTGCAGCGAAGGTTGCGCCATCGATGAAGCCGACACATCCACCGCACGGCCGGCGGCAACGCCGGTCGAGGGGTGGTGATGCAAACCTTGTTGCATGTCCTTTGGCAAGGAGGGCTTGACTTCTTCGTCCCAGGTCAACATAGAAAAATCCAATGCTCAAATTATCCGAGCAACGATGTGAGTTGCAAAGTGCTCGTTCACATCGCACTCCATTTATGTGGTTGTTATGTTGCTCGCATGCATCGCGCGATGTCGGTCAACGCCTTCAAGTGGCCTCCGTCATCGCACGACATCGCATGCGCCTCACTCTTCGTAGTGCGGCGCACCGCGCTGTGTTCGCGGTGCGCTGCGTGCATCACTGGCAGGCTTCGCAGGTCGGATCGTCGACACCGCAGAAGGCGATGTCGGTCGCGGGGATCGCGCTCATCTGTGCCTTCGCTGCGGCAGCCGCGGCCTCGAGTGCGCTCATGCCCGACGGTGCGTCGTTGCCCGAGGACACCGCGTTGAGGCGGCCCGACTGCACCGTCGATTTCTCGGCGTGCGTCGCGCTCTGCGTGCGCAGGTAGTAGGTGGTCTTCAGGCCGCGCAGCCACGCGAGCTTGTAGGTGTCGTCGAGTTTCTTGCCCGAAGCGCCGGCCATGTAGATGTTCAGCGACTGCGCCTGGTCGATCCACTTCTGGCGACGCGCGGCGGCTTCCACCAGCCACGTCGTCTCGACTTCGAACGCGGTGGCGTAGAGCGCCTTCACGTCCTGCGGCACGCGGTCGATGGGACGCAGCGAACCGTCGAAGTGCTTCAGGTCCATCACCATCACGTCGTCCCACAGGCCCAGGCGCTTGAGGTCGCGCACCAGGTAGTGGTTGATCACGGTGAATTCGCCCGACAGGTTCGACTTGACCGAGAGGTTGCCGAAGCAGGGTTCGATCGAGGCGTCCACGCCGATGATGTTCGAGATGGTCGCGGTCGGGGCGATGGCCACGCAGTTCGAATTACGCATGCCGTCGGCCTTGATCTTGGCGCGCAGCGCGTCCCAGTCGAGGGTGGACGAGCGGTCGACCTCGACGTAGCCGCCGCGTGCCTTCTCGAGCAGGTCGAGCGAGTCGATCGGCAGGATGCCCTTGTCCCACAGCGAGCCCTTGTAGCTCGAGTACTTGCCGCGTTCGCGCGCGAGTTCGGTCGAGGCCCAGTAGGCGTGGTAGCAGATCGCTTCCATCGATTCGTCGGCGAACTGCACGGCTTCCTGCGAGGCGTAAGGAATACGCAGGTCGTACAGCGCGTCCTGGAAGCCCATCAGGCCCAGGCCGACCGGACGGTGGCGCAGGTTCGAGTCGCGCGCCTTCTTCACGGCGTAGTAGTTGATGTCGATCACGTTGTCGAGCATGCGCATCGCGGTCGAGATCGTCTTCTTGAGCTTCTCCTGGTCGACCTTGCCGTCCTTCAGATGCTGCAGCAGGTTGACCGAGCCGAGGTTGCAGACCGCGGTTTCGGTGTCGCTGGTGTTCAGCGTGATCTCGGTGCAGAGGTTCGACGAGTGCACCACGCCGGCGTGTTGCTGCGGCGAGCGCACGTTGCAGGCGTCCTTGAACGTGATCCAGGGATGGCCGGTCTCGAACAGCATGGTGAGCATCTTGCGCCACAGGTCGGTGGCCTGCACGGTGCGGCTGGGCTTGATCTCGCCGCGCGCGGCCTTCTCTTCGTAGGCGACGTAGGCCTTCTCGAAGTCGGCGCCGAACAGGTCGTGCAGATCGGGCACGTTCGAGGGCGAGAACAGCGTCCACGAACCCTTTTCCATCACGCGGCGCATGAACAGGTCGGGGATCCAGTTGGCGGTGTTCATGTCGTGCGTGCGGCGGCGGTCGTCGCCGGTGTTCTTGCGCAGCTCCAGGAACTCCTCGATGTCGAGGTGCCAGGTCTCGAGGTACGTGCAGACGGCGCCCTTGCGCTTGCCGCCCTGGTTCACGGCCACGGCGGTGTCATTGACCACCTTGAGGAAGGGCACCACGCCCTGCGATTCGCCGTTCGTGCCCTTGATGTGGCTGCCGAGCGCGCGCACGCGGGTCCAGTCGTTGCCCAGGCCGCCCGCGAACTTCGAGAGCAGCGCGTTTTCCTTGATCGACTCGTAGATGCCGTCGAGGTCGTCGGGCACGGTGGTCAGGTAGCAGCTCGACAGCTGCGAGCGCAGCGTGCCGCTGTTGAACAGCGTCGGCGTGCTCGACATGAAGTCGAAGGACGACAGCACTTCGTAGAACTCGATGGCGCGGGCTTCGCGGTCGATCTCGTTGAGCGCCAGGCCCATCGAGACGCGCATGAAGAAGGCCTGCGGCAGTTCGATACGGCTCTTGCGCACGTGCAGGAAGTAGCGGTCGTACAGGGTCTGCAGGCCGAGGTAGTCGAACTGGTTGTCGCGCTCGGCCTTCAGCGCCGCGCCCAGGCGGGGCAGGTCGTACTGCAGCAGCTTCTCGTCGAGCAGCTCGTTCTCGACGCCCTTCTTGATGAAGGAGGGGAAGTAGTCGGCGTAGGCGGTGGCGCGGTCGGCCGGCATGACTTCGCGGCCGACGATCTCCTTGAAGATCGTGTGCAGCAGCAGGCGCGCGGTGGCGAAGGTGTAGTCGGGATCCTTCTCGATCAGCGTGCGGGCCGCGAGGATCGAGGCCTTGTAGACCTCGTCGAGCGGCACGCCGTCGTACAGGTTGCGCATCGTCTCGGCCACGATCGGCGCGGCCGTGATGCTGTCGCCCAGGCCCTGGCAGGCCGACTCGATCAGGCCCTTGAGTTCGCCGAGGTCGAGCGCGACGCGTTCGCCGCGGTCGAGCACGTGCAGCGCGGGCGCCGCGACCTGCACATCCTGCTCGCCCTGCTTCGCGCGTTCCTGGGTGCGGCGTTCGCGGTAGAGCACGTAGGCACGCGCCACTTCCTGGTGGCCGCCGCGCATCAGGCCCAGCTCGACCTGGTCCTGCACGTCTTCGATGTGGAAGGTGCCGCCGCCCGGACGCGAGCGCACCAGCGCCTTCACGACGGCCTGGGTCAGCGCGTCGACGGTCTCGCGCACGCTGGCCGAGGCCGCGCCCTGGGTGCCATGCACGGCCAGGAAGGCTTTCATCATCGCGATCGCGATCTTGTTGGGCTCGAACGGGACCACGGCGCCGTTGCGGCGGATGATCTGGTAGTGCGCGAGGTTCTGTCCGGTGGGCGAACCGGCGGTGTCGCGGGGGGACTGGGGCGGCGTGGAGGGGATGGCACGCGCGGCGGTAGGTGTATTCAGTGCTGTTTGCATTCGCTTCCTCTCGGTTGGCAATTCTTGTTGGATGAGCGGCGCTGCTGGGGCCGCTTCGTCGGCTCTGAGGCCGGCCGGGACACACTATATCTAGGGTGCGGGGGGTGTACAACCCACTAGATGTAGCGTTTTCCTTCAGGCTTCAAGAGGGAGGAGAAAGCTGTTTTCGCGCTTCGCGGCCATCCATGCCGCATGAACAGTGGATCATCCTCTCGCAACCCACGTTCCATGCGGCTTTCGAGCCGATTTGGGCCTGCAAGGCGCATGGTTGCTACGCCTCGCGCTTGCGAATGGAGCGATTGCTGCACTGCGAGCCCAGGGCATCGCACGGCGTGCAGCGATTGAAAAAATTAGCGCTCCACCACCTGCGAGGGAAACATGTGTGGACCCCAGCCGAGATGATCGCGCAGCCGATGCCAGTCGAAGCCGGCGCCGGGATCCTGCTTGCGGCCCGGTGCGATGTGCTCGTGGCCCGCGATGTGCGCGATCGGATAGTGCTGCGCGATCGCCGCGGCGAGGCTCGCGAGCGTCTCGTACTGCGCGTCCTCGAACGGCCCGCCCTCGAGGCCCTCGAGCTCGATGCCGATCGAGTCGTCGTTGCAGTTGTCCCGGCCGCGCCACGACGACACGCCCGCATGCCACGCGCGATCGTCGCCGCTCACGAACTGCCAGAGCTCGCCGTTGCGGCGCACGTAGAAATGCGACGACACCTCGAGCCCACGAATGCTTTCGAAGTAAGGATGCGCGTCCCAGTCGAGCCGGTTGGTGAAGAGCCGCTGCACCGCGTCGCCGCCGTACTCGCCGGGCGGCAGGCTGATCGAGTGCAGCACGACGAGGTCGATGCGCTCGCGTGCCGGCGCGGGGCGCGGTCCGAAGTTGGGCGAGGGCAGCGGCTTCGCGAAGCGGTACCAGCCGTCGCGCCAGAGCGCATCGCCTGCGGAGGCGCGCAGACCGTCTTCAGTCGTCGACATGGCTGCTCGCGCCATCGTCGCCGTTGGGCGTGTTGATCCCCAGGCGCGCGATGCGATAGCGGATCTGGCGCAGGCTCATGCCCAGGCGCGCGGCGGCGGCCGTGCGGTTGAAGCCGCTCTCGTGCAGCGCGCGCACGAGGATCTCGCGCTCCTGCTGATCGAGGTAGGCCTGCAGGTCGGAGGGCAGCGGCGTGGGCACCACGGGGCGCGGCGCGGGCGGCGGCGCGGCCACGACGGGCTTCGCGTCGAAGGCCTCGGGCTGCGCGAGCGGCGCCGCAGTCGTCGCGGCGCTCGCGGCTTGCGGCGCGGCAGGCCCGGGCGCGGCCGTCATCCAGCCGCCGCCTGCACCATCCATCAGGTCGAGCTGCAGTTCGTCGCCGTCGTACAGCGCGACCGCGCGGTGCAGCAGGTTCTCGAGTTCGCGCACGTTGCCGTGCAGCGGATGCTGCGCGAGTTGCCGCAGCAGCGCGTCCGACAGGCGCGGCGCGGGCAGCCCGCCGTCCTGCGCGATGCGCGCGAGCAGCGCGACGCACAGCGCGGGCAGGTCCTCGCGGCGCTCGCGCAGCGCGGGCACCGCGATCTCGATCACGTTGAGCCGATAGAACAGGTCCTGCCGGAAACGGCCGGCCTGCACCTCGGCGTGCAGGTCCTTGTGGGTGGCGCTCACGATGCGCACGTCGACCGCGTCTTCCTGCGTGGAGCCGATCGGCCGCACGCTGCGTTCCTGGATCGCGCGCAGCAGCTTGGACTGCATCGCCAGCGGCAGGTCGCCGATCTCGTCGAGGAACAGCGTGCCGCCGCGCGCGGCCTGGAAGTAGCCGTCGCGGTCCTGCGCCGAGCCGGTGTACGAACCCTTGCGCGCGCCGAAGAATTCGGCCTCGAGCAGGTTCTCGGGAATCGCGCCGCAGTTCACCGCGACGAACGGGCCGTCGCTGCGCTGGCTGCAGGCATGGACCGCGCGTGCCACCAGCTCCTTGCCGGTGCCCGATTCGCCGCGCACCAGCACCGGCGCCATGCCGCGCGCCACCTTGGCGATGCGCGACTTCACGAGCCGCATCGGCTCCGAATCGCCGACCAGCCGTTCGAGCGCGGAAGCGCCCGCGCTGCCCGCGGCGGCCAGCGCCGACGTGCCGTCGCTCGCATCGGCGGCCTTGGCCGGGCGCGTCGCGGCC